>WNFL01425035.1_pt1 | contig 16229 bp, 12 predicted proteins | sample 5400361 | NCBI WGS metagenome assembly WNFL01 (sample SAMN13153351, study PRJNA577476) | soil metagenome | isolation source: 40 cm soil on Douglas fir-dominated hillslope | place: USA:California | collected 2013-09-17 | reverse complement strand
TCACCGCGATCGGTAATCCGGCGACCATGAGGACGACGCGATCGGCGCGCGCCGCCATCCGCTGGTTCAGGCGACCTTGCAGGTCGCGAAAGCGCCGCGCCAATTCATTGTCGGGGACGATGCCAAAGCCGACCTCGTTTGACACCAACACCACCGGCCAAAGGTGAACATCGAGAGCGGTTTCGAGACCCGCGATTTCGGCATCCATGTCAGCGCCCGCCAGCATCCGGTTGCTGAGCCACAGGGTCAGGCAATCGATCAGGATCGCGCCTTCGTCAGCCGCAAGGACGGACGCAACATCATGAGGCGCCTCGATGGTCCGCCAACCGCTGCCGCGCCGGGTTCGATGGTCCGCGATGCGCTCCGCCATCTCGGCATCGCCCGCCTCCGCGGTCGCCACATAAATCCAAGGTGGCGGCAAAGCCGCGATCAAGTTCTCGGCATATCGGCTCTTGCCCGACCGGGCGCCGCCGAGGACGAGCGTAAGTTGGGGCATCGTCGAGTCGGTCACGTGTTGCACGTGAGCGACATTGTCCCTCGCCGTCAATTAAAAATGTGTCAGAGCCGCGGGGCCGAATAGCCAATGTGCTTGGAAAACTGCGCTGCCGATCATTGACAAACGACGCGTCGCGGCCGTTAAGTAGCGGCGATCGACGGTCCTTCGACAGAGGGACAACAGGGAATGCGGTGCGAAAACCGGATTTGATCCGGTTTTCAATGCCGCAGCTGCCCCCGCAACTGTAAGCGGCGAGCCCGTACCACAGAGCCACTGGGAAAACCCGGGAAGGCGGTGCCGGGCGGTGACCCGCGAGCCAGGAGACCTACCGTCGATTCGCGCGTGCGCCGGGCGGGGTGCCCTCGGCGCCGGTCGCGTTGCGCGCGGCTTTCCCGCTGCCCTCCGCCGCCTGCGTGGGAGGTAGGAGGGGGCAGACCGCCCAAGCACCCGAACCCGGGGCAGACGCCCCAAGCAGCGGACGGGTGACCTTGGCAGACACCGCGACGGCAGATACCGCGACTCCAGACATCACGGTCCCAAACCCGACGGCACGCGACGCGGTGACCGCACTCGCACCCCGCGCGAGGACGGCGAGTGCGATCACGATCTTTGTCTGCGTCACCTGCCGGGGTGGCCGACCGCTCGATCTTGTGCCGGTGCCGGGCGAAGTGCTGGCCGCCGCGACCTTGCGGGCTGCCGAGGGGACCGGCCTCACGGTGTGCCCGATCCGCTGCCTCGCCAATTGCAATCGCGGCCTCAGCGCAGCCGTGCGGCGCGACGGCGCCTGGACCTACGTGTTCGGCGATCTGGACCCCTTGGGCGGTGCCGACGCGCTGATCGAAGGTGCGAAGCTCTTTGCCGGCGCACCTGATGGGCTGATGCCCTGGCGTGGCCGGCCTGATGCCTTGAAACGGGGCCTCGTCGCCCGCACACCGCCGTTCGATTTCGCGGGAGATCGCCGATGATCGATTCGCTTGCCCGCGTGCCGTGCACCATCATCACAGGCTTCCTCGGCGCCGGAAAGACCACGCTGATCCGCCATGTCCTCGGCAATGCGCAGGGCCGGCGGCTGGCCGTGATCGTCAACGAGTTCGGCGACGTCGGTATCGACGGCGAAATCCTCAAAGGCTGCGGCGACGCCGCCTGTCCGCAGGAGAACATCGTCGAACTCGCCAACGGCTGCCTGTGTTGCACCGTGGCGGACGAATTTGTGCCGGCTCTCGATACGATCCTGTCCCGCCGACCCGCTGTGGAGCACATCGTGATCGAAACCTCCGGCCTGGCGTTGCCGAAGCCGCTGGTTCAGGCCTTCCATTGGCCGGCAATCCGTAGCCGGGTCACGGTCGATGGAGTGGTGGCCGTGGTCGACGGCGCAGCCGTCGCGGAGGGGCAGGTCGCTGCAGATATGGAATCGCTTGCGCGCCAGCGCGCAGCAGATCGCGCGCTCGACCACGACGATCCGGTGGAGGAAGTGTTCGCGGATCAGGTCGCATGCGCCGATCTCGTCGTGCTGAACAAGCGCGATCTCCTTGATGCCTCCTCGCTCGATCGGGCGCTGGCGACCGTGGCCGGCCGATTGCCACGCGCGGTCAAGATCGTCGCCATTTCGGACGGCAAGATCGATCCCGCCGCGCTGCTCGGCCTCGGCGTCGGCACCGAGGATGACATCGCGAATCGACGCACCCGCCATGATGACGAGCCGGACCACGACCATGACGATTTCGACAGCTTCGTGGTGCCGCTGCCGGAGGTCGCCGATCCGGCGGTGCTCGCAAAGCGGGTGGCAGGACTCGCGGATGTCCACAACGTGTTTCGCGTGAAGGGATTCGCGGCGGTAGCCGGCAAGCCGATGCGGCTCCTCCTTCAGGCCGTCGGCGCGCGTGTGTCCCATCAGTATGATCGCGCCTGGACGGCATCCGACGAGCGCCAGGGCCGCCTCGTGGTGATCGGCCTCAAGGGGCTCGATCGCGCCCGCGTCACACGCGCACTCATCGGGTGAACCATGCACCGGCTCAACACGACCAGCACGAGCCTCGACGAAATCGTCGAGCCGGTCGACCTCGAGCAGCCGCCCGGCGACGTGGTCGTTCTGTCGTTCGCCGACAGCGACCTGTCCGCGCTCGCGGCGGCATGGGCCCTTGAGCAACACGCATTGTCAAGCGTGCGTCTCGTGCATCTTCGCGACCTGCGCCATCCGATGTCGGTCGACTTGTGGATCGAACGGGTGGCTACACGCGCGAAGGTGATCCTCGTGCGCCTGATCGGCGGGCTCGATTGGTGGCGTTATGGGGTGGAGCAACTTTCGGCGGTCGCGCGTACCCACGACATCAAGCTGGCGTTGCTTCCCGGCGAAGACCGCGATGACCCGCGGCTCGCGGAGGCTTCGACCTTGCCGCCGGAGGAGCTCGACACGCTGTTGCGTTTTTTCCGCGAGGGCGGGCGAGAGAATTTGCGTGCATTGTTGCGCCGCCTTGGCCGCCATGCCGGGGCAGGCTTGGATTTAGTCCATTTGGATTTCGCCGAGCCGACGCCGCTGCCGCGCCTCGCCGGCTATTTGCCGGACTTGGGCGCCATAGACATCGACCGGCTCGCTGCGAGCGTCCCGCCCGGTCGTCCGGTCGTGCCCATCATCTTCTATCGGGCGCTGCTGCTTGCGGGCGATACAGGTGCCATTGATGCCCTGTGCGAGGCGCTGTCCACGCGCGGTCTCGCGCCGGCGCCGCTCGCCATCACTAGTCTCAAGGAAAGCGCGGCGGCCGCGTTCGTTCGCGACGCCCTGGCGTGGCTGCGTCCTGCCGTCGTCGTCACAACGACCGCCTTCGCGGCGAGCGGAGATGGGGGCGATCCAACCCCGCTCGATGGCGCGGACGTGCCGGTGCTGCAAGCCGTGATCGCGACCACCAGGCGCGCCGCGTGGCGCGAAAGTTCACGTGGGCTGGGGGCTGCCGATCTTGCCATGCATGTGGTGCTGCCGGAGCTCGATGGCCGGGTGCTGGCGGGCGCTATCGCGTTCAAAGATTCGCTGCCGCCCCATGCCGAACTCGCGTTTACCTCACTTGCGAGCAGGCCCGAGCCGGACCGCGTCGCTGCGGTAGCCGATCGCGTCGCCGCGCTTGTGCGCCTGCGGGAGAAGCCGCGCGCCGAGCGGCGCGTCGCCGTGGCGATGCCCGATTATCCGGGCGCGCCCGGCCGCACCGGCTATGCGGTCGGGCTCGATGTTCCGGCGAGCGTCGTGGCTCTGCTCGGCGACCTTGCGGCGGCAGGCTACGATGTGCGCAACGCGCCGCAGACGTCGGGTGCGTTGCTTGATGCGCTCCTCAAGGATTGCACTGCCTCTTCTCCCTCGCTGTTGCTCGCCGATTATACCCAGCTCTTGGCCGGCCTGCCCGCAGAGTTGGCAACGCACATTCACGACGCCTGGGGCGATCCGGCCGACGATCCAGACGCGCGCTACGGTGCCTTTCGGTTCCGCGCCAGCTTCTGCGGCAATGTCATTGTCGCACTGCCGCCTGACCGCGGGCGCGCTTCCGAGCGGCGTGGGGACTATCATGATCCGGCCCTGCCGCCGCGCCATGCTCTCGTGGCATTCTGGCTGTGGCTGCGGCACGTCTTCCAGGCTGACGCGCTGGTCCACATGGGCGCCCACGGCACGCTCGAATGGCTGCCGGGCAAAGCCGTGGCGCTGACGGCTACCTGTTTTCCGGAGGCCATCATCGGGGCATTGCCGGTCTTTTATCCGTTCATCGTCAGCAATCCCGGTGAGGCCGCGCAAGCCAAGCGCCGCATCGCCGCCGTCACCATCGGGCACCTGCCGCCGCCATTGGTCGCGGCCGATCTTTCGGGCGACGCGCGTCGGCTTGAACGGCTGGTCGATGAATATGCCCAGGCCGACGGTCTCGATCGCAGGCGTCGCGAGCGGCTCGCGGTCCTGATCGTCGAGGGGGCACACGAGACCGGCCTTGGACGTGAAGCCGGTGTCGATGCGAATGCCGATGCAGACGAGGTGCTGCGTCGCATCGATGCCTGGCTCTGCGATCTCAAGGACCTCTCCATCAAGGACGGTCTCCACGTCTATGGCCGTCCCCCAATGGCGCCCGATGCCGATCCGGCTTGGCAGATGAGCGCCGCCGCGGAGCGCGAAGCGCTGCTAGCGGCTCTTGACGGGAGAAGGGTCCCGCCCGGCCCAGCCGGTGCGCCGATGCGGGGTCGGCGTGACGTGCTGCCCACCGGCCGTAATCTGTTCGTTGCCGATCCGCGCATGCTGCCCACCCCCACCGCAATGGAATTCGGTCAGCGCGCCGCGGCCGAAGTGATCCGCTGCTACCTCCAGGCCCACGGCGAGATGCCGCGAGCGCTTGTCATCGACCTGTGGGGCAGCGCGACGTTGCGCACGGGAGGCGAAGAGATTGCGCAAGGTCTCAGCCTGATGGGGTGCCGGCCGACTTGGGACCCCGCCACCGGCCGCGTGACCGGCATCGAAGTGCTGCCGCCCGCCGCGATGGGACGGCCGCGCGTCGATGTCACATGGCGGATTTCCGGCCTGTTCCGCGACCTGTTCCCGGCCCAGATCGCGCTCATCGATGCCGCCGTGCGGGCGATTGCGGCGCGCGAGGAAACTGCGGATGAAAATCCGCTCGCCGCCGCTTGTCGCCCCCTCCCTGTCCCTCCCTCGCCCCCACCCTACCCTCCCCCGCATGCGGGGGAGGGACAGGGAGGCGGCGCGGAGGAGGGTAGGGTGCGGGCGCCCGCCCGTATCTTCGGCACGGCGCCCGGCGCTTACGGCGCTGGCGTCGAGGATTTGATCGGTCGCGAGGCCGATCGTAGCGCCGTCGGTGCGGCCTATCTGGCTTCGGCGTCCCACGCCTACGGAGGTCCGGAAGGCGGGGCGGTCCCGATGCTCGATGCATTCGCCGAACGGATCGCGAGCGCCGACGTGTTGGTGCATCCGGGCGACGATCCCGGCCGCGACCTGCTCGAAGGCGCGGAAGACGTGGCCTTCGTCGGCGGCTTTGCGGCAGCCGCGGCCGCGCTCGGCCGAGCTCCCGATCTGATCATGCTCGACGTGACCGACCCGCAACGCCCGCGCGCGCGTCCGCTCGATGCCGCGCTCGCCCGCATCGTGCGCGCTCGCGCCATCAATCCGCGCTTCATCGCGGGCCAGATGCGCCATGGTCCGCGCGGCGCCGCGGAACTCGCTGAGACCGTCGATCGCCTGATCGGATTCGCCCAAACGACCGAGGCCGTCCCGAGCGCGCTCATCGACCTCCTTCACGAGGCCTATCTGGCCGATCGACAGGTCCGGGCATTTCTGCTCCGGGAAAATCCCGGCGCCGCGCGTGCCATCGCCGCGCGCCTCGGTGCGGCGCGGCGCCATGGCTGGTGGCATCCGCGGCGTAATGACATCGACGCCGACCTGGCGGCCGTGATGGCGGAGACAGCACCATGAATGCGCCCCGCTTCCGCGGCATCTGCCCGGGTCTGTCGGTCCCGATGCCGACCGGCGACGGTTTGTTGGTGCGCCTTAGGCCGACGGCGCCGGTTCCGCTCGACGCGTTTGTCGATTTCTGCGAGGTAGCGCGCCGATACGGCAACGGAATCATCGAAATCTCGGCACGCGGCAGCCTGCAAGTGCGCGGGCTTACGCCACGCTCGGCGCCATTGTTTGCCTCGGCCGTCGCGGAACTGGGAATCGCTGCTCACGAGGGCGTCCCGGTCATCGCGGGGTTTGACGTCATAGGCACTGATCTTCTCCCCTCCCCCTTGTGGGGAGCGGTCGGGGGTGGGGGTCGGGAGATGGGGCACTTCAATGCCCCGCGGCACGACCCCCCACCCCAACCCTCCCCCACAAGGGGGGAGGGAGAAAACACGGTCGACGTGGCCGGTGAGCTTCGTCGGGCGATTGCGAATGCGCGGCTGACGTTGTCCCCGAAGATCTCTATCGTGGTCGACGGCGGCGGTCCGTTGCACCTCGACGCACTATCCACCGACATCAGATTACGCACGGCGGCACCGGGCCAAAGGACGGGATTTGACCTACCACGATTTCACCTGGGGCTCGGCGGCGATGGTGCGTCGGCGACGTGGCTGGGATCGGTCGCCCAGGAGGATGTCATTGGCGCCGTCCTCGGCATCTTGACGATAATCGGTGCACACGGGCCGACCGCTCGCGCCGCCGCAGTTCTTCGCGCTGAGGGAGTAGAGGCGTTTCGCTCGGTTTCAGCAGCGCTCATCGAGCCGTCACCGGCGCCGCCGCTACGCATGCCGGCGGAGATGATCGGAGTTCATTCGGCGTACGAGGGCGCGCTTGCGGTCGGTATCGGGCTTGCCTTTGGCCACACGCATGCCGATGCGCTCGCAGAACTTGTTCGCCTCGCCGCCAAGCATGGGGGGCAAGCGGCGTGGCCGGCACCCGATCGCGCATTGCTGCTGATCGGCGTTTCTGCCCCGGACGCGCATAGTCTGAGCGCGGCGGCACGGCAAGTCGGCTTCGTGGTGCATGCTGGCGATCCCCGACGTCGCATCGCCGCATGCCCGGGCGCTCCTGCCTGCGCCTCCGGGTTGATACCGGCTCGCGCGCTTGCGTCGGCGCTGGCGCCGACTCTTGAGTTCATAGATGCCGGTTTGCGCCGCGACCGCGCCGCCGCGACTCCCTCCCCCATTGTGGGGGAGGGTTGGGGTGGGGGGGCGGGCCGCCGTGGCACCGAAGTGCCCCCCGGCTCGAAACCCCCCAGGAGTTTGCGGCTCTGTTACGGCGTAAGCTGGCACATACGACGAGCGGCATTGCGGTCCACATTTCGGGCTGCCCCAAGGGCTGCGCCCATCCAATGCCCGCCGCGCTCACCTTGGTGGGCACCCCGAACGGCTGCGGTATCGTTCACCGTGGCTCCGCGCGTACGGCGCCTGGTCATTACGTCGATCCCGCGAACCTCGGCGACGAGATCTCGCGAATCGCCGCAGAGAGCAAAGAGGCCGCCCATGGCTGAGCCCTATTTGCGTGACGCCGCCACGATCTACGAACGTTCGTTCGCAATCATCCGCGCGGAAGCCGATCTCTCCCGCTTTCCGGTCGAGGAGGCCGGGGTCGCGATCCGTATGATCCACGCCTGCGGGCTCGTGGAGGCTGCGAAGTATTTTCTGTTCGGCCACGGTCTCGTCGCGGCGGCGCGGGCGGCCTTGGCGCGCGGCGCACCTATTCTTTGCGACGCCGAGATGGTGGCGCACGGCATCACCCGGGCGCGGTTGCCGGCACGCAATGACGTGTTTTGCGCGCTGCATGATCCGAGCGTGCCGGCACGCGCGGAAAAGCTCGACACGACGCGCTCGGCAGCCGCCTTGGAGTTGTGGGGCGACAAGCTTGCCGACGCTGTCGTGGCAATCGGCAACGCCCCGACCGCATTGTTCCGGCTTCTCGAGTTGCTGGACGCGGGCGCGCCGAGGCCAGCGGCGATTCTAGGCCTTCCGGTCGGCTTTGTGGGCGCCGCGGAGTCTAAGGAGGCCTTAGCGGCCAACGAACAGCGGATACCGTTTTTGATCGTGCGCGGTCGCATGGGCGGCAGCGCCATGACGGCCGCGGCCGTCAATGCCCTCGCGAGGGCCGGGATATGAGCGAGACCGCGCGGCTGATTGGCGTCGGAGTAGGACCGGGCGATCCGGAACTCCTCACTCTTAAGGCGACGCGGGCGCTGCGGGAGGCCGACGTGGTGGCGCATTTCGCCAAAGCCGGCAATGTCAGTCGGGCGCGCGCCATCGCGGCCGATCATATCCGGCCGGATGCGGTCGAATTGCCGCTGCTCTATCCCGTGACGACGGAAATCCAGTACGGGGCTCCGGCCTATTGCGATAAGATCGCGGCGTTTTACGACGACAGCGCCGCCGCGGTCGCCGCGCATCTCGATGCGCATCGCTTGGTTGCGGTGATTTGCGAGGGCGATCCGTTATTCTACGGCTCCTATATGCATCTGCATGTGCGGCTTGCGACGCGCTATCGAACCGAAGTGATCGCCGGCGTGACCGGGATGTCGGGCTGCTGGTCCGCGATCGGCGCACCCATGGCGCAGGGCAACGACGTGTTCACGGTATTGCCAGGCACGCTTGCCGAGGACGAGCTCGCGCGCCGTCTCGCCGATGCCGATGCGGCCGCGGTCATGAAGCTCGGCCGCAACTTGCCGAAGGTCCGCCGGGCGCTCGAGCGCGCCGGTCGGCTTGGCCGCGCCATGTATGTGGAGCGCGGCACCATGGCGGACGCGGTGGTCATGCGCCTAGTCGACAAGCCCGATGATTGCGCGCCCTACTTCGCAACCGTGCTGGTGGCGGGCTGGGAGCGCCGGCCATGAGCGGTCGCCTCACCGTGATCGGCCTCGGGCCCGCAGATGCGCGCTGGCTCACCCCGGAGGCCGAAGCCGCGCTGGCAACCGCCGACGCCATCTACGGCTATGGCGCTTATCTGGACCGGGTGCCGGTCCGGCCCGACCAGACGCGGCATCGGTCCGATAACCGCGAAGAGCAGATGCGCGCCGCGGCCGCCCTGGGACACGCGGCCAGCGGCGCGAATGTCGCCGTGGTATCCGGCGGCGATCCCGGTGTATTCGCCATGGCGGCGGCCGTGTGCGCCGAGATCGAGGCCGGTCCGCCGGCGTGGCGCGAACTCGACATCGCGATCGTTCCGGGTATTACCGCAATGCTTGCGGTGGCGGCGCGGGTCGGCGCCCCGCTGGGGCATGATTTCTGCGCGCTTTCGCTCTCCGATAACCTCAAGCCGTGGGAGCTGATCGAGCAGCGGCTCGAAGCGGCGGTGGGCGCCGGATTCGTCGTCGCCATCTACAATCCGGTGTCGCGCGTGCGACCGTGGCAACTCGGCGCCGCGTTCGATCGCGTCTCCCGACTGTTGCCGGGATCGACACCCGTCATATTCGGGCGGGCGATTGGGCGCGCGGACGAACGCGTTGAGGTAACGACGCTCGGTGCGGCGAAATCGATTGCCGCCGATATGGCGACGCTTGTCATCGTCGGTTCGGCCGATACCCGCATCGTGGCTCGCGAGGGCCGCCCTCCGCTGGTCTACACGCCGCGGGCGGTGGCAGGTGCGGACACATGATCGAGCCACGCCACGGCATCGTCCACGGTCTCGACCGCTGCCCCCTCCCTACCCTCCCCCGCTTGCGGGGGAGGGTAGGGAGGGGGCAGCGGCCGGCGCAGCAGGATCACCGGCAACGAAAGCGCGCGCGCCGCCGCAATCTTGCCGTAGGTCGCCGGGCCGCCGCTGTTTTTGGCAACAATGATATCGATGCGATGCTGCTCGAGCATGGTCCGTTCGTCGGCCGCCGCGAAAGGGCCGCGGGCGGTGATGTAAACAGCGTGCGGCACCATAAGTGGCGGCGTGACCGGCTCGACGCTGCGCACCAAATAGCTGTGTTGTGGCGCGTTCGCGAAGGGCTCGATCTCCTTACGGCCGAGAGCCAGAAAGGCGCGTCGCGGCACGTTGCCGAGTGCCCGGACGGCGCCCGCCACATCTCCAACTTCCACCCAATGGTCGCCCGCGATTGGCGTCCAGCCGGGACGACGCAGAGCCAGCAATGCGACTCGTGCCCGCGGTGCAGCGGCTGCTGCGTTCGAGGAAATCGTGGCCGCATAAGGATGCGTCGCATCGATGAGGATATCGATTTTCTGGTCGAGGAGATAATCCGCGAGGCCTTGGGCGCCGCCAAAACCGCCGACCCGCACCGGAACCGGCGGCAACGCCGGAGCAGCCGTGCGGCCCGCGAGCGAGAGGGTGACCGCCAGATCGCCTCGCGTGGCCAGGCGTTCGGCGAGTTGCCGCGCCTCCATGGTGCCGCCGAGAATGAGGACTCGCATGTCGCGTGTTGATCTCCTTTCGCCGCAGAGTGCCGCATTGCGGCGCTGGCTGTCCATCGTCGGGATCGGCGAGGATGGCATTGATGCGCTCAGTCCGGTGGCGCGCCGCCTAATCGGCGACGCCGAAATCGTGTTCGGCGGCAAGCGGCATCTGGCGCTGGCATCCGCGCTGATCCGTGGCGCAGCGCGGGCGTGGCCGTCGCCATTCGATCGCGCCGTAGACGAGGTCCTAGCGCAGCGCGGCAGGCTAGTCTGCGTGCTCGCTTCCGGTGACCCGTTCGTCTATGGCGTCGGCACTGTCCTGGCACGTCATATCAATTCGGCCGAGATGCTGGCTGTGCCGGCGCCATCCGCGTTCAGCCTCGCGGCTGCCCGGCTTGGCTGGGCCCTGCCGGAAACCGCGCAGGTATCGCTGCACGGGCGCGCGCTCGACCTTATCCGTCCCCATTTGCAACCCGGCATGCGCGTATTGGCCCTGACGTCCGATCGCGACGGCCCTGCGGAACTGGCGCATCTTTTGTCCGATACCGGCTTCGGCGCGTCGTCTCTTACCGTTCTGGAGGCGCTCGGCGGCAAGCGGGAGCGAATCCGGACCACGACGGCGGTGAAATTCGATTTCCGCGAGGTCGACGATCTCAACGTCGTCGCCATCGCCGTAAAGGCGGAGCCCGGCGCACGAGTCATTGCGCGGGCAGCAGGTCTCCCGGATGCCATGTTCGAGCATGACGGCCAGATCACCAAGCGGGAGATCCGCGCCGTAACGCTATCATCGCTCGCACCGCGCCGGGGCGAACTCATGTGGGACATCGGCGCTGGGTCCGGCTCGGTCGCGATCGAATGGATGTTGGCCGACCCATCGCTGCACGCCATTGCGATCGAGCGGCGTCCCGATCGTCTAGCGCGCATCCGCCGCAATGCGGCGGCGTTCGGCGTTCCCGGGCTTGAGGTTGTTGAAGGCGAAGCCCCGGAGGTCCTGGCAAGCCTCCGCGAGCCCGACGCCATCTTCATCGGCGGCGGCGCCGGCGCCGCGCTTGACGCCGGCAGATCGCTGCTGCGCGTCGGCGGCCGGCTGGTCGTGAATGCCGTGACGCTGGAAACGGAAGCGCTGCTGCTTGCATGTCATGCCACGCTTGGCGGCGAACTGGCCCGGCTGGCGGTCACGCGCGCCGATGCGATTGGCGGCAAGATCGGCTGGCGTTCCGCGATTCCGGTGACGCAATGGACGTGGATCAAGCCATGATTGTGGCGGGTGTGGGATGCCGAAAAGGCGTGCGGGCGGCCGATATTGAGGCCGCCATCATGGCGGCGTTTGACCGGGCGGGCGTTGCCACGTCGGAGCTTCGCCTCATCGCGACATCGGCTGCCAAAGGCGGCGAGCCCGGTATCGCGGCGGCCGCATCGGCAATTGGCGTACCCCTGGTCCTGATACCGCAAGGGGATCTCGCGGCTGCAGGAATACGCGCCACGACGCGGTCCGAGCGCGTGATCGCCCTCGCTGGCGTGCCGTCCGTCGCAGAAGCAGCGGCACTTGCGGCGGGGGGGTCGGACGCGCGGCTGATCGGGCCACGCATTGCGGTCGGCCCGGCGACCTGCGCGCTCGCCCAGACCGAGGCCGGGGTATGACGGTGCATTTCATCGGCGCGGGGCCAGGCGCGGCAGACCTCATTACCGTCCGCGGTTGGGACCTGATCGCGCGTTGCCCGGTCTGCCTTTATGCCGGCTCGATCGTGCCGCCAGAATTGCTTGCGCGCTGTCCCGGCGATGCCCGCATCGTCGATACCGCGCCGCTGACACTTGACGAAATCGAGGCGGAGTTCGTCAAGGCACACGACGCGGGTGTCGACGTGGCGCGGCTGCATTCGGGCGACCTTTCCATTTACAGCGCGCTTGCCGAGCAATTGCGGCGCCTCGATCGCCACGGCATTCCGTACACCCTTACTCCAGGTGTGCCGGCGTTCGCAGCCGCAGCCGCGACACTCGGCTGCGAGCTGACGGTGCCGGAGGTGGCACAGAGCGTCGTGCTGACCCGCATGCCGGGCCGCGCTTCCGCCATGCCCAAGGCCGAGCAGCTTGCAAGCTTTGCGGCCACCGGCGCTACGCTTGCCATCCATCTTGCGATTACATCGATTAACCGCATCGTCGATGAGCTTACGCCTATCTACGGCGGAGATTGCCCGGTTGCCGTGGTGGTGCGAGCCAGTTGGCCGGATGAGCGCGTCATCCGCGGTACCCTCGGGGACATCGTGCCGCTGGTCGCGGCGGAGTCGATCGAACGCACGGCGCTTGTCCTCGTCGGCCGCGCGCTTGGTGCCAGGGATTTCCGCGACAGCGCACTCTATGACCCCGATTATCATCGCCGGTTTCGCGGCGGAGCCGTCTCGTGATGCGATCCGAACGGTGCATGACCCACCAACCGGCGATCGCGGTCGAACAGCACGATCTCGATGTCAATGCCGCTGCTCGCCACCACATCGGCTGCGGTCTCTCGCGCGGTGCGCGCGACCTGATCGCCCAGCATCACGCTTGCCGCCGCCGCGTGTTCGAATGCTTCCGCGGCGGTGTTGGAAGCCATGATGCGCTGCGCGAGGGCCTCCGAGGCGCCGGCGGCTTGGGCGAAACCGGCCAACGCCGCGAGATCCACCGCACCGCGCTTCGAGTGAAGATCGAGCAACCCCTGCGCCAGCTTTGTCATCTTGCCGACGCCGCCCGCGATCGTCACCCGTGCGACCGGATGGCGACGCAGATATTTGAGCATGCCGCCGACAAAATCCCCCATGTCGATCAGCGCCATCTCGGGAAGACGATGGAATTTTTGCACCGCGGCTTCCGAGTTCGATCCCGTCGAGCCCGCGACATGGTCGAGGCCGGCTGCGCGCGCCACATCGATGCCGCGCTGGATCGAATGAATCCAGGCTGCGCAGGAATACGGCACCACGATGCCGGTGGTGCCAAGGATCGACAGGCCGCCCACAATGCCGAGTCGGGCGTTGAGCGTCCTGGCGGCGAGCCGCTCGCCGTCCGCGACCCCGATTTCGACTTCGACATCACACCCCCACCCTTCCGTCCCTGGGAGCGCGGGCGTCTCGCCCGCATTGGACCGTACGACTGGCACTGGCGTTGCCGTGAATGGAAGGGGCGGGACGCCCGCGCTCCCAGGGACGAAAGGTTGGGGGTGGGCCCCGGCAACTTCCGCGATGGCGTCGCAAATCATCCGGCGCGGCACTGGATTGATGGCAGGTTCGCCCGGCGGCACCGGAAGGCCCGGCCGAGTGACGGTGCCGACGCCAGCCCCGGCGCGGAATGTGACGCCGCTGCCAGGCGCGGCGGTGCGGACCGTCGCGAGCACGAGCGCACCGTGCGTGACGTCGGGATCGTCACCTGCGTCCTTGACGATGCCCGCGGTGGCGGAGTCGGCATTCCTTCGGGCGACCGCGAGCGCGAAAGACACCCGCTCGCCGCGCGGCAGCGTCACCTCAACCGGATCGGGGAATTCGCCCGTCAGCAGCGCCGTATAGGCGGCCTTTGCGGCAGCGGTCGCGCAGGTGCCGGTTGTCCAACCCCGGCGCAGCGGACGGTCTTGCGGGCTCATTGCGTTGCCTATAGTGCCCCCGACGGCTCCCGTCACGATCGAGCAGTCCAATCATGACGGCGCGTGGCCTCATCGTGGCGGCGTCGCGGTCCGGTTCCGGCAAGACCACCGTGACACTCGGTCTGCTCGCAGCCCTCAAACGGCGCGGCATCGCGATCCGCGCCGCTAAGGCCGGGCCGGATTATATCGATCCGGCATTCCATGCCGCAGCAAGTGGTGCCGCAAGCATCAATCTCGATAGCTGGGCGATGCCTCCGGGGCTGTTGGACGCACTTACGGGGGAAGCGGCGCAAACCGCGGAGCTTCTCATCATTGAGGGTGTCATGGGGCTGTTCGATGGTGTGGTGGGTGCGCCGGGCCGCACCGGCTCAACGGCAGACCTCGCGACCCACCTTGGCCTGCCGGTGCTGCTCGTCCTCGATGTGTCGGGGCAATCGCAAACCGCGGCCGCCGTGGTGCGCGGGCTCGCGGGGCATGATCCGGGCGTGCGCATCGCCGGCGTCGTGCTCAATCGCGTTGGCAGCGAGCGGCATCGTGCGCTTGTCGAGAATGCGATCGATGCAGTGGGCATCCCGGTGCTCGGCGCCGTGCCGCGCGACGCCGCGCTGGCGATGCCCGAACGTCATCTCGGGCTGGTGCAGGCGCAAGAACACGGTGACCTCACAGCCCGGCTCGGCGGCCTTGCCGATATGGCTCAGCGCCATCTTCGTCTCGACCGGATCGTTGCAATGGCGGCCTCGCTTACGGTTGCCGCAGCGAGGGACGGCCCCGCATTGCCACCACCCGGCCAACGCATCGCCGTCGCCGCGGATCCGGCTTTCACATTTATGTATCCGCACGTGCGCGAGGACTGGCGGCGCGCCGGCGCCGAGATCGTGGCGTTTTCCCCGCTTGCCGACGAACCTCCCCCGAACGATTGCGATGCCTGCTGGCTCCCCGGCGGCTATCCGGAGCTACATGCCGGCGTGCTGGCAAACGCCCATCGTTTCCAGGAGGGGCTGCGACGATTTGGGGCGACCCGGCGGGTGCACGGCGAGTGCGGCGGCTACATGGTGCTCGGCGAAGGCCTTGAGGACGCGCAAGGGGTGCGCCATGCCATGGTCGGCTTGCTCGCACACGCGACCAGCTTCGCGATGCGCAGACTGCATCTCGGCTACCGGGAAGCGCGGCTTCTCGCCGATGGCGCGCTCGGGCGGGCCGGCAGCACGATACGGGGACACGAATTCCATTATGCGACGCTGGTCTCGCCTGGCGCCGATGAAATGTTTCTCGACCTTACCGACGCGCAAGGCCAACCGGTCGCCGGCACCGGCGGTCGGCGTGGCCATGTCAGCGGCACGTTCTTTCATGCGATTGCACGGGCATGAGCTCTTTGATTTTGCGCATGATCTTGCCCGAAAAGTCTGCAACCCTCCGGTCAAGCCGGAGGGCAGGCTTTTTCGGGATCATGCTACAGCTTGTCCGAAACGCCGGCCTCGGCGAACGTCGCCATCCCGGTGTGGCACGCAATGGCGGCCCGGAGAATGAGCGCCCCCACCACCGCGCCGGAGGCTTCGCCGAGCCGCATGCCGAGGTCGACCAGTGGCTTGAGCCCGAGTTCGTTGAGGAGCGTGCGGTGTGCGGCTTCCGCCGATACGTGCGCGGGGACGGCGTGGGCCAGCCCATCCGCCCGCAGTATTCTGAGTGGAGCGACCGCGGCCGTGCACACAAAGCCGTCGATGAGCACCGGAATACGCTGCTGGCGGGCGGCCAGCGCGGCGCCCAGGATGGCGGCAAGCTCGCGCCCCCCCAACGCGGCAGCGACGTGCAGCGGATCGCCGAGGATGCCGGCATGACGTTTCACGGCCAAGTCAATCACGGCGCGTTTGCGGGCGAGGCCATCGTCATCGATGCCAGTCCCGCGACCGGCCCAGCGCATCCCCCCGCCACCGAACAGCGCCGCCGCGATGGCGGCGGCTGCGGTTGTGTTGCCGATGCCCATTTCGCCAAGACAGACGAGGTCCGCATCGGCCGGCACGCTGTCGTAGCCGGTCGCGACGGCGCGGAGAAATGCGTCCTCGTCCATGGCAGGCTCCTTGGTGAAGTCCGCGGTGGGCCGATCGAGGTCGAGCGGGACGACCCGCAAGCGGGCTCCCGCCACGGCGGCAAGCTGGTTGATGGCGGCGCCGCCGGCGGCGAAATTCGCCACCATCTGCGCCGTCACCTCGGCCGGAAATGCCGATACGCCCTGCGCCACGACGCCATGATTGCCGGCGAACACCAGCACCTCGATGCGGTCAAGCCGCGGCGGAT
>WNFL01356969.1_pt4 | contig 16231 bp, 14 predicted proteins | sample 5400361 | NCBI WGS metagenome assembly WNFL01 (sample SAMN13153351, study PRJNA577476) | soil metagenome | isolation source: 40 cm soil on Douglas fir-dominated hillslope | place: USA:California | collected 2013-09-17 | reverse complement strand
GCCGCCGTCATCGTCGAGCCGATGCAGGGCTCCTCGGCCGTGGTGGTGCCGCCGGTGGGTTACCTGGAGAAGCTGCGCGAGATCTGCACAAAGCACGGCATCCTGCTGATCTTCGACGAGGTCATCACCGGCTTCGGCCGCCTGGGCGAGAACTTCGGCGCACAGCGCCTGAGCGTGACGCCCGACATCATCACCTTCGCCAAGGGGGTCACCAACGGCATCATTCCGTTGGGGGGGATCATCGTCCGCGAGGAGATTTTCCAGGCGTTCATGGGCGCAGGTGCGCCGCAGCACGCGATCGAGCTCTTCCACGGCTACACGTATTCCGGCCACCCCATGGCGGCCGCTTGCGGCCACGCCGCGCTCGATGTGCTCGAGCAGGAGGGCCTCATCAAGCGCGCCCGCGAGCTGGAGCCGGTGCTCGAAGACGCGATGCACGCGATGAAAGGTGAACCCGGCGTCACCGATATCCGCAACATGGGCTTGGCCGCCGCGGTCGATCTCGAGCCGATTCCCGGCAAGCCCGGACTGCGCGGCATGAAAGTTTTCGAACGCGGGCTCGAAGAGGGTTTGCTGCTGCGCCTTGCAGGCGACGCGATCGCCGTCGGGCCACCTTTCATTTCGACCGAGGACGAGCTCACGCAGATGGGCGAGGGGATACGCCGCGCGATCCGGCACGTGTTCCAGGCGTGACGCCCGCGCGGGCGAGGGGGAGCTGATGAGCAACAAAGGCGATGGCATCAAAGCCGGCCGACTGAGCCCGGACGAATACGCCGCGAATTTCGGTGAATCGCACCCGCCGCTGAACCGCGTGCAGGCGCTGATCGAGTCCGATCGCTGTTATTACTGCTACGACGCGCCGTGCATCAAGGCGTGCCCCACGGGCATCGACATCCCGACCTTCATCCAGCGCATCGCGCAGGACAATGTGCGCGGCGCCGCCCGAGCCATCCTCGAGGAGAACATCCTCGGCGGCATGTGCGCCCGCGTCTGCCCGACCGAGGTGCTGTGCGAGCAGGCCTGCGTGCGCAACACCAATGAAGACAAGCCGGTCGAGATCGGCCTGCTGCAGCGTTTCGCCACCGATGGATATTTCGCCATGCCGGGCGCGCCGTTGTTTACGAGGGCGGCGGCGAGCGGGCGCCGCGCTGCGGTTGTCGGCGCCGGGCCCGCGGGCCTCTCGTTCGCGCATCGCCTCGCGATGCTGGGCCACGCGGTGGTGTTGTTCGACGCGAACCCCAAACCGGGCGGATTGAACGAATACGGGCTCGCCACCTACAAGACCGTCGACGGCTTCGCTCAAAGGGAAATCGACTGGCTCCTGTCGATCGGCGGCATCGAAGTGCGCTGCGACCAGGCGCTCGGACGCGACATCGTGCTCGACGACCTCGTTCGCGACTACGACGCCGTTTTCCTCGGCATGGGCCTCACGGGCGTGAACGCCCTCGGCGTTGCCGAGCCGCGGGCCACGGGCTTCCGCGATGCCGTTCGCTTCATCGCGGAACTGCGCCAGGCAAGCGATTTTTCAATGGTCCCGATAGGGCGCAAAGTTGTCGTGATCGGCGGCGGCATGACGGCGGTCGATGCGGCGGTGCAGTCGAAGAAACTGGGCGCCGAGGATGTGACCATCGTCTACCGCCGCGGCGAAGAAGCGATGAGCGCCTCGGGCTCCGAGCAGGACTGGGCCAAACGGTGCGGCGTGACGATCAAGCATTGGGCGGCGCCGAAGGAAGTGCTTGCGGAGGGCGGGCAGGTGCACGGGGTGCGCTTCGCGTACACGCGCTCCGACAAGGGCAAGCTGGTCGAGACCGGCGAGACCTTCGTCATGCCGGCGGACATGGTGTTCAAGGCGATCGGACAGACGTACGAGGCACCGGCAGGCGCGGCGATCGCGCTCAAAGCCGGCCGCATCGTTACCGATGACGACGGCCGCACGTCGCATGCAAAGGTATGGGCCGGCGGCGATTGCACTTATGGCGGGCGCGACCTCACCGTGGAAGCCGTCGAACACGGCAAGCGCGCGGCGATTTCCGTCGACAAGGCGCTGAGGCCCCAGGAGATGAAACGCAAAGCGCGGGAGACCCAGAATGGCTGACCTCACCAGCACCTTCGCCGGCATCAAGAGTCCGAACCCGTTCTGGCTCGCCTCGGCGCCCCCGACCGACAAAGCCTACAACGTGGTGCGCGCCTTCGAGGCCGGCTGGGGCGGCGCCGTGTGGAAGACCGTGGGCGAGGACCCGCCCATCGTCAACGTGAACGGCCCGCGCTATTCGGCGCTGCTGTCGCAGGACCGGCGCGTGATCGGCTTCAACAACATCGAGCTCATCTCCGACCGCCCGCTCCAGGTGAATCTCGATGAGATGCGGCAGGTGAAGCGAGATTGGCCGGAGCGCGCCATCGTCGCATCGCTCATGGTCCCATGCACGGAAAACGACTGGCGCAACATCCTCAGGAAAGTCGAGGACACGGGCTGCGATGGCGTGGAATTGAATTTCGGCTGCCCGCACGGCATGAGCGAACGCGGCATGGGTTCCGCGGTGGGGCAGGTGCCCGAGTACATCACCATGGTGGCCGAATGGTGCAAGCACCACTCGCGGTTGCCGGTGATCGTGAAGCTCACCCCCAACATCGCCGACATCCGCAATCCCGCGCGCGCGGCGAAGAAGGGCGGGGCCGACGCGGTTTCGCTCATCAACACGGTGAACTCGATCATGGGTGTGGATCTCGAACGCATGACCATGCTCCCGGCGACCGATGGCCGCGGCTCCCACGGGGGCTACTGCGGTTACGCGGTGAAGCCGATCGCGCTCAACATGGTCGCCGAGATCGCCCGCGACGAGGAAACCGGCGGGCTTCCCATTTCCGGCATCGGCGGGATCACCACCTGGCGCGACGCCGCCGAATACATCGCGCTCGGCGCCGGCAATGTGCAGGTCTGCACCGCCGCGATGGTCTACGGCTTCAAGATCATCAAGGATTTGACCGACGGCCTCTCCAACTTCATGGACGCGCAGGGTTACCGCAGCATCGCCGACTTCCAGGGCAAGGCGGTTTCCACGATTACCGACTGGCAGAACTTGAATCTCAACCATGTCGAGAAGGCGGTCATCAATCAGGATCTCTGCATCCAATGCGGGCGCTGTCACGTGGTCTGCGAGGACACCGCTCACCAGGCCATCGCCACCACGTTGAACGGCAAGCGCCATTTCGAGGTGAAGGACGAGGAGTGCGTCGGCTGCAACCTGTGCGTGTCGATCTGTCCCGTGCCCGGTTGCATCACCATGCGCGCGCTCGCGCCCGGTGAGGTCGACGCGCGCACCGGGCTCGAAGCGACCGGGACGTACGCCAACTGGACGACGCATCCGAATAACCCGATGCGCAAACAAACGGAGACCGCATGAGTTCCGGGGGTCCCCAACTTGTTGGGGCTTCTACATTAATCAACGACGATCTCAAGCCCACGTCGGAGGCCCAGCGCACGTGGCGCTGGTATCACTTCACCGCGCTGTGGATCGGGATGGTGATGTGCATTCCGGCTTACACGCTTGCCGCGAGCCTGATCGAAGGCGGAATGTCGTGGGGGCAGGCCGTGGGCACGGTGTTCCTCGGCAACGCGATCGTGCTGGTGCCGATGCTCCTGATCGGCCACGCGGGAGCCAAGTACGGAATTCCTTACGCAGTCCTGGCGCGCGCGTCGTTCGGCACCATCGGCGCGCGCCTTCCGGCGCTGCTGCGCGCGCTCGTAGCCTGCGGCTGGTACGGCATCCAGACGTGGTTTGGCGGCATGATGATCCACACCCTGATCGGCGTGATCATGGGGCAGCCGCTGGGCGGCGACAAGTTGCCGGTGCTCGGCATCACTGCGAGCCAGCTCGTTTGCTTCCTCGTGTTCTGGGCGGTCCAGTTCTGGTACGTCATCCACGGCATCGACTCGATCCGCAAGCTCGAGACCTACACCGCGCCGATCAAGATCGTCATCTGCTTCGTGCTGCTGTGGTGGGCGTACGACAAGGCGGGCGGCTTCGGCCCCATCATCGATCAGCCCTCGCAGTTCGTCGCCGGCGGCAAGAAAGCCGGACAGTTCGCCGACGTGTTCTGGCCATCGCTCACCGCGATGGTCGGCTTCTGGGCCACGCTCGCGCTCAACATTCCCGACTTCACCCGCTTTTCGAAGTCGCAGCGCGACCAGGTTCTCGGCCAATCGATCGGCCTGCCGTTCCCCATGGGATTGCTGGCGATGATGGCCGTGTTCGTCACGTCGGCCACGGTGGTGATCTACGGCAAGGCGATCTGGGATCCGGTAGACCTCTCGAGCCGCATGACCGGCGCCGCGGTGCTGATCGCGCTGATCGTGCTCCTCATCGACACCGTGAGCGTCAACCTCGCCGCGAACCTCGTGGGCCCGGCTTACGATTTCTCGGCGCTCAATCCGCGCCGCATTTCCTACACGGCGGGCGGCATCATCACCGCGGTCATCGCCATCCTCATGATGCCGTGGAAGGTGCTGGAGACGACGCAGGGCTACATCTTCACGTGGCTCATCGGCTATTCGGCGCTGCTCGGCCCCGTGGCCGGCATCCTGATCGTCGACTATTACCTCATCCGGAAGAAGGAGCTCGACGTCGATGCCCTCTACGACGAAACCGGCGCCTACAGCTACGGCTCGGGATGGAACTGGATCGCCATCGTCGCGCTCGCGCTGGGCGTGCTGCCCAACGTCCCGGGGTTCCTGAACGCGGCCTTCCCCAAGAGCTTTCCGGATGTGGGAGGATTCTTCAAGGGCGTCTACACCTACGCCTGGTTCGTGGGCCTCGCCATCGCCGCGGTGGTTTATTTTCTCGGCATGCGCGGCAGGATGAAATCTCCATAGACGGAGCAATCGCAACATGACCACTTCCCTCCTCATTCGTGGCGGCACCGTCGTCAATGCCGATCGCGAATTCAAGGCCGACGTGCTGTGCATCGACGGACGCATCGCCGCCGTCGGCGACGACGCCGAGAAGGGCGCGCCCGCCAATTCGCAAAAGCTCGACGCCGGCCATGGGGACGGTGGCGGCCGACGATTTCTTCACCGGCACCGCGGCGGGCCTCGCCGGCGGCACCACCAGCATCATCGACTTCGTCATCCCGAATCCGCAACAGCCGCTGATGGAAGCGTTCCGCATGTGGCGAGAGTGGGCCCAGAAGTCGGCCGCCGATTACGGTTTCCACGTCGCCGTCACCTGGTGGAGCGAGGAGGTCGCTCGCGACATGGGCCTGTTGGTGAAGGAGGAGGGTGTCAACTCCTTCAAGCACTTCATGGCCTACAAGAACGCCATCATGTGCGACGACGAAACACTGGTGAACAGCTTCAAGCGCGCGCTCGAGCTGGGCGCCATGCCCACCGTGCACGCCGAGAACGGCGAGCTGGTGTTCCTGCTGCAGAAGGAAGTGGTCAAGATGGGCATCACCGGCCCCGAAGGCCATCCGCTCTCGCGCCCACCGATGGTCGAAGGCGAGGCGGCCAACCGCGCCATCGCCATCGCCGATGTCCTGGGCGTGCCGATCTACATCGTCCACGTCTCGTGCATCGAAGCGGCCGATGCGATCGCGCGCGCTCGCGCGCGCGGACAGCGCGTGTACGGGGAAGTCCTGGCGGGACACCTGCTGATCGACGACAGCGTGTATCGCAATCCCGATTTCGCGCAGGCGGCCGCCTATGTCATGAGTCCGCCGTTCCGGCCGAAGGGCCACCAGGAAGCGCTGTGGCGCGGGTTGCAATCGGGACAGCTGCACACGACTGCCACCGACCACTGCGTCTTCTGCGCGCCGCAGAAAGCCGCGGGCAAATCCGACTTCACCAAGATCCCCAACGGTTGCGGCGGCATCGAGGAGCGCCTGGCGGTGATCTGGGACGCAGGCGTGAACACGGGGCGCCTCACACCGAGCGAGTTCGTCGCGGTGACCTCGGCGAATGCGGCGAAGCTGTTCAACATCTATCCGCAAAAGGGTTCGATCAGCGCCGGCGCCGATGCCGACCTGGTGCTGTGGGACCCGCAGGGCACGAGGACGGTCGGCGTCAAGACGCAGCACAGCAAGGTGGACTTCAACGTCTTCGAAGGCCGGAAGGTGCGCGGCATTCCCAGCCATACGGTGAGCCAAGGCCGGGTGGTCTACGCCAAGGGCGAACTGCGCGCCGAAAGGGGCGCGGGGCGGTATGTAAAACGCCCCGCGTTCGGCGCAAACTTTCAAGCGATGGCGTTACGGTCCCACGACCTCGCGCCCAGCGCGGTAGCCCGGCCCGGAACCGCCGCGAAGGCAGCGACTGCCGCCGCGGCCGACTAGGAGGAAACGTCATGGATATCGTCGTGGACAGGAAGGCCAAGCCGGCCCTCGAAAACTTGCGCATCAACGGCGAACGCCTCTGGGCTTCGCTGATGGAGCTCGCGAAGATTGGCGCAACCCCCAAGGGCGGCGTGTGCCGCCTCACGCTCACCGACCTCGACCGACAGGGCCGCGACCTGGTGCTCAAGTGGGCGCGCGAGGCCGGCATGACGGTGACCATCGACAAGATCGGCAACGGCTTCATGCGCCGCGCCGGCCGCGACAACGCGCTGCCGCCCATCGTCACCGGCAGCCATATCGATACGCAGCCCACCGGTGGCAAGTTCGACGGCAACTACGGCGTGCTCGCCGGGATCGAGGTGGTGCGCACATTGAACGATCACGGCGTCGAGACCGAGGCGCCGATCGAGGTGGCGTTCTGGACCAACGAGGAAGGCTCGCGCTTCGTGCCGGTGATGATGGGCTCGGGCGCGTTCGCCAAGGCCTTCACGCTGGAGCACGCCTATGCCGCGACCGACACCGAAGGCAAGACGGTGAAGGGCGAGCTCGAGCGCATCGGCTACCTGGGCACCGAAGAGCCCGGCGCGCATCCGATCGGCTGCTACTTCGAGACCCACATCGAGCAGGGCCCGGTGCTCGAAGACAACGACAAGACCATCGGCGTCGTGACCGGCGTGCTGGGCGTGCGCTGGTACGACTGCGTCGTCACCGGGATGGAAGCCCACGCCGGCCCCACGCCGATGGCGCTGCGCAAGGATGCCCTTCAAGTCGCCACGAAGCTCATGCAGGAAGTCGTGGCCTGCGCCCACCGCCATCCGCCGCATGGCCGCGGCACCGTGGGCATGGTGCAGGTGTTCCCCAACAGCCGCAACGTGATTCCGGGCAACGTGAAGTTCAGCATCGATCTGCGCAACGCCAGCGAAGCGCTGTGCGACGCGATGGACGCCGATATCCGCGGCGTGGCGGCGAAGCTCGCTGCCGAGAGCGGCCTGCCGATCGACGTGAAGCTGGTCACCTCGTTCCCAGCCACCCAGTTTCACGCCAATTGCGTGGATGCGGTCGCACGGGCGACGCGCATGCTGGGCTACAGCCACATGAACGCCGTCTCAGGCGCTGGCCACGATGCGGTCTACATGGCCAAGCTGGTTCCGGCCGGGATGATTTTCATCCCGTGCAAGGACGGCATCAGCCATAACGAGATCGAAGACGCGAAGCCCGAGCACATCACCGCGGGGTGCAACGTGTTGTTGCACGCGATGCTGGAGCGGGCTAGGGGGATATAGGCCAACTTCACTACGCACAATGTAGGAATGGGCTGACAGCGCTTGCGGCCCAAGGGGCAGATATTCGAGGGCGATGTCCCCCTCAGAACAATTCCGCCTGCCGTTCCGATGGCAGTTCGCCCCATTGGAAGAGCCGAGCGACCGCTCGATTCGCTGGAAATGGCGTGCCTACACGCAGAGCGGGGACCTGGTCATGGAATCCGCCGAGGCGTACGAAACCCTGACGGAATGCATCAGCGATGCCAAGGCGAAGGGCTATGGGGCGCCGTAAGGGAGAGCTTCCCCTCGAGCTTTATCGGCTGGTGGTCGACCAGACCACCGATTACGCCGTGTTCGTCCTCGACATCGAAGGTCGGATCCTCAGCTGGAATCTCGGCGCCGAACGCATCAAGGGCTATCGCGCGGACGAGATCATCGGCCGCCATTTCTCGATCTTCTACCCGCGCGAGGCGGTCGATCGCGGCTGGCCGGCCCACGAGTTGAAGGTGGCCACCACCGACGGCCGGTTCGAGGACGATGGCTGGCGCGTGCGCAAGGACGGCTCGCGCTTCTGGGCGAACGTCGTGATCACGGCGCTGCGCGACGAGACCGGCAAGCTCGTCGCCTTCTCGAAGATCACGCGCGACCTGAGCGAGCGCCGCCTCCAGGAGGAAGCGCTGCGCCAGAGCGAGGAACGCTTCAGGCTCCTCGTCGAGGGCGTGCAGGATTACGCGATCTACATGCTCGACCCGCAGGGCACGGTCACCAGCTGGAATGCGGGTGCGGAGCGCATCAAGGGCTATCGCCGCGACGAGATCATCGGGAAGAACTTCTCGCGCTTCTACACCGAGGAGGACATCGCCGAGAACAAGCCCTGGGAGGAGCTCGCCACCGCCAAGCGCGTCGGCCGCGTCGAACAGGAAGGCTGGCGGGTCACGAAGACGGGAGGGCGCTTCTGGGCGCGCGTGGTGGTGACCCCCCTCTACGATTCGCAAGGAGGGCTGCGCGGCTTTGCGAAGGTGACGCAGGACCTGACGACGCAGCGCCACGTCCGCGACCTGGAGCTCTCGGCGCGGCACGTGAACGAATTCATCGCGGTCCTCGCCCACGAGCTCAGAAATCCGCTCGCTCCCATCCGCAACGCCGTCCAGCTGATGGCCCAGGTTCCCCCCGGAAGCCCGATGAGCGAAACCATGCGCGCGACCATCGACCGGCAAAGCGCGCACCTCGCGCGCATCGTCGACGACATGGTGGACATTTCGCGAATCACTCGCGGCGTCCTCGACATCGAGCGCGTGCCGACCGATATCGGCGCGGTGGTGCGGCGCGCGGTCGAGACTTCGGCGCCGGGGATCGAGAATGCCAGGCACACGCTCGACGTCGACTTGCCGCCGGAGCCGGTGCTGGTCGACGGAGATGCCAATCGGCTGAATCAGCTGCTCACGAATCTCCTCAATAATGCCGCACGCTACACCGCGGAAGGCGGAAAGATCTCGGTCAGCGCACGCGTCGAGGCCGGACGCGCGGTGATCCGCGTGCGCGACAGCGGCGTCGGCATCGCGCCGGACATGATGGGCCGCATCTTCGACATGTTCGTGCAGGGCAAGGCGCCCCTGAAGAGGATTGGAGGCGGGCTCGGCATCGGTCTCGCGCTGGCGCGCAGGATCGCCGAGCTGCACGACGGCTCGTTGGAGGCGTACAGCGAGGGTGAGGATGCCGGCAGCGAATTTGTCGTCCAACTCCCGCTGTCCGACCAGCGCGCCGCGCCGGCCGATGCGCAAGTGCAGGGAGCGCGGGCCGTGGAAACGCCGGGGCCGCGGCGCGTGCTCGTCGTGGACGACAACGTCGATGCCGCATCCACCCTGGAGCTGTTGCTGAGGTCATTGGGGCACGAGACCCGCGTCGTCCACGATGGCCACGTCGCGCTTCAAGCGGCGGCGGAGTTCCGGCCCGACGTCGTTCTCCTCGACATCGGCCTGCCCGGGCTCGATGGCTATGAGGTCGCGAAGCGCTTGAGAACCCTGAAGGAGGAGCGTCCCTTCCGCATCGTGGCGGTCACCGGCTGGGGCCAGGAAATGGATCGGCAACGCTCGCGCGAGGCTGGATTCGACCTGCACCTGCTGAAGCCCGTCGACATGAAGCAGCTCGTGAAGATCCTGAACGAAAAGGACGGCGCGACCGTTTCCTAGGTGGGCCGCCGCGTGCCCTCCAGCTCCTCCATGCGTTTCTCGAGGGCGGCGAGTTTCTCCCGCGCGCGCTGCAGCACCTGAGCCTGGACGTCGTATTCCTCGCGGCTCACGAGCTCGAGCCGCGCGAACGCGCTCGATAGCATCCCGCGGAAGTTCTTCTCCAGATCCTTCGCCGGATTCGCCGCGGCGAGCTCGGCCAGGCGCGCGCTCAGTTCGCTCAGGAATTTTTCGTTCATCTCGGTCCCCAATCCCGGCTTCGGTTCATCGCACTTGAATGGTGCGATGCGGCTCGCAGGCGCCCGCCGATCGTGCATCTGGGATCGCGCCTTCGAGGAACGGCTTCGCAAACAAAACCTTAGCGACTGGCATGTTTGCTGCTCATTACGTCGCGGTAGTCGTTTTCTCCAACTCCAAAGGATACCAACATGCGAAAACTGCCCAAAGCCCTTCTTTTGGCGGGCGTGGGACTTGCGTTTCAGGGGTTCGCGTTCGCGGCCGACGAGCCGGCTAAGGCGCCGGAACCGACTCCCGAGCACGCGTTCACGGGCAAGGTGGCGGCGTACACCGAATACGAATACCGCGGCATCTCCCAGACTTCGGAGAAGCCCGCGCTGCAGTTGAACCTCGATTACGCGCACCAGAGCGGCCTTTACGTGGGAACGTTCCTGTCGAACATCAAGTGGCTCAAGGACACCGCGCAGGCCAACGGTTTCACGACAAGCGCGAACATCGAGTGGGATATCTACGGCGGCTACAAATTCGAGGTCGCGAAGGACTGGACGCTCGACGTGGGCTACCTGCGCTACGAGTACCCGTCGTCGAGCGAATTCAATCCGAAGCCGAATACCGACGAAGTCTACGTCGGCGTGTCGTACGGGCCGGCGACGCTCAAGTATTCGTATTCGGTCAACGACACGTTCGGCGTGTCTAACAGCAAGGGCTCCGACTACCTCGAGCTCACGGTCAACTACCCGATCACCGAGAAGATCACGCTGAATGGCGTCGCCGGCCACCAGACGTTCAAGCACAACGGCTTTCTCTCGTACTCCGTGTGGAAACTGGGCGCCACGTACGACTTCGGCGGCGGCTTCAACGCGGGCGCCTACGTGAAGGGCACCGATGCCGAGAGCTCGGCATACACGGTGAAGGGCAAGGACTGGAGCAAGGAACGCCTCGTCGCGTTCGTCTCGTATTCGTTTTGAGCGCTCGCGGCCCGGCGCGCCACGGGGCGTGCCGGGCCGTTCAAAAGGAGGGAAAAAATGAAACTGGTCACGGCAATCATCAAGCCGTTCAAGCTCGACGAGGTGCGCGAAGCCCTCTCGGCCATCGGCGTGCAGGGCATCACGGTCACGGAGGTGAAGGGATTCGGGCGGCAGAAGGGCCACACCGAGCTGTATCGCGGCGCCGAGTACGTCGTCGATTTCCTTCCCAAGGTGAAGGTGGAGGCGGCGATCTCCGACGGCCTGGTCGAGCAGGTGATCGAGGCCATCGAGAAGAGCGCCAACACCGGGAAGATCGGCGACGGGAAGATCTTCGTCTTCGACCTCGAGCAGGTCGTCCGCATCCGCACCGGCGAGACCGGCGCCGAGGCACTTTGAAATGAAGGGGACTCCAACAATGAAACGTCTGATCGCTTTCGTGATGCTTGGCGCGGCGCTCGCGCTCGGTGGAACCGCACTCGCGCAGGCGCCGGCTAGCAAGCCTGCCGCCGACACAACCGCTCCAACGCCGGCTGCAGCTCCGGCGGCAGTGCCTTCACCCGCCGGCGCCCCCGCGCAGGCGGGGGTCCAATCACCTGCTCCCGACGCGCCCGCCGCAGCCCCCGCGCCGACGCCCAACAAAGGCGACGTCGCATGGATGCTCGTGTGCACGGCGCTCGTCCTGATGATGAGCATTCCGGCCCTGGCGCTCTTCTACGGCGGCATGGTGCGCTCGAAGAACATGCTCTCGATGCTGATGCAGGTCTTCGTGGTCTTCTCGCTGGTGTCGGTGCTCTGGTGCGTGTACGGCTATAGCCTTGCGTTCACCGAGGGCAACCAGTTCTTCGGAAGCCTCACCGAGCGGCTGTTCCTGAAAGGCACATTCGATCCGGTGAAGGGCGAGTTCGCCAACGGCGCGACCTTCTCGAAGGGTGTCGTGATTCCGGAGCTCGTGTTCGTCGCGTTCCAGGCGACATTCGCCGCGATCACCTGCTGCCTGATCCTGGGTGCATTCGCCGAGCGCGCGAAGTTCTCCGCGGTGCTGCTCTTCATCGTGCTGTGGTTCACGTTCTCGTACACGCCGATCGCGCACATGGTGTGGTTCTTCCCCGGACCCGATGCGTTCACCAACGCCGAGACCGCGAAGAAGGCCACCGAGGCGGCGGGAATGATCTGGCAGTGGGGAGCGCTCGACTTCGCGGGCGGAACGGTGGTGCATATCAATGCCGGTGTCGCCGGCCTCGTCGGCGCCTATGTGATCGGCAAGCGCATCGGCATCGGCAGGGAGGCGATGACACCGCACAACCTGCCGATGACGATGATCGGCGCGGCGCTGCTCTGGACCGGGTGGTTCGGCTTCAACGCCGGTTCCGCGCTGGAAGCCAACGGCACGGCCGCCCTGGCGTTCATCAACACGTTCCTCGCCACGGCCTGCGCGGTCCTCTCGTGGAGCTTCTTCGAGTGGATGTTCAAGGGCAAGCCGTCGATGCTCGGCGCGGCTTCCGGAGCGGTTGCGGGCCTCGTAGCCATTACACCTGCGGCGGGTAACGTCGGCATCCCCGGTGCCTTCGTGATCGGCTTCGCGGCCGGCGCGATCTGCCTCTGGGGCGTCTCGAGCCTGAAGAAGATGCTCAAGGCCGACGATTCGCTCGACGTCTTCGGTGTGCATGCGGTCGGCGGAATCGTGGGTGCGCTGCTCACCGGCATCTTCAACTCGCCCGACCTCGGGGGCCCCGGCTCCGTGCAGGATTGGATCACCATGAAGAGCGGCTATCCCGGATACGGCGAGCAATTGTGGATCCAGGCGAAGGGCGTGATCGTCACCATCGTCTGGTCGGGTGTGGTCTCGCTCGTCGCCTACAAGATCGTGGATTTGGTGATCGGCCTGCGCGTGCCCGAGGAAGAGGAGCGCGAAGGGCTCGACATCACCTCCCACGGGGAGACCGCCTACAACTAGCGCATCACCTTCGGGACACGTCGTCCCAGCAGCGGAAAACGGGCCCGGCAGGGCCCGTTTTTCTTGGCGCGAAGTGCAACAGTTCGATGCAATTGAGGTCGGAAGGCATACCCTCGGCTGTTATAATTTTCAACCACTTATGTACGGAACATCTCCCTTTGCCTAAACGTCTCGGCGAAATCCTCATCGAGCGCGGCAAGCTCGATCCTGCGAACCTCGACAGGGCGCTGAAGCTGCAGGAAGGCGAGTCGCGCGAAAAGATCGGCGTGATCCTGCTGCGGCTCGGCATGGTCTCGGGCCGCGATCTCGCCGATGCGCTCGCCGAGCAGCTCGACCTGCCGCTCGCGGGGACTGGCGATTTCCCCGAGCTCCCGCTCATGGAAGAGCGCCTCTCGGCGAAGTTCCTGCGCGACGCGCAGGCCGTGCCGCTGCGCGAGGACGACGACGAGCTCGCGCTCGCGATCGCCGATCCCACCGACTCGTTCGTGCTTTCCGCCGTGCAGATGGCCGCGGGCAAGCGCGTGCGGGCCTTCATCGCCGCGCCCAACGAGATCGACGCAGCGCTCGAGCGCCTCTACGGCGGCGGCAAGTCGTCGATGGGGCAGATCGTCGATACGATCCAGACGCGCGACGAAGAGCAGGACTGGGGCGACGTCGAGCACCTGAAGGACTTGGCCTCCGAGGCCCCGGTCATCCGGCTGGTCAACCTGATGCTCACCAAGGCGCTCGAGTCGCGCGCCTCCGACATCCACATCGAGCCGTTCGAGAACCGGCTCATCATCCGCTACCGCATCGACGGCGTGCTGCACGAGGTCGAGTCCCCGCCGCGGCGGCTGTCGGCCGCGATCATCTCGCGCGTGAAGATCATGGCCTCGCTCGACATCGCCGAGCGGCGCCTGCCCCAGGACGGGCGCATCAAGCTGCGCATCCAGGGCAAGGAGATCGACCTGCGCGTCTCGACGGTGCCGACGATGCACGGCGAGAGCGTGGTCATGCGGATACTCGACAAGGGCGGCGTGCCCCTCAACTTCGAGTCGCTCGGCTTCGACGGCATCGCGCTCGAGCGCTTCCTCGAGTGCCTGGACGAAGTCCACGGCATCCTGCTCGTCACCGGGCCCACGGGCAGCGGCAAGACGACCACGCTCTATACCGCGCTCGACCGCCTCAACAATCCCGACGTGAAGATCGTCACCGTCGAGGACCCGGTCGAGTACCAGATGCAGGGCATCAACCAGATCCAGGTGAGGCCGCAGATCGACCTCACGTTCGCCAACGCGCTGCGCTCGATCGTCCGCCAGGATCCGGACATCATCATGGTGGGCGAGATCCGCGACGTGGAGACGGTGCGCATCGCGATGCAATCGGCGCTCACCGGACACATGGTGCTCTCGACGGTTCACACGAACGACGCGCCGTCCACCATCAACCGCCTGCTCGACATGGGCTCCGAGGACTACCTGCTCACCTCGACCGTGAACGGCATCCTCGCGCAACGCCTGGTGCGCACGCTCTGCAAGCAATGCCGCGAGCCCCACTCGGCGCTCCCGGAAGTGATCGACCAGATGGGACTGCGCCGCTTCACGAAGGCAGGCGACATCGTGCTCTACCGGCCCGTCGGCTGTCCCGCGTGCGGCGGCACCGGCTACTTCGGGCGGATCTGCATCGTCGAGATGCTCACCATGAGCGACACCATCCGCTCGCTCATCATGCGCCACGCGACCGCGGGGGAGCTTCGCGCCGCGGCGATCGCGCAGGGCATGGAGACGATGTTCGAGAACGGCTTGCGCAAGTCCGTCGCCGGCACCACCACGATCGAGGAAGTGCTGCGCGTGACCCGCGAAGAGTAGGGGCGGGCCCGCCATGCCGTTCTTTCAATACAAGGCGGTGACACCCGCCGGCGAGATCAAGGAAGGCGTACTCGAGGCCTCCAACGACTCGATGGCGATCGCGCGCGTGCGCGACATGGGGTTCATTCCGATTCGCGCCGAGGCGGCCGGCGCCGCGGTCGCCGCGGGCACGGAAGGACGCCGCCCGCTTTTCGCGCGCAAGGCCGTGAGCACCGACGACATCGGCATCGTCACGCGCGAGCTCTCGACGCTCCTCAAGGCGGGTTTGCCGCTCGATCGCGCGATCGAGATCCTCATCAACATCGCGGCAACGCCGCGCGTGGCCGAGCTGCTGACGAATATCCGCAACGACGTGCGCGGCGGCATGGCGCTGTCGCGGGCGCTCGACAACCAGCGTGGCGTGTTCTCGCGGTTCTACGTGAACATGATCCGCGCCGGGGAGGCGGGCGGAAGCCTCCCGGACGTGCTGCTGCGCCTCGCGGAGTATATGGAGCGCGCGAAGGCGCTGCGCGACAACGTCGCCGCCTCGATGACCTACCCGGCGTTCCTCGCCCTGGTCTCGCTCGTCGCCGTGGTCGTGCTGCTCACCGCGGTCGTGCCCCGCTTCAAGCCGATCTTCGCGGGGGCGGGCAAGGCCATCCCCGTCGCGACCCAGATCGTCCTGTGGTCCGGGGACTTGTTGCGCAACTGGGGCTGGCTCCTGCTCATCGGCCTCGCGGTCGTCGCGTACTTGTTCATGCGCCGGCTGCAGGATCCGAACGCGCGCTATCGATTCGACCGCTGGCTCGTGACCGGCCCGGTCATCGGCGACCTCTTCGCGAAAGTCGAGATGGCGCGATTCTCGCGCACGCTCGGCACGCTGCTCGCCAATGGCGTGACGCTGGTCTCGGCGCTCAACATCGTTCGCGACACCATGGGTAATTCGTGGCTTGCCGAGGCGATCGCCGGCGTCGGCCGCGAGCTGAAGGAGGGCCGCGGGCTGGGGCGGCCGATGATGGAGACCGGGCGCTTCCCGATGCTCGCCGTGCACATGATCCTGGTGGGCGAGGAGACCGGGCGCCTCGACGACATGCTGATGCAGGTCGCGGAGACCTACGACCGCGAGGTCGAGGTCGCGATCCGCAAGGCGCTCGCGCTGCTGCAGCCGGTGATGATCGTGGCGATGGCGCTGATCATCGGCTTCATCATCATCGCCATTCTCTCGGCGATGCTGTCCGTCTACGACCTGCCGCTTTGATCGAGGGGAAAACCGGATGAGAAAAATGCGCACACCGAGCCGCGAGCGCGGCTTCACGATCTTCGAGATCGTGATCGTCTTCATCATGCTCGCGGGCATCATGGCCTTCGTCCTTCCGAAGGTCTTCGAGCAGTCGGGCAAGGCGAAGACCAAGGAGGCCGAAATCCGGCTCCTGCACCTCTCGGGGCAGATCGAGATGTACAAGCTCGAGGTTGG
>WNFL01069893.1_pt1 | contig 16231 bp, 15 predicted proteins | sample 5400361 | NCBI WGS metagenome assembly WNFL01 (sample SAMN13153351, study PRJNA577476) | soil metagenome | isolation source: 40 cm soil on Douglas fir-dominated hillslope | place: USA:California | collected 2013-09-17 | reverse complement strand
TCGGCCACAAGGCCTCGATCAACAGCGTGAAATAGGCCTCGAGCCCCTTGCGAAAATAGCTGCGTCCGGACCACAGAAAGAGATTCTTGGCGACTTGCTGGCTGATGGTGCTGGCGCCGCGCACCTTGTGGCTGTGTTGGTTGAGCGCGTAGGCCTTTTCGATGGCCGGAACATCGAAGCCCCAGTGCTCGGGGAACTTCTGATCTTCCGCCGCCACGACGGCGAGCGGCAGATTGGGCGAGATTCGATCCAAGTCGACCCAAGTGTGGCGATAGACGTAGTTGGCGTCTCGGTTCGACCACGCCGCGGCTTGCGCCTCGGCCATGAAGGCGGTGAACGGCGGATTGATCCAACGCAGCGACGCCACGGCGAGGACGCTCGCCGCAACGCCGACCACGACCAGCCACACGATCGCCCGTATCAGTCGACCAACGAATGATCTCTTCTGCGCCACGCGGGCGTTAAGCGGGTATTCGGCGCACGCTCTTCATGATGACCGCGTCGACCGGAACATCGTCGAAGCCGCGCCGCCGGCCGGTCTCGACCGCGGCGATCTTGTCGATCACGTCCATGCCTTCGGTGACGCGCGCGAACACGGCGTAGCCGAAGTTGCCGCGCGAGTGATCGAGAAAATCGTTGTCCTTCAAATTGACGAAAAACTGCGAGGTCGCGCTGTTGATGTCGTTCGTGCGCGCCATGGAGAGCGTGCCGCGTTCGTTCTTGAGGCCGTTGTCCGCCTCGTTCTTGACGGGGGGCTGCGTACGCTTCTGCGTCATGTCCTCGGTAAAGCCGCCGCCTTGGATCACGAAGCCGGGAACGATCCGGTGGAAGATCGTGCCGTCGAAGAATTCGTCGTCGATGTAGCGCAGAAAGTTGGCGACCGACAACGGCGCGTCTTTCTCGAATAGCTCGATGGTGAAATCGCCCAGGGTGGTTTCGAAGCGGATCATGTCGTTTCCTGCTGTGGTGAGTGGACGGTTCCCAGCGTAACGCGGGGTTTGCCGGATAAATCAAGATGCGAGCGGACTTGGGTGAAGCCGTGACGCCGGAGCAATTGTGCGACGTCCGGCGCCTGATTGCTGCCGTGCTCTAGAATCAGCCAGCCGTGCTCAAACAGATGCGGCGCCGCGGCATCGACGATCGCCGACAAGGCCTCGAGCCCCGTAGGCCCAACACTGAGGGCGAGCGCGGGCTCGGCCCGGAGCTTTTCAAGGGCAGGATCGGCCGAGGCGACGTAGGGTGGATTGGCAACGATCATATCGAATCGCTCGCCGGGGACCGGATCGAACCAGGAGCCCAGGCGCCAATCGATATTCGACAGCCCGAGGTCGCGCGAATTCTGAATCGCCACCTCGAGCGCCGACGGTGAAACATCGACGCCAGTGACCCGCGCTCGAGGCCGTTCGGAGGCGATGGCGAGCGCGATTGCACCGCTGCCCGTGCCCAAATCTAGAATGGAACCAGCATGGCCTGCAGATGAGAGCGCCTGTTGCTCCGGCAGAAGCTGCAAGGCCAGTTCGACAATGAGCTCGGTTTCCGGCCGCGGAACGAGCACGGCCGGCGTGACGCGCAGGGCCAGCGACCAGAATTCCTGGATGCCCGTCAAATAGGCGATGGGCACCCCTCGTTGGCGCTGGCCGATCAGGCCGGCGTAGGCCTTCTGGCAGTCGCTCGCGACGGGCTCGTTGCCGTGCGCGATCAATCCCGAGCGCGACAGCCTCAAGGTTTTACCGAGCAGCAATTCCGCGTCGAGCCGCGGCGAGTCGCTGTGGCCCTCGAGTGAGCGCGCGCCGCTCCGCAAGATTTCGGCGACCGTGCTCGCCGGCGTCCCGCCGAGGCTCATCGGCATCCCGCTCGGCGATGGCGTGATTCGAGGCGCGCCGGACGTCATTCGACTTGCTGCGCCAGCTCTTCGGCTTGGTGCTCCTGGTTCAATGCGCGAATCAGTTCATCGAGATTGCCGTTCATGACATCGTCGAGCTTGTACAGCGTGAGATTGATGCGATGGTCGGTGACCCTGCCTTGCGGGAAGTTATAGGTGCGGATGCGTTCGGATCGATCGCCCGAGCCGACCTGCAATTTACGCGACTGCGCTTGCTGGCTCTGCTGCTTCTCGCGCTCGGCGGCCAGCAGCCGGGCTTTCAACAGGGACATGGCGCGGGAGCGGTTCTTGTGCTGCGAGCGCTCGTCCTGGCATTCGACCACGACGCCGGTGGGAAGATGCGTGATGCGAATGGCCGAGTCGGTTTTGTTGACGTGCTGACCGCCCGCGCCCGAGGAGCGAAACGTATCGATGCGCAGGTCCGCGGGGTTCAATTCGACCGCCTCGACCTCGTCCAACTCCGGCAGGATCGCCACGGTGCAGGCCGAGGTATGAATGCGTCCCTGCGCCTCGGTGGCAGGCACGCGCTGTACGCGGTGCGTTCCCGATTCGAATTTGAGCAGCGAATAGGCGCCGCGGCCGATGATGCGGCTGATGATTTCCTTGTAGCCGCCATGCTCACCCGGACTTTCACTCAAGACCTCGACGCTCCAGCCCTTGGATTCGGCATAGCGCGTGTACATGCGGAACAAGTCGCCGGCAAAGAGGGCGGCCTCGTCGCCGCCGGTGCCGGCGCGGACTTCCAAGAAGATATTGCTGTCGTCATGCGGATCCTTCGGCACCAGCAGGCGCTGCAGCTCGAGTTCCTCGGCGGCGATGCGCGGTGCAAGATCGGCGAGTTCTTCCTCACCCATGGTCCGGGTCGCGGGGTCTTTATCAGACGCCAGCTCGAGGGCGAAGCCCGAATCGCGCTCGAGCGCGGTAAACCGCCGATAGCGCTCGACGAGCGGGCCCAATCGCGAGTACTCCATCGACAGTTCGCGGAATTGGTTTTGACGCCCAATCACGCCGGCGTCCGAGAGCAGGCGGCTGATTTCCTCGAATCTCTCGTCCAATTTTTCGAGCTTGCGCCGGATGGAGTCTTTCATGCGCGCGAATTATAGCGGCCCCGGGACTCAATGCCGGTCGCGTTCTTCGATCAACAGGCGCGTAACCGCCTCCGCCAGGGCGGAATCCGCCAGTTCCGCGGCCTGGCGCAAGGCCTGCGTCGGAGTGTGCAGCAGCCGATTGGTCAGGGTGTTGGCGAGATACTCGATCACCTCGTCCGCGGATTTACCCGCGGCCAGCAGGCGCTGTGCTTGTTCCACGGTCTGCAATCGGATCCCATCCGCCTGCAGGCGCAGAGCGCGGATGGCGGGACCCGCGTCGTGAGCGCGCGATTCGGTGAGAAATCGCGCGACTTCCTCGTCGATGACCAGCCGTGCGCCGCCCGCCGCCACCGCGCGCTGCTGGCGATTTTCGTCGATCAGCTGCTGCAGATCGTCGATCGAGAACAAATACACATCTTCCAGGTCGGCCACGGCGGGATCGATATCGCGCGGGACCGCCAAGTCCACCATGAAAATCGGCCGCCGGCGCCGCGTGCGAATGGCGGCCTCCGCCGTGTTCTTGGTAATGAGCGGCACGCTGCTCGCGGTGCAGGTGATGACGATGTCGGCCTGAGCCAATTCGTTGTCGAGGTCTTCCAGTCCGACGGCATAGGCCTTGAGTTCCGCCGCCAGAGTCTGCGCCCGCCCCAAGGTGCGGTTGGCAATGACCATGCGCTTGACCCCCGCACTCATGAAATGCCGCGCCGTCAGGGCATTCATCTCACCGGCGCCGATCATGAGGGCGGTGTGGGCGCTCAAGTCCGAATACACCCGCCGCGCCAGACTCACCGTCGCGGAGGCGATCGACACCGCGTTCTCGCCGATCCGAGTCTCCGATCGCACGCGCTTGGCCGCGGAAAAGGCCGCTTGGAACAGCTTGTTGAGCGCGGGTCCGGTACTGCCGGCTTCCTGCGCCACGCGGTACGCATCTTTGAGCTGCCCTAGAATCTGCGGCTCGCCGAGCACCATGGAGTCGAGCCCCGAGGCGACGCTGAAGGCGTGTTTCACGGCCCGTTGTTCCTGGTGGACGTACAGACTCGAGGTCAGGTCGAGATTGCTGCCATGATGCCGTTCGAGCCATCGCGACAGTTCCTCGGCGGTCGCGGATCCCGCCCAGTAGAGCTCGGTGCGGTTGCACGTGGACAGAATGACCACCTCCGCGACCCCGGCTTCCTGCCGCAAAGTGCGGAGCGCGGCAAGCAACCGATCCTCGCCGAACGCCACCTTTTCGCGCAGCGCGACCGGCGCGGTGTTGTGATTCATGCCGAGGATGTTGAATACCATTGAAGCGCTTTTGGGCCGTAACTCTATGATTCTGGTGGAAGAGGTGCCGTCAGAGCAAGCTTAGAATCCGCGGCAGCAGGGTGGTCATTTCGCTATAGTGAGGCTGTGTTCTCGATTTCCATCTTCGCAAGGGCTTCGATAGGCCTGGGGCTCGCTGCCTGCGCCGCCTGTGCCGGCATCCATCCTAGATCCGACGATGCCGCCGCTCCGCAGGCATTTTATACCGTCACGGCGGAGATAGCCCTCGCCCGGCACCAGCCCCGCGTCGCGGCGCTCCAATATGCGGCGGCCGCGGCTTCGGAAACCGACGTCGCCTTGCTCGAACGGGCGGCGCAGGTCGCGGCCGATACTCTCCAGCCATCCTTGGCCGTGAAAGTCGCCGCGCGTTGGATCGAAGTCGATCCGAAGTCGGTGGACGCACAGCGCGCGGCGGCGCGGGCCGCGCTTGCGCTGCACAAGATCGATCAAGCGGCCGCGCATTATCGCGCCGTACTCTCGAACTCGCCGCTCGGCACTGACGCGGAATTCGCGGCGCTGGAAACCTACCTCGTCGGCAACGACAATATCTTTGGCGCGCGTCAGCTCGCGGATCGATTGGCGTCGTCGTTTCCGTCCTCGGCGCCGGCCTTGCGCGTGCAGGGGTACACCTCCCTGCGTGCCGACGATCCGGCGGCGGCGGCGCGCGGTTTTACCGCGGCGCTGGCGCTCACCACGGCGAGCGGCAATGGCGGCGACGAGGGCGCGAGCCGCGAGATGCTGCGGGCCCTCTCGCGGGCGCGCGTCCTGGCGGGCGACGCCGAACCGCCGCTCGCGCAAGCACGGGAGAAGGTCGAGCGCGAAGACATGCCCACCAATCGCCTGGACTATGCGCTGTTGCTGATGACCGCCCAGCGCGATTCGGCGGCCATTCAGCAATTGGATATTCTGGCGCGCAATCCCGAATACGCCGCCGTGGCGCTGCGCTGGTCGGGGCTCATCGAGTTTCAGGGAGGACATCTCGATGCCGCCACGACGCGCTTTGCGCAGCTGGTCCGATTGGATAAATACCTCGACGATGCCTGCTACTATTTGGGGCTGATCGCCGATCGTCACGGCGATCCGGAGCACGCCCTGCGCTTATATGCGCAGGTACAGAGCGGCGACAATGCGCTGCCGGCGCTGCTGCGGGCAACCACGATACTGCAGACTCACGGCGCCGCGGCGGTGGCCGAAAATTTGCTCGACCGGCTCATCGAAGAGGAACCGCAGCGCGCACCGGAAATTCTCGCCTCACGCGCACGCATTTACGCCGATGCGGGCGATTTGCCCGGGGCGGTCGCCCTGCTGGAACAGGGCATGATGGAGTACCCCGATAGCGTGGATTTGCGCTACGCGGCGGCGTCGGTCTACGAAGAACAAGGGAGAATTCCCGACGCCTTGCGTGAATTGACGGACCTCGCGAACGCACGGCCGGAGGATCCGGCGGCCTTGAATGCGCTGGGCTACACGCTGGCCGATCACTCTCGAGACCTTGCGCGGGCCCGCGATCTCATCGAACGCGCCTACGACGCCGCACCCAAAAATGCCGCCATTCTCGACAGTCTGGGTTGGGTGCTGTTTCGCCAGGGCCACAGCGTGGAAGCCGAGACCTATTTGCGCGCCGCCTACGCCGACGATCGCGGCGGCGACATCGCGGCGCATCTCGGCGAAGTATTGTGGCAGTTGGGCAGGCCCGCCGACGCCGACCGCCTGCTCAAGGCCACGCGGCTGCGATTTCACGCCACACCGCAACCGGCGCCCGCTGCGCGCCGGCCGCTGCCCGTATTGAATTGACCGCTTGCGCCGCGTACTTCTGATCCTATTCTGTTCTTCGGTGCTTGCCGCTTGCGTGACGACTCGGCGTGCGCCGGTGCCCGCGGCTGCGCCCGCGGGATGGGAGCAGCGGGTCGCCGGTTTGCAGAGTTCGAGTTCCTGGCGGCTCGATGGCCGAGCGGCCGTGGCGGCACATGGGCAAGGGTGGCAGGCCACTTTGAATTGGCGGCAGACCGGTGAATCGGCGGAGGTGCATTTATCGGGACCGCTCGGCGTCGGGTCGATGGTGCTGAAGCGCACACCCGACGGCCTCTCGTTGAACGGCGCGCCGCCGAGCGACGCGGTGTTGGCGGAGCTCCATCAACGCTTGGGTGTCGAGCTGCCGATCGACCATCTGCGATTCTGGCTGCTGGGAGTGCCCGATCCCGGCGCGGCCTTCGATTTCAAGCGCAACGATCAGGACCGTGCATCGCAATTGACGCAGGATGGTTGGACTGTCGACTACGATCGCTACATGCCCGTGGATGCTGACCTGCTGCCCGCGCACGTGGTGCTGAGCCGCGAGGGCGTGCGCGTGCGCATCGCCGTCGATCGCTGGGAGCCGCCGCGATGAACGCGACGCGCTCGAGACCCTGGCCGGCACCTGCCAAGCTCAATCTATTTTTACATATTGTCGGCCGCCGGCCCGACGGATACCACGAACTGCAAACCTGCTTTCAGTTCGTTGATCTTTGCGATGAGATCACGATCGAGGTTCGCACCGACGGCCGGATCCGGCGCGTGGTCGAGATGGCCGGCGTGGCCGAAGATGCCGATCTTTGCGTGCGCGCGGCACGAGCGCTGCAAACCGCTGCCGGCTGCTCGCTCGGCGCAGACATCGGGGTGCTCAAGCGCATACCCATGGGCGGCGGTCTCGGCGGTGGCAGTTCCGATGCGGCGACCTGCCTGGTGGCGCTCAATCACTTGTGGAATTTGCACCGGCCAGTGGGCGAGCTGGCGGCGCTCGGACTTAAGTTGGGGGCGGATGTGCCCGTGTTCGTCCGCGGGCGGGCGGCCTGGGCGGAAGGAATCGGCGAACGCCTGACGCCGTTGTCTCCGCCGCAGGCGCCTTTTGAGGCCAACTACCTGATTTTGAAGCCGAATGTTGGAGTGAGTACGGCGGAAATATTTCAGGATCCTGAATTGACAAGGAATTCTGCGCCCATCACAATTCACGGTTTCCTGGCGTCTGGTGGACGGAACGATTGTCTGGGCGTCGTGCGGCGCCGATATCCTGAAGTGGCGCGCGCGATCGATTGGCTGTCGGACTTCGGTCCGGCGCGCCTGACGGGTACTGGGGCCTGTGTTTTTTTGGCGGTTGAGACGATTGATCGCGGCCGCGAAATCTTGAGAAAGTTGCCGCCGGCGATAGATAAAGATTAGCGACCGGCTGAGAATCGGCTTTGGCGAGACGCTGATCGTTGATTTCAAGTTGGGGTGTCGCCAAGCGGTAAGGCAGCGGGTTTTGATCCCGCCATACGGAGGTTCGAATCCTTCCACCCCAGCCAATGTTGAGCTAAGGCCCATGTCGCAAGGTAACGAGTTCGAATCATTGACGATTGCCGTGTTCACCGGCAAGGCGAATCCCGCGCTTGCGCAGGAAATTACGCGGCATTTGCACGTGCCTCTGGGCCGGGCGCACGTGGGACGATTCAGCGACGGCGAAGTGAATGTGGAATTGATGGAAAACGTACGCGGACGCGACGTGTTCATCGTGCAGCCGACGAATCCTCCGGCGGAAAATTTGATGGAGTTGTTGATGATGACGGACGCCTGCCGGCGGGCGTCGGCGAAGCGGATCACCGCGGTGGTGCCGTATTTCGGTTACGGGCGCCAGGATCGCCGGCCGCGGGCTACGCGGGTGTCCATCACGGCCAAGCTGGTGGCGAACATGATTGCGAGCGCGGGCGTCGACCGGTTGCTGACCGTCGATTTGCACGCGGATCAGATTCAGGGATTTTTCGACATACCGGTCGACAATGTCTATGCCTCGCCGGTGCTGTTGGGAGATGCGTGGAAGCAGAAGTACCAGAACATGGTCGTGGTGTCGCCCGATGTCGGCGGCGTGGTGCGCGCGCGCGCGCTGGCGAAGCGCCTGGACGATGCCGATTTGGCCATCATCGACAAACGCCGCCCGCGGCCCAATGAATCGAAGGTGATGAACATCATCGGTGAGGTCGAAGGCCGGACCTGCGTACTGATCGATGACATGGTGGATACCGCGGGCACGTTGTGCCAGGCGGCGCAGGCGCTCAAAGACGAGGGCGCGCTCAAAGTGGTGGCCTACATCACGCATCCGGTGTTGTCGGGGGCCGCGATCGAACGCATTTCGAAGTCCGTGTTGGACGAATTGGTCGTGACCGACACCATCCCCCTGTCGGAGGAAGGGCAAGCCTGCAGGCGGATACGCCAGTTGAGCGTGGCGGGCCTGCTGGCGGAGACGGTACGCCGCATCAACGACGAGGAATCCGTCAGCTCGTTGTATATAGACTGAATGGGCCGGCGGTGCCGCGCCCGTAGTGATTTTGAATTGATTGGTCGGTGTCCGCGCAATTGGTCGCGATGCGCGGGCACCGTGTTCGTGATGTAACTGGAGCGTGATGTAACTGGAGAAGATTATGAAAACCTCTTTCGAACTCGTCGCCGAGTTCCGCGAGACGCAAGGCAAAGGTGCGAGCCGCCGCCTGCGTCACGACGGAAAAGTACCGGCGATTCTGTATGGCGGGCACGCCGACGCGCGCACCCTGACATTGAACCATCAGAAGCTCTTGATCATGCTCGACAACGAGCGCTTCTACTCGACCATTCTCAGCTTGAAGGTGGGCGATCAGACGCAGGCGGCCATCTTGAAGGACGTGCAGCGGCACCCGTTCAAGAATCGGATCGTGCACGTCGACTTCCAGCGAGTCGAGGAGAACGAGAAGATTCGCATCAGCATTCCGCTGCATTTCACCGGCGCGGCGGTGTCTCCGGGGGTCAAATCCCAGGGCGGTATCGTGTCGCACATGCGCAACGAGACCGAGGTCACCTGCTTGCCGAAGGATTTGCCGGAATTCATCGAAGTCGATATTTCCGGATTGTCTCTCAATGAGAGCATCCACCTGTCGCAGCTGAAGATCCCTGACGGCGTCACCCTCGTGGAACTGGCGAAGGACGACGTGGCGATCGTGGCCATTCACAGCCCGCGTGCGGAAGAGCCCGAACCGACGGCGGTGGCGGCGGCCGGTGCAGCGGCGGCGGAGGGAGCGGCGGCGGCGCCTGCGGCGGCAGCGGCTGCGGCCGGCGGGGATGCGGCGAAGAAGGCCGAACCTGCGAAGAAAGAGGAAGCCAAGAAGGAACCGGCAAAGAAAGACGCCAAGAAATAGCGTTTCCGGCGTTAGGAACAGTGGGGCCGTCGGTATGACGGCCCTTACTTTTTCTATTTACTGTCTGGTGAGTGCGTTCACGATGACTGGTTTACCGTTGCGCATTGTGGTCGGCCTGGGCAATCCCGGCCCCGAACATCTGGTGACTCGTCACAACGCGGGTTTCTGGTTCGTGGACCTGCTTGCGCGCCGTCATGGGGGCGAGTTTCGCGACTACCGCAAGTACTCGGGCGAAACCGCGCGCATCACGCTGAGCGAGCAGGAGATCGTTCTGCTGAAGCCCACGACCTACATGAATCGCAGCGGAGTGTCGGTGCGGCAGCTCAGCGACTTCTACAAAATCGCACCGGAGCATATTTTAGTGGCACACGATGAACTGGATTTGCCGGTGGGCAGCGTTCGCCTGAAGCAGGGCGGAGGCCACGGCGGCCACAATGGCCTGCGCGACACCATCGCGCATATCGGCGAGACTTTTTGGCGCCTGCGGCTGGGGATCGGCCATCCCGGCAACAAGACGGAAGTCATCGACTATGTACTGACGCGCGCGCCGCGGGCGGAAGAGGATCTCATTCTCGAAGCGGTCGGCACCGCGGCGGATTGCATGCCTCTGTTGCTCGAACAGGGCGCGGAACGCGCCATGACCCGGCTGCACAGCCGGGCGGGAAAGGCCTGATGCCCATCCGCTGCGGAATCGTCGGTTTACCGAACGTGGGCAAATCCACGTTGTTCAACGCACTGACGCGCGCGCAGATTGCGGCGGAGAACTATCCCTTCTGCACCATCGATCCCAATGTGGGCGTGGTGCCGGTGCCGGATCCACGGCTGGAAAAACTGGCGGCCATCGTGCACCCGGAGAAAATTCTGCCGACCACGGTGGAATTCGTGGACATCGCCGGATTGGTGGCCGGCGCGTCGAAGGGCGAGGGGCTGGGCAACAAATTTCTTGCGCACATTCGCGAAGTGGATGCGATCGCGCATGTGGTGCGATGCTTCGAGAACGACGACATCATTCATGTGGCCGGCAAGATCGATCCCGCCAGCGACATCGAAGTGATCAACACCGAACTCGCGCTGGCGGACCTAGACAGCGTGGAGCGGGCATACCAGAAGGCGCTGAAGGCGGCGAAGGCGGCGGACAAGGATGCCGTCAGATTGCGCGACCTGCTGGAGAAAGTACGCGCTCAATTGAACCTAGCTAAGCCGGTGCGCCTGCTCAAGCTGGACGTCCACGATCACGCGCTGCTGCGCGACCTGCATTTGCTCACGGACAAACCCGTCATGTATGTCGCCAATGTCGACGAGGGTGGATTCAGCGGGAACCCGCGGCTCGATCGCGTGCGGGAAATCGCCGCGTCGGAGGGCGCCATCGTGGTGCCGATTTGTGCGGCGATCGAGGCGGAAATCGCGCAGCTGGAGGAGGCCGATCGGGCGGAATTCCTGGCGGAGCTCAAGTTGGACGAGCCGGGGCTCAATCGAGTCATCCGGGGCGGGTATTCCTTGCTCGGTCTGCAGACCTATTTCACGGCGGGGGTGAAAGAAGTGCGGGCCTGGACGGTACACGCGGGCGCCACGGCCCCGCAGGCTGCCGGGGTGATTCATACGGATTTCGAGCGCGGATTCATCCGCGCCGAAGTGATCGCCTATGACGACTTCATCGCGTTCAAGGGCGAGGCCGGGGCCAAGGAGGCAGGCAAGCTGCGGTTGGAAGGGAAGGAGTACATCGTCAAGGAAGGCGATGTCATGCACTTTAGATTCAACGTCTAGGCATCCGACGAGCGCCGCAAAGGCGCGGGGGCCGGGCGGCCGCATGGATTCCTACTCCGCTTTCATGACGTTCATGTTTCGGATTTCTTGTTTCGCCGTAAGGATGGTGTAACAAAACCGTAAGTCCCGCCTGGGAGCATCCGTGGCTCAATTTTTGTTGCGCCACGAGATGAATCCAAGCATGCCGTATTCTTTTGTTTCTTCTGCGAACAGACTATTCCCTGTGCTCGTCATCGGTGCGATGGCATTGAGCGGTGCCAGCCGCGCGGCCGACGGCGTCGAGACGGTGGATGCCGATGACTCCTCCGACGGGCGCCAGAAGAGCGGTGCGCTGGAGGAGATCACCGTTCTGGCGCAGCGTACGACGCTTGAAATTGCGCGCAAAGCCGAGCAGGAGGCGCCCAACCTCATCAATCTCATGACCGCGGATGAAATGCAGAAGTTACCCGATGTCAACACGGGCGAAGCGATCCGCCGGGTCCCGGGAGTCTCTCTGGAGACCGATACCGGGGAGGGACGCTATATCAACATCCGAGGTCTGGATGCGGATTTGAACAGCACCACGTTTGGCGGCTTGCGGCTTCCGCCCACCAACAACAGTTCGCCGTCGGGGGCGGGGCGTGCGGTGGCGTTTGATTCCATTCCGATCGGTTTCGTCGGCGCCATCACGGTGACCAAATCCAATCTGCCTGAACAGGATGCGGAGGCGCTCGGCGGCACCATCGACATTACCCCGAAGACGGCGCCGGCGGACGGCAAGCCCTTCGCCGATCTGAAGCTCGGCACGGGATTCGAGGTATTGCGTCATACCTGGGTGACGGACGGCGCAGCCACGGCCGGAACCCGCTTCGGCGGAGGCGGAGGTTACCAGCCGTTCAGCATCCTCGTGACGGCGGCCGTGTATACGGATCGCCGCGGCGTCGACGATGCCGAAGCGGGCTTCGTCGACCGCCAACCGGCGGTGCCCGACAAGGCCTTCAGTGGCTTCGAACAGCGCTACTACACCTACCACCGCGAACGGCATGGCTATGGTTTCGATTTCGGCTATCAGCCCGACGAAGCGAACAAATGGGATATTCGATACTACGATGCCGGGTACTCGGAAACCGTGATCCGAAACCGCTTGATCTGGAATTTCTCCGGCGCTCCGAGCGTCGATCCCGGTGATCCGAACGGATTCGTCGACACGGCAACATTCACGAAGTCGCTGCGGGACGAGAAAGAGTACTTGAAGTCACGCGTCTTCATGGTCGGCGGCAAGAACGAGGTCGACAAGGCGACGATCGACTATCACGTGGGATATACCAAGGGCACCTATGAGAAGCCGTACGACTACAACTCGTCCTTCGACAACCCAACAGCCGCGACGGTGCACTACGACAACACCACCTATCCCAATTGGCCGTCGGTATCGGCGAGCGGCGTCAATCCCGCGAATCCGACCGGATATGCGATGTCGAGCTTCTACAATCAGTCGCAGCACTCCGACGACCATGAGTGGGGAATCGGCGCCAACGTCACGATTCCTACCTCGTGGACCGGCGCCGGCAACGAAAACGTCAAGTTCGGCGTCAATGCACGTTTGCGCGACCGCGTCGCGAGCGCCACCAACGTTGATCCTTCCGCAGTGCCGGGGGTTCCCCTGTCGCAGGTGATCTACGGCGGCAGCATCGGGTTCTACCAGGGCCACTATCAAAACGGACCGCAGATCAGCGCTGTCGCGATCCGATCGCTGTACGCGGGCGGGACCAATCCCGCGTTCGTCTACACGCCCGCGGACCAGTTCGCCGATTACTTGTTGGATGCGAGTTCCTATCAAAAAGACAAGGAAGATGTGTACGCGGCGTATGGCCAGTACCAATTCGGCTTCGGCCGGCTTGGGATCATTGCCGGCGCCCGAGTCGAAAATACCCGGGCTACTTATGCCGCGAACCTGGTCGACAGCTTATCGGCGGTGCCGAGCGTGACGCCGGTCTCTCAGGATAAGACTTACACGAACTTCTTTCCAACCGCTCAGGCACGCTACGAATTCATGCCCGATCTCGTTGGCCGCGCCGCGGTCTCATCCACGATCGCGCGCCCGGGCTTCAACCAGGTCACGGCCTCGACGTCGATCGATCCGGGTGGTTCGGTGTCGACCGGCAATCCGCAGCTCAAACCCACCACGGCGACCGGCATCGATCTGTCGATCGACAAATATCTGCCGCATGCGGGCGTCGCGTCTCTCGGTGTGTTCGACAAGGAGATCAACGACTACATCGTCACCCAGGAGGCGAATTTACCGAGTTCCTATAAAGGGGGATTCGTCGGGCTGGCGAAGACTTTCACTTATACCAATGCATCGAAATCGCGGGCCTACGGCGTCGAGACCAATTACGTGCAGCGCTTCCGCGACCTGCTGCCGGGCGTTTGGGGCGGTTTGGGCGTATCCGCCAACTGGACTTGGGTGCAATCCCGATATGAAATCAGGCCGGGCGAAATGTCCGTGTTGCCGTCGACGTCGAGGAACACGGCCAATGCGGAACTGCTGTACGAAATGCGGCCGGTCAATATGACTTTGGGCGCTTATTATGTGAGCCGCAATATCTTCGGAGTCGGTTCCTCGGCGGCCACCGACATCTGGTCGCAGAAGCGGGTATCGGTCGACTTTGGGAGTCAGTTTCAAGTCACGGATCCGTTCGGCCTCTATTTGAACGCCAAGAACCTGACGAACACGCCGCTCAAGTTCACCGAGGGCCCGGGCGACAACCGGGTCATTCAGCGCGAGTTCTACGGAGTCACGCTACAATTCGGATTCAACTACAAGTTCAATTGACGGAGATGACATGACTCAACTCATCGTGAAGGGTCTCATGGGCTTTGGATTGCTGTCGGGAGTTGCGGCGGGGGCCGCGGCCGACATGGCATCCGCGCCTGCAAAAATGACGGTATTGCAGAAGTGGACGCTGGGCGGCGAGGGCGGCTGGGACTACATCGCCCTCGATTCATCCGCTCGACGCCTGTTCGTCAGCCGCGCCACCCGAGTCGATGAATGGCGTGCATGGGATTGCGCTCGCGGAAGACCTGAAGCGCGGCTATACGAGCAACGGCAAGGGAGATTCGATCACCGTCTTCGATCTCGACAGCCTCAAGATCATTCAAGAGGTAAAGATTCCCGCCCACAATCCCGACGCCATTTTGTACGAGCCTGTGGGCAAGCACATTTTTACCTTCAACGGCAAGAGCAAGGACGTCACGGTGCTCGATGCCGTGAAACTCACCGTCATCGCCACGCTGCCGGTCCCTGACAAACCGGAGTTTGCCGTCGACGACGGTGCGGGCCGAATTTACGCCAACATCGAGAGCGAACCGGGTCAAATGGTGGTCATCGACAGCCGCACATTGAAGATGATTGCGACGTGGGCCTTGCCGGGTTGTGCAAGTCCCAGCGGGCTGGCGATGGACAAGGCCGCACATCGGCTGTTCTCGGTGTGCGACGACAAGGTCATGGCGATTACGGACGCATCGACCGGAAAGCAAATCGCCCGGGCAACCATCGGCGACGGGCCGGATGCGGCCGCATTCGACGCGGCACGCAAGCTGGTGTTCAGTTCGAATGGCCAGGGTACGCTCACCGTGTTGAAGCAGGATTCGGCTGATTCTTACCGGGTGGCCGAAACGGTATCGACGCAGCGCGGCGCACGCACCATGGCGCTCGACCCCGCGAGCGGAAAGGTTTATCTGGTTACCGCCGACTTTGGCCCGGCGCCGCCTGCCACGGCGGAGCAGCCGCACCCACGTCCCGTGCCGGTTGCCGGTACGTTCACCCTGCTGGTCGTTGGTACGCACTGACGGGGAACTGCACTCGCCCCGGATCGCTTTGGGCCCAAGGGGTTACCTTGGGTCCAAGCGGCACGCCGGGACCCCTCCAGGGCGCGGTTTGGTGTCACAATGTCTGTTGCCGATCCGAATCCCCCCTCCAACCTTGACAGGGAGGGTGGGGCTGCGGAAAATCCGCGGCTCTTTGGGGGGTGCAATCCCTCCCCCGGCTGGCAATGCGGGCGGGTCAATGGTGAGGTAGCTCAGCTGGTTAGAGCGTGGCACTCATAATGCCGAGGTCGAGGGTTCGAGTCCCTCTCTCACCACCAAAATCAATGACTAGCAGCTGCTCAACCGTGGCATTTTGCGGGATTTTGCGGGAGTGCGGCGCACAAATCTGAGCGTTCTCGCGTGTCGAGTCGAGTGACCTTACTCCCGCCAATGGTATGATTTAGTCATACTATTGGTGCAAATTGTGGGGCTCCCATGGCAACTGTCCGCAAGACCATTACGTTGACGGACCAGCAAGATGATTGGATCAAGGCGCAGGTCGAACGTGGCGACTACACCAACGATAGCGAATATATCCGTGATCTCATTCGGCGAGAGCAAGAACGCGGTGCAGAGATCGAGGTGGTTCGCGCGGCATTGATCGAGGGTGAAAAGAGCGGCAAGCCAAAGCGCCTCGACGCCGGCGCATTCAAGCGCAAGCTCCGCCGAGCGCATGGCTGAGTATCGGCTCTCGCCCGCCGCCGAACGCGACCTGGAAGGCATTTGGGAATATACGCGGGAGAGGGGGGTATTCAACACGCCGAGCGCTAGTATCCAACCACCGAGCTACAATCAGGCGCTCGGGTGATAGGTATCACTGCCGCTAACGAGGTATTTTGTGAAGTGAATGTCTGAATGGCCCCTAGGGTAGCCAGATATGCGAGCTTGTTCGACATAGCCTAGTCGTTTATAAAAATCCGGCGCCTGGAAACTGTGAGAAGACAAAACGATTTGTGTGCAATTCTTACTGAGAGCATGGACTTCGACGGCGAGCATCAGAGATTTTCCCGCACCTTGTTGCCTCGCCGACTCATGAACCCACAGTTGGGAAATTTGGCAGCATCCGCCCCACGTATGACCACTCACGGCAGCGATGATGCGACCGCAAAAGTCCCTTATTGTCGCCGCGAATTCTTCGCCATCGAGAAAACCAGTCGCATTCGCGTTGA
>WNFL01452229.1_pt1 | contig 16238 bp, 15 predicted proteins | sample 5400361 | NCBI WGS metagenome assembly WNFL01 (sample SAMN13153351, study PRJNA577476) | soil metagenome | isolation source: 40 cm soil on Douglas fir-dominated hillslope | place: USA:California | collected 2013-09-17 | reverse complement strand
CCGCGTCGACCCTCATAGTTTCATGTGAGGGTCGAGCCAATCGCGGAGCGCGTTGCCCATCAAATTGATGACGAGGGTGGTGACGAAGATGGCGGCCCCCGGGAAGGCGGCGATCCACCACGAGTTGAGCATGTAGACGCGGCCTTCCCCGAGCATGTTGCCCCAGGCCGGGGTGGGGGGCTGCACGCCGAGGCCCAGGAACGACAGGAAGGACTCGAGGATGATCACCTGCGCGATCTGCAGGGTCGCGACCACCGTGATCGCGGAGATCAGGTTGGGGAGGATCTGGCCGAAGATGATGCGCGCGTGGCTCATCCCGAGCGCGCGCCCGGCGACCACGAACTCGCGCTCGCGGAGCGCCATGGTCTCGGCCCTGATCACCCGCGCGTAGATCGGCCAGCCCGCGACCCCCAGCACGAGGATCATGTTGAGCAGGCTGGGCCCCAGCACCGCGATCACCGCGAGGGCGAGCAGCACGAACGGGAACGTCAGCATGACGTTGATGAGGGTCATGATGATCCAGTCGATCTTGGCCCCGAAGTAGCCCGCCGCGAGCCCGAGCAGCACTCCGATGGTCGAGGAGATCGCGACCGCGGTCACCCCGATCAGGAGCGAGACGCGGCCTCCGTAGATCATGCGCGAGAGGAGGTCGCGCCCGATCTGATCGGTGCCGAGCCAGTGGTCGGTCTTGCCGCCCTCCATCCACGCGGGCGGCCCGAGCCGGTGCCGGATGTCCACCTCCACCGGGCTGTAGGGCGCGAGCCACGGTGCGGCGAGGGTGACGAAGACGATCAGCAGCAGGATCCCCGCCGCGGCCAGGCCCCACTTGAGCCGCCAGAGCCGGCGCAGCGATCGCCGGCCCGCGCTCGGGCCCGCGATCGGCGCGTTCGCGCCCTCCAGCGCCACGTCGCCGGCCCGCACCGCGGTCATCCCCCCACCCGGATGCGGGGATCGATGTAGCCGACCACCATGTCCACCATGAAGTTGATGGCCACGATGATCAGGGCCAGGAGCACCACCGCGCACTGCACCACCGGGAAGTCCTGGTTGCGGATCGAGTCCACCGTGAGGGTGGCCACGCCCGGCCAGGCGAAGACGGTCTCGGTGACCACCGCGCCGCCCAGGAGCTGGCCGAACTGCAGCCCGAGCACGGTGATGACCGGGATGCACGCGTTGCGGAAGGCGTGCTTGGCCACCACCATCCATTCCGCGACGCCCTTGGCCCGCGCGGTCTTGATGTAGTCCGTGCTCATGACCTCGATCACCCCGGAGCGGACCAGCCGCATGGTGATCGGGGCCAGGAAGGCGCCGAGCGTGAAGGCGGGCATGAGGAAGTGCTGCCACGTCCCGTAGCCGGACGCGGGCAGCATCCGGAGATGCACCGCGAAGATGATGATGAGCATGATGCCGAGCCAGAAGAGCGGCATCGCCTGGCCCGCCACCGCGAAGACGGTGCACAGGTTATCCACCAGCGAGTGCCGCTTCAGCGCGGCCAGGATGCCCAGGGGCAGGGAGATCAGGAGGGCCATGCCCAGGCCCGCGAAGGTGAGGTACAGGGTGGGTGGCATCCGCTCCATCACGAGCTTGAACGCGGGGGTGTCGGTGTACCACGACTTGCCGAAGTCACCCTGCAGGGCGCGGCTCGCGAACTTCCAGTACTGCACGTAGACCGGCTGGTCGAGCCCGAGCAGCTTGTAGTAGCGCGCGTACTCCTCCTTCCCCGCGTTCTGGGGCAGGAGCAGGGTGACCGGGTCGCCGATGACGTGCAGGATCGCGAAGGCCAGCATGGAGATCCCGACGATGACGACCGCGAGCTGGACGAGCTGGCGGAGGGCGTAACGCTTCATGACGAACGCGGGGCCGACCGGCGCGGCGGTGCGCCGATCGGCCCCGACGATGCTCTGCTTACTTCTTCCGCGGCGTCACGATGAACATCCGGTCCACTTCGTCGGCGGGCGCCTGGTACTCGACCCGGTTCGAGATGCCCCACACCCCGTGCAGCCCCCACTTGTAGAGGTAGGCCGCGTCGTCGAAGAGCAGCTTCTGGGCCTTCACGTAGGTCTCCGCCCGCTTCTTGGCGTCCAGCGTCGAGCGGCCCTGGATGATCAGGTCGTCGAGGGCCGGGTTGCAGTAGTAGCTGTAGTTCTCGCCGCACTTGAAGACGTCGTACAGGATCGCGTCGGCGTCGAAGACCGAGTAGTAGCCCCAGGACCAGTTGAACATGGAGCCGGCCTTGCCGTCCTTGATCCGCGCCACCAGCACCGTGTTGTCGCCGATGTAGTTGCGCTTCACCCGGAAGCCGGCCTTGGTCATGTCGGCCACGATCGCGTCGTTGGTCTGCTGGATCGCGGGCTCCACGATCGGGGGGCCCTCGTTGAACACGATGTCGACCCCGTTCGGGAAGCCGGCCTCGGCCAGGAGCTTCTTGGCCGCCGCGATGTCCTGCTTGTAGGGCTTGAGGCCCGCGTCCCAGCCGAAGGCCATCGGGTTGATGCCGGTCGAGGTGCGGTCACCCAGCCCGTTCAGCACGTGCTTGATGATGGCGTCGGTGTCCACCGCCAGGTTCGCGGCCTGCCGCACCCGCTTGTCGGTGAAGGGATTCGGGCCGCTGCGCGCGGCCTGGTCGAGCTGCAGCATGGCGGTGCGGAGGATCGGCGACGTCGCGGTGCGCGCGGAGCCCGACTTGTTGATGACGTCCATCTGGTCGGGCGGAACCGCCTTGATGATGTCCACCCCGCCCGAGAGCAGCTCGGCGATCTCGGTGGCCTTCTCGGGAATGATGCGCACCCGCACGTACTTGAAGGCGGGCTTCGGGCCCCAGTAGTCGTCGTTGCGCACCAGCACGTGCTCCTGCTTCCGGCTCCACTTGACCAGCTTGTAGGGTCCCGTGCCGATCGGGTTCTCCTGCATGAAGTCGTGGCCCTTCTCGCGGATCACCTTCTCGGACTGCATGACCTGGGCGGTCAGCCGCTCCACGAAGAGCGGGTAGGGCCCGTCGGTCTTGAAGCGGACCGTGTAGTCGTCCACGATCTCGACGGTCTTGATCTTCGCGTGGTTCCCCCGCGCGGTCATCTTCTTGGTCGGGTCCAGCACGCGGTCGAAGGTGGCCTTGACGTCCTTGGCGGTGAAGGGCGTGCCGTCGTGGAACTTGACGCCCTGGCGCAGCTTCACCTCCCAGGTGGTGTCGTCGATCGCCTTCCACGAGGTGGCCAGGTTCGGCCCGACCTTGCGGGTCTTGAGATCGCGCACCGCCAGGTGGTCGAACACGTGGTAGCCGAGGATGATCGCCTCGCGGAGCACCGAGTTGGGGGGGTCCCAGTTATCGATGTCCGACTGGAGCGAATAGATGAGGGTCTCTTCCCTCGTCTGGGCGGAGGCCGGCGGGACGAGCCCGAGGCCGACCACGAAGAGCAGGGCGAAGCTGACGGCGAGAATACGGCGCATGAAAGCCTCCTTGCGATGTAGGGCGACGGCTGGCGCAGGGTGGGAACCGAGCATCTGGGTGCAGGAACAATAGCCGCGAGGGCCCGGGCAGTCAAGGCGTCCCCGGGTGTGATAAGAGGAGGAGGCCATGACGCCGACGCTCGAGACGTCCCGCCTGCGCCTGCGCCCGCTGGCCGAGACCGACGAGGCCGACCTGGTCGCGCTCGACAGCGACCCCGAGGTGATGCGGTACGTGGGCAGCCCGGCCGGGGTCAAGAGCCCGGCCGAGACGATGGAGCGCGCGCGCCTGCGCATCCGCGAGACCCGGCAAGGCGACTACGAGCCCCTGGGCTTCTGGCGGATCGAAGGCCGGGCCGACCGCGTGTTCCACGGCGTCGGCGCCCTCATCCGGATGCCGGACGGTGAGGACGTGGAGGTCGCGTACCGGCTCGCGCGGAGCGCGTGGGGCCTGGGGATCGCCACCGAGGCGGCGGGCGCCCTCGTGGCCCATGCGCTGGGCCCCCTCGCGCTGCTCCGGGTGGTCGCGGTGACCTATCCCGAGAACCAGGCGTCCCAGCGGGTGCTGGACAAGCTCGGCTTCGAGCGGTGCGGGATCCGCGAATACAAAGGAGTCCGGGCGACCTACCACGTGCTCGCGGCCTCGGCCTGGGCGGCGCGGCCGCGCCCGGGCGGTTCTGTTCATTGACTTTATCCCGCCCGCACCGCCATACTTAATTCGCTGTTCACGCAGACTTATGGCTCCCTCATCGATCTTCCTGGTTACCGGCGGCGCGGGCTTCATCGGCTCGCACATCGTCGAGCGGCTCCTCGGCGAGGGGCACCGGGTCCGGGTGCTCGACAACTTCTCGACCGGCAGCCGGGCCAATCTCGACTTCGCGCGGGGTAACCGGCGGCTCGAGATCATCCGCGGCGAGCTGGCCAACCTGAAGACGGTCGAGCGGGCGATCCGAGGCGTCACCGCGGTGTTCCACCAGGCCGCGATGCGCTCGGTGCCGCGGTCGGTGGCCGATCCGCTGGGCGCCAACGCCTCCAACGTGACCGGCACGCTCCACGTGCTGCACGCGGCCACGAAGCAGAAGAAGAAGCCGCGCGTGGTCTACGCGTCGTCGTCGTCGGTGTACGGGGACCGGCCCGACCTGCCCAAGCGGGAGGACCAGCCGACCGCTCCCATCTCGCCCTACGCGGCGACCAAGGTGACCGGCGAGCTGTACGCCTCGGTGTGGAGCCGACTCATGGGCGTCGAGACGGTGGGGCTGCGCTACTTCAACGTGTTCGGCCCGCGCCAGGATCCCAAGAGCGAGTACGCGGCGGTGATCCCGCGCTTCATCCTGTGGGGCCAGACCGGCAAGCCCCTCCAGGTCCACGGCGACGGCACCCAGTCGCGCGATTTCACCTACATCGACAACGTGGTCTCGGCCAACCTGCTCGCCGCCCGCGCGGAGGGCAGCCGCGCCTCCGGGAAGAGCTACAACGTGGGCTGCGGCAGCCGGACGAGCCTGCTCGAGATCATCGGCAAGCTGGAGGCGATGCTGGGACGGCCCTTCGAGCGCAAGCACTCGCCGACCCGCGCCGGCGACGTCCCGCACACCCTGGCCGACGTGAGCGCGGCCAAGCGCGATCTGGGCTACGAGCCGGTGGTGGAGTTCGACGAAGGCCTGCGGCGGACGGTGGAGTTCTTCACGGGGAGGAAACTCGGATGAGGCGATTTGTCTCGACTACGGTGATCGCCGCGCTCGGCGCGGCGGTGTTTGCGGCGGCGGTTGCGGCGCCGGTCGCCGCCCAGACCCCGGGCACCCTGGTGATCCAGGTCGCCACCGAGCCCCCCGGACTCGATCTGACCTCGAACCCGTCCTCGGCGATCGCGGCGGTGGTCTTCGACAACGTGCAGGAGGGGCTGATCAAGATCGACCGCGCCGGCAAGATGGTGCCGTGGCTGGCCGAGCGCTGGTACACCACCGACAGCAAGAACTACACGTTCTTCCTCCGCAAGGGCGTGCGCTTCCACAACGGGCGCGAGATGAAGGCGGCCGACGTGAAGTTCGCCCTCGACCGGGCGGTGAATCCGGAGACCAAGCATCCCTACCGGACCCAGTACGACGCCATCCAGGACGTGATCGTCAAGGACGACTACACGGTGACGGTGACGCTCAAGAAGGTGGACGCCACCTTCCTCTATACGATGGCGCGCCAGGGCTCGGTGATCTACCCCCGCGAGGCGGTGGAGACGCTCAAGAGCCAGCCGATGGGCACCGGGCCGTTCACGGTGGCGGAGTGGGTGCGCAACGATCGCATCGTGCTCGCCAAGAACAAGGACTACTGGGTGAAGGGGCTGCCCAAGCTGGACCGGGTGGTCTACCGCTTCATCCCCGATCCCAACGCCGCGCTCGCCGCCCTCAAGGCCGGGGACGTCGACGTCTCCGCCTTCGGCATCGGGCCCGAGAGCGTGGACGAGCTCAAGAAGGACGCGCGCTTCCAGGTCATCGTGGGCGATACCACCAACGACGTGACGCTCTCGATGAACAACAGCAAGAAGCCCTTCTCCGACCAGCGCGTGCGCCTGGCCATCACGCACGCGATCAACAAGGACGAAGTGCTCAAGGGAGCGATGTTCGGCTACGGGAAGATCCTCGGCTCCAACGTGGATCCGACCAATCCCTACTTCGTGGACGTCTCCAAGCGGGTGACCTACGATCCGGCCAAGGCCAAGAAGCTCCTCGCGGAGGCCGGTTATCCCAACGGCTTCGAGGCGGTCTTCAAGGTGGCGCCGCAGTACTACTACACGGTGCGCTCGGCCGAGGTCATCGTGAGCCAGCTCGCGAAGGTGGGCATCCGCGCCAGCATCCAGCAGATCGAGTGGGGCCAGTGGCTCGCCCAGGTCTTCTGCCTGGCGCCCTGCCAGAACCCCGACTACGACATGTCGATCATCGGCCACGCCGAGGCGTTCGACATCGGCAACTTCGCCAACCCCAAGTACTACTTCCGCTGGGACAGCGCCGCCTTCCAGAAGCTCTACCAGGACTCGCAGGTCACGGTGGACGAGAAGAAGCGCAAGGATCTCTACGTGAAGATGCAGGAGATGCTGGCCGACGAGGCGCCCGCGGTCTGGCTCTACATGCACCCGCGGCTGGTGGTCACCAAGAAGGGGGTCACCGGCATCTGGAAGGACCTGCCGCTTCCCGTCCTCGATCTCTCCGAGGTGGCCTGGCAGAAGTGACGCGCGCTCATCCTCTCCCCCTCCCGGGGGAGAGGGCAGGGTGAGGGGGCGCGGTTGCAGCGATACATCGTCCGCCGCGTCGCCGCGCTCGCCGCCACCCTCGTCTTCGTCTCCCTCCTGGTCTTCGCGGTGGTCCGCGTGCTCCCCGGCGACCCCGCCCTCATCATCCTGGGGCTCGAGGCCAACGCGGACTCGGTGGCGCGCGTCCGGCAGGAGCTCGGGCTCGACCGCCCCATCGCGGTCCAGTACGCGCAGTGGGTGGGCCGGGCGCTCCGCGGCGACCTGGGCCGCTCGATCCAGTACGACCTGCCGGTCTCGACCCTGATCCTCACCCGGCTCACCGTGACCCTGCCGCTGACCCTGCTGGCCGCCGGGCTCATGATCGCCGCGGCGATTCCGCTCGGCGTCTTCGCGGCCACCCGGCACCGGCGGTGGGGCGACTACCTGACCATGACCCTGTCCCAGCTCGGGGTCGCGGTGCCCGGGTTCTGGGCGGGCCTGCTCCTGATCCTGTTCTTCTCGGTGTACCTCGGCTGGGTCCGGGCGGGGGGCTTCGACGGCTGGGGGCAGGGGTTCTGGCCCGCCCTGCGCTCGCTGCTGATGCCCGCGGCGGCGCTCGGCCTCTTCCAGTTCGCGGTGCTGGCCCGCACCACGCGCTCCGCGGTGCTGGAAGTGCTGCGCGAGGAGTACGTGAAGACGGCTCGCGCCAAGGGCCTGGCCGAGCGGCGCGTCCTGTTCCGCCACGCGCTGCGCAACGCGCTGATCCCGATCGTCACGGTGGCCGGGGTGCAGCTCGGCCAGCTCCTGGCCGGCAGCATCATCCTCGAATCCGTGTTCTACCTGCCCGGCCTCGGCCGGCTCACCCTGGCCGCCATCAGCGCCCGCGACCTGCCGGTGGTGCAGGGCGTCGTGCTCTTCGTGGCCTCGATGATCGTGATGGTGAACGCGGCGGTGGACATCCTCTACGGCCTGCTCGATCCCCGCATCCGCTATGGCTGATCGTGCGTAGACGCCCCGGCCGGCACGTGACCTTCGTGATCGGCCTCGTCATCACCCTGGCCCTGATCGCCACCGCCGCGGTGAGCCTGGTCTACACGCCCCGCGACCCCCTCGAGATGTCCATCGCGGGCCGTCTCCAGGGCCCGACCCTGGCGCACCCGCTCGGCACCGACCAGTTCGGCCGTGACCTGCTCTCGCGGGTGATGCGGGGCGCCATCACCGCGATCCTGGTCGGCGTCATCGCGGTGGCCATCGGCATGCTGGTGGGCGTGGCCTTCGGCATGCTCTCCGGCTACTTCGGCGGCTGGCTCGACGAGGGGTTCATGCGGCTGGTGGACGCCATCCAGGGCTTTCCGGCCATTCTCTCCGCGCTCCTGCTCGCCGCGGTGTTCCGGCCGACGCTCTCCATTTCCATGATCGCGATCGGTGTCGCCTTCCTGCCCGTGTTCGCGCGCCTGACCCGCGCGAGCTTCCTCGAGTTCCGCGACCGCGATTTCGTGGTGGCGGCCCGTGCCCTCGGGGCCGGGGACGGCGCGGTCATCGGCCGGCACATCCTGCCCAACACCCTGCCCCCGCTCATCGTTCAGGCCACCATCAGCTTCCCGGTCGCCATCCTGGCCGAGGCGGGCCTGTCCTACCTGGGGCTCGGCACCCAGCCGCCCAACCCGTCGTGGGGGCTCATGCTACGGGAGGCACAAGCGTTCCTCACCCTCAATCCGTGGTATGCCATCTTCCCGGGTGGCGCCATCGCCCTGACCGTCCTGGGGCTCAACCTGCTGGGCGACGGGCTGCGAGATCTCCTCGATCCCAAGACGGTGGCGTAGTGGCCGGCCCGGGCGTGCGGTTTGTCTCCCTCCAGAACGGGGGAGTGTGCTAGCCTTGGATCGGTGCCGGTTCTCAGGGTAAAGCGGAGTTGGGCCGGCGTTCCCGCGAGCCAACGCCCTCAAAACTAGAAGCAGAGACCAAGAACAAGGAGATCCATACGTGCTTCGACCGCTTCTATACGTTCTCGGCACGCTCCTGGTGACGCAGGCCGCCGTCATCGCCACGTCGGTGTACCTGCACCGCGGGCTCGCGCACCGCGCGCTCAATCTGCATCCGCTCGCGGACTGGGTCTTCCGCTTCGTGCTCTGGTTCACCACCGGTCAGAATCGCCGCGAGTGGGTGGCGGTGCACCGCAAGCATCACGCCTTCACCGACACCGAGCGCGATCCCCACAGCCCGCTCGTCCACGGCTTCTGGAAGATCCAGCTCTGGAACGTCTATTACTACGTGCGCGAGGCCCGCAACCCCGAGACCCTCGCCCGCTGGGCCAAGGACATCCGGGAAGACCTGTGGGACCGCGCGCTGTTCAACAAGGGCACGCTCGGCGGGGTGGTCGGCATCGCCGCCGCCATGCTGGTCCTGGGCCCGGGCTGGGGGCTGCTCCTGGCGGTGAGCCACTTCGTGCTCTACGTCTTCGTGCTGGCCCCCTCCATCAACGGCCTCGGCCACTGGTGGGGTCGGAAGAACTTCGGCAACAACTCGGCCACCAACCTGCGCGTGCTCGCCTGGCTCACCGGCGGCGAGAGCCTGCACAACAACCACCACGCGTATCCCTCGAGCCCCAAGTTCAGCATGGGCCGCTTCGAGTTCGATCCCTCGTGGGTGGTGATCCGCGTGCTCATGCTGCTCCGCCTGGCCCGCGTGGTGGGCGACAAGGTGAAGCTGGCCGCGTAGGACGGCGGCGACCCGGAGTCAGCCGCGCCGGGTCGCCCCAGCACGTCGCGGGCCGAGTGTTCGAACGAGGCCCCGCCGAAACAGCCGAAGAAGCAGAGCCGGACTCCCCCTCCGCCACCCAGCCGGGATTCAACTCCGGGAATCGACTGCCGCGAACGCGGCGCGGATCGGACTAGCGGGAGGCGGTGATCTTGCCGCCGGAGCGGCGCCCGAGGACGATCGGCTCGGGACGAGCCGTCTCCGGGCCCGCGGGCGATATCCGCGGCGGCGGCGGCACCGGAAACCGGTTGCTCTTCTCGGGCGACGGGGCCACGCCGCGCTGCCGCCACCAGTCCCGGGTCACCAGCCGGCCGATATAGAGCACCTGGCCGACCATCCGGCGGATGTGGTCGCGCCCGCGGAAGTCCGGGCGGCGGAACACGGTCGAGAGCAGCCGCGGCAGCGATGCCGCGAAGAAGAAGGACTCCCAGGCGAACCAGTCGACGCGCGCGGGATTCTTGACGAGCCCGTCCACCAACCGCCGGGGGACGAAGTTCAGCCAGCCGAAGAGGAAGTTGTACCCGAGCCACTTCTTGAACTCGGGCGCGTTGCCCCCGAAGAGGTACGACGCCTCGTTGCGGCCCTCCTCGATGTCCTCGAGATCGTCCGGCTTCAGGATGCCCTTCTCCAGCGCGAGGTCGATGATCGGGAGCTTCGGGTAGTACTTGAGCCAGAACACCGAGACGATGTCCGGCCGGTACTCGTTGTAGAACTCGAGGGCCAGCCGCTGGTCGGCGTCGGTCTCGCCCGGGATGCCCAGCATGTGATCCACCTGGTAGTGGATCTTGTACTTGTTCATGAACGTGAAGGCGTTGTGGAGCTGCTGCCGTGATTCGGGCCGGTCGATCTGCTTCTTGGACTCTTCGTTGACGGTCTGCACGCCGACCTGGACGTTGATGAGGCCCGCCTCCTTCAAGCAGCGGACGGTGTCCTCCTTGTTGAGCACGACCGCTTCGGTGATCAGCGCGAACGGCACGTCGACCTCGCGCTTGTACCGCTCGGAGAACTCCTCGACCCATTTGGGGTTGGTCGCGAACACGTCGTCCATGAAGAGGAAGTGGCGCGGGTGGAAGCTCTTCTTCGCCCACGTCAGCTCGTCGATCACGTTGTCGACGGAGCGCTGGCGCAGCCAGCGCCCCTGCGTCCGGTACATCGGGAGCATGACCGCGTTGTAGCAGTAGGTGCACTTGTACGGGCACCCGCGGCTGGTGGTGGCGGTGTAGGTCCGCGCCAGCCCGGGGAGGCGCTGGTAGAAGAGATCCTTCGCGGGGAACGGGAGGTTGTCGAGGTCCTGGATCGCCTCGCCCTTGCCGTTCTGATGGATCTCCCCGTCGCGCTGATACCAGATCCCGGGGATCTTGATGTCGCTGCCCGCCTTCCAGTCGTCGAGCTGCTCGAGCAGCTGACCCAGCGCGCGCTCGCCTTCGCCGAGCCCCAGGAGGTCGACGGCCGGATTGAGCGCGACGCGCTCCGGAACGCTCGTCACGTGCACCCCGCCGAAGATCGTCACCGCGCCGGTGGCCGCCTTCAGGGTCAGCGCGGTCTCCGAGCACCAGCGGTAGTCGTCGGTCACCGTCGAGAAACACAGGAGGTCGGGCCGGAAGTCGACGATCTCCTGGGTGAGCTGACGGTTCACGCGCGACTGGAGACGGCCCGTCATCGGGCTGTCCTTGTCCTTCTGCTTGACGTAGGTGTCCGACCAGGGGTCCGGATAGAGGATGAGCTGCACCTGGTGGCCGAGCGAGCGCACGTACGAGGCCAGGTACCCGATACCGAGGCCCTCGTAGTTGCGATAGATGAAGGTGACGCGCTTCGGAGAAGGCATTGTTCGGCTCGGGATCGACTATACCCTGCGCGCCAAATCCCGGTCAAGAATAAGTGTTTTCGCTTTCTCGGGCTAGGGCGCGAGCGGCGGCCGGGCGCAGAGCAGATCGACGTAGAGCCGGCCGGCCAGGTGCCGCTCCGGCCGGCTCGCGTCGAAGGCCTCGAGGCCGCCGTCCTCGCGCAGCACCTGGATGACGAAGCCCCGGGCGTGAAAGAACTCGAGGACCGGCTCCGGCCGGAAGCCCATCTGGTCCATCGCCCAGGGGGAGTACTCCACCGCGGCCACCAGTCGCGGATTGGCCGCGACGGTGGCGGCCATCCCCTCGCAGACCGGCGGCTCGTACCCCTCGACGTCGATCTTCACGAAGCGCACCGCGCCCGCGATCCCGCGCTCACCCACGAAGCGGTCCAGGCTCAGCAGCGGCACCGTGTCGCTCGCCGCCACCCCCCGGGACGCGCGGAACGCGTCGGTGGTGACGCGGTGCCCGGCGTGGTGGCGGACGTCGCGCCAGAGCCCGACGGTGCCTTCGGCCGCCCCCACCGCGGCGTGGACGCCCTCGACGCGGTCGGCGAGGCCGAGCCGGCGCATCGTGCGGACCAGGCGCTCGACGTTCTGGCGGTCGGGCTCGAAAGCAAAGACCTTGAAGCCGGGCTCGAGCGCGCGCGCGAACACGCTGGCGGGGTAGCCGACGTTGGCCCCGACGTCCAGGACGTGCCCGCCGCGGAACAGGTCGGGCCGCCGGCGCGCGAGCACCGCGAACGGATCGCCCAGCCGCTTGTAAGCGAAGTAGGCCCGGACGAACAGGTCGTCGAGCACCGCGCTGTGCAGGACCCCGAGCCGGTTGGCGAGGCCGTAGGCGGAGTGGAGGCCTTCCACGACGCGTCCGCGGAGGCTCACGACCGGGCGCCGACCTCGAAGAACGGCTCGAGCCGTTCGCCGAAGAGGTAGAGGGGGGCCTTGCTCTCCTCCCAGTAGCTGAACACCGGGCGCAGGGCGTAGGCGGTCTGCAGCTCGCCGAGGTAGATCTCGAAGTCGCGCGCGGTGAGGGGCGGGCCCGTCCGCCGCGGCCCCTGGTTGATGCCGACGAGCGAATACGGCCCGGGCACGAAGTTGTAGACGAAGACGCGGCGCCCGAGCGCGAGCTGGCGGTCGATGGCCGCGCGGATCGACGCGAACGCCTCCCGGGGCGGCATCTGGATGAAGACGTCCTTGACCCCGACGTGCTGTGCGCCCCCTCCCCGGTAGAGGCGCGCGAAGATCGGATCGATGCCGGACTCGGACGAGATGAAGAGATCGTCGGCGCGGAACGCGCTGGCGCGGCGCGCCTCGAGGGTGGCCTTCATCTGACCGTAGTGGCGCCAGGGGAGGATCCCGCCGCCGAGATCCACCACGAAGACGACCGCGACCAGGGCCGCGACGAGCCCGGTGAGCCGGCGGGCCCGCGCGCGGTCCGCGGACTTCTGGGCCGCGATCACCCCGAGCACGAACAGGATGACGAGGGGCGGGACGGTGACGACCTGGTACTTGGTCACGGTCGGCCAGAGCCACGCGTGGACGAAGAGCTTGTAGGCCAGGATCCAGACCGCGCACGCGACCGCCGCCGCGAGGAGCCGGGTCTCGACGAGGCGGCGCAGGCGCCGCAGCTCGAGCGCGAGGACCGCCATCGCCGCGTAGGCGGCCACCGTGAGCGCGATGAGGCCGAGGACGTAGGGACGGCCCCGCAGCGCGCGGTCGCGCATCGAATCGACGAACGGCTGGGTTCCCGCGATGAGCGCGGTCATCTGGCCCTTGACCACCCGCGGCACGTCGAACGTGGTGGCGTGCTCGAAGCCCTGGAAGTCCTGGGTGGCGCCCACGTGCACCCGGAAGATCCAGAGGTACCACCGCACCGCGTCGGCGACCGTCTTGACCTCGGGAGCCCCGAGCAGTCCGACCACCACCGCCGCCGTCCACGTCCCGATCGATCCGACCGCCCCGTACACCAGCGCGTCCCTCACCGCGGGCCGCCACCGGCGGCCGACCGTGAGCAGGGTCACCGCGGCGAGCCCGAAGAGCACGTTCTCCTGCCGGAGCAGCACCGCGAGCGAGTTGAGCAACGCGACCCCGGCGACGAGGCGCCAGGTCCAGTCGCCGCGCGCGCGGGCCCGCGCGATCAGCCAGAAGATCACGAGGAGGACGACGAGGGAGAGGAGCTGCATCTCCCCGTCGGCGAAGTACCAGTAGCCGAACGAGACCGCGAGGAGGGCGGCGCTCAGCACCCCGAGAAGACGAGAGCCGCCGAGGGCCCGGACGAGCCCGTAGAGCACGGCCGCGCCGATCCCGGCCGCGAGCGCGTTCACGGTCTGGATGATCGTGAGGGTCTCGACCGGGAGCCCGAGACGGTCGGCGAGCCGCCTCAATCCGAAGAAGCCGAGCTGGGTCAGCAGCGAGGGGGGATTGAAGAGCAGCACGCGGTCGCCGCGCTCGATGTTGTTCAGGACCCAGTAGCCGTCGCCCGCCGGGATCGAGGCGTAGGTCGCGACGTAGAGGACGAAGACCGCCGCGACGACCGCGGCGGCGATCACGCGGGGCGGGTGAGCGGCTTCGAGCCGGGTCCGAAGTGCCGGAGGTAGTCGTCCTTGTGGAGGATAAACTGGTGGTCGGCGAGGTAGATCGAGTTGTTCTCGCGCCCGAAGCGCGCGGCGCGCCGGCGGATCATGTCGATGTCCTGCTCGTCCTTCTCGATCTTCAGGCGCGTCATCGCCTTCTCGATCCACCCGCGGAACGGCCAGAGCCAGAAGGGCAGGTCGAGCGCGATCTCGAGCATGCTCCACGTCGAGTTCCGCTCGGGGATCTCGGTGTAGACCAGCCGCGTCCGCGCCTTGAGGACGTGGTGGACGCTCGGCAGCCACCGGGGATACGGCTCGATGTCGTAGTTCAGGAACTCGGCGGGCGGGACGTACTCGGTCATGCAGGTCTGGCCGATGCGAAGCCCGAAGAGCTCCCACGACTCCCGGATGAGGATCTTGCGGGTGGCCGGCTCGTAGGCGAGCACCTCGTAGGTGTCGGAATACTTCTTGTGGAGGAAGACGTAGTGCTCGGCGTCCAGGTAGACCGCGACCGCGATCGCCACCGGGCAGTCGATCTCGTACTCGACCGTGAAGCGGTGCCTCACGCCTCGCTCCGCCGGCGCTGCACGTAGACCCGGTCGCCGACCACCTGGTAGGCGAGCGGGGCGAGCGCGTACCTGGGCGTGTTCTCGGGCCGGAAGCAGGCGGGGGCGCGGCGGCGCAGCTCGGCCATGATGCGCTCGTTCGGGTTCTCGACGAGGCGGCCGGTGTCCAGGCTGAAGCGGTAGCCGTGCCACGGGCACTCGAGGGTGGCGTCCTTGCACACGGTGGCCTCCCCGAGCGGGCCGCCCATGTGCGGGCAGATGTCGCGGAACACGTGCAGCCGCTCCGGGCCCGGCACCACCACGACCTGCACCCCCTCGCCGACGTCGCGGAGGTTGACCGCGTCGCGGCGGAGGCCGCTCAGGTCGAACGGCCGGGGGTAGAACGCGTCCGGGGGCCTCGGCGGCCCGCCCGCCGTCTCCGGGCTCGCGGCGCGGGCGGACGCGTCGCCCGGGCGGTCAGCGCTCCGCATGGATGAGCATTGAGCCGGAGAGGGCGCGCACGCCCGGCACGCGCTCCAGGCGCTCGAGCGCCGGCTCGAGCACCGGCAGGAGCGCGGCCGGGATGCCGGGATGCACGAAGTCGAAGTGGCTCACCCCGAACCGGCTGAAGCCGATCGCGCGCAGCACCCGGCGGATCGCGCCCCGGGTGAACGCCATCTCGTCGGGCGAGCCCCCGTAGTGAAGCCGGAGGCGAGCGACGTTGAAGATCAGGAACACCTGCGGGTTGACGAGGTTGGGCTCCGAGAAGACGAGCCGGCCGCCGGGGCGCAGGATCCGCCGCACCTCGCGCAGCGCGACCTCCACGTCCAGGTGGTGGAGGATGGAGCACCCGTACACCGCGTCGAACGACGCGTCGGCGAACGGCAGGAGGTGGGCGTTGGCCCGCACGAAGCGCGCGGCCCCGCCGACCTTGGCGCGCGCCTTGGCGAGCAGGTCGCCCGAGAGGTCCAGCGCCACCAGGCGGGCGCCCGCGGGAGCGACGCGCCGGGTGAACTCGCCGGTGCCGCAGCCCAGCTCCAGCACGCGGGTGCCGGGACCGATGCGGCCGCGCCCCACGAAGAGCCGGCCGCGCCGGTCGGCGCGCGCGCGGCCCGCGGGCGACTGCCAGCCCAGGATGGCCTCGGTGTCCTGGGCCGCGACGCCGCGGTAGTGGGCGATCTCGTGCCCCTGGCGCTCCTCGACCGACGGAGCCGGGGTCATGCTCTCAGAAGTTCCCGCCCCGGAGCCGCGCCAGGATCATGATCCACAGCATACGCAGCCCGTCCACGAACGCGTTCACCTTCGACTTACCCGCGGTGCGCGACTTCTCCAGCGACGGGATCTCGGCGAACTTGAAGCCGCCGCGCTGGGCCTTGATGAGGAATTCGACGATGTACTCGAAGCCCGGCGACGTGGCGGTGATCGACCGGACGACGTCCCGGCGGATCGCCATGTAGAAGAACAACGCATCGGTGAGCTCGACCCCGTAGAGCTTCCCGAGGGTCCAGGTGAACACCTTGTTGCCGACGTACCGGATGAGGGTGTCGTCCTCGCTGCCCGACTCTGGGAGATAGCGCGATCCCAGCGCGAGGTCGGCGCCGTCCTGCACCCGCTGCACGAGGAGGCGGATGTCGTCGAGGTTGTAGGAGCCGTCGGCGTCGGCGAGCACGATGATGTCGCCGCTGACGTGCTTGAAGCCGGTGGCGATCGCGGCCCCGTAGCCACGGCCTTCCTGCTGGATGACCCGGTCGCCGTGGCGCTGCACCAGCTCGGCGGTGCCGTCGGTGGAGGCCCCGTCGACGATGAGGACCTCGTCGACGACGTCGCGCGGAATCTCCCGGAGCACCGCCTCGATGGAGCCCGCC
>WNFL01334918.1_pt2 | contig 16239 bp, 16 predicted proteins | sample 5400361 | NCBI WGS metagenome assembly WNFL01 (sample SAMN13153351, study PRJNA577476) | soil metagenome | isolation source: 40 cm soil on Douglas fir-dominated hillslope | place: USA:California | collected 2013-09-17 | reverse complement strand
ACCCCCAGGTCAACGAATTCCTTATCGGCATGCTTTACATATCCGGGGTCGTTCTTTAGTTCTTCAATACCTTTCCAGTATATCTTTTTGTTACTCATAGAACCGTTGTCCGTTATTCGTTTTCCGCTATTTTTTTATTCACCGTGTTATACCATCAATAATGACATTTACCACACTCCAACCCGCCAATATCCTCTACCTTCATGGGCGCTTTGCTGTTCTTGTGAAGTTCCAGCAGCTTATCGTAATAGGCATTGCCTTTGGCATTCACGTCTGTTTTTCTATGGCAATCGATACACCAGCCCATTGTCAGCAACGAGTATTGTTTTACGACATCCATTTCCTTGATCGGACCATGGCACGTCGCACAATCGACACCGGCAACGTTAACGTGCTGAGCATGATTGAAATAGGCTAAGTCCGGCAAGTTGTGAACCCTTACCCATTCAATAGGCTTTTGCTTGCCGGTGTAGGAGGCCGTTACCGAATCGTACCCAATGGCCGCATAGATCTTGGCGATTTCCGGCGAGCCTTTCTTGATCTGCGAATGACAATTCATGCAGATGTTGGGCGATGGGATGTTGGCTTGCTTGCCTTTCATCACGCCGGTATGGCAATACTTGCAATCAATTTCGTATTGACCCGCGTGCAGCTTGTGGGAGAAGGCGATCGGCTGTTTCGGCTGATACCCTTGCTGGACACCGATGGAGTACAGCCCATCGATCACACTTTTGAAAGCAACGGTTGCAACGACAAAACAAACCAGAAAAATAAATCCCCGGCTTTGAATGACGGTGCCGAGCGTAAACGGTGCGTGAACAACCTCTTTTTCTTCTTCGGGCAGGTCCTTTTGATCGAGGTATTTTTTAAGGGCAGAAATAATCAGTGCAAGGATGATGACCAGCAGGATCAAGATCAGAAGCATCCCGATGAGAATGGCATCCAAATAGGCTGTCGGGACGGATGGCGCACCAGTGGCTGGCCCTGTTCCCGCTGCGGGGGCGGCTGCAACGTCTGTTTTCTCCCCTTCTGCCTTCACGTACGCTAAAATGCTCAGGATCTGAGCATCGGTGTAGCTCGTGAAGGAAGTCATCTGACTCTTGTTGTACTCGTTGTAGATTTTTGCGGCGTACTCGTCGCCGCTGGCGATCACTTTGGAAGAGTTGCGAACCCAGCCGATAACCCACGCGACGGAAGGTACACGTCCTTCAAATCCTGCCAGGGTTTAACCCGGTGACATGCTTTACAATTGCCATTAAAAAGCGCTTCGCCCGCGCTGATGGCAGCCGGATCTTTGGGAATCTCTTGTGCAAAATTGGCTGAACTGATGAGGATTAAAAGAACAGAGGTAAGACCGAGAATTCTGAACTTCATCATGGTGAGGTTAGGTATCCAATTTTTCGCAGGGTTGCACAAATCTACACTCCCAACGCATTATTTCAAATAAATTTAAAGCTTCGAAGGGATTATTTTCAATTTGCATAGTCGTCCCGGAACTGTCCACAATCCCGTTTTAAAAAGTGCAGAAAATCAATTTAGAATGAATTTAAATAACCATCAAAAGATGCGGTTTTAACATCCCTGTGTTATTTTTTTTACATTGAATCAGCAATCGCGCCATGACACCATTTGAATATGTGACGGTACTTATTTCGATCATCCTGGGAATGGGGATTACGCAGATCGTGACGGGCGTTGCCGACATCGTTCATCAATGGCATCGGGTTAAGATTTATTGGCCTCACGTGCTGTGGATCATTCTTGTTTTCTTCCTTCACATTGATGAATGGTGGTCCACCTACGAACTCCGGCAATTTGATTCGCTGCGGTTGCCGACATTTCTGTTCGTGTTGCTTTACCCGATCAACCTTTTTATTCTTGCCCGCATTCTCTTCCCGTTGGTCCAGCCCGATAGCGAATTCGACTTAAAGATTTTCTACTACGCCAGCTACCGGAAGTTCTTTCTTTGGGCCTCGATTCTTCCCGTATTGGCCATATTGAATAACGTATTCGTGACGGGGCATTCTCTCTCCTCGCAGCCGGTTCAGTTCATTGTATTTGCCGTCCTTCTTTTCCTTGCGTCCCGGAAAAAAATTGACGAACGGGTCCATAAAATCTCTTCCATCGTACTTGTAGGGATGATGCTGATTGTCCTGGCGGTCCGGTGGAATGATGCATTGACCTCCTGACCGTCACACCGTGTCCAATACCAACACGTTTGCCCCTCCGCTCCTTCTGCAAGACAGCAGGAAATCCATAACATTTTCCAGGCTAAGAAATCCGCTCTTTAGGGCATCGAGACAACTTTCCGAATACCGAATACCGACTACCGAATGCAGATTTACCCGTAACATCTATCAGTGAGTCTTTTTAATGGTTAACTTTATCTCACGATGGCTATCCTGGGGCGATTTCGAATTTGCTGTTATCTCGCTTTCTTCTTTATCGTGATTTCCTGCAAAAAGGAAAATTCTGAAATAGGAAGTGGAATTTTTTTTAAGAATTTAAAAGAAGACGCCGTACTATGGAATACGGTGTCCATCGAGTTGTCTGCTTCTGATCCCGCAGGCATCGACAAAATTGAAGTTTACGCAGGAGCTGATTTGCTTACCACGCTTCGTGCATCACCCTATGTGGTCTCCTGGAATACTCGGGACCGCAACGATGGAAACTACATCCTCCGTGCGGTCAGTACGAACATCAATGGGGTACAAAAAAGTACGACCCTCAGCGTGAGCGTGCGTAATATCCTGATCAGCTTGGTGGTTCCGGCAGACCAGCTCAGTAGCAGCAATGGTGTTGATCGGGGATTTTTATCGCTTTCCGACCGTGACGGTAAGACGGTGGTTGCAGTAGAATACAAAAATGGTGACACTGTGAATATCGCCGGACCTGAGGATTTCAGCGACCGCTTTTTCACTTTGAGCGAAGTGTATACTGGCAGTACCACGTATTTGCAGGTCGTGAGTTTTCAAGAGGTGCCAAGAGGGAAATGGACGCTAACCCGGGATAATCGATCTTCCCCCGTCGTTGGGAATATGACTATTAATTTTACGGGCTCGGGAGTGGACGAATACTACATCAGCACAAATGGTGGCCATCAATTCTACAATAAAGGGGACAGCCTGACGACGCTTAGCCTCACCAAGTCGCCCTCCAAATTATTCGTCCGGGAGGCCACCAAAGGGGTCAACCATTACAAAATCATAAACGATTTATCGACAGGGCCGCATAGTGTTTCATTGTCGGATGTCATCCTGGCCTTAGACAAAGTCAACGTTACAGTCCCTGACCCTAATGTCCAAAGTGCCAGCATGGTCGTTTATGGATTTCCCAGTCTGAATCAATATTCCGAATACTACCGCTTAGGCCAGTTCTTTTATAATGATGTCGACGATTTCACCATGGAGTATCCATCGTCAGAATTTCCTGTCTTCGGTTCCAACTCTCACTATCGTGACAATACGCTCATAATCGACACCTTTAACCCGACCGCACTGTTTGATTTTGCGCCTATTCGGGCGGAAGTCACTTTTAAGCAAATTGAAAAATTTGCCGCCCAGGTGACAACCTATGGCGACTTTGTGATGTATGCTGTCGGTTGGGCATACTCCGACCTCTCCTCTGGAAGTCAACTAAGCTGGACACTGATTGGTCCTAATGGCCGAAATCAAACGGTAAAATTACCCGAGTTGCCTACCTTGATCAGTTCTGCGGTTCCACAAGTGACACTCAGCAATGCCGAATTTCTGGATGATGTGGAGGTGGTAAACTATGGGATCGCAAGCGATTACGATTCCTATTTAAAATATGTGTCCGAACAAGGGTATAATGCTCCGTTCCAATTTGGAAACAAGTGGAAAGAACAATTGTTTTACGAAAGCAGAAGTACTGGTGGTAGAATAAATTCGGCAGAGCCGAAGACATTGCGCGAATTATTTGGCCGCAAAGGCAGACACTAAATCGGTATTCGGTAGATTGGACTAATCCCAACTTACTGAGCCCTGTTCCCGGTTTACCATTTTCCAGATTGAGAAACCCACACTTCTGGACAAGACAAAACCACTGAATACCGAATACCGATTTCCTCTAAACATTGATCAGTTAGTGAGAACAGAGAATTTATACACGGTCTGCTGCTCGTACCGCTCACCGGGCTTCAATACGACAGAAGGAAAGTCAGGGTGGTTTGGGGAATCTGGAAAATGTTGGGATTCCAAACAAAAAGCGCCCCGGAAAGGATACGGTTTCCCTCCTTTTCCAATGTCCTTTCCATTCAAAAAATTTCCTGAATAAAACTGCAGTCCAGGCTCGGTTGTCCACACTTCCATCACCCTGCCGCTACCGGGCTCCGTTACGCGGGCCGCGAGGGACAGCTCCCTGCCTTTCTTATCCAATACCCAATTGTGATCGTAGCCACGGCCGGCCCGAAGTTGATCGTCATTGTCGCCGATTCGTTCTCCAATTGCACGGGCTTTCCGAAAATCGAACGGTGTGCCCTCCACTTTTCTCAATTCGCCGGTAGGGATTAATCCAGGATCAACGGGCGTGAACCGATCGGACTGAATCATGATTTCATGGTTCAGGACGTCTCCTCCGCCATCCCCCGCCAAATTAAAGAAGGAATGGTGTGTCAAATTAACCACGGTCGTCTTGTCCGTCGTGGCGAAGTAATCCATTGTCAATTCATTGTTGTCGGTCAACGTGTAGGTAACTTTTACGTCCAGGTTTCCAGGGTATCCTTCCTCACCGTCCTTGCTGAGATAATGCAGTTGGAGGGTTGACGCAGAAGGAACAATCGCCTGCCAGAACACATTGTGAAACCCACGGGGTCCTCCGTGCAGAGAATTTACTCCATTGTTAATAGTTAAGGCATACTCCTTTCCCTCCAACTTAAACTTTCCATTCGCAATCCGGTTGCCTACCCTTCCTATCAATGCCCCAAAATAAGGGTTGCCATTCCGGTATTGGTCAGCCGAATCGTATCCCAGCACAATGTCGGCCAGTGTTCCGTTTTTGTCCGGTACGTTGAGAGACATGATCCTCCCACCCAAATTCGTGACACGCATGGTCAACCCATTCTTGTTTGACAGCGTATAAACTTTTAAGGTGGTGTTTGCTTCCATTACACTCGTGCTATCCTGGGCTTGATCCATAGCTTGTTTCTTTTTGTCGATAGAGCAACTCATTATGATCCATACTATCCATAGAACGAAGAACCTATTCATGGGGCGAAGGTAATGATAAGAGTCCGATTCTGATGGAACGGAGAGTACCCGCGGTATCAACTTTTTTTGCTTTTCTTATTCGACGTCAGGCCTGTCGCCGGTCTTTTCTTCACATGTTTCTTGAAAGGATCGTAGGCAATCACCGTTTTCCCGGACGCATCTTTGTAGACATGAAGAAAGACACTGGGACCCACTTTGCTGTCGATGCCGACATTCTCCGGCTTATAATTCTTGTCACGTTTTCTCAAGTTGCTAAGGGGCACCTGCACCTCCAGGTCGGTATGGTCCTTTAAACTGTACCGGCCTTCCACAAATAACCTCAGCACACTGGACTCTACTTCCATTTTGCGGATATCGATTTCGGTTCCCCGGATGGTCAGGTGAGATCGTATCTCGCCGAACTGGACGTTGCTGAAGTCGCGCTTTTTAAACAAAAAGTTACTCATATTTTCAAGCGGCTCAAAATTAAGAAGTCTCCCTTTTTTGATTGAGAAATCGAGATCGCTATAGACGCTGGGTACAAAAATATTAAAGTCAGGGTCGACGCTCGCCCGAAACCTGGCCTTCATGTCAATTTTCCCTTCCAGGTTCTTGTGTGTAATCGACGTGAGCTTAAAATTATTGAAGGAATAAAAGAATTTTTTGATATCCGCATGGCGAACGGTGCTCGTCACCGAGAGGGAATTGACGGGTTTGTTCAAATTGGCCAGGATCAGGGAAAAACCGATGTCCCCTTCGGCCAGATTCATTTTAAAGTTCTGCGCTTGCAGCGCGTTGCTGGTGAGGACCAGCTTGCCCTTCACACGGGATCCTTTCATGTTTTGGTACGAGAGCCGGTCCAACTGAACCGTCAGATCGAATTCAACTTTTTCCGAAAGCCTATCGATCAGGTCGGACACCTTTTTTTTCGATTTTGCCTTTGCCTGGACCCCCTTCCTCTTCGCTTCTTTCAAGAAGATAAAGGCCAGGTCAAGGGATGGAGAATAAACACTGAGCCTCACCCATCCTTTCTGCTCGGGCAGCACAAAAAAAGGTACAAACCCAAGAACCTCCCCTTTGAGGGAGACAGGGCTATTGTTGACCTTGAATCGAATGTCCTCGATGTCCACATGGTTCTGATCAAACTTCACAGCCACCGTAATGTCCTTGTAGACGTGCTTTCGGGGAACATAACGAATAGAACCGTCCTTCAGGTGAGCCGACCCCTTTAGCTTACCATCAAATTTTGTCTTTGTACTGTCCAGAAACTCATTCAATTTGCCTGCATATTCAATGTGAGACGTAAATGTTCCACTATCGAATTTCCATCTGCTGGTATCTACCAAGGCATTGAAATCCTGAGCCTTTATGTCCATAAGAGAAGTTAAGGCTACCTGGGGATCTTTCAAATCATGAACGGTGGCGGTCAACCGGGTGGGCAACCCCTGAAAAACACCCTCAAAACTATTCAACGTCACCCTCGAATTGCGATCGTCGTTTGACTTCCTGTTATCGACATGGTTTGAGAAGGAGCCATCTGCGGTCACCTGTTCAGCGTTAATGACATAGGCATGGATCCGGCTGTTGCTGAATTGAAAGGACACATCCACCTTCGGTGGTGTAGCCGAGGCGAGCTGCCCGTCCACTCGTGTACTCACCTTCATGGGTTTTTCAATATTAATTTTTTTGAGTCTTGCCTGAAGGGCCTGGGTAAGCAGCGAAACGCCTTCGTCGTAATCGAGTTTATCAGACTCTATAGTCAAGCTGAACTTCCCAGGTGGGTCAAGGTCAACTTCCCCGGACAAGTTGACCTTCGATTTGGAAAATTCCATGGACGAGGGATGAATGATCAATTCCTGATTCGACGGCTTGAATTCCAGATTCCATTGAACCTCTGCCGGCTTTTCTTTCAGATAACTTCCGTTCGCAGAATTTAACATGAGACCCTCAAATTTTACGGGACCGGTTAGGGAATAGGAACTGGCAGAATCCGTTTCTGAGATTTGACACCGGAGGTCGATGAAACGGAGACCGGCCGATTTTTTCTTCATCGAATCCTGAAAGGAAAATTGAACATCCTCCAGGCGCAATTTGCGGAACGAGACCAATACCGAATTTTCGTTTTTGACGGTGTCTGCGTCCTTGTTCGATTTGAAAACATCCAGGTTCGTGTACCCTGTTTTCGTTCGAAAGATAAAGATGGAACCGTGTGTTATGTGTACCGAGCGTACAACGATGCTCTTGCGCAAGAGGGGTGCCAACCGTACGTTGACGTAAACCTTTTCTGCACCAAAAAAATCTTTATTGTACTGCGTATAATGAGGTCCCCGGAGGTAAATATCATGCAGGGTAATGGACAGACCTGGAAATTCATCCCAAAAACTAAACGAAATTCCGCCAAGGTTGACATCACCGTTAATGTTTTTGCTGAGTTCTTGATTGATGGCCGCCAAAATATCGGACTTGTAATAATAGGCGGCCCCCAATATTGCAGTCGCCAGGAAAAGCAAGACTGCCAAGGCCAGGCCCAGCCATTTAAACAGGCGCCTCATTTATAGTCCATAATGAAACAAGGTCGCCATTTTTTAGATTGGCTCCAATCCGAGGCGCGAGACAACACCGCGATTGTCAACTTAAATTTTCGTAACATTGAATTTTTGAGATGAAGCCCCGTATATTGCCGGTTTATTTCCAAGCAAAATGTCTATCTTATCGTAACGATGGCAAGTAAAGATAACTTCAAACAGCCATTGTATGCCAGTCTATGATCACCATCGGAAGCAGTAAACTAAGCACAGCAGATTTTGAACGCGTTCTTTACCAGGATGAAAAGATCCGGCTGGAGGAGACCCGCCTGAAGGAAGTTAGCGCCAATTTTGATTTTCTCAAGTCCTACGCCCAGCAAAAAATTATTTATGGGATCAACACAGGGTTGGGTCCTATGGCACAATACAAGATCAGCGAGGAGGATCAACAACAACTTCAGTACAATCTCATACGCAGCCACTGTACAGGAGCCGGCCAGCCGTTTACCGAAGAACTGTCCAGGGCTACCTTGCTGGCCCGCCTGAATAGCCTCATGATGGCTTTGTCCGGCGTGCATCCCTCGGTAGTCATGTTATTAAGGGACTTCCTGAACGAAAGAGGGAGTCCCTGCATTTTCGAGAAAGGCGGGGTTGGCGCGAGCGGAGACCTGATTCAGCTGGCCCATCTTGCTCTCAATCTGATTGGCGAAGGAGAAGTGATGGTAAACGGAGAATTCAAACCCGCCAGCCTGATTTTTGGTCAGAAAAAATGGGCACCCCTTCAAATTCACTTGCGCGAAGGATTGGCATTGATCAATGGAACATCGGCAATGACAGGTGTCGGGGTGGTCAATATTATTCACGCGCGGAAACTTCTCAATTGCTCCATCATCCTGTCGTCCATCACGAACGAATTGATGAAGTGCTTTGACGATCATTTTTCGTTTGAATTGAATCGTGTAAAACAACATGCGGGCCAATCCAAAGTAGCCGAAGCCATGCGAACCGTTTTGAACGACAGCAAACTGGTCCGCAAGCGTCCGGATCACCTCTACCATCGTAAAATCGAAGAGGCGGTTTTTACAGACAAAGTACAGGAATACTACTCCCTCCGGTGTGTTCCCCAAATACTCGGGCCCGTGCACGACACGTTGGTGGAAGTAGACAGGGTTCTGGAAGACGAAGTAAACTCCGTCAGCGACAACCCGATTATCGACCACCTTCACGAGAATGTGTACCATGGCGGAAATTTTCATGGTGACTATGTTTCACTGGCCATGGACAAATTGAAGATCGTGATCACCAAACTGTCTATGTTATCGGAGCGGCAGTTGAATTATCTGCTCAACGATAAACTCAATCAGAAGCTTCCGCCCTTCATCAACCTGGGCAAATTGGGGTTGAATTTTGGCTTGCAGGGGATGCAATTTACGGCCACCTCCACGACTGCTGAAAACCAAACCTTGTCGTACCCGATGTATCTCCACAGCATTTCAAACAATAATGACAATCAGGACATTGTCAGCATGGGATGCAACGCCGCCTTGCTCACACGGCGCGTGCTTGATAATAGCTTCGACGTACTGGCTGTCCAGGCCATTGCCGTGGTGCAAGCCATCGACTATTTAAAGTGTCAGCCGCGCATTTCGACTTTTACGGAAAGGTTTTACAGCGAAATGAGAGCCCTGGTCAAGCCGATCGTAGAAGATGAGCCACAGTACCAAAACATAAAGACAGTCAAAGAATACCTGGGCCGGTTAGGGGCTTCAAAAATACTATAACGTGAAATGCGCATTGGTTACCGGGGGCTCCCGCGGCATAGGCCGGGCCATCTGCATCAAACTGGCGATGCAGGGGTACAACATTCTAGTCAACTATAAGAACAACGACGAGGAAGCCAACAACACAATACGACTCATTGAGGAAAAAAAGGGTTCCGCCCAATTGTTGAAATTCGATGTTGCGGATCGGCTCGAGACGGACAAGGTGTTGGGTGGCTGGATCGAGTCACATCAGGAAAGTGCCATCGAAGTGCTGGTCAATAATGCCGGCACCCGCGAGGACGCGCTATTGATGTGGATGACGCACGACCAGTGGAAAAACGTTTTGGGCTCAAGCCTCGAGGCTTTTTATAATGTCACCCGATTGGCTGTCAAAGATATGCTGACCAAGCGCTATGGTCGGATCATTAATGTGGTTTCCCTTTCCGGTATCAAAGGCATGCCGGGACAAACGAATTATTCAGCCGCCAAAGCAGGGGTCATCGGTGCTACAAGGCGCTTGCCCTTGAGGTAGCACGAAGGGGCGTAACCGTCAATGCAGTTGCTCCCGGTTTTATCAGGACCGACATGACCCGCGATCTGAACGAAGCAGAATTGGTTAAACTCATTCCTATGCAACGATTCGGGGAACCGGACGAAGTGGCCGATGCGGTAGCCTTCCTTGCCTCCCCGCAAGCTTCCTATATAACGGCGTCCGTGTTATCCATCAACGGTGGTATTTATTCATGAGTTTCTAAACAATTTAATCCTCTATTTTGCTTGAATCAAACAGGTAGCATGCCGATATTTCCGCCAATTTTTATACGTAAAGGGTTTTCAAATTCATGAACAGGGTCGTTATAACAGGAATTGGCATTTACAGTTGCATTGGAAAAAACTTAGAGGAAGTAAATCAGTCTCTCTTCACAGGAAAGTCGGGGGTTATTTTGGATCCCAAACGAAAGGAAATGGGCTATCGGTCGGGGCTCACGGGCTATGTGGAGAGGCCAAAATTGAAGGGAGTTCTGGATAGGCGCGCCAGGATAATGCTGGCCGAGCAGGGCGAATACGCCTTTATGAGCACTGTAGAAGCCCTGAAACAAGCCGCAATCGATCAGAGCTTTATCGATGACCATGAGCTGGGAATTATTTTTGGAAACGATAGTTCCGCGCAACCCGTGGTAGAAGCTACTGATATTATCAGGGAAAAAAGGGATACCATGCTGGTGGGCTCTGGTTCTGTCTTTCAGGCGCTTAACTCGACGGTGAGCATGAATCTGGCCACCATATTCAGATTAAAGGGCATTAATTTCACCGTCAGCGCCGCCTGCGCTTCTGGCTCTCATTCCATCGGACTGGGTGCTATGTTTATTGGCCTGGGCCTTCAAGATTGCATCATTTGCGGAGGGGCGCAAGAGACTAATATTTATTCCATGGGAAATTTCGATGCTTTAGGGGCTTTTTCCGTGCGCGAAAGCGATCCGAGAGCAGCCTCGAGGCCATTTGATAAGGACCGGGACGGCCTTATTCCCAGCGGAGGGGCTGCTACGATAATTTTGGAAAGCCTGGAGTCTGCAAAAAAGCGAGGTGCTAAGATCTTTGGGGAGGTCATTGGCTATGGGTTTTCGTCCAACGGCGAGCACATCTCCAACCCCAGCGTGCAGGGTCCGGCGCGTTCACTCAGGATGGCGATGAAGAATTCGGGCCTGAAAACATCTGAAATCGACTATATCAATGCCCATGCAACCTCCACGCCGGCAGGAGATTCCAGTGAGGCACGCGCCATCCACGATGTTTTTGGAGCGGATCGAACTCCCCTGAGTTCCACCAAGGCTATGACAGGACATGAGTGCTGGATGGCCGGCGCAAGCGAGATTGTGTATTCCGTGTTGATGATGCAAAATTCGTTTGTCGCTCCCAATATTAATTTTGAGACCCCCGATGAGGATTCTGCAAAATTGAATATCATTACCAAGACTTTAAATAAGAATATAAACGTATTTTTATCAAATTCTTTCGGCTTTGGAGGAACCAATTCTACCCTTATTATTAAAAAATGGCATAATTAAACGAAGAGATGGAAAAATTTGAAATTGTTGAAAAAATAAATCAGTTCCTGGTTGAAGAGTTTGAAGTGGAGCCCGGCAAGATCACACCGCAGGCGAACCTGCGGGAGACTCTTGAGCTGGACAGCCTTGATTACATTGATTTGGTGGTGGTCATTGAAAGCAACTTTGGATTTAAAGTAAAACCTGAGGATTTTATTTCTATAGCTACCTTCCAGGATTTTTACGATTACGTTGAAGTACAGGTTGGGGAGAAGGTAAATACCTGAACTTCGTCTCGTTTTATTTGTCGATTTTTTTACGGCGTTCTCCGAGGGCCATTCCGGGAAATTAATGTTGATACCCAAACGCGATATCACGCAGTATATTCCCCAAAGGCCGCCCATGGTTATGGTGGACGAATTGGTACAGGCAGAAGCGACTCTGGCTGTAACGCGGTTTACCATTTTACCGGATAATCTATTTGTCGAATCCAACCAATTCGGAGAATCGGGCCTGGTTGAAAACATTGCCCAAACCGTCGCCGCTATGGTGGGCTACGCTTGCAGTCAAAGAAATATTCCTATTCCCATGGGATACATTGCTGCAGTAAAGGATTTAAAGATAGTATCGCTTCCGGCCAACGGATCGGTTATTGAAACGACCGTGATGATTACGAACCAAGTGATGGACGTAACGGTAGTAAGAGGAAAAGTAGAACTGTCCGGCGAGTTGATATGCACTTGCGAAATGAAGGTGGTTGCCAAAACCTGATTCTTCGGAGGAGATCCCCGTGCCGTATGGAATTCGTAAGAAAGATACCTTGAATAGAAAATTTCAATGAACGCTCAATGCCCATTCCACCATGCTTCAGGACCAGACTGAAATTACCGTTCGTTACAACGAGGCAGATCCCCTGGGCATTGTATGGCATGGGCATTATTTGCGCTATTTTGAAGACGGCCGTGAGGCGTTCGGCAAGAGGTATGGTATCTCCTACATGGATTTTTATCATCACGGGCTCGCTGTACCGATCGTCTCCTTGCAATGTGACTTCAAGAAACCCCTTCGCTATGGCCATACCCTTCGGATCGAGACGACCTTCATCAATTTACCGGCAGCAAAAATGAAGTTTGAGTACAATGTCTTTGAATCCGGCAGCCAATCCCTGGCCGCTTCCGGCTCATCGTTGCAAGTATTCGTCGACATCAAAACGTTTGATCTTCACTTGACGATCCCCGATTTTTTTGCGACTTGGAAAAAAAAATGGGAGCTTGCATGAGAAACCGGAAAAAGAGATTTGAATTCTGATTATGCCGGCATGGCATGGTAAATCCCAGGGGAATCCATTACTAGGGTATCGCATTGTTTATTTTGTGTGCAATACGCTCGGAGTTTATCCGGCCTATCTGTTGCTGCGGTTTGTTGCCTTCTATTTTTTTCTGTTTTCCTGGACATCTTCGGGGCATAGCTATCGTTATTTCCGGTTGCATCAGCATTATGGTGTGATGCGGTCGCTGGTAAAAGTTTACCAAAACTATTATGCCTTTGCACAGACCATCCTCGACAAGGTGATCGTAATGAGCGGCATTGAAAATAAATTCACCTATCGGTTTGAGGGTGAGGAGAACTTGCGGGCCATCGCAACGGGTGGCCGCGGAGGAATTTTGCTCAGTGCCCATGTAGGCAATTGGGAAGCTGCCGGCCATTTGTTGCGCCGATTGGATACCCGTATCAACGTAGTCATGTATGACGCTGAGCATCAGGGCATCAAAGCGTATTTGGAGCGCGTAACGGGCGGCCGAAATCTGAATGTAATTGTCATCAAAGACGATATGTCGCACGTGTATGCGATTGGGGAAGCCTTGCGGAAGAATGAGATGATATGTCTCCACGCAGACCGGTTTCTGGAAGGAAACAAAACCGTGCCAATGGAATTTCTGGGGGGTCGTGCCCGATTCCCCGAGGGCCCCTTTGTGATGGCCGCTGCATTCAACGCGCCCGTCTCGATTGTCTTTGCATTTAAGGAAACCTCCACGCATTATCATTTTTACGGAAGCCCATTGCTTCAACGAACAGAGAAGGAATCAAAAGAAGCCTTTGTTAACCGGCTCATGAGTACATTTCTTCAACAACTCGAGCAAAAAATGAATTGGTATCCGGACCAATGGTTTAATTATTATGACTTTTGGGAATAAGCTTTTGTAAATGTGAAATGCGTATTTTTGCAAGGAAGCAGGGTCCCGGAATAACTTTTGTGCCCCGATTAGAGCCTACTTTAATTCTCAATTCTATGATGTCCACAAATCCCTTCACTGACCTGTCATGAGTGTATGGGTTGTCGCGAATAGTGTTGTATCACCGCTGGGGCTTACTAGCGAAGAGAACTATACCAGAGTAAGGCAATATGACACGGCGCTTTCTGTAGTGACCGACAAGGCGCTTTCCCCTACTCCTTTTTTTGCCGGACAAATTGACGGATTTCAATCCACCTCCCTTCAAACCAAGTTTGAAGGGATGTGCCGTAAGGCGGCTAAAATCGCTATCGCACTGGATCCGGAACGCACACTTTACATTCTATCCACTACAAAAGGAAATATCAGTCTATTGGAACAACAAAGCCGGGATCGTCCCAGAATACGCCTGCACGCGACGGCGCAATGGCTCGCTTCCCGGGCCGGCCTGAACCATTACCTCGTCGTATCCAATGCCTGCATCTCCGGCGTACTGGCGTTAATTGTAGCAAAACGCTTCCTGGAATCAGGGAAGTATGATCATGCTGTGATCGTGGGCGCCGATGTACTGAGCCAATTTGTAGTCTCCGGGTTTCAGAGTCTTCAAGCGCTAAGCCCGGAACCGTGCAGACCTTTCGATGCGGAAAGGAAAGGAATTAATCTTGGAGAAGCCGCTGCCGCCCTTGTATTGAGTTCAAAACCCGATGTGCTCCATGCAAAATCTTCCATCAAAATTACCGGAGCAGGAGTAAGCAATGACGCCAATCATATTTCGGGCCCTTCCCGGACGGGGGAGGAACTGGGGTTTGCCATTCGTCAAGCCTTACAAGAAGCCAAAAAAAGTCCCGAAGAAATTGATTTTATTTCCGCCCACGGCACGGCTACCGTGTTTAACGATGAGATGGAAGCGAACGCATTTCATCATGCCGGCCTGGGCGATGTTCCGTTGAATAGTTTGAAAGGGTATTTCGGTCATACGCTGGGCGCAGCCGGTGTGGTGGAGACGGTAATGAGTATGCACAGTCTATTGCACAATGAGATATTGGCAACGAAAGGTTTTGAAAAGCCGGGCGTATCCCGGGCGGTTCGGGTTAGCGGAGACCGGGTATCCAAAACGATGACGACGTGTCTGAAAACAGCATCGGGATTTGGCGGCTGCAATAGTGCTATCGTTTTACAAAAGGAAATCAATTTTTGAAATATGGATTTTTTTGACAAGGAAAAACTGTCAGCGGTGCAAGCAAAGGAGAAGGCTCAATGGATCACCTTTGCTCCGTTTGTATTTCAGGCTACGCGCGTTCTTTTTAACAGTGGAATTCTAAAAACAGTGGAAGCCCATCGGGACGGGATAACTTTAAAAGACTTGACCGCTGAGATAAAACTGCCTGAGTACGGTGTGCGGGTATTGGTAGAAGCGGCCTTGGGCATTGGTCTGCTCATTTTAAACGAGGGGCTATACAAGACAACCAAGACGGCTTACTTTATCCTAAACGATGAACTCACCAAGGTAAACATGGATTTTACACACGATGTCTGTTATCAAGGCATGTACTTCCTCGAAGAAAGTATTGTCCACAGCAAGCCGGAGGGATTGAAGGTTTTTGGTGAGTGGCCGACGATTTATGAAGCCTTGTCCACCACGCTTCCCAACAAACCGAAGAAAAGTTGGTTCGCGTTTGACCATTTCTATTCTGATTTTGCTTTCCCGGAGGTGTTGCCGTACGTCTATCAACGGAAGCCAAAAACATTGCTCGATATTGGTGGAAACACGGGCAAATGGTCAATGAGAAGCTTTGAATTTGATCCGGACGTAAAAATAACCATAATGGACTTGCCTGACTATGTGGAAAAAGTCAAAGAGCAATTTCATGAAAAGGGCTTTGATGACCGCATCTCGTTCTATCCGTGTAACCTCCTGGACGAATCCCGACCTTTCCCAAAGGGATTTGATGTTATCTGGATGAGTCAGTTCCTGGATTGTTTTTCGGAAGCGCAGATCGTGTCTATCTTAAAACGCTGCAAGGAAGGGCTTACCCCTACCGGACATATTTATATCCTCGAACTCTTCTGGGACCGGCAGCGTTTCGAAGCCTCTGCATTCGCTCTTCAACAAACTTCCTTGTATTTCACAACCATGGCCAACGGCGATAGTCAAATGTACGATTCAAAAGTTTTCATTCGCTGTGTGGAGGAAGCGGGGTTGGAAATCACCGAACAGAAAGATTTCATTGGCGTGAGCCACACCCTTTTGATTTGTAAACCAAGACGATGAACCATTCCAGTTTAATTCTATTGCAAAATGACTGATCAGGTCGATGTTTTAGTGATCGGTGCAGGACCTGCCGGTTCCGTAGCAGCCTCGATGATCCATCGGGCGGGTTATTCGGTACGTGTCGTGGAGCGCGAGAAATTTCCCCGCTTTGTCATCGGTGAAAGCCTGCTCCCCCGCTGCATGGACGTGTTGGAGG
>WNFL01175004.1_pt2 | contig 16241 bp, 15 predicted proteins | sample 5400361 | NCBI WGS metagenome assembly WNFL01 (sample SAMN13153351, study PRJNA577476) | soil metagenome | isolation source: 40 cm soil on Douglas fir-dominated hillslope | place: USA:California | collected 2013-09-17 | reverse complement strand
CGGTCTCGCGGCGGTCATAACCGACGAGCGCCGCGTCCACCAGTTCGTCCACCTCCATCACGGCCGACAGTTCGTTCACGTCCCTGCCCGAGCGCTCCCAGATTTCTGTCCGGGTGGCGGACGGCAACACAGCCTGAACGTAGACGCCCTTCGGTCCGAGTTCCAGATGCAGACCTTGCGTCAGGAACAGGACGAACGCCTTGGTCGCGCCGTAGACGGTCAGGCCGATTTCCGGCGCGAGACCCACCACGGAAGCGATATTGATAATCGAGCCCTTGCCCGCCTTGACGAAACGCGGCGCGACGGCGCTCGCGAGACGGGTCAACGCGGTCGTATTCAGGTTGATGATGCGCGCCACGTCGTCCGGGGTCTGATCCGTGAAGCTGCCGGCCGCATTCGCACCGGCGTTGTTCACCAGAACGCCGATGCTGGCGTCGTCGCGCAGCCGCGCTTCCACCAGCGCGAGATCCTCCGCGTTGGTCAGGTCGGTTTTCAGAATATCGACAGCGACCCCAGGATCGCGCGCGACGAGCACGAGATCGTGACCGCGTTTCGCGAAACGGTCAGCGTACATGGCGCCAATGCCGGTGGACGCGCCGGTAATCAGGACAGTCGGGTGGGTGGACATGAAAATCTCCGTTGGTATTCGGTTGGGTGGGTTTATTTATGATGAACATCATCAATGCCAATAATGATGAATATCATGTAAAATGTCAAGCATGGGTGAGGAGGTTCAAATGAAGGTCAGTCGAGAGCAGGTTGCCGAGAACCGGCGGAAGATTCTGGATGCGGCCAGCCGCCTGTTCCGGGCACGCGGTTTCGAGGCGGTGACGGTCGCCGAAGTGATGAAAGCCGCCGGGCTGACGCACGGCGGCTTCTACGGGCACTTCAAGTCCAAGGACGACCTGATCGCCCAGACGCTGGCGCACGTGCTGGCGGCCGGCGCGGAGGGCGAGCGCAATCTGGCCAGCTATGCCGCGCAATATCTGACACCGGATCACCGCGACGACCTCGCCGGCGGCTGTCCGACGGCGGCGCTCGGCGCGGAGAGCGGCGCCAGATCGAGCGTTTCAGCGAGACCGCGCCGGGCGCGACCCCGGCGGAAGCACGCCAGGCCGCGATCGGCAGCTGGGCGGCGATGGTGGGCGCCGTGATTCTCGCGCGCCTGATCGACGACCCGCAGCTCTCCGACGAGGTGCTGGAGCAGACCCATAGCTGGATCAGCGCGAAGGCCACGAAAGCGACCGAAGCCGAAACCTGACAATCAGGCGCACGCTTGAGCGCCAAAGCGGCGCATCGTCGCGTCGCTTCCGGCGCAGACGGCATCGCGCATCAGAACTTCTCACGCACCCCGCCAAATACGGCGACCTGCCGGTTCGTCGACGACGCCGTGCCCGCATCGGCAATTGCGGCGATCTTCTGGTAGCCCGAGCCGACGCGCGTCGACGCATCGCCAGCCGCCAGCTGATACACGCCGGACAGATACAGGTCCGTGCGTTTGGACAGCGCGTAATCGACACCCAGCGTGAACTGATGCCAGCGCGGCTTCAACGTCTGGCCGTTCGTGCCGGGCAGACCGTTCGTGCGGCCGTCGGTGAAGGTGTAGACGCCCAGCAGCGTCACCGTCGGGGTTACCAGGTAGCGGACGTTCGCATCGTAGTTGTTGAACTTGCGCGACGAGCCATCGTTGTAGTCGAGTTGCGTGTGGCTGAAGGCGAATCCCAGCGTCGCGGGGCCCAGCGAATAGTTGCCGCCGGCCACCGCGATCTGCTGCCGCTGCACGCCGCCATTCAACCCGTAGAAAAACGCGCCGCTGTAATCGTCGCCGGTCGTGGTGGTCGTGCCGCCGACCGCGCCCGACGTATTCGATGCCGCGTTGGGATGGTTCAGCACCACATAGCCGCCACCGACCGACAACGGCCCCCACGCGTAATTCAGCGCTGCGCCCCACGCACGGTTATTGCCGAAGCCCTGACCGGTTCCGCTGCTCGCCTGGTTGCTGAACGCGTACAACACGTCGACCGTTAAGCCCGCGATGGCGTCGCTGCGAAACTTGACCGCGTTGTTGATCCGGAAAGTCTGGTTGAGGTTGTCGTTATCGCCGACGTGTGTCGACGGCGACCAGATGCCCGGTCCCGCGTAAGGCGAAACCAGATCCGTGACCGGCTCATACTGCCGTCCGAACGTGACGGTGCCGATGCCCGTCTTCGCGAGACCGACATAAGCCTGCCGGCCGAATTCGCGGCCGCCCTGCGCCAGCGTGCCGTCATTGACCCTGAAACCGCCTTCGAGCGTGAAGACCGCTTTCAGCCCGCCGCCCAGATCTTCGACGCCCTTCAGCCCCCAGCGGCTGCCGTTCAGCTTGCCGCTTGTCTGCTGGATGTTGCTCGCGCCCTTCTGGTTGTTGGTGTAGGCGATGCCGGCATCGACCAGTCCGTACAACGTCACCGAGCTTTGAGCGTGGACAACGACAGGTGCGAACACAACCATGCCAGCGGCGCTGGCAAAAACGATTCTTTTCATATTTCCCCTTGTATTGTCGAGCACGTAGATAGAAAGGAGCCCGATCTTAATTGCGTGTCTTACAGGAATGGAAGGATCGATATCCACTTTGTAATTCACGCGTGGGGGAATTTTTAATTTCGCTCGGGTAGGTTTTTCAACATGCAAGCTCGATATGTTTATCAGCATTTAATATTTAAGCTATGCATGTGCCGATGTTAGCCTGCGAGACAGTCGGCAGGCGCTCGTAAAAAAGCGTTGCGCGCACTGTCCGTTCAGAACCGCACTGCGAACCGGCGCCTTCCGCGCCCGGTATGGGAGACAGCGTGAGCATCGAATTCATCGGCATGATCCAGCAGCAGAAGGTGTCGGAAACCCATTTACCGCAGGGCCCCGCGATCGAAATCGACTATCTGCGCGCGTTCGCGCAGGCTCATGAGCAGTCGGGCTTCAACCGGATTCTCGTGCCCTATCAGTCGACGAGTCCCGACGCGATGCTGACCGTCGCCTATGCCGCGAGCGTCACGAAGCGCGTGCATTTCATGCTCGCGCATCGCCCCGGATTCGTCGCGCCGACGCTGGCCGCGCGCCAGCTTGCGACGCTCGATCAACTGTCCGGCGGGCGGCTCGCGGTCCACTTCATTTCGGGCGGCAGCGACACCGAGCAGCGGCGCGACGGCGATTACCTTGCTCACGACGAACGCTACGCGCGCACCGACGAATACCTGCAGATCCTGCGTCGCGTGTGGACCGAAACCGCGCCGTTCGATCACGAAGGCCGCTTCTATCGCTTCGAGCAGGCGTTTTCCGAAGTGAAACCGAAACAGGCGCCTTACGTGCCGATCTATGTCGGCGGCGCGTCGGCGCCCGCGATCGAAGTCGCGGGCAAACACGCGGACGTCTACGCGTTGTGGGGTGAATCGAAGCAGCAGGTGCTGGAGCAGATCAACCGCGTGCGCGCCGAAGCCGCGCGGCATGGCCGCACGGTGCGCTTCTCTGTATCGTTCCGGCCGATTCTCGCGTCTACCGAAAAGGCCGCGTGGGAGCGCTCCGGGCACATCCTCGCGGAAACACGCCGGCTGCGCGCGGCGCAGGGCCTGAATCAGGGCACGCCGCTCGAAAGCGAAGGCGCACGGCGTCTGCTCGCGGCGGCCGGCGACGGCGTACGCGCCGACGAACGGCTGTGGGCCGCGATCGCGAAAGAAATCGGCGGACGCTCGAATTCGACCGCGCTCGTCGGCACACCCGCACAGGTCGCGCAGACGCTCGCCGAATATCACGCGCTCGGCATCACCACATTCCTGATCCGCGGCTTCGATCCGCTGGAAGACGTCGTCGATTACGGACGCGAACTGATCCCCACGACGCGCGAACTCACGTCACGCGCGCGACACACAACCTGAGCCCAAAGGAATCCCACGATGAGCACACCCCTCGCCGACGCACCCACGCCCGCTCTCCGCACCACACCGGTCCGCAAATTCTGGTTCGACGACGTGCCGCCCCCGGCGACGCCTGCCGCCGAGCGCCGCCACCGGCAGGAGCGTCTGGCAGGCGCGTTTCGTCTCTTCGCACGCTACGGCTTCGCGCAGGGGCTCGCCGGCCACATCACCGCGCGCGATCCGGAATGGCCCGACCATTTCTGGGTGAATCCGCTCGGCCGGCACTTCGGTCGCATGCGCGTATCCGATCTGCTGCTGGTGAACAGCCATGGCGAGATCGTGGTCGGCGAAGGGCCGGTCAACCAGGCCGCGTTCGCGATCCACGCGGCAATTCATGAAGCACGCCCCGATGTGGTCGCGGCGGCGCATACGCATTCGCTGTACGGCAAGGCATGGTCGACGCTCGGCCGCACGCTCGATCCGCTGACGCAGGACTCGTGCTCGTTCTACGAAGATCACGCGCTGTTCGACGACTTCCAGGGCGTGGTGCTCGACACCCGCGAAGGCGCGCGCATCGCCGAGGCGCTCGGCACGCACAAGGCGGTAATACTGAAGAACCACGGCATCCTGACCGCGGGGCCAACCGTCGAAGCCGCCGCGTGGTGGTACATCGCGCTGGAAAACGCGTGTCAGACGCAGTTGCTCGCCGAAGCCGCCGGCACACCGCAACTCATTCCGCACGACGTGGCCGCGCTCACTCATGAGCGGCTCGGCCGCCCGGGCGGCGCGCTGTACTCGTTCGAGAGCCTGTATGAAGGCCTCGTCGAAGCGGAACCGGATCTGCTCGACTGATGGCGATCGAAAAGCTGCGCAGCTTTGTCGGCGAAATCGCAGAGCTGGTAGAACGCGCGCCTGCCGAAGCTGAACTGATCGCGCAAGGCAGCGCGTCGCTGCAACGTCTGGTCGCCGTCGACGACTGGTTGCCCGATGCTTATGCGCAGCCGTCGCCGGATCGCTATCAGCAGTTCCTGCTCTACGCGGACGCACGCCAGCGTTTTTCGGTGGTGAGCTTCGTGTGGGGCCCTGGACAGCGCACGCCCATTCACGATCACACCGTATGGGGTTTGATCGGCGTGCTGCGCGGCGCGGAACGCGCGCGTTCATACCGTCGCGACTGCGACGGCGTATTGCGCGAAACTGGTGGGGACGTATTGCTCGAACGCGGCGCGGTCGATGCGGTATCGCCTGCGATCGGCGATATCCATCGCGTCAGCAACGCGTATGACGACCGCGTGTCGATCAGCATTCACGTGTACGGTGCGAACATCGGTGCGGTCAGACGTTCGGTGTATCCGACGGACGGACCGCCGAAGCCCTTCATCTCCGGCTACTCGAACGACACGCTTCCCAACTTCTGGAACCTCAGCAAGGAACACCTGCATTCATGAGTCCATTTCCGCAGCGCACGTATGACGACGTGCACGAATCCCTGCTGGCCAAGCGCGAAATCGCGTTGCTCGACGTACGTGAGGAAGATCCGCATGCACAGCGTCATCCGCTTTTCGCGGCGAATCTCGCGTTGTCGAAACTTGAACTGGAAGCGTGGACGCGCCTGCCGCGCCGCAGCGTGCCGATCGTTGTGCTCGACGCGGGCGAAGGCCTTGCGCAGCGCGCCGCGCAACGTCTGACCGAACTCGGTTATACCGATGTCGCATTGCTGACCGGCGGACTCGACGGCTGGGTGCGCGCGGGCGGCGAAGTGTTTCGCGACGTCAACGTGCCGAGCAAGGCGTTCGGCGAGTTTGTCGAAGCGAAGCGGCATACGCCGTCGCTGTCGGCGGAACAGGTCGACGCATTGCTGAAAAGCGGTGACGACGTCGTCGTGCTCGACGCGCGCCGCTTCGACGAATACCAGACGATGAACATTCCCGGCAGCATCAGCGTGCCCGGCGCCGAGCTCGTGCTGCGCGCCCGTGCGCTCGCGCCGGACGCGACGACGCGCGTGATCGTCAATTGCGCGGGACGCACGCGCAGCATCATCGGCACGCAGTCGCTGGTGAATGCGGGCCTGCCGAATCCGGTTGCAGCGCTGCGTAACGGCACGATCGGCTGGACGCTGGCCGGACAGACTCTGGAGCACGGCAGCGCACGGCAATTCGATCCGGAGGCCGGCCTTCGCAGCGACGAACTCGAGCAGTCGCGCCGCGCGGCGCGCGCGTTGGCCGACCGCGCTGGCGTCAAACGCACGACGCTGGCCGAGGCGGCGCATTGGGCCGACGACGCGGCGCGCACCACGTATCGCTTCGACGTGCGCACCGCCGGCGAATACGATCGTGCTCACGCGCCCGGTTTTCAGGGCGCGCCGGGCGGGCAGCTGGTGCAGGAAACGGAGATGTTCGCGCCGGTGCGCGGCGCGCGCGTCGTGCTGTTCGACGACGACGGCGTGCGCGCCAACATGAGCGCATCATGGCTCGCGCAGATGAACATCGACGCGTATGTCGTGGACGGCGCAACGGCCGCCGACCTCACCGCGCAAGGCGCGTGGCAAGGCGCAAAGCCGCAGCCGCCGCACACGCCGGCGATCTCGCCGCAGGAACTCGCCGCGCTGCTCGACGATCCGTCGAGCCAGACGCTGGTGCTCGATTTCACCTCGAGCGCGAATCACGTGAAAGGGCATATTCCGGGCGCGTGGTGGACGCTGCGCTCGCACCTCTCAAGCGATATCGACGACCTGCGCGCGTTACCCGATGCGAAGCGCTATGTGGTGACCTGCGGCACGAACGCGCTGGCGCCGTTTGCCGCACCCGAAGTGGCGGCGCTGACCGGCAAACCGGTGCATGTGCTCGAAGGCGGCACGTCGGCGTGGAGCCGTGCCGGCCTGCCGCTCGAAACCGGCGACGCACATCTGGCGTCGCCGCGCATCGACCGTTATCGGCGTCCGTATGAAGGCACCGACAACGCGCGCGAGGCGATGAACGCGTACCTCGAATGGGAATACGGGCTCGTCGCGCAACTCGCGCGCGACGGCACGCATGGCTTCTTCGTGATCTGAAGCGTTCAGGCGGCGCGCGGCATGCGCGCTGCCTTGAAGCGCTGTTCGATGCTCGCGGACAGCACGTCGAGCGCCGACTGCAGCTTGCCGAGCGCGCGCGAACGGACCATCCACACGATGATCTCCGGCTTGAAATCGCTGACCTGAATCACGTCGAGTTGCGCCGCGTGCGCGCTCGCGTGGAGCAAAGGCAGCGGCACGAGGCCGAGACCCACGCCCTCGGCCACGAGCCCCAGCTGCAATTCCGTGCCGAACGTTTCGAGGTTCAGCTTCAACGTCAGGCCCTGCCCTGCAAGCGCGTGCTGAAGCCCTGCACGAAAACCGCAGCCATCCGGATTGAGCACCCAGCCGTACGGCTGGCATTCGGCGAGCGTATGCGCACGCTTCTTCATGCTGCCCTTGCACGCAATCACCGCAAGCTTGAGCGAGCCGAGCGAATCGGCATCGAGCGTCTCAGGGAAACCGCGGTTCGCCGGCAGCAGCGTCACGGCCGCATCGAGCGGCACCGTCTTCGAGCTTTTTCAGCAACTGGCTGCCCCACCCTGTCGACACGCGCCTGCAGATCCGGATGCGCCAGCTTCAGTTCACGCAGCGCGTCGAGCAGCGCGACATCGGCGACTGTCTGCGCAACGCCTAACCGCAGCACGCCGGCAAGCGGCGCATCGGTCGCGACCAGTTCGCGCAGCACGTCGAGTTCGCGTACGATCGCGCGGCATTGCTCGTAGACGACGAGCCCCATCGGCGTCGGCTTCAGCGGCTTGGTGTTGCGGTCGAGCAGTTCGACGCCGAGCGCTTCCTCGAAATTCTGCAGCCGGCGCGTGACGGCCGGCTGCGTCAGTTCCAGCGCTTCAGCCGCCTGGTTGAGTGACTGGCAACGTACGACGGCGACGAACGCCTCGATGTCATCGAGCTTCATGAATCCATTCTCTGTGGGTTGCCTGCGCGACGCAGCGTAGCGCATTCGCACAACGCGCGTCCAGCGGAGATGGCCGCTGCCGCGCATTTCTCTCTCGCATATTAGTAAAGCAGAACAATGCGTTTGATTTATAACATGGGCGTGCGTATCGTGGATTTTTTCCGCCCACCTGCTCCACGATCCATGTGCTTTCTGCTCGCCTCTCTTCTACTCGCCATGCTGCCTTTTTCCGCTGCCGCTGAAACGTCGTTGAAAGTCGGCGATCAGCAACTTCAGACGCGCGGCATTCTGGAAGCGTCCGGGCAGCTGAAGGCCGTGCCGTACAGGATCGAGTGGTACAACTTTCCCGCTGCGCAGCCGCTCGGCGAAGCGCTCAACGCGGGCGCAATCGACATCGGCGGTCTCGGCGATGCACCGCTGATCTTCGCCTACGCTGCCGGTGCGCGCGTGCGCGCCGTGGCCGCCACGCGCTCGCATCCGGTCGATCTCGCGATCATCGTGCCGGAGAACTCGCCGATCAAAAGCACGGCCGATCTGAAGGGCAAACGTATCGCCACCACACGCGGCTCGATCGGCCACTACCTCGCCATTGCGACGCTGGAGCGCGCCAACATCAAGCTGTCGGACGTGTCGCTTCGCTTCATGCAGCCCGCCGACGCGAAGGCCGCACTCGCATCGGGCAACGTCGACGCATGGTCGACGTGGGATCCGTATGTCGCGCTCGCCGAAGCGCGCGATCACGACCGCTGCATTTCGAATGGCGTGGGCGTGTTGTCGGGGCTCAGCTTCCAGGCCGCGACCGACGCGTCGATCAAGGCCAAACATGCGGAAATCGAAGACTTCGTGAAGCGCGTCGCGGCCGGCCAGCGCTGGGCGCTGTCACATCCGGACGAAGTCGCGGTGATGCAGTCGCGCGTCACCGGCCTGCCGCCGGACGTGCTGAAGACAGTCTATCAGCGCGCGCAGCTTCATCCGGTCGTCATCGACGACGGCGTGATCGCCGAGCAGCAGAAAACCGCCGACCTGTATCACCGCGCGGACGTGATCAAGGCGCCGCTGAACGTCACGCCGAGTTTCGACAAACAGTTCAGCGCGCAATAGATTCCCTCGCGACAGTCGCCTTCCGGAGTCTTTCATGACCATCCGTCACCCGAGCACCGTATTGTCCGACGTCGAAGCGGACAGTGCCGCGCACGCCGCGCTCGCGGACCTCGACAGCGCCGAAGCCGATGCGTGGCTCGCGGCACTGACCGGCGAGTTCGCCGCCGGCGCCGCCGAACTCGATCGCGGCGCGCTGTTCCCTCACGATAACCTAGCGCGTCTGCAAGGCGCAGGCCTGCTCGCGCTGATCGTGCCGCAACCGCTCGGCGGCCGCGGCGCGACGCTCGCGCAGACATTGAAGGTGGTGCGCGCGGTGGCGCGCGGCGAGCCGTCCACCGCGCTGATTCTCGTGATGCAGTATCTGTATCACCTGCGTCTGCAGGCCAATCCGAACTGGCTGCGGGCGCTGAAGGAGCGCGTGGCCCGCGATGCGGTCGAGCACGGCGCGCTGATCAACTCGCTGCGTGTCGAGCCCGAACTCGGCTCGCCGTCGCGCGGCGGCCTGCCGGCGACAATCGGCACGCGCGACGGCGGCCACTGGATTCTGAACGGCCGCAAGATCTATTCGACCGGCAGCCCGGGGCTGACGTGGTTCGCCGTATGGGCACGCAGCGACGAAGCCGAGCCGCGCGTCGGCGCGTGGCTCGTCCATCGCGACACGCCCGGCATCCGTTTCGGCGAAGCGTGGAATCATCTCGGCATGCGCGCGACGGGCAGCCACGAAGTGATTTTCGACAAAGTGCGCGTGCCGTTCAATCATGCAGTCGATCTGCAGTTGCCGGCCGCCGCCGCAAGCGGACTCGATCCGCTGACCACCGTATGGATGAACACACTGCTGTCATCGATCTATGACGGCGTGGCGCGTGCGGCACGCGACTGGTTCGCGCAATGGGCGGCAAACCGCGTGCCGGCCAATCTCAAGGCGCCGCTGTCGAGCCTCGACAGTTTCCAGCAGACGCTCGGCCAGATCGATGTGCTGCTCGATTCGGGCGCGCGCGGTGAAATCGGTGTGGCCGAAGCGCCCGCGATCAAATATCTCGTGACCGACAACGCGATCGACGCCGTCGAACTTGCGCTGAAAGCGAGCAGCAACCCAGGGCTGAGCCGCAACAATCCGCTCGAGCGCCACTATCGCGACGTGCTGTGCGCACGCATCCACACGCCGCAAAACGATACCGTGCTCGGCGCGCTTGGACGCGCCGGTTTCGCCGCACAATGAAGTCAACCCGACGACCGCACACCTTTTGATCGAACAGGAGAACCCGCCATGAGCGTCGAATTCATCGGCTACGTGAGCCATCAGGAATCGAGTGAGATTCATCTGCCGCAAGGACCCGCCGTGAATCCGCCGTATATCGCCGCGGTTGCGCAGGCGCATGAGTACGGCGGTTTCGATCGCGTGCTGATCGCGCATTCGAGCGCCTCGCCGGACGGCTTTCAGATCGCGTCGTTCGTCGCGCAGCAGACGAAGCGCCTCGGCATCCTGCTCGCGCATCGTCCCGGCTTCGTCGCGCCGACGCTCGCCGCGCGTCAGTTCGCCACGCTCGATCATTTCAGCGCGGGCCGCACCGCCGTGCACATCATCTCCGGCGGTGACGATGTCGAGCAGCAACGCGATGGCGATTATCTAAGCCACGACGAACGTTATCGTCGTACCGACGAATACCTCGACGTCGTCAAACGCGCATGGACCAGCGACACACCGTTCGATCATGAAGGCACCTACTATCGCGTGACCGGCCACAAGTCGCAGGTTCGCCCGGTGCAGAAGCCGCATTTGCCGGTGTACTTCGGCGGTTCGTCGGACGCGGCGCTCGCTGTCGCCGGCAAACACGCCGACGTGTTCGCGCTGTGGGGCGAATCGCTCGCGCAGGTCGCCGATACGATCGCACGCGTGCGCGCCGCGGCGGCGCCGTACGGCCGCGCAGACCAGATCCGCTTCAGCCTGTCGCTGCGGCCGATCATTGCGCCGACTGAAGACGCCGCGTGGGCGCGCGCCGAATCGATCCTCGCGCGCGCGAAAGACGTCGTCACGCGTTCGCCGAATTTCACGCGGCGTCCGCAGGACCCGAAGAACGTCGGCTCGCAGCGGCTGCTCGCCGAGGCCGCGAAGGGCCAGGTCGTCGACACGCGGTTGTGGACCGGCATCACCGCGCTCACGCGTGCGGCGGGCAATTCGACGTCACTGGTCGGCACGCCGCAGCAGGTCACCGACGCGCTGCTCGAATATCACAAGCTCGGCATCTCGACGTTCCTGATCCGCGGCTTCGATCCGCTCGAGGATGCGCTCGCGTACGGCCGCGATCTGCTGCCGCTGGTGCGCGCAGCCGTTGCTCAGGGCACCGCTGGGGACGCCGCTACGAAGCGGGCCGTGACAGCCTGATCCCGACCGCGCCCGACGCACCGCGAAAGTTCGAACGCGGTTCGTCGGGCGCCACGCCGCTCCAGTGCAAAGCCATTTACCTGCACGCCGTCAAACCTTCGCCAGATAATCCGTCACCGCGATTTTCTGCGGCAGCACGTTACGGTCGGACAGCCAGTCCGCGGCCTTCTGCAGATCCTGCACGAAGGCTTTATCGTCGACGCCGTGCATCGTGTAACGGCGCTTCATGCGGGTCAGCGTGTCACGCACTTCGTCGCTGTAGTTGCCCTGCTTCTGCCCGATGCGCTCGGCTTCGTCCGGATGTGTCGACGCCCATTGCGCTTCCGCGGCATAAGCCGCGTTCACCGCCTTGACGATGTCCGGGTTGTCCTCCGCGAACTTGCGCGACGTCACGTACGAATTGAAATCGATCTGGAAATCGAGGTCGCGCCCTTCGAGGAACACGTTGTGCCCCTTGTAGTTCGCGCGCGCGATATCGACGCCCGGACTCCACATCGACCACGCGTCCACCTTGCCCTGCGAAAACGCGGGCGCGGCGTCCGGTGGGTTCAGATAAACGAACTTCACCGAATCGCGCGGCACCTTGTGCTTTTCCAGCGCGGCAACCAGCAGGAATTCACCGAGCCCCGAGCGGTTCACCGCGACGGATTTGCCCGCGAGATCTTCGACGCGCTCGATGCCCGAGCCGTCACGCGCGATGATCGCCGTGCTGCGCGGATCGACCACGCAGAAGTTGGTGAACACGAGCGGCGAACCCGCGATCATCGCGGCGAGCGCAGGCGTCGTGCTGCCGCCGAAACTGAAATCGGCGCTGCCGCCCGTCACCGCCTGCAGCGACGGTGCATGGTTCGGGAACGGGCCGATCCATTCGACCTTGATGTCGTCTTTCGCGAGCGCTTTCACGAATTCGCCGCGTTGCTTCGCGAGCAGCGGCAGGCCGCCCTGGCCCCAGCCGAGCCGCACGGTGTCGGTCTTGCGGCTGCCGCAGGCGGCAAGACCCGTGGCGAACGCGGACGCCGCGACGGTGGTTTGCAGAAAACGGCGGCGCGACCACGTGGGTCGTGAAGGATCGAATACGTTGGACATGAAGGTTATGGAGCAATGCTCGTGCTGTGCCTGCCGATAGTCGCGATGTCGCAACGATTCGACGGCGAGGCCGATGCCGAGTTCGGCCAGCAACGTCTCGCGCAACGCGGCCTGCGTGTGATCGGCCACGATGTATTCGCTGGCGATCGCCCCGGCGCGCATCACGAGCGCGCGATCGGCGAGCGCAATCGCTTCGTCGACATCATGCGTGACGAGCAGAACGCCTGGACGGTGACGCTCCACCAGCAGCTTGACGAGCCGCTGCATCTTGATGCGGGTAAGCGCATCGAGCGCGGCGAACGGTTCGTCGAGCAGCAGCAGTTGCGGCTCCTGCACCAGCGCGCGCGCCAGTGCGACACGCTGCGCCTGGCCGCCGGACAGATTGCGCGGCCAGTCGTCGCGCCGTTCGCCAAGTCCGACTTCGGCGAGCGCCGCATGCGCGCGCTGCTGGCTTTCGGGCGTGGGCGGCAAACCGAGCGCGACGTTGCTCACCAGCGATTCCCACGGCAGCAGACGCGGCTCCTGAAACACGACCGCAGGCAGACGCGGACCGTCGATGCGGCCGCCGTCGACCGGATCGAGGCCCGACAGCGCGCGCAGCAGCGTGGTCTTGCCGCAGCCGCTTTCGCCGAGCAGCGCGACGAATTCACCGCGCTCGATGTGCAGGTTCAGGTCGTCGATCACAACGCGCTCGCCGTAGGCGCGCCGCAGATGGCGCACGACGACCGCGGGTGAATTCGCGTGGTTGACATGGGACGTCATAGCCGCGCTCCCTTCGCATAGTTCGGATGCCAGCCGAGCAGGCGCCGTTCGAGCAGCCGCGCGAGCGCGTCGGCCAGCACGCCGATGCCTGCGTAGATCACGATCGTCATCACGATCACATCGGTGCGCAGGAATTCGCGCGCGTCCATCGCGAGAAAGCCGATGCCGGTGCTCGTCGCGATTGTCTCGGCGACGACCAGCGCGAGCCACGCGGAAGCCAGCGCGTAACGCACGCCGGTGAGCATCGAAGGCAACGCGCCCGGCAATACGATGCGGCGAATCAGCGTGCGCTTCGAGAGCCCCATCACGCGGCCGAGTTCGAGCAGCTTCGGGTCGACCTGCCGGATACCGAGCACCGTGTTCACATAGATCGGAAACATCACGCCGAGCGACACCAGAAAAATCTTGCCGACTTCGCCGACGCCGAACCACACGATCACGAGCGGCAGCACGGCGAGAAACGGAATCGCGCGCAGCATCTGGATGTTGCGGTCGAGAAACGCTTCGGCCACGCGCGAAAAGCCGACGGCCGTGCCGAGCGTCGCGCCGAGCGTGCCGCCGATCACGAAGCCCGTCGCCGCGCGCAGCAGGCTGACGGCCATGTCGGACAGCAGACGCCCCTGTTCGATCAGTGTGAGCGCGGTCTGCGCGACACGCGTCGGCGCGGGCAGCACCTGCACGGACAGCACGCCGATGCGCGCGAGAAATTCCCAGACCAGCAGGATCACGAGCGGCATCGACCATGATACGTAGCGCAGCCAGCGCCGCGCCGGTTCGCTGTGATGCGCGGGCTGTGCCGGCTCGATGGCGGCGTGAACGGAAGCCGCATTCGCCGATGCGGTATGGTCATCGTGCGCGCGCGACCGGTGAGCGACCAGGTCTGACATCAGTATTTCCTCCTCAGTTCAGCGCGTTCGGCTGCATGCGCCTCGCGCACCCGATCCACGCGCAGCGCTTTCACGCCGGCGCAATATGTGTGTCGGCAATTGCGCGTACGTCGATACGGCGCGGCAGGATCGCGTCGCGATACGCGGTGTCCGCGACCTTCTGCAACGCGGCGATGTCGCTATCCGCGACGAAACGCTGCTTCAACGCCGAACGCTTTGTAATCTTCAACGCGGCTTCGAGCGGTGCGCGCGTCAGCGATGAATAGATCTGCGCATATTCGTCGGGATTGGCGAGCGCCCAGTCACCAGCTCGCTGCAGGCGCAGCAATACGTCTGCAATCGCAGCGCGCTTGCGCGGGTCCGCGGCGGCCGGGCCCGATGCGGTGATGAAGCCGAGCCCGCTGTTGATACCGGTGCCGTCGCGCAGTACGCGCGCGCCGTGCTGCACCGCGATACCGTAATACGGATCGAACGTCGCCCACACTTCGATCGCGCCGGACGCGAAGGCGGCGAACGCGTCGACGGGCAGGATGAAGCGCACCGTCACGTCTTCGCGCGACAGACCCGCCTCCGCCAGTGCGCCGTACAACTGGAACTGCGAGATGCTGCCGCGCGCCGACGAAACGAACACCGTGCGGTCCTTCAGTTCGGCGACGCTGCGCAGCTTCGAGTTTTCCGGCACGAGGATGCCCAGTTGGGCGCCGGAGCCCACGCGCGTCGCGACGATCTTCAGCGTCGGATCGCCCACGGCGGCCGCGAGCACCGGCAGGTCGCCGGCCGGCGCGAGATCGACCGCGCCGGAACGTTGCGCTTCGAAGAGCGGCGCTGCACCCTGGAAGTTGGCCCAGCGATAAGCGTACGGCGCGCCGTCGAGCACTTTCGCGGCTTCCACGAGCGCGCGCGTGCCGCCGGCCTGGTCGCCCAGCACCAGCGTCACGGAAGCAGAGTCCGCGCTGGCCGCGCGAACGCCGGCACTCTTCAGGGTGCCGAACGTCGCGACGGCCGGAGCTGCACCCAGCAGGCGCAGCGCGCGCCGCCGTGTTGCGGAAAAGTTGCGATCGGAAAGGGGCATAAGTCCTCATTGGCGATGTCACCGCAAAGAGTAGCGATGCTGGCGGCCGTTGAGAATTATTCAATTCCGATATGTTTATGCCGATTTAATATTTAAGATTTGCATGTTTTTAGGGTCTCATTCCATGTGGTGATTTCACCGCGCTCACGTGCGGCTTCCCGCGCCGCTCTGGCGAGCGCTTATCACGCGGAGATTTTTGCTTCATATGTCGACCTTACCCGCCCGCTTCGGTGTCTGGGCACTCGTCCACGGCAGCCGCGCCGCCCTTCAGGACCCCGACGAACCCTACGACGCCTCCTGGGCACGCAACAAGGCGCTCGTGCTGGACGCCGAACGTCTCGGCTATGACTCGGTGCTCGTCGCGCAGCACACAATCAATCCGCACGATCCCGATTTCGATCAGCTCGAGGCATGGACCGCTTCGGCCGCGCTCGCGGCGCTGACCGAACGCATCGAGATCATCGCGGCGCCGGTGGTACTCGCAAAGATGGCGCAACAGATCGAGCACATCAGCGGCGGCCGCTTCGCGATCAATCTGGTCAATGCATGGAGCCGGCCGGAACTGGAGCGCGCAGGCATCAGCTTCGCGGAGCACGACGCGCGTTACGCGTATGGCCGCGAGTGGATCACCGTCGTCGATTCGCTGTTGCGCGGCAAGCGGACCCGCTTCGAAGGCGAGCACTTCCATATCGACGATTACCTGCTGCGTCCGGCCGATCCGTTTCGCACGCGTCCGCGCATCTATGTGGGCGGCGAATCGGAGCCGGCGCGCCAGCTTGTCGCCGACAAAGGAGATGTATGGTTCATAAACGGCCAGCCGCTCGAAGACGTCGAAGGCCTGATTGCCGATGTCGCCGGACGATCGCGCGCCGCCGGGCACGCGCCTTTGCGCTTTGGACTGTCGGCGTTTGTGATCGCACGCGAATCTGATGAAGCCGCCGATGCGCATCTGCGCCACCTGTTCGAACTCGCGGCTAAAGACGCACCGTTGCGTCAGCAGCAGAAAGCGAACACCGATCCGAACGTGGTGATGATCCAGACGTTTGCAAAAACACCGCGGGTCGGTTCGAACGGCGGCACGGCTGCGGGACTGGTGGC
>WNFL01451477.1_pt1 | contig 16254 bp, 11 predicted proteins | sample 5400361 | NCBI WGS metagenome assembly WNFL01 (sample SAMN13153351, study PRJNA577476) | soil metagenome | isolation source: 40 cm soil on Douglas fir-dominated hillslope | place: USA:California | collected 2013-09-17 | reverse complement strand
GCCGTGGGCGGTCAATCGCACCTTCAGTCCCAACAGCAGATCGCGATCGTCCTCGACGATGAGAATGGTTTTAGGTTCCATAATGAGTCCTTTCGAAATTCGCACTAAATGATGAATAATCGATAATACGGTTTCCCGGCTGGAATTCTCGCGTCGGTGCCTTCGGACTTGACTGGCCTCGGGCATACTGCGCTTAGCTCGCTATGTGGCCGCTACCGTTAAACCTGATCACGTTATTAATCAATTTCTGCAGGATATGCTTGAGATCGATTCGATCTCATGTGGCGATTGTGTGATGAGATCGATCCCTGATGAAAGACAATGGGTCGCCGAAGAAAACCTCGTCTTTTCGGAGAAATTGGTCAGCGCCGGCCTTTAGAGCGGATCTCCGATAATCCGGTTTTTCTAGCAAAGTGAGAACGATAATTACGACTTCGGGCATCAGTCTTCGAAGTCGAGAAACTGCGGGAAGACCTTTTTGGCCCGGAAGCCCGTAGTCAATCAGGATTGCGTCGGGATGAAGTTGTTGAGCCAGAGCCACGCCTTCGGCATAACATGTGCTCTCTCCCACAATAACGACTCTGTTCGAAAAGTCATCGAGTAAGTAATGGCTTATTATCTCCAGGAAGAGGGGATTTTCATCGACTAGTAGAATTGAAATAGGCTTCATAGAACCTCTTCATCGCTGGTCATGGCACGCATTACCCATGCAGCGAATCGGCAATAATTTGCTTCCAGTCTGATCGCTAATCGATAAAATTATCCGTGACGCGTTGCATCTTCGTACCCTCAGTCCGATAGTTGCCTGTCCACGATGAGCTTATTGACAAATGATTGTCTCTGAACGCTGCGGCTTTACAAATAGGGAAGTTTACCTATTTTGATAGTAGACCCCACTAGTTTCGAAAGATCAGAGCGAAAACAGATTAAGTAACAAAATGATGAACAATTGGCTATAAAAAGTGAGAAAGGGCGAGGTCACGCCATTATTGGCTTTGGTTGTCCTTGTGATCCGGCGGTAAATCCGGCGAAATCAGCCCCTTTCTTAGAGCGTAGCGGAGGAGGTCGGTTTGATTGTGCAACGAAAGTTTACGCATGAGATTGGCTCGATGGATTTCCACTGTGCGTTGACTGATAAACAAACGAGCGCCGATTTTGGCAGCGGTATACCCCTCGGCGCCCAGCTGTAGAACTTCGCGTTCGCGAGTCGTTAACGTATCGTAAGAAATTTGCTTTGGAGTGGTCTGATCATTTTGTATGTGGGCTTTGATCGCGGATTCCGTCAACGACTGACTCAAGTACCTGCGACCGGCGGCCACGGTGCGCACCGCATCCAAAATATCAGATGCTTTGGCAGTCTTAAGTGCATATCCGGTTGCACCGGCTTTGAATGCTTCAAGCACGTAAGCTTCGTTGTCATGCATCGAGAAAATAAGAATTCGAGTTTGGGGCGAAATCCGAACTGCTTGTCGGGTAACTTCGATGCCACCCAAAGAAGGGATCATGAGATCCAGGAGCATGACTTGAGGGTTTAGTTTATCGAGCAAACGTAAAGCTTCCAACCCATCCCCGGTTTCCCCGATGACCTGAAACTCGTCGTCCGATTCCAACAGGACCCGTAATCCTGAGCGAACCACGGCATGGTCGTCCACGAGGAATACGGTTAATGGATTGTCAGTTATAGACATCTGGCTGCGAAAAACTACTCAGACGTCGAAAGTCACAGATGTGGGAAACTACAGAAAAGTTAAGAAGCTCGCAATCTTAAATCCACGTCTAAATATCCTCAATTGTGTCAGAATCGCCCATTGCCGTATAGACAATCTGTTTTTCTTTGTAATTATATCATTGTCTTTCAACTCTCAGTCGCAAACCATAAAACACCCGGAAGAAACCAGTGAAAAACAGCGATTAGACCTCGATTGACCACTTGACATACACTGGATAATCGATGCTGCGTCTCACTTCATTTACGGTTCCAGGATCGAGTGATTAGATCTGAAAGAGTGCTTTGCGCAGAATGGCGCTCGTGGCTAAATCGCGAAGATTAGGCGGGTATCAGAGTGCAAATTACGAGTAGGATCAGATGCGTACTTTCATGTATGTTAGCATTTAGATTCGAATTCCAATTTGGCAGTATCCTTCATGTCGAGACAATTCTTCTTGGATCAACTCATATGCTTTTATTCAGAAATGGGTTCAAGCTATTTTCGGCGGATGAGTTCTAAACCCAAATTGCGCCAATTTTTGAAAAGAAACTTCCAAGCTCGGCCAATACATGCCAACTAGACGACACTAAATTCCTTCGCTCCATGTGCACGAGGCAAGAGCAGAGAACTAGGTACTTCACCGAAGCCTTTACGCGTATCTTTACGTATTCATCCGTACTCGGAAGCGAGTGAAACTTTCAACTGGAAAAGTCGCAAGGCGGAGACTGACCTGGATGATAACTCAATAGCGATACAAGATCGTTGGCGGACCTAGTTTCTATTTGAAGGTATTGTGAGGAGAAATGCAAAAATGGAACAGCATTGTTTAAACACGTTGTGTGAAGGTCCCCTCTATGAGATTTCTGAAATCCCAATGACCGCAGAACAGATCGCAAAAACCGCGAACACGTATTCCTTTTCGGACGACCTGGAGTGGCTGTTTATTGATTGCCGAGAGTGCAGGCGGAACAATGTATTCAAACGCGTTCAAAATGAGTCAGCAGACTTTTATGAACTCTCTCATCTTAAGTAACTGTCGCAGAGACTTTGCACCCGGCACGCCCTCGTTCTGCGGTGTCCTTGACGTAATGCCGTATCGTTACAACAACCCCGCCTATGACGCTGATCCAAAGGGCGGCCTTTCATGTCAACATGTTGCGTGCTGCCTCCAATTTGATTTCCAATAGCTGCGGTGTCCCTATTTTTGAGATGGATTGGGAGCGACGTCCTAGACCGCCTGGGGCAGATCGAGATCACAGATTTCTTTGATCGAGTGGCCACTCATTTTTTTCAGTACCTTCCCGAACCTCGATGCAGGTCGGCATCAACGGCATTTCAAGAATCCCATATGACAATGAGACGGCCCGTGGCAATGCACATTTCGACTCATGAGGCATTGGGCCAACACCACCAGGTTTGCATGATAAGGGAATGAAGCTTTGACCGAGACATGATCACCGATCGCTTTAGGTGACGATTTGTCCACGCCGTGGTTATTGCCGCGTTCGTCACCTCGGCCGAACCTATTTCAGTAAAAGATATTCGTTTTACGCTCGAGGGTCGACTAGACGTAAATTTTGCGCGGTAATTGGAGGTTTGTGGCAAGTGAGGTAGCTACTCGGCGTTCATTAATGTCATCAAAAGTTCATTCTTGTCTTATAATTTTCACGATCACGATTGCGAGAGAGAGAAATTCTTTTAAAAAGAGCTACATACCCTATATTTACGGTGGCACCGGCTTTGCCTCTGCCCAGTCCGAGACATCTTCGTACCCGCTCAACATTTATGAACCAAATGTTTGAAACAGGGTAAACTGCCTAGATCCTACACCAGAGAGCCCGCAATATCCGGCGACAAAGCTTAGCGCCAGTATGAAACAAACTATCCAACTCTGTCTATTTACCCTTGATGAAAGACGCTATGCCCTGGCTTTGTCTTGTGTCAACCGAGCAGTATTCGTGGTGGACATCACTCCTCTCCCGAAAGCGCCGAGGGTCGTTCTTGGTGTAGTTAACGTTAAGGGAGACATCGTTCCAGTTTACGATCCGCGGTGCCGGTTTCGCCTGCCCAAACGGGAAATCAATCTAACCGATCAGCTCGTGATCGCCCGAACGCTGCGCCAAACGGTCGCCCTACTTGTGGATTCCGTCGACGGTGTCATCGAGGTAGCCGAAGAGGAGATCGCCGCCGCGCAAGAAATCATCGTCGACATTGAATACGTTAAAGGGGTCGTGAAACTCAAAGACGGCTTGGCCCTGATTCACGACCTGGAGCAATTTCTTTCCGCTGAAGAGGTACGGGATTTGGACGAGGCATTGGAAACTGCATTCGGAGAGCAAAGCTCGCTGTTGGGAAAATGACTGAACAACTGTCCAATTCGTCCCTTGCCCGACTCAGCGAATTCGTCGGTCAACAAATGGGGTTCAACTTTCCGCGGGAGCGGTGGCTCGATCTTGAGCGGGGGATACAGTCCCTTAGCCGCGCGTTTGAATTTGACAACATCGAGTCCTGCGTTCACTGGCTCATGTCAACGCCGGTGAGCCAAAGTCATATTGAGACCCTCGCCAGCCATCTCACCATCGGCGAAACTTATTTCTTTCGTGAATCACAAAGTTTCGAATTGCTCGAAATGCGAGTCTTGCCGGAGTTAATTAACCGGCGACGCGACGTGGACCGCCGATTACGAGTCTGGAGCGCTGGTTGCGCGACCGGTGAGGAGGCTTACTCTATCGCCATTCTGCTCAAGCGAGTGATTCCTGACTTCAAGGATTGGCAGATCACTGTATTGGCGACGGATGTAAATCCTGACTTTCTCGCGAAAGCTGCCGACGGTGTCTACGGAGAATGGTCGTTTCGCGGCGCCGCGCCGGGATTCAAAGAAAGATACTTCACAAAAAAACCCAACAGCCGTTTTGAGATTCTCCCCGATATCAAAAGGATGGTTACGTTTTGCTATCTCAACTTGGCGCAAAACAACTTTCCGTCGTTGCTGAATAATACCAATGCGATGGACATCATTTTTTGCCGCAACGTGCTGATGTATTTTGTTCCTGAACGTGCCAAGCAAGTTATCGATAAATTCCATCTTTCACTGTTGGACGACGGCTGCTTGATCGTTGGCCTTTGTGAAACTTCCCATGTCCTTTTCGAACAGTTCGGCACGATAAATTACTCTGGCGCAATCGTCTATAAAAAGGAAAACTATAAAATCTCCGGGAGGTTCTCCGGCGCCATCGAAACGCCCACACCGACATTAATCGAATCGATCGCGCCAATTTCCTTCATTGCCACAACGGCGTCTGAGGTTCCTGTTGCCGAGTCAATCGACCCATCCAGCGTCGTCGATGCTCAAGAGCCAAATCGGTTGACGGCGGAACAAACTCTCTATGCCGCGTCGGCGGATTTCTACAATCAGGGCTTATACGTGGAAGCTGCTCAAGCGCTTGTGCAGTTTATGGCGCTTAACCCGGGCGACGGCAAAGGCGCGGAGCTGCTGGCGCGCGTCTATGCCAACCAAGGCAAACTTGCCGAAGCGAGCCATTGCGCCGAACAAGCTGTGGCCGCCGACAAGTTCAATCCTTCCTGCCACGTTCTTCAGGCCATCATTCTGCAGGAGCAAGGCGCTATGCTCGAAGCCATCCAAGCCCTGCAGCGAGCTGTGTATCTCGAACCAAAGCTGATTTTGGCTCACTTCCAACTTGGCGATATCGCGAGGCGTCAGAACAAAACCGTAGACGCTGCTCGGCATTTCGGCAACGCGCGCGCACTATTGGCCGCCTATTCTCCCGACCAGGTTCTGGCGGATTTTGACGGCATGAGCGCTGGCCGGTTGATTGAAATCATACGTTCAGCGGCAGGCGCTACGCCGAAACAGGATCAGCGACCGGTAAAAACCCTGAGTTCGTCGGCGCGCGAGCCGCTGACGAATAAGGTGAAAGAAGCGCGTCGATGAATCGAGAAAAAGAAACTTCTGCAGCGATGGGAGCTTCAATGATGGAGAAGCCGGATATCCAATACCAGCGCGAAGCGGAAAAAAAGCAACTGCTCAAAGCCAGAGCGAGAGCGCTGGCGTGGGATGACGAGACCGGGAAGACAATCGATGAATCCATCGAGGTCGTCGAGTTTCTCCTGGCGTATGAAAAGTATGCAATCGAGTCTTCATATGTCCGCGAGATCTATCCGTTGAAAGAGCTAACGCCGGTACCGTGCACGCCAACATTTGTTCTTGGGATCATCAACGTGCGCGGCGAAATCGTCTCGGTCATCGACATGAAGAAATTCTTCGATTTGCCGGAGCGAGGTCTTACTGACTTGAACAAGGTCATCATCGTCCACGATGACAAAATGGAATTTGGTATCTTGGCGGATGCCATTCTGGGTGTTGGCAGGATTCCGTGCAAAGAGATTCAAGCGTCGCTTCCCACGTTGACTGGGATTAGGGCGGACTATTTGACGGGTGTGTCGAAGGAATCGCTCGTGCTTCTCGATGCGGCAAAAATGCTGTCGGCAAAAAATCTCGTCGTGCACGACGAGATGGAAATGTAATTTTCAAGGTTTCTGAAGAGGCATTGTATGCGGTGGTTTCTAAACTTCTCGGTACGCTCGAAGGTCTCGGTAGCCATGGGCTTGATGGTGCTGCTGTTGGGAATCGTCATATTCACCGCATACAGCAGCATTAAGAGAATCGAGCAGTCGGAGGCGCGGCTCTATGAAAAGGAGTTCGCCAACGCAACTGACCTTCTGGAGGACCTCAGGTATCAGAATGCCATAAGAGCGGCGCAGTTAGACATGCTGATCCTGACCAACCGGTCGGAACAAGAAACTTGGCACCAGGAAGTCAAACGTCTGAGCGATCTCAGCGAGCAAACTCATCAAGCGCTAATTAAGCGTAATCAAGGTAACCCCAGGCTTCTGGAACGGTTGAACGAAATGATCTCGATCCGCAACGAATTCAAACAGATCAGAGAATCCGAGGCCATTCCGCTCATCTACCAGGGAAAGATAAAACAGGCGCAGGAACTGGTGTTAGGTCCGCAGATCGAGCGGTTCCGCAAAATGCGCGCGATCATCGAAGAACTGCAGCAGCAAGCTGCGATGGCCGCACGGGAGGCAGTAGAACAATCCTCGCGCGATGCCAGCCGCGCGATCGGAATTTTCGTCGCGATCGGATCGGTGGCAGTTCTGCTGGGAATAGCGATGATCATCTTGCTCAACTGGGTCATCGCCAGTCCGTTGAAGAATATTTCCAATATTGCAACTCTGATCGCTTCTGGGCAACTGCCGATGACGTTTTCCACGAACGGCCGCGCTGACGAGGTGGGTCAACTGTCGCAAACGTTTGGTCGCATGACCGACTATCTCAAGGAAACCGCCAAGGTGGCCGACTCGATTGCCGGGGGAGACCTTAGGATTGTCGTCAAGCCACAATCGGATAAAGACGTGCTTGGAAATGCCTTCGCGACGATGGTGCAGAACCTCCGGCGGACAACGACAGAGCTTGCTGACGGGGCCAATGTTCTTGCTTCTTCTGCCAGCGAAATCTTAGTCGCAACGACTCAGCTCGCTTCCAGTTCCGTTGAAACTGCAACTGCCATCAGCGAAACCACGACTACCGTGGAAGAGGTCAAGCAGACCGGTCATCTGTCAAGTCAAAAAGCAAAAAATGTTCTTGAGAGCTCGCAGAAGGCAACGGAAGTGGCACGCATCGGCAGGATCTCCGTGGAGACGGCGGTTGCAGGGATGAAGCGCATCCAAACGCAGATGCAGTTCATCGCGGAAAGCATAGTACGGCTTAGCGAGCAGAGCCAAACCATCGGCGAAATTATCGCGAGCGTAAATGACCTGGCGGACCAGTCCAACCTACTTGCGGTCAATGCCGCCATCGAAGCGGCAAAGGCGGGAGAGCAAGGAAAAGGCTTCACCGTAGTGGCGCATGAGATCCGCAGCTTAGCCGAACAATCGAAACAGGCAACGGCACAAGTTCGAAATATTCTAAGCGAGATCCAAAAGGCGACCGCCGCGGCGGTGATGGCGACCGAACAGGGGAGCAAGGTTGTGGAAAATGGCGTGCAACAGTCGGTCGAAGCAGGCGAGTCGATCCGTGCACTGGCCGAGACAATTGCCGAAGCGGCGCAGGCCGCGACCCAAATCGCCGCATCGAGTCAACAGCAACTCGTGGGCACGGACCAGGTTGCGCTCGCCATGGAAAACATCAGACAGAGCAGCACACAAAATGCCGCCGGCACGAAGCAAGCGGAAACCGCGGCGCATAACCTGCATGAGTTGGGGCAAAAACTGAAACAATTGGTGGAAAGCTACCGGGTGTGAGACGGGCTGGAATTTTTTAGAAGAGTCCGAGGAGACTAGAGATGACTATCGGCAGAAAGATCATCGGTGGATACGCGATAGTGCTCGCGATCCTAATCATCGTATCCGCAGCCGCGTTCTACATATTTCGAACCATTGAGGGGGCCTATGCCGAGTTCCTTGATGTAGATACTCAAGCCATTCTTGTTGCCACGGAACTCAAGTTGGAATCTCGCGACGAGACGGCTCAATACCGCGGCGCGCTGCTCTATCCTGAGGAACAAAATAGACTCATCAATGACCTACGGGAGAGTCATCGCCAGTTTGACGCGCTGGTTGAAAAACTCCGGACGATTTCTCGCTCGGAGACCGCACGCCGAATGTTGCAGGAGGTCGAGGAAATACAAAAGCGCCATAAAGAGCGGCAAGAACAGGCCATCACTTTGTTGGAGCAGGGGAAACGCCAGGAAGCGACTGTTCTCAGCAACAAGGATGTGCTTCCTCTGGCGATTAAACTTCGCGACAAATGTGATCAGTTCATTGAATATCAGCGTACGCGTCTGGCGCAGGGACGCGGGGAATTGTCAAATGCGCTTAGCCGCTCGTCTTTTCTACTGATTATCGTTTCTCTGCTAGGCGTCATTTCGGGTCTTGCCATCGGTCTTCAGCTCACGCGGTCAATCACACGACAATTACGCGACGCGATCTCCCAGCTCTCCACGTCGTCCGGCGAGATCGTTGCCATGACGACTCAGGTGGCTTCAGGAGCAATGGAGACCGCCACGGCGGTGAGCGAAACCACGACCACCGTGGAGGAGGTAAAGCAAACCTCTCAGCTTGCCAGCCAAAAGGCGAGATACGTCTCGGAAACCGCGCAACGATCCACCCAAGTCTCACTAGCAGGCAAAGCATCGGTGGACGACACGATCGATGGCATGAGCCATATCAAGGAGCAAACGGACTCCATAGCCCATAGCATCGTTATGCTGAGCGAGCAGAGCCAGGCCATCGGTGAGATCATCACCACGGTCAATGAACTCGCCGAACAATCCAATATGTTGGCGGTGAATGCCGCCATCGAGGCGGCGAAGGCGGGCGAACAGGGGAAAGGTTTTTCTGTGGTTGCCCAGGAGGTCAAGAGCCTGGCCGAACAATCGAAACAGGCCACCGTTCAGGTGCGGGCGATCCTGAGCAACGTCCAGAAAGCGACGCACACGGCAGTAATGGCGACGGAACAGGGAACTAAAGCCGTGGAGTCGGCCGTAAAGCAATCTTCTTCGACAGCCGAAGCCATTCGAGGTTTGACCGATAGCATCGCCGAGGCGGCACAGGCGGCAACCCAAATAGCCGCATCGAGTCAACAGCAACTCGTGGGCATGGACCAGGTTGCCATGGCGATGGAAAGCATCAAACAGGCGAGCACACAAAACGTCGCCGCGACAAAACAAGCGGAGCAGGCGGCGAGGAATCTCAACGACTTGGGGCATCGTCTGCGATCGTTGATCGAGTTCAACGGCGCCCATTAGCGAAGGCAAACTGAACAATGGCAACCGAGAGCGAAGAATTTCAAAAACGGCTTCTGACGATGTTCAGAGTTGAAGGGGAGGAACATCTCGATCTCATCACCACCGGACTGCTCGATCTAGAAAAAGCGCCAACCGTCGAGAAGCAGGTAACGATCGTCGAGAACATATTTCGCGAGGCGCATAGTCTTAAAGGCGCCGCACGCAGCGTCAAAATGACCGAGGTCGAAGCGTTCTGCCAATGTTTGGAATCTGTCTTTGCCGCGTGGAAAGGTAGAAAGCTCGATCCCTCGCCTGAGCTTTACGACACGCTGCACAAAGCTGTGGACACTTTGAGATTACGGTTGACGGAAACCGATGACAATTGCGCCTCAGCGCTTAAGAGCGAGATTGGACAACTCGGTGAGCAGCTTGCGGAACTGTTGAAGGATGCCCCCTTAAACTCGAAAAGTTCAAGTGAAAATGGTCAAGCATTTCCAAGAGTTGTTGCGTCAGAGCCGCACTTCTCGACAATAGACGAACGGCCGGCGCCGATGGAGTCGGTAAGAATCGCTACCGCGAAGCTCGACGCGGTTCTCCTCCAGGCGGAAGAGCTACTTTCAGTTAAACTAGTGACGAGCCAGCACGCGTCCGAGTTGAAGGAGATCAACGCCACATTTGCCGATTGGAACAGAGAATGGGCAAAGGTTCAGCCGGAAGTGCGCACGATGACACGAAGCTTGGAAAGAAACGGCTATGAAGACGGCAGAAGGAACAGCCAGTTTTCAAAAATCGCTGAGTTTCTCGATTGGAATCTTCGCGTCTTCACGGAAATCGATGATCGCTTGACGGCGCTTAAGAAATCAGCGGAACAGGATCATCGGGCCCTGGGAGCCATGGTGGATGAGCTCTTGGTGGATATGAAATCCGTGCTGATGCTTTCGTTTAGCTCCGTTTTGCACACGTTTCCGCGCGTGGTTCGCGAGCTTTCACGTGATCAAGCCAAGGAAGTGGATCTTGTGATCGAAGGCGGACAAGTCGAGGTCGATAGACGAATCCTCGAAGAAATCAAAGATCCGCTCATTCATCTAATTCGTAACTGTATCGATCACGGCATCGAGACGCCGGAAGAGAGGGAGCAGAAAAACAAACCGCGCCGCGGCACGATCAAGATTGCGGTTTCTCAACTGGAGGGAAGCAAGGTTCAGATCTTCATTTCCGACGACGGCCGGGGAATCGATCGCATGAAGATCAAGGCAGCCGCGTTGAAACTCGGCCTGATTACTCAAGTGGAGGTTGATGGTCTCAGCGATCCTGAAATTCTTGCGCTCGTCTTTCGATCAGGAGTGTCGAGCAGCACAATGATCACCGACCTATCAGGCCGGGGCCTGGGTCTCGCCATCGTTCTCGAGAAGGTTGAAAAGCTGCGGGGAACCGTCACCATCGATTCTCAGGTCGATTGTAACACGATATTCCACATGGTTCTGCCGCTCACGATTGCCACCTTTCGCGGCATTCCAGTGCGCGTGAATCAATATCTTTTTGTCGTTCCTACCTCAGCCGTCGAGCGCGTCGTACGAGTCAAGGAAGAACAGATCAAAACGGTTGAAAACAGAGACGCCATCGAACTGGACGGAAAAACTATTTCTTTGGTTCGCTTGGCGGATGTTTTGGAATTGCCCCGAAAAGACACTACCGAGGATACTCATAACGGTATGCCGGTCGTTCTGATCAGCCAGAATGGAAAACGCATTGCGTTTCTCGTGGACAACATCGTCGACGAGCAAGAGGTGTTGGTGAAGACTCTAGGGCGGCAGTTATCGCGGGTGCGCAACATTGCCGGCGCGACTGTTTTAGCGAATCGGAAACTCGTGCCCATCCTCAACGTTGCCGATTTGATGCAATCCGCGGTTCGAGTAAGTAGCCGGAAGGCACGAACTCCTGCATTGGAAAAAGACAAACCATCGAGAAAGTCAGTTCTGGTCGTGGAGGATTCCATCACGTCTCGAACCCTTCTCAAGAACATCCTGGAAACGGCCGGATACAGTGTCAATACCGCGGTTGACGGCGTTGACGGCTTCACCCAGCTCAGGAGCCGTGAGTTCGATGTTGTGGTCTCAGACGTGGAAATGCCAAGAATGAACGGCTTTGATCTTACCGCTAAGATTCGCGCGGACAAGAAACTCTCTGAGATCCCGATCATCTTGGTAACGGCGCTGCAGTCACGGGAAGACCGGGAACGCGGCATGGACGTCGGGGCAAACGCGTACATCGTCAAGAACAGCTTCGATCAAAGCAACCTGCTCGAGATCATGGGAAGACTCACGTGAGACTCTATTTTGCCGTGAAAGTTGGGACATCGTGATCAAAGTGCTCGTGGTTGAAGACTCTCCGGTGGCACGGGAGTTCCTGATTTATATCCTCGATTCCGACCCGGAGCTAAAAGTCATCGGGACCGTTAGCAATGGACTTGAGGCGCTGGAGGCACTGAAAGAAAAGACCCCGGACGTGATTACGATGGATATCCATATGCCCGGGATGAACGGTTTCGAAGCGACCCGTAAAATCATGGAAACATCGCCGACGCCGATTGTGATCGTCACCGCGAGCCTGGATCCACGCGAAGTCGGAACGAGTTTTCGCGCTATCGAGGCTGGCGCTCTGGCCATTGTTGCTCGGCCCCGGGGCCTGGGCCACCCGGAATTTGAAGCCGACGCCCGCGAACTAATCAAGACGGTAAAGCTCATGTCGGAAGTCAAAGTGGTCAGGCGGTGGAACAAAGCGCGGCTGGCGCCTTTGTCTGCTCCCGTGCGAGAGATCAACGTCAACGGAGACCATAAAAGGGACGTTCAAGTCGTTGCGATCGGCGCTTCTACCGGAGGCCCCGTCGCTCTGCAGACAATTTTAGCCGCGCTAACGAAAGAGTTTTTCGCGCCAGTTTTGATCGTGCAACACATGGCCCCGGGATTTGTCGGCGGTTTTGTCGAATGGCTGAATCAAACGACCTGCCTTTTCGTCCACCTTGCGACCTCCGGAGAGGTCATGCTCGAAGGCCATGTCTACATAGCCCCGGACGGCTTCCAAATGGGCGTCAAAGTCGCGGGACGGATAGCGCTTAGCCGCGATGCGCCCGAGCACGGCCTGTGTCCCTCGGTTTCGTACCTCTTCCGTTCGATCGCGGAAGTGTATGGGGAAAGAAGCGTCGGCGTGCTGCTTACCGGTATGGGAAAAGACGGCTCGGCGGAGTTGGGGTTGATGAAGGTGCGAGGTGCCGTCACATTCGCACAGGATGGCGAGAGCTCCGTCGTTCATGGCATGCCGGGAGAAGCGATAAAATTGGAGGCGGCTACATACGTGCTTCCGCCCGAAAAAATCGCCGCGGCGCTGCAAAGCCTAGTGAAAAAGCACTAGTAAAACGAAACGTGAGAGGTGAATCTATGAGATCTAGGAAGGGGACGGACACACACAGAATAGAAGTCCTTATCGCCGAGGACAGCCCGACTCAGGCGGAGCACCTTCGCTATTTGCTCGAAGAAAACGGCTGTAAAGTCACAGTAGCAAAAAACGGCAAAGCTGCGCTGGCAGCGGCGCACGAACGAAAACCTACGCTGCTCATCAGCGACATCATGATGCCGGAAATGGATGGCTACGCGCTGTGCAAGGCAATAAAAGCTCACGAGGCGCTTCGGGACATCCCGGTTATCTTGCTTACTTCACTTTCGACTTCAGTCGACATCATCAGAGGATTGGAGTGCGGTGCGGACAATTTCATTCCCAAACCCTTCGACGCCGACTATTTGCTTTCACACATTCAGCACATTCTCGCCAACGTTGAGATACGCAAGGATCAAAGGACCCAAATCGGTGTTGAGATCATCTTTGCGAATAAGAAGTATTTGATCACTTCGGAACGTCAGCAAATCCTTGATCTGCTGCTCTCGACCTACGAAACTGCCGTGCAGCAAAACGCTCAACTCACTGAGATTCAAAACGAGTTAAAACAGTTAAATGAACAGTTAGACCAAAAAGTAAAGGAGAGGACCGCGCAACTTGCGGCGGAAATCGCCGAGCGCAAACGCGCAGAAGAGGAGATTCGAAAGCTCAACGCCGAACTTGAACAACGGGTCAACGAACGCACCGCCGAACTCGCGGCCACCACGAATTTCCTCAATAACGTTCTCGAAAGCGCGACCGAGTATTCGATCATCGCGACGGATATCGAGGGCTGTATTCTCACGTGGAACGAGGGGGCGCGTCGCAATTACGGCTATCACGCCGAAGAAGTAGTGGGGAAGATGAAGTCTCAGCTCTTGCACGCTAAAAAGGATCTGAGTTCAGGCGAAGTCAGCAAATTTTTTGAGCTGGCCTTCAAGATCGGCAAAGCCGACAGGGTGTTCGAGCACCTGCGTAGAACTGGCGACGTATTCCCAGCTTCCGTATCCGTTACCCTTCGGCACGACGTTAGCGGCAGACCGAGCGGCTATCTCCTTATTTCCAAAGACATCACTGAGCAAAAGGCTTTGGAAGAACAGCTGCAAAATAAGAATGAGGAATTGGAGCGACAGAACCACCAGGTTCAGGAAGCCAACCGGCAAAAAAGCGAATTTGTCGCTAACATGTCGCACGAGCTTCGGACCCCTCTTAACGGCATAATTGGATTTGCCGAACTCATTTACGACGAAAAGGTTGGTCCGGTCTCGTCCGAACACAAAGAATACCTTGGAGACATCCTGACCAGCAGTAAGCACCTGCTCCAACTCATCAACGATATTCTCGATCTCTCGAAGGTCGAGGCGGGCAAAATGGAATTCAGTCCTGAGCCGATTACGCCAGAGATTTTAGTGAAAGAGGTCTGCGATATTGTACGCACTATGGCCGCTCTCAAGCGAATTATACTTGCAACTGATATTGACTCGAGTCTTGTCGGCATCGTGGCGGACGCCAGAAGCCTCAAACAAATCCTCTATAACTATCTGTCCAACGCCCTCAAATTCACGCCCGAGGAAGGCAAGGTAGTCGTTCGACTCGTAGCTGAAAGCAAAGATAACTTTCGTATCGAAGTAGAGGACAACGGTACCGGAATCATATCCGAAGAAATGGGCCGGCTCTTCGTCAAATTCCAACAACTCGATGGAAGCGCCAGGAAAAAATATGCCGGGACGGGTTTAGGGCTGGCTTTGACGAAGAAAATGGTCGAGGCCCAGGGGGGCACCGTTGGTGTGCGCAGTACACCCGGAGTAGGTAGCGTCTTCTATGCCGTCTTGCCGCGCGTCTTTACGGCCGTGGGCGAACTAGAAAAAAGCAAAGACACCTTATGATATTAAACTCGTCTCCGTTCATTTTGGTCGTCGACGATGACAGTGGTGTAGCGACCGGAGGACGTTAGCGGCGGGTGTGGGAGGGGCATTGAGCTATGAGGGGCAAACGGGGATTAGACAATTTCAAATATGGATTTGCCGGTTCGCCAAGCTTCGATTCGGGTAGAATGCATTCCCTACGGCCAACATTCCGGGTCTCCCGAATTGGATGTCGCGCTACAAGAGAACGGCGAATCGATTTATTCCATGCCGCCAGCACTAGGTTATTCTTTGGAGTTCCAGCGGGATTTCCCCTTCTCTAGTTCAGAAATTCGGTTCGATATTTCCGGTAGGGGCAGATGAAGATTTTGATCGTTGACGACGAGGTGCTGAATCGCAAGGTTTTGAGGACCGTTCTCGCCGCCGAAGGGCATACCGTGCTCGAAGGCGAAGATGGGCTTGACGCACTTCTCACTCTGAAGCAGGAAAAGGTCGACGCCGTAATCTCCGATATTTTGATGCCTCGCATGGACGGCTATCGCCTATGCTACGAAATACGCAAAAATCCAACATTTGATCCGATTCCCTTTATCGCTTACAGCGCAAATTATACGTCCCCTTTGGATGAAAAGGCGGCGCTTAATTTTGGCGCGGATAAATTCATTAGAAAACCGGCTTCCTCGGAGGTCATAATCAGGGCCGTTCGCGACGCAGTGGATAGCAGGTCTATAAGCGCAAGCCACCTACAGCCACCCGATGAATCTTTGGCGATGCGCGAATACAGCGAAACATTGGTCAGAAAGTTGGAGCAGACAAACTTAGAACTCGCGGAAACCAACAATATGTTGGCGCAAAGCGAGAACCACGTTCGAACTATCCTTGAATCTGCGCCCGAGTGCATAAAGATCGTTGATGGCGAAGGCTTGCTAGTTGAAATAAATCGGGCTGGCCTGGCGATGATTGAAGCGGATTTCGCAGAGCAGGTTCTGGGAAAATCTGTCTACCCCTTAATTGTTCCAGAACACCAGCAAGCATTTCGCGAGGTCACGCAAGCCGTTTTACGCGGCGAGTCGCGCCGACTAGAATTTGAAATGGTCGGTCTCAAGGGAGCGCGCCGCTGGCTTGAGACACATGCCGTTCCCTTTAAAAATGCCAACGGTGACACCATATCTTCGCTCGGAATCACTCGCGACATCAGCGAGAGCAAGCGGGCGGGCGAAATAATGAGCAAAATATTCCCCGAGAAAGTACGCCATAGACGAGGAGCTGTTTTCGCAGAATTAAGCGCTATCTTTGGTTTGAGCGCTGTTGTATTCGGTGTGTCCGCCTACCTGGAATTATTCCAAAACTTGTCTGAACGGATTCTAAAAGCCTATCTGTTCGTTCACGAAACTATTGCGACGCTTGTTTTTCTGGCTTTTGCGTCTGCTTTGTTTTCCT
>WNFL01405885.1_pt1 | contig 16254 bp, 12 predicted proteins | sample 5400361 | NCBI WGS metagenome assembly WNFL01 (sample SAMN13153351, study PRJNA577476) | soil metagenome | isolation source: 40 cm soil on Douglas fir-dominated hillslope | place: USA:California | collected 2013-09-17 | reverse complement strand
CATTGCAGCACAACTTCAATTGCATACGATTCTCGGTGCCGGTTGGTGGAGGACTCCGCTTTCAAGACTTGTATCCACGCGCGAATTGATCCGTTTTGCTGTAAGCTCAAATATCAGTGCGACCATCATTAAGATCTTTCGCGAGAGCGAGCTTCTTTGGGTGGCGTTTTTTCTCCCGACAAGTGTGGTGGGATTATATAGTGTCGCGTATTCGATTGTCAGTTTTATTGCCATCCCGGCAGACCCACTTATCTCAACCACATTTCCTGAGATCAATCGTCTTGTTGTACAACAGGCCTGGCCGCAACTCAAGGACTTTCTTCGCAAGATCACTGCGTTTTCGTTTGCATACAATCTCCTGTTGGGGCTTGGCATTATCCTGCTTGGTCGTTGGATTATTTTGATCTATTCAGGCGAAACGTTTCTTAGCGCTTATCCAGCACTTGTCGCATTGACCATTGGTATCGTTTTCAACTACATCCTCTTTTGGAACCGTCCGCTTTTGCTTTCGCTTGACTTGCCGGATTTTCCCATTTGGGTAACACTGACTATCGGCCTTCTCAAAGTAGCGCTGGCTTTTTGGTTGATCCCAAAATATGGCATCCTGGCCGCGGGAGCTTTACTCTCCTTTTATTACATTGCTTCAGTTGGCATAATGGTCGTTCGCGGGTTGAACGAGATTCGACAAAATGAAAATCGCGCTCATCACTAATTCGCGGATCCCATCTCTTACGGCCAATTCAATTCAGGCGATGAAGGTGACCCAGGCCCTGATGCAACTGGGACATGAGATTCGAATGTTCGCGCCCCGCGAAACGGACGCCGTCTCTCGTGAGGCTCTGCTGGCTCATTACGGCTTGCGCTTCGCGCCAGACCTTGAACTGCTTGGGTCAAATAAATATCTCAAACGCCTCGACTTTATCTTCCATGCCCAGCGCGCCGCGAAAAAATTTAAGCCCGATTTGATTTACACCTGGCTTCCACAATCTGCTGTATTTGGATTGTGGATGGGTTATCCGGTCGTCCTTGAGATGCATGCAAATGTGGCGGGTAAAACCGGCGCATGGTGGCTGCGTCGATTTTGGAAAGCAAAGGGACGCAAGCTCATGACTGTCACAACATCCGCGTTGAAAAACGCTTTGGAACGATCGGCCAAATTTCAGTTTAGGGATGATGTGCTGCTTGTCGCGCCGAATGGTGTGGAGTTGGAAAAATATAAAGACCTGCCAAGCCCAGACGAAGCGCGTCGTCAATTGAACCTGCCAGGCGGCCTGACAGTCGGATTCACCGGTCATATCTACCCTGGTCGCGGCGCTGACTTGTTATTTGAACTGGCAAGACAAATGCCGCAGTTCAAATTTTTATGGGTGGGCGGCACATCAGAATTGGTTGAGTTTTGGCGAGGTAAATTGAGTGAAGCTAATATGGTGAATGTAACAATGACAGGCTTTGTTCAGCATGAGCGTATCTCGCTATATCAAGCCGCCTCGGATATTTTGCTCATGCCGTACTCTCGCTCTATCTCTGCGAGCAGTGGGCAGGATATTGCCGAAGTGATCAACCCGATGAAGATGTTCGAGTATATGGCTTCTGGCCGCGCGATTATTTCGGCGGATTTATCGTCCATTCGTGAAGTGCTGAATGAAGAGAATGCAGTCTTTTGCAAACCGGATGATATTGGAAAATGGAAAGAGGCGATTGAGTCTTTGCTTGATGATGAAATACGAAGGCATAACTTGGGAGTCCAAGCACAGCGCGATGTAGAGCTGTTTTCCTGGGTGAAAAGGGAGGAAAAGGTGTTAATGNNNTTTGAAACTACCTAACTTCATGGTAAAAGTGGGATATGAAGAACATCAACCAACGTGATTTCATTTGGGTATTGCCTCTTTCTATCGGTCTGGGGGCTGTCTTATCTTATCTTCAGCCCGGCAATTGGCTTATCGGCTGGCTGGGATTCTCTCTCCTCCTTCTTCTTTGTTTTTCCTTGCTTGCTTTATCCATACAGTGGGCAGGTGGAGGCAAAACCCTTGCATGGATGGTTGCCCTTGCTTTCGCCTTGCGTTTTGTAGGAGGAGTAGCCGCCTATCTTGCATTACCTGTCAATGGCTTTAATGATGCAGACGATAAAGCGGGCTTTGTCTACACCGACGCACATCGCCGTGATGACCAAGCCTGGGATCTGGCCAAATCGCAGGATCCTATTATTGACGCGTTCAACAAAAATTACGCGTATGATCAGTATGGCGGCTTGCTGGCATTCAGTGCGTTCTTATATCGTTACGTTTCGCCAGATTCACATCGCCCATTGATATTAGTCTTGCTTTCAGCTTTTGCAGGCACTTTAGGTTTATCCTTTTTATGGAGAGCCGTGCGTCTTAAGTGGGGCGAGAAAGTGGCGATCGCTTCAGGATGGATATTTGCCCTATACCCAGAAAGTATTTTGCTGGGCGGTTCATCCATGCGTGAGCCATATTTGATGTTGTTCAGTGCATTTACATTATGGGGATTTGTAAGCTGGCAAAATTTTGGAGTACAGGAGATTGCCCCTCCAAAGCTCGATAGCCTGCCGTTGGCCTCCATAGTTTGGGTTGGGCTTGGTATTTTGGGAATGTTGCTTGTCTCGCCTGTCGCGGCTTTAGTGACGCTTCTCCTTTTTGCTGGGTGGATATATTTCATTAGGGAACATAGCCAGCTTTCATGGTCGAGCGTATTGGTTATTTCTGTTGTGTTTATTGTTGGATTATTTCTGCTTGCCTCAGCCTTGGATCGTCAGGGCAATTTAGGCGGTGGGACTCCGTTTGCAATCGTGAATAACTTTTTACGCGAAGCGATCAAGATGGATGTGCATCATCTTGAGCGTGGCTCTGGATGGGTGCAAAAATTATTTGACGAGATGCCAAAATGGTTGCATCTGCCATTTGTATTAGTATATGGAATCTTTCAGCCAGTATTGCCGGCAGCCCTGGTCGAACCAACCACATTGACCTGGCGTATCATTGCAATCATTCGTGCATTAGGTTGGTACGCGTTGCTTCCAGCCTTGATCCTATCCTTCGTAGCCGCAGCTAATCAACAGTCTGAAAAAGATCGAAAGTTATTAATGTGGTTAAGTCTGGTTATATGGGGTTGGATCCTGCTAACTTCGCTGCGTGGTGGCGCGGATCAATGGGATAACCCGCGTTATCGAACAATCCTTTTTTTATGGCAGGCGATCCTCGCTGGATATGTGTCGGTATGGTGGTGTGAATCAAGGAATCTATGGGTGGTACGTGTAATCGCCATGGAAATTGTTTTCCTTCTTGTTTTTGGGCAATGGTATGCAAATCGTTATTATCATTTCGGCCTACAGTTGCAATTTGTCCAGATGGTGGTGGTTATCCTTGGTTTGTGGATTTTGATCTTCCTATGGGGAATTTGGCATGATCGAACGCGGCGGGCTGAACCTAGTGTATAATTCAGCGACTGAATTTTGGATTAGGAGATAACATGCCCACCGCCCTTATCACTGGCATTACAGGCCAGGATGGTTCATATCTTGCTGAGTTATTATTAAAAAAAGGCTATCGTGTGATCGGAGTTGCTCGCCGCTCAAGCACAGTGAGCATTGAACGGATTGAGCACATTTTAGACGACATTACGGTTGTGCAGGGCGACTTGCATGATCAGGGGTCTTTGCTTTCATTTCTAGAGGAATATAAACCAACCGAGGTATATAACCTTGCAGCGCAGTCTTTTGTGCCGACCTCGTGGAACCAGCCGGCGCTGACAGGCGATGTCACTGCGCTTGGTGTAACGCGCATTTTGGAAGCCATCCGGTTTGTGAATCCGAAGATCCGTTTTTATCAAGCCTCTTCTAGTGAGATGTTTGGCAAGGTCCTTGAGGTTCCACAAAATGAGGATACGCCCTTTTATCCGCGTAGCCCATATGGAGTGGCAAAAGTATATGGTCACTGGATCACGGTAAATTACCGTGAGTCATTTGGTATGTTCGCGGCTTCAGGCATCCTGTTCAATCATGAGAGTCCGCGTCGAGGCCTTGAATTTGTCACGCGCAAGATCAGCGACGGTGTGGCGCGTATCAAACTTGGCAAGGCGAAGGAATTGCGACTTGGCAATTTGGAATCCCAGCGTGACTGGGGCTTTGCAGGTGATTATGTCGAAGCGATGTGGCTCATGCTTCAGCAGGACCATCCAGATAATTATGTGATCGGAACCGGTGAAACACATTCAGTAAGTGAGTTCTGTCAAATCGCGTTCTCATATCTGGATTTGGATTATAAGAAATTTGTTGTGCAGGATGAAAAATTCTATCGCCCAGCAGAAGTGGATTTGCTGATCTCTGATCCATCGAAATCACGTGCCAAGTTGAAATGGGAACCCGCCATTTCATTCAAAGAGCTTGTTATCATGATGGTGGATTCGGATTTGGCGCGATTGAAAAAGGGGTAGAATTTATTCTACTTCTCAATATTAATATTTTCAAGGAAATAATGGACCTTTCACTTGTCACCCCGGTTTATAACGAACAGGATAACCTTCCGCTGTTGTTCGATGGTATATATAAGGCCATGAAGCCTTTGAAATTGAAATGGGAAATCATTTTTGTAGATGATGGTAGTAAGGATAACTCTTTTTTGATTCTAAAGGAACAGGCCAAGAAAGACCCTTATCACGTTCGAGTTGTTTCATTTCGCAGAAATTTTGGGCAGACCGCTGCCATAGCTGCCGGAATTGATTATGCAAAGGGCGATATTATTGTGCTTCTCGATGCCGATCTCCAAAACGATCCATTTGATATTTCTTTGCTATTGGCGAAACTTAACGAGGGATATGATCTTGTTAGTGGGTGGCGCAAGAATCGCAAGGATAATACCTTTACACGCAACATTCCTTCCATGATTGCAAATTTGATAATTTCGCGTGTTACAGGAGTACATTTACACGATTATGGCTGCACATTGAAGGCTTATCGGCGCGGCTCTCTGGAGGGTTTCCGATTGTATGGTGAAATGCATCGTTTTATTCCGGTTTTTGCAAGTTCTGTTGGCGCGCGGATTACAGAAATTCCCGTTCATCATCATCCGCGTAAATTCGGCAAGACCAAATATGGATTGGAGCGGACGGTTAAAGTGCTGCTTGATCTTTTTACCGTTAAATTTCTGATTAGCTATGGCTCCAAACCTATTTATCTGTTTGGAGGTACCGGCCTCTTACTAATGCTGGCAAGCGCCATCATATTGGCTTACTTGTTAATTCGCAGGACTTTTTTTCATGTAAGCGTGCTTGGTTCCCCGTTTTTTCAAACCAGTGTGATGTTCTTCATTCTCGGTTTTCAATCTGTTTTGATGGGCCTTATTGCTGAACTGCTTGTGCGTACATACCATGAGTCGCAGTCGAAACCAACATATACTATTCGCGAAATGCTCAATCTTAATTCCAAACCGAGGTCTGCCCTCAAGTAAGAATCTATGATTGCTGATGAAATACTGATAAAGATATCCAAATCTGAATTGGATAATTCCTGAATATATTTTGGGCTGCTGATGAGCAAAAGTAGATGAAATCCTAAAGATAATTGGTTCTTGTGAATAAAGTTAATCTCTTTCAACATAATCAGTGGCCTACTTGGGCGCCGAACGTGATTGCGTTTTTCGGTCTTGCTATTTATTTTGTCCAGTCCATAGTGTTTGCTCACACAACCCCTTCAAATTTGGATGAGGGAGGATATTTATACAAGGGTTTTCTCTTTGCCACACGTGTCTACCGCCCTTTTCAACCTTATGGTGTATGGACAAACAAAGCACCTCTTTCATTTTTAATTCCTGGGTATGTTCAATTACTTTTTGGGGCCGGCTTAAGAACCGGACGGTATCTCGCCTGCGTTGAGGGATGTCTGGCTGTATTTGGAACTTGGATTGGGGCAAGGAGAATTGGAGGTAAGTGGCTGGCAACGATGACGGTTTGGGTGATGGCAATGAGCCCAGCAGTGATTAAAGTTTATAGCGTTGGGGTTACGCAACCGTTGATTGCTTGTTTACTGGCTTGGGCACTTGTCTTATCACTAGGCGAAGATCGCCCACTATGGCAGCTTGTACTAAGTTCTATTCTGGCAAGTTTAATGATTCTGGCAAGGCAGAATATGGTGGTTGTTCTACCCCTTCTATTGTTATATGTGTTCTGGCAGCACGGCCTCAAGAAAGGTTTGTGGACATCTTTTGCAGGAATCGTTGTTTTTGTTGTTGGCCATTTAATCTATTGGCCTGAAATCATGCAAATTTGGCTCCCATGGTTGCCGTATCAACCCGCACTTTTGCAGGGACTTATTCCACCTTTTGGAGGAGGTCAGACAGTTTGGAATCCATTGGTCGAAATAGCAGGTAGAGTCCTGTCGGTTCTACAGGGATTTCGTTGGCATTTTGTAATATTGGTTGGGGTATTGTTTTCAATTTTGTTATTGCCTAGCAGAGAAAAGTATAAAGATATGATTTTTACGCGTATGCTAGTTTTTCTGATGCTGCTATTTGGTTGTTTGCTCTACCTTCATTCGTATGCATCTCTCGATCAGAATTACTGTGTTTTTTGTTTTGCTCCCTATCTTAGTTTTTTTAGTCCAGTAGGCTTATTAATCGTCGTCTTGACTATTAAGTCCTGGAATTCGAAACCTCATATACTACTCCAAATCCTCATACTTTTGTCAATACTGATTATTGCTGGGGCAACAGGATATGCCACGTTCGAAGATACGGGAAAATGGCTTAGCAATATTCCAGTCCCTCGAATACGGAATGGGCAAATATTGATGGATTTAACTACGCTTGGGGAAACTCTTGGGAATAAATTTTCTCTTGAACAAAGCGGGATAAGAAAACTCTCCGCGGGTTTTGCAGGGTTATTTTGCGGGATCGCCGTCATTTTAATGACGTTTGTTTTGTACAAATGGAAATTACGCTACAGATACAGTTTTGGATTTTTAGTCGCAAATGTCTTCCTTGCATCAGGATTCATACTCTCTCCACTACTGGCGGGTTCTCAGGGAACTCCTGATTGTTCAATGGACGTAATTTCTGCTAACGAAGAGATTGGGAAAAAACTCTCGGAAATATTACCTGCCGGTAGTCAAGTATATTGGGATGGGGGACTATCCGTTGTACCTCTACTCTATGCGTCACAAGTGCGGATTTATCCCCCACAAATCAACGGAGGGTATAACTATAGAGAAGGTGGAGATACCAACGCACTCCTAAGAGATGGTTATTGGAATGGTGAACTTGCTCAGCTGTGGAGGAATCAGGCGGATATAATTATTGTAGAAGAGTGGCGTTATACTGCATGGCAATCTTTCCTTGCGCCGAGTCGATATGAAGAATTGCTGCACACGCAGGGGACATCCTGCGAAAAAGATTCTGGATTAAGGATTTTCAAAAAAATTACCAAATGAATTCTTCAATGGCTATTGACTTATATAGATTGGATTTTCAGGACAAATGAAAATACTGGTCTTAAGTCACGAATTTCCTTTTATCGGCGGCGGCGGCGGACGCGCCGCGCAGGATATTTGCTTGCAACTCGCGAAGCGTGGTCACGATGTTATTGTATTGACAGCTCATATGGGTGAAATGCTGCGCTATGAAGAAAGGGACGGAATTCGAGTTATTCGTCTTCGATCATTTCGTACCCAGGCCTTTGCAGCCAGTCTTGGGGCGATGTTCTCGTTCGTTTTGGCTGGTGTTTGGACAGGCTATCGTATTATTCATCGTCAAAAACCGGATTTGATTCATGCACATTTCGCCGTGCCGGCTGGCGCCCTGGCATTTATATTGCATTTCTTAACAGGAGTCCCGTATGTGCTGACAACACACTTGGGTGATGTGCCTGGCGGTGTCCCCGAAAAAACCGATAAATGGTTTCGTTGGATCAAGCCTCTTACACCAATGATCTGGAAACGGGCAAGTCGTATTATTGCAGTCAGCGAATACACTCGGCAGCTTGCTCTAGCACACTATCCTGTGGATATTGGTGTCATTCCGAATGGAGTTGATGCGGGGCACATAAGTCTTTCAGAAATTAATATCAATGAACCGATTCGTCTGATCTTTGCAGGGCGATTTGTTCCTCAAAAGAACCCACTTGCCATTATCCGTGTACTGGCTGAAATAAAGGATCTGGATTGGCGATGTACCATGCTTGGTGATGGCGCTTTGTTTCAAGATGTAAAGCGAGAAATAGAATTGGCTGGTATGCAAGAGCGCTTTGACCTGCCGGGTTGGGTTACACCAGAGGTGGTTTTAGACAAGTTTTCGCAAAGCGATATTCTTTTCATGCCCTCTATTTCCGAAGGCTTGCCGGTTACCGGAGTACAGGCTTTGGCGAAAGGATTAGCCATGGTTGTCAGCAAAATTGGCGGCTTTCTTGATCTGGTCGAATATGACCGCAATGGAATTTTGGTCGATGTCGAAGATCATGCGGCATTCGTAAAAGCTTTGCGCAGATTAATTTCCGATCCGATACTTCTTTCCCAATTTCGCAAGGCCAGCCTTGCGAAATCTGATCAGTTCAAAATTGAGAATATCACTGAAAAATACGAAGCAATTTTTAGGGAGCTTACTTGTAGGCATATCCTGCTCATTAATAGCGAGTATCCGCCGGTTGGGGGCGGGGCAGGCAATGCCAGTCAAAATATTGCACATCACTTGGCTGTCTTGGGAAATAAAGTCACAGTATTGACTGTCAATTTTGTCAATTTGCCATACAAGGATACAGGTGGGATTGTTACTGTATATCGTATTCCCGCTTTGAGACGCAGGCCTGATCGTTCTGGCGCATTGGAACAATTAGCCTTTATTGCTTCAGCTATTTTTCTGGTTCCTGTCCTTATGCGGAAAATCAGGCCGCATGTCGTTCTGGCTTTTTTTGGAATGCCCTCAGGCGCAGTTGCCTGGCTGATTAAAAAACTTTACAAAATTCCATACATCGTTTCCCTGCGCGGCGGAGATGTCCCCGGTTTTCGTCCTTATGATTTTAAGACTTTTCATAAAATGATCGCTCCATTCTTGCGCGTGATTTGGCATAACGCGTCTGCTGTGATCGCTAATAGCAATGGATTGCATGACCTCGCCAAAGCATTCAACCCTCGTATCGATATTCCGATCATCCCGAACGGTGTGGATCTGACTCATCGAGATTGGTCTCCACCTCAAATTCTTTCGGCCGGCCGTATAGTATATCAAAAGGGACTCGACCTTGGCCTACGGGCTCTATCTCAACTCAAAGAGCTTGAATGGGCATGGCGTATCGCAGGCGATGGACCGCTGATGGATGGGTTGAAATCCCTAGCTCGCGAACTTGGGATCGCTGAACGCGTGGCTTTCATCGGCTGGCAGTCGCATGAGGATCTGGCTCGTTCGTATCACCACTCGAACTTGTTCCTGTTTCCGTCGCGCCACGAAGGTATGCCCAATGCTGTGCTTGAAGCGATGGCTAGCGGATTGCCGGTGGTGGCAACGAGAATCGCTGGTAGTGAGGAACTTGTTGTAGATGACTTAACAGGGTTGTTGGTCAATCCTGAGGATGTGGATTCATTGCGAGACAGCCTGCACAGGTTACTCCTCGAGGAAAAGACGCGTGAGCAGATGGGGGGCGCCTCACGTAAAAGGGTAGAAGAGAGATATTCATGGGAAAACACCGCCCGACAGTATTCTGAAATCCTGGATAAAATTGAGCGATGATTGGCCTTATGTTTGTTAGTGCATTGTAGATAAAACTTTATGTGTGGCATTTGTGGACTTTCCTTTTCAAACGATCAAAGACCTGAGCGCGCGCTGCTTGAAAAAATGAACGCGGCAATTGCTCATCGCGGTCCGGACAGTGACGGCTTCCATCTAGACTCAGGGGTGGGGCTTGCCATGCGCCGTCTCGCTATCATTGATGTGCGCGGTGGCGATCAACCTATTACCAATGAAGATGAATCGATTTGGATCATCTTTAACGGTGAGTGCTATAACTATCCTGAAATGCGCGCAGAACTCGAGCGCCGCGGCCATCGCCTTACTACCAAAACTGATACCGAGTGCATCATCCACTTTTATGAAGACGAAGGTGACGACTGCATTAAACGATTGCGCGGCATGTTTGCATTCGCTTTGTGGGACGATAAAAAACAACGTCTCCTCTTGGGTCGGGATCGCCTTGGCAAAAAGCCGATGTATTACACGGTTCAAAATGGCACGATCTATTTTGGCTCAGAGCTCAGCGCTATTCTCACCGCCCTTCCACACAAACCTGAAGTCAACCTTGAAGCCATCGATCTTTATCTTAGCTTGCAATACATCCCTGATCCGCTCACCGTGTATCAGGACGTTTTCAAATTGCCGCCTGCCCATACATTGGTTTGGGAAAATGGACAGACGCGAGTTCAGCGTTATTGGGATTACACTTATCAGCCCAAGTGGATAGCCTCTGAAGATGAGTTAATCGAAGATTTGCGGGTTCGGTTGCGCGATGCAGTTAAAATGCGCCTGCTCAGTGAACGTCCGCTTGGAGCACATCTCAGCGGCGGAATCGACTCTAGCATCATTGTGGCACTTATGTCAGAATTTGCAACGGGTCCTGTCAAGACATTTTCAGCCGGCTTCAAGGAGCAAAACTTCAGCGAGCTGCCTTATGCACGTGCGGTTGCTGAAAAATACTCCACCGATCATCACGAGTTTACTCTTACGTATGGGGATATTCCGTCCACACTCGAAAAAATCTCTTATCACTTCGGCGAGCCGTTTGCAGATGCATCTGCTATTCCGCTGTTTCATCTTTCGATCATGACACGCGAGCATGTAACCGTTGCGCTAAATGGGGATGGAGGTGACGAAGACTTCGCTGGATATCAACGTTACTGGCTGGATGGATTTGCCCACCTCTACTCGCGCGCGCCTCGTTTCCTGACCCATAGCCTGATCCCGTCCATTGCACATTTGCTTCCCGATAACTCGGATCGTCCCGTTGGGCAGAGCTTGGTGAATGGGTTCAAACGCCTCGAACAGCTACCTGAGATCGATCCCCGTGCCAGCATCCTGCGGTGGAGCTCATATTTCTCGCCACGTCAGCGAGCTGTATTATGGAAACCCGAATTCCGCTTCAATCCTCAGAATGCCCAATGCCTGCTAGCTAGGCAATTTGACAGCGCTGATGGTTCGTACCTCGATAAGACTCTTTATACTGACTTGCATACCTATTTGCCCGGCGACCTGCTCGTCAAGGCGGATCGCATGACAATGGCTGCATCGCTCGAAGGCCGTTCGCCGTTCCTCGATCATGAGCTTGTGGAATGGGCAGCTCGAGTGCCCGGTCATCTGAAAATCAAAGGAAGAGGCGGCAAATACCTTCTCAAGAAGGCATTTGCCAAAGAATTACCAGAAGCTATTAAAGGCCGCAGCAAACAGGGATTCGGAATCCCTCTCTCGGCCTGGTTCCGCGGGCCCTTGCTGGATTGGTCGAAGCAAATGGTATTGGCAGAAGGAAGTCTGTTGCACCAATGGTTTGATCGCGCGGCGCTGGAAACCATCATTGAAGAACATAGTTCAGCGCGTTTTGATCATGGTAAACGGCTTTATGCGTTAGCGATGTTGGGGGTTTGGGCAGAACAAACTGGTTCGATCTGAACTCACTGGAGAAAAGCTTGACAAAAAGAATCATCGCATCAATTGTTGGTGCCCGCCCGCAGTTTGTAAAAGCAGCGTCTGTTTCGCGTGCACTTGCCCCGGATTTTAACGAGGTCTTGATTCACACTGGGCAACATTATGACTATGGCATGTCCGAGGTTTTCTTTAAGGAAATGGAGATGCATGCACCTGATTTCAATTTGGGTATTGGGGGTGGTTCCCATAGTGAGCAAACCGGAAGGATGCTGTTGGAATTGGAAAAGGTGTTTGGTTCAGTGAAACCAGATTGTGTGCTGGTTTATGGTGATACGAATTCGACCTTGGCAGCCGCACTCGCGGCAGCCAAGATGTGGATCCCTCTTGCCCATGTGGAGGCCGGGTTGAGATCATACAACCGGGCAATGCCAGAGGAGATCAACCGCGTCTTAAGCGATCATGTTTCAGATCTACTATTTTGCCCCACAGATGCTGCTGTTGAAAACCTGAAAAAGGAGGGGATCACAAACGGGGTTCATTGCGTAGGGGACGTGATGTATGACGCGCTTTTACATAATTTGGAAATGGCGCGTAGACAGTCGAAAATATTAGATCAATTGGATTTAGAAAAAGGGCAATACGCGCTGGCTACGGTTCATCGCGCTGCGAACACGGACGATCGTGGGCGTATGCACTCGATCCTGGATGCGCTTGGTAGTCTTTCTACCCAAGTGATTTTTCCGGTACATCCACGTACGCGTAAAATGACCGGGGAATGGGATCTGACTGTAAATCCAAACGTGAGGCTGATGGAACCAGTAGGACCCTTTGACATGCTATCTTTAGAGGAGAACGCAAATTGTATTTTGACCGATTCAGGTGGAGTACAGAAGGAAGCCTATCTACTGGGTGTGAGATGTCTTACACTTCGTGAGGAAACAGAGTGGGTGGAAACGGTTGAGGCAGGTTGGAATAAATTGGTGGGAGTCGATGCCGCCGCAATTCATGATAATTTTGAATCATGGCATCCATCTCGACCACGTACATCTTTATACGGTGATGGTAACGCCTCTAAAAAAATTTGTACTATATTGAAACAATTTATGCGAGAATTCAGAAAATGAACTCTCAACCCAAGCCTGATGTAAAACAACACGAATACGAGCTATTGAACGAAATTGCCCAGGATTCTCTGGTTACACAGGCGAACTTATCAGACCGCCTTGGGATTGCCGTTGGCAGCGTCAACTGGTACATCAAACGTCTTATCCATCGCGGCTGGGTCAAGGTTTCGCACCTTGATCGTACACGGCTGAAATATGATCTTACTCCGGAAGGAATGACCATTTTCAGCCAGCGTGCGTTGTTATATGCTCGTGATTCTCTCAAAGTTTACGGGGATTTCCGCAATAAAGCAAAAGCGCTCGTAGTGGATTTACAACAAAAAAACATCAAACAAGTTTATATTACTGGAAATGATGAAGCTGTTGATATTCTGCGCCTGACTTGTATTGAAGCCGGGGTACAAATTGCTGACTCTCCAAATGGCGTGACTTTAAAAGTGGATGGGCGGGATTATCGTCTGGTGGAAAGGAAATAAATGCCAAAAAATTTCGCTGTCATCGGTGTTGGCGGGTATATAGCCCCCCGTCATTTGCGAGCTATTCGCGATACGGGTAATCAATTAATCGCGGCAGTGGATCCAAAGGACTCTGTTGGGGTGCTTGACCAATATTCCTTCGATGTCAAATTCTTCACCGAAATAGAAAGATTTGACCGGCATCTGGAAAAGTTGCACCGTGGACCTGAGGATGGCCATATCCATTTTGTTTCGATTTGTTCACCAAACTATTTGCACGATGCACATTGCCGTCTCGCCCTGCGTGTAGGCGCGGATGTCATTTGCGAAAAACCCCTGGTGATCAACCCATGGAATTTTGACGCGCTGGAGGAATTAGAGGAGGAGACGAACCATCGCATCCATACAATCCTACAATTAAGAGTCCATCCGGAGTTGATCAAACTTAGAGAGTCTCTGCAAAAGACTGACGGTCAACATGATGTGCAGCTCACTTATATTACCAGCCGTGGACCGTGGTATCAGGTATCGTGGAAGGGCCAGCAAGATAAATCCGGCGGGGTGGCTACCAATATCGGTGTGCACTTCTTTGACTTGTTATTATGGTTATTTGGTACTGTGAACGGCCTCAAGGTCTATCATTCAGGTGATAGCCGCATGTCTGGTTTCATCGAATTGGAGCACGCCCGGGTACGTTGGTTCCTTTCTGTTAATTCATCAGATCTGCCTTTCCCGCTGAAAGCCGGTGGCAAGGCAACCTACCGCTCTATCACGGTGGATGGACGAGAAATTGAATTCTCAGAAGGTTTTACCGATCTTCATACACGCGTGTATGAAGAAACGCTGGCCGGACGAGGTTTTGGAATTAAAGATGCGCGCCCATCCATCGAGCTGACTCACGCCATTCGAACAGCTGAGATTTCTTCCAAAGATGAGCTTGCTCATCCCTTCCTAAATAAATAGGGTGAACATGTCTGATTATTTTGTTCACGAGTCCAGCTATGTGGACGATGGTGCTCAGATCGGTGCACATACCAAGATCTGGCATTTTTGTCATGTAATGCCGCGCGCACGTATTGGGGAACGCTGCAATATAGGGCAGAATGTGCTGGTCTCCTCCGATGTGACCATAGGGGATAATGTAAAGATACAAAATAATGTTTCATTGTATAGCGGTGTTGTGGTGGAAGATGATGTTTTCCTCGGACCTTCCATGGTGTTCACCAACGTGATCAATCCACGCAGTCATGTCAGTCGAAAAGACGAGTATCGGAAAACCCTTGTTCGTCAGGGCGCTTCCATTGGGGCGAACGCAACGATCGTATGCGGCACCACTCTCGGAAAATACTGCTTTGTTGGTGCAGGGGCCGTGGTAACCCGCGATGTGCCGGACTATGCGCTTGTATATGGTTCGCCGGCACGTCTGCATGGATGGATCTGCCAATGCGGCGTGCAACTGAAGTTCATGGAACAGGATGGGGCCGAGATGGCTACGTGTAAAAGTTGCGGCGATGTTTATCGTAAGCAAGGACTGGCGGTGAGTCCAGAGAGAGGCGAAAAATGATCCCATTGGTCGACCTTGTTGAGCAGTATCATTCAATTAAAGATGAAATTGACGCGGCTGTGCTGGCCACGTTGGAGTCCGGGCATTTCATCCTTGGCCCAACTGTCCTTAAGTTTGAAGAGAGTATTGCTTCCTATCTTGGGGTGAAGCATGCGATCGGCCTGGCTTCCGGGACAGATGCCCTGGTGTTGGCTTTGCGCGCCCTCAATATTGGCTCAGGCGATGAAGTGATCATCCCGGCGTATACTTTTTTTGCAACGGCGGGCACGGTCATGTCTATAGGGGCGAAGCCGGTATTTGTGGATGTTGACCCACATAGCTACCTGATCGATGTGAATAAGATAAAGGATGCCATCACGCCCAGGACCAAAGCAATCATTCCCGTGCATCTATACGGCCATCCGGCTGAGATAGATCCCATCCTTGAGTTGGCGCGTTCGAATGGATTGAAAGTGATCGAAGATAACGCGCAGGCGTTGGGTGCGGAATATCAGGGACGGAAAACAGGGTCTTTCGGCGATATTGGTTGTTTGAGTTTCTTCCCCACGAAAAACCTGGGCGCGTTCGGCGATGCCGGCATGGTGGTCACGAACGACCCCGCGCTGGCGGAACGGATGCGCATCTTGCGGACCCACGGATGGAAGAAGAAATACTATTCGGAGGAAGTCGGATATAACAGTCGCTTGGATGCGCTACAGGCGGCAATCCTGCAAGCCAAACTGCCGCATGTAGATACTTGGAATGAAAAACGCCGCGAATTGGCCCATCGCTATAACGAAGGGCTTGCTTCACTCGATATCACCGCGCCTGTTGAGCATAATTGGGGTAAACATGTCTATCACCTGTATGTCATTCGGCTGACTCGCCGTGACGAACTTCAGGCCTTCCTCAAGGAGAAGGGGATTGCTGCAGAAGTGTATTATCCCCAACCTCCGCATCTCACCACGCCCTGTCGTAAGTTGGGCTATGCGGAGGGCAATTACCCTCACGCGGAATCCGCCGCTCGCGAAACGCTGGCAATCCCACTTTATCCGGAATTCACTATCGCCCGGCAAGATGAGGTGATTGCTGCTGTTCGTGAGTTTTTTCAATGATCCTGGGTGCGGGAAATCAACTTTCATCCATGGATAACAACAAACCAGGCTCCATTCACATATATCATCGATTGTTATTTGTTTCAGGATATCGACTTGGGTTCGTTCATTTATCGATCTCTCCCTTGCCTATGATATGGTTTCCACGTTCATTGAATGCTAAGCATCAAATAAGGTACTCATGTTCCGCAGGTTAAAAGTGATGTTTGGGAATGTGTTATGAGTGGGTCTTCAGAAATTGCTATTCATGTGGCCAACCTTTCGAAGGTATTCAAGATCTATGCTCATCCGTCGGATATGTTCCGTGAGATGGTGAGGGGTAAACCGCGCTATAAGCCGTTTTGGGCGTTGCAGGACGTGTCCTTTGATGTTCATAAGGGGCAAGTAGTG
>WNFL01063786.1_pt2 | contig 16259 bp, 7 predicted proteins | sample 5400361 | NCBI WGS metagenome assembly WNFL01 (sample SAMN13153351, study PRJNA577476) | soil metagenome | isolation source: 40 cm soil on Douglas fir-dominated hillslope | place: USA:California | collected 2013-09-17 | reverse complement strand
GTCGCACGATGTCGTAACGGCGAGGGGGACTTCGCCCATATACGTTCGTATAGGCTTCCCCCGTTCGCGGAGCGGGGGACGGCCGCCCGTCATCCATGCAGGAGTCCCGCCTCCAACGCCTTCAGCACGGCGCGGGCACGCTCGCGGACGCCGGAGCTTGGCGAGGATGCTCGAGAGAAGCTCTGCGGCTATGGAGCGCCCCCGGGCGCGGAGCAGGCGGGAGCAGCTTCGAGGCGACCGCCGAGCCATCTGCCGGGCTGCGCGAACGCGGTCAGCCCGGCCCAGTCGACCTGCTTCGGCGCCGCGCCCGCTACGTCGACGTCGTTGTGGGCGAGGTCGAGCCCGATGCGCGTGCCTGCCGGCGGCGCGGCGATGCCGAGGTCCGCCCAGGGAATCGCCATCTCGACCGCGTACCCGGATGCCTTTCGTACGACCGAGACGAGGCGCGCGGTCAGGTTCCATGACCGGTTCCATCCGGCGGACGAACCGCGCTCGTCGGTGACGTCGCCGTTGGCGTTCGCCAGCACATGGAAGTCGGAGGGCGAAAGGGCCGACGCCGGGGCGCCGAGGTGGATCATCACCTCGACGCCGTCGCCGTTCCAGACCTCGCCGTCGGACCCGCCGCTGTTGACGACGAGCGTCGGGTCGATCACGTCGAACGCGGCGTACAGGGCGGTCGCGTCCCACGCGAGGCGCGCGGTGACGCGGTCGTCGGATCCGGCGGCCGCGAGCGCATCGGAGAGGTCGACGTACGGCGAGGCGGCGTACTCGCCCAGGGCGCCGTCTACCGATACGGGGCCGGAGGCCCGACCGATGGGATACAGCGATCCGGCGACGCGGTTTCCCAGCGTGACCACTCCCCAGCGCGCCGGCTGGGCAAAGCGCGTCAGGCGAGCCCAGTCGGCCGGCTTGGGCGCGCCTCCGGCCACGTCCACGTCGTCGACGGCGACGTCGATGCCGACCCGCAGCCCGGCGCAAGGCGCGATTCCCATGCTCGACCAGGGGACCGCGACTTCGACGTCGTATCCCGCCGCCGTGCGCACGAGTCTGTAGGTCGCGTTCGACGTCCAGGAGCGGTCCCATGTGCCCGCGGCCGTGCCGCGCTCGTCGGTCAGGTCGCCGTTCGCGTTGATCAAGAGGTGGAACGCGCTCGGGCTGAGCGCGGAGGACGCCCCGGCGGAAGTGTCGATCATCAGCTCGACCGCATCGCCGTTCCACAGCTCCCCGTCCCGGCCCCCCTCGTTGACGACGATGCTCGAGTCGGTGACGGAAAATGCGGCGTAGAGATTCGCCGCATCCCAGGCAAGCTTGGCGGTCGCCGCGTTGTCCGAGCCGACCGACGGCGGGTCGAGCGCGATGCCCGGAACCGACGACCACTCGGACAACGCTCCGTCCACGGCGACCGCGGCGTGCAGGCGCGCCACGTACGTCGGGCGCTGCGGGCCGTTCCGCAGCTCGACGATGCGCTGCGCGAGCTGCGCCCGGGCGCTCTGGAGCTGCGCCGAGGTCGGCCGCGCCGGCGCCGGCGCGTACGTGCCCGGGTCGGGAAAGAGGCTGCGTGCCACGCCGTCGGCGAAAGCCGGATCGCCGGCCGCCACCAGGCGCAGGTACTCGTAGTCCTCCATTCCGTCGCGGATGAGCTTGAGGCGGAGGCTCGCGACGGGAATGCCGGTCGTACCGCCGATATTCGCGACGGTGCCCGGGTACAGCAGGTTGCCGTCGCCGGTGCCGCCGAAGCCGCTCTGGTCCGTGAACGCGTTGGCGAGAGAGCCGACCGTGTCGTAGTAGAGCTCGCCTTGCATTCGGTACAGGTAAGAGAGCCACTCCATCGCGCGGTTCTTCACGCCGCTCGCGTCGATGACGTAGTCAGCCTGCCACCCGGCCCAATACGGGTCGGTGCTGGTGGCGTTTCCGCAGCCATGCGACATGCAGCTCTGGTACCACCAGAGGCGTCGCTGCTGCGGAAGCGCGTCGCTCCACGGTGCGTAGGACGCGCGCTGGTTGCCTTGATTGGCCTGCCCGGGCTTGTCGTTCATGAAGTTGAGCACGGGATCGATGATGTCGATGTCTGCGAGATACGTGGGCAGATTGGCCTTTGCATCGCGGAGGGTGGTCGTCACCATCGTGCGGAATTCCGGGTCGGCGCCGTGGACGATGGCGGCGCGCTTCGAGATGTCCGACCACGCGCAGGTCGCCGGGGGCTCGTCGCAGGTATAGTCGAACGTGCGATCGAACCATCCCTTCTGGCGGAGGTGCAGCGCCCAGGCGCGGCGCTGGACCATGGCCGCCGGGTCGGAGTAGCTCGATGCCCATTGGAACTTCACCGTGGTGAGCTTCGCGCCCTTGAGGTGCAGCGCGGGGTCGGTGCCGTCGAGGAGCCCCGCGTAGGCGCCATCCCAGGCGGACCAATCGCACGTCGGTGGGTTCGCCCACAGGTTGCAGGTGCCGCCCAGCCCGGGGGGCCCACTCTGCACGACCGACGTCGAGATGCGGTGATCGAGGAGGAAGCGCGCCCACGGCACCGCCGCGCTCGTACTGTCCGCGGAGCTGTTGCACCAGGTGGTGCCGTTCATGGCGCGGCAGATGAAGTCGGTGGTCATCCCGAACGCCGACGGCAGGCTGCTCGTCGAGGGCAGATTGAAGTCCCAGACGGTGAGAGTCACTGGAACGGCGGGGGTCGTCCCGTCGCTGAACGACAGGCTCAGCGTCGAGGCATAGCTCCCGGCGGGCGCATCGTCGGGAACGTGCACCTCGACGTAGATCACGCCGTTCTTGCCGGGTGCAACCGACCACCATTTCGTGAAGGCATTGCGCTTCTGCCCGGCGATGTCGTCGACGTCGGGGATGAGCGCGTCGGGCCACGGACCGGTCGCGCCGTCGGGCCCGGAAGCCATGGTGACGCCGTGCATGACCTCGGCGAAGACCCGCACGTTGGCGGCCGGGATCGTCGCGCCCTGGGGTCCGGTCAGGGGCTGGGCCCAGGAGTACGAATTGAGCCTCAGCGCTGCCGTCGCCGTGCTCGGTTGCCGGACGGCGATCTGGAAGCCCTCGTACTCGTTGCGCGCCGCGGAGATTGACGCCGAGGTCGCCGCCGGCAGCGCGTCGGACGGTCGGATCTTCGTGGTTCCGTCGGTGATCCCGACCGTGGCCGCGCGCGACCCGGCCGACGCGAAGAGGAAGAGGAATACGGCAGCCGAAACCCGTCCCGTCGCTCGCATGCAACCTCTCCCGGCGGGAGCCTGGCTGTCGGCCGGCTGCCCGCCTGTGCTGTGAGCTGGGGACGGTGCCCTCGTTCAGTCGTCGAGTAAACGGGGGCAAGGTAGGCCTTTGTGGGTATCGGGCGAGGCGTACCGCGCTACAAACGATCCGGGTCGGGCTGCTCTGCGATCGAGGGCTTCAGCCGGGCGCACGCGATCCTCGGCGCGAGCGACGCCTGCATCGCGACTCATCCCTCGGACATGGCGGTTGTAATGACGGTGCTGGAGGCCCGGATCGAGCTGCTCGATGCCGACCAACGCACGCGCAGCGTCGCGATCGGAGATTTCCACCGCTGCCCGGCGACACGCCACACATCGAGACCCTCTTGCGACCGGGCGAGATGATCACCGCTGTGGTCCTGCCGCCTCCGCCGGCGCGCCGGCAGGTCTACCGCAAGGCCATGAAGACGCCGTCGGGCGGGGTCACAACGACTTCAAGATCGAGTTGGCGAAACGCACGCTCTGCCGCACGTTGGCTCAGGCTGCACAGGTGGGCTGAGGAGACGCTCATGATCGGAGAGCCCATCGACCGCATCGACGGACCCTTGAAGCTGACCGGCCAGGCCACCTACGCGTACGAGCAGAGGGGGTCGGCGAGCTGGGGAATTGCGGCGCCAACGCAGCCGTCGCGAATGCGGTGTTCAACGCCACCGGCGTCCGCGTACGTGATTTTCCCATCACCGTCGAGAAGGTGCTGCCCGGGTTGCCGCTGCCGGTTGCGATTACATCGGAGTGAGTGCGCGCAGAAGCGTTTCCCCCCAGACCGCTTGTGCGCGCATCACTCCGATGGCGAAATCGGTAAGACGCTGGCACACGAGCGGGAGTGCATGCAAGAGGTGAACCCACTCCCGAATCCGAGTTCAACTTTTGATAAGACGTGAGTCGGATATTTTCTAAATCCGACGATGGGCCGGCTCATCATCCGACACTACAAAATGGGTGGCTCACAGGGAGGGGATGGAGAGTAATATCCTCCGTCTGGTTATACCGGCGGGGGCGGGGGGGTTCTCCAAAATCAAGGGTTCAAAATGGCCAAGAGCAAGTGGCTTTGGGCAGTCGCCGGTCTGGTGGCAGTCGCCGCGTTCGTGGCGATGCCGCGTGTGGCCGGAGCATTCAGGGCGTGGGAAGCGGCCCAGCACCAGGCCGCGATCGCTGCCGCCCGGGCGGCGCTCAGCAGCGGCGCCGACGGAGTGGACCTGACCGCGCTCATCGCCGACGCAGCCTCCGGCGATCCCAACAATCCCAACGAGACCGACAACGCCGATATCCGGCGGCTCGCCATGGACGCGGAGATCGGACCCCGGCCTCCGGAGGCGCAGCAGTACCTGATCAACCTCGCCGCGGAGACGAGCGCGATCTGGGCGGACCCTACCGTCGCGGCGGCCGCCGGCGCCACGGTCCCCGGCACGCGCAAGTGGACCAACCTCGGTCCGCTGGCGGCGCGGTCCGAGTTCAACGGCAGCTTCTACCGGGCGATGGACTCCGGGCGCCCGACAGCCATCGCGGTACACCCGGGCAACCCGTACCTCACCTTCCTCGGCACCTCGGGCGGCGGCGTGTGGTTCGCGGACATGAGCACCAACGCTCCCGCGTGGAAGCCGATCACGGACAACCTGGGTGCGCAGGCGATCGGCGCCATCGCGATCGATCAGAACTTCGACGCGACGACCCGCAAGGTGACCGTCTGGCTCGGGCTGGGCGACGCCTTCGACCAGCAGTCGGGGCTGCTCGTGAAGGGCACGTACACTCCTGGCGATGCCGCCGGCGTGTGGAATCCGCCGATCGCGCTCGGCAGCGTGCCCCATCCCGCCGACGGGAAACCGAGCACGCCGCTCAACGTCCGGCAGATCCGCATCGACCCGAACAACACGTCGCACATCCTGGTGGCGACGGACGACGGCCTGTATCTCTCTCTCGACGGTGGAGCGACTCCGTTCACACTGGTCGATCTCCCGAACGATCCGACCGTCGGGCCCACGCGCGAGAGCGTCTGGGAAATCCAGTACCTGGGGGCAGTCGCCGGGGTGTCGCAGTGGTTGGCGAGCGGCGTGTACGCCTGTCCTACGCCGCCGCTCGCCACGGTGGGAACGAGGCCGCCCTCGCCGGGGTCGGGGTCGATCGCTTGCGCGGGTGACACCAACGCTGCGCACTACAACAAAGGCGACTTCTGGAAGAGCATCGACGGTGGCCTGACCTGGACGTCCATTCGGAGCACTCCTGGCGCGCTCCCCAAGGAAGTGACCCAGAGCGTCGCCACCGAAGTGGGCCGCATCGCGTTCGCGGCGGGCAGCACCGCAGGGAACCCGGCAGCGACGGTGCTCTACGCGCAGGCCGCTACCGTGCAGGAAAGCAGCGGCGGTCTCAACCCGGCGACGTCCGCCTACCTCAAGAGCGTGGACGGCGGCAGCACCTGGACGCGCATCGCCACCGGCCTCGCGCTGGCCAACCCTTCGACGACCCCGACGCCCGTGGCAAATCCGACCAACTCCGCCGAGACGCAATCCGGCTGCACAACCATGAACCTCGGCCACGTGCAGAGCTGGTACAACCTGACCGTCGCCGTCGATCCGGGCGACCCGAACCGCGTGCTGTTCGGGGGCGACCTGTGCAGCGCGGTGACGGTGGACGGCGGCCAGACGTTCCGGCTCGCCTCGCACTGGCTGCCGCAGAGTGGCCTGGGCCGGACCGCCAACGGCTTTCTCGGTTACGTTCACGCCGACTGGCACACTTCGCTCGCGGTGCGCATCGCCGGCCAGCCAGCGCTGCTCCTGGCCGGCACCGACGGCGGCATCTTCGTGAGCCGCGATGTCTGGGACGTGCCAACGCCGGAGCTCGGCTCGTGGACGCAGCCGGACGTCGGCCTCTCCACCCACCTCTTCTACGGGATCGGGAGCGGCGATCCGACCCTGGGCAACCCGAACGTGGTCTTCGGCGGGCTGCAGGACAACGGCACCCGCTGGCGGCTGGTGACCGACGAGACCTTCATCGCGGACGTGAACCCGGGCAACTGGGACCAGATCCTGGGCGGCGACGGCATCGGCTCCGCGGCTGTCTCGGACACCAACGGCCAGAACCAGGTCTACTGGATCTCGGTGAACGGCTCGCGCCGCTACTGCGTGCCGCGGGCGTGGGACTGCAGCCAGGCGACGCGGATCCAGAACGGCGTGGAGAGTCCGAACTGGCGCAACCCGGGCGTGCCCCCGAACGCGAGCGATCCATTTCTCATCCGGTACGACACGCTGGGCGACGACAGCGCGGCCGTCGCTTCGGCCTCCAACGAACATGGCAACCTGATCACGATCGATCCCGTCTCGCTCCTCCCGACGTTCCGCACGGTCGTTCAGGCCCCGATCATCGTGGACGGCACTCCCCGCAACATCCGCGGCATGGGCCTGCGCGTGTCGCCGTACCGGTACACCATCGACGGCGTCGCGAACACACGGATCTACGGCGGCGTCACGACCAGCGCCGGCACCACACTCGTCAGCACCACCGGGATGGGCTCGTTCCTCGTCTATGACAAGCCGGGGGTGAGCCCGCCCACCGTGGTGGTCAGCGCGCACGGCGTCAAAATTCCGGGCGCGACCACCGTCGGCAGCGGCACCATCTGGATCGGCAACGGCAGCGACTTCGCCGCTCCGCAAAATCCGGCCAGCCTGGGTGGCACTGACTCCAAGCTGACGTGGCTGGTCTCCAGCAACGCCGTCCTTTCCACCGCTGGCTGCGCGACTCCGACCCCCCCCTGCGATCCCGTCGTTCTCATCCCGCCGGAGGTCGGGCACCTCTTCAAGACCACGGACGGCGGCGCCACCTGGCAGCCGTTCCACGGGAACAAGACGCCCAATCCGGCGGGCGGTCCCGGTGCGACCTTCGACCTCCCGAACTTCCCCGTCTACGTGATTCGCTACGATCGGAGCGACACGACCGACCAGATCATCTGGGTCGGCACCGAATTCGGCGTCTATCGCACCACCGATGGGGGCAACACGTGGGCGCCGTACGGCACCGGGCTTCCCGCGGTGCGCGTCACCGACATCCGCATCTCCAAGAACGGCAGCCTGGTGCGCATCTCGACGTATGGTCGGGGCGTCTGGGAGATCTATCCGAACAGCGAGTCGCCGGTGGCCAGCGGCACCGGCGACTTCAACCGGACGAAGATCATCGACTTCTTCAACCTCGCGTCGCTCGCCGCACGCATGGGCTCGACGCCGTCGGCCACCGGCAACCTCGTCTACGACTCCGCCGTCGATCTCGACGGGACCGCAACCGTGGACGACGCAGACGTGTCCGCCCTCACGGCGAAGTTCGGGAGCACCATTCCATGAAGCGGCTCACTCTAAGCGCGTTGATCCTGGCGGTCGCCTGCGGCGGCGGCTCGTCCGACAAGCCCGCTCCGCCGCCCAGTGCGACCACCTTCCGGCTGACGCAGATGGTGAACGCGGTCGCGGGAGTCGGGGTCAGCTTCAAGGTCGCGGCGGTCGATACGTCGGGCGCCGTGAACGCGAGCTACCGCGGCACCGTGGAGTTCGCGACCGACGACACGCGGAGCGCGACGCCCGGCGACGTCACCTTCAGCCCGGCCGACGGAGGCCAGATCACCGCCACGGTCGTCTTCAAGACGGCGGGTCCGCGCACCTTCGTCGTGGCGGACAAGGCGGCTCCCTCCGCGATTGGCATCGCGCACGTCACGGTCCAGCCCGGGGCGGCGGTCCGTCTCTCGCTGTCGGGTCTTCCGGCCACCGTGGTCGCCGGCCAGCCGGTCGCGCTCGGCGTGACCACGTTCGATCCATATGACAACGTCGCGACCAGCTTCACCAGCGCCGTGCACTTCGCCTCCACCGATCCAGGGGCGCAGCTTCCGCCGGACCCGACCTTCTCGGCGGCGGACGTCGGGTCGCGCACCTTCGAGGTCGTGCTCACGAAGGCCGGGACCCCGAGCGTGACCGTCAGCTCGGCCGGTCTCGCGCCCGCGACCGCCCTGGTAGCAGTGACCTCCGCGCAAGCCGCGAATGTGACGCTGGAGGGTCTCCCGCTGCAGCTCCCCGTGGACGTGATCCAGAACGTCACCGCGACGGTGCGGGACGTCTTCGGCAATCCAGCGACCGACTACGCAGGCATTCTTCATTTCACGAACAGCGATCGTGGAGCGCCGGCGATTCCGGACCTGCCGTTCAGTCCGGTGGATCTCGGCACGAAGGTCGTGGCCGTGCAGTTCGCCACCGCCGGCCAGCAGTCGCTCGCCGCCGCGGATACCTTGACGCCGTCGATCGCGACTTCGATTCCGGCCGTGACCCAGGTGGTGCACGGCCCGGCGGCGAGCCTGGTCGTCACGGGCATCCCGGCGTCCACGGTGGCGGGCACGCCGCTGACCGCCATCGTGACCGCAGTCGACAAGCACGGCAACGTGGTCACGGACTTCGCCAGCACCGTGCACCTCGCTTCGACCGATCCCAAGGCAGCGCTTCCCCCCGATTTCACCTTTACCGCCGCGGACCTTGGGACACATCCATTCCCGATCGTGCTCGTCAGCGCAGCAACGTCGAGGGTCATGATCGTCAGCTCGGCGGGGCTTCCGATGGTCACGGCGAACGTCGCCGTGGTCGATGCGGGGGCTGCGCAGGTCACGCTCGAGGGGCTGCCGACGCAGGTCGCCACTGACGCAATCCAGAGCATCACGGTTCGGGTGCGGGACGCCTTCGGGAACATCGTGACCGGGTACGTGGGAACTCTTCACTTCACCAATACGGACCTTCAGGCAACGCCGATTCCGGACACCACCTTCACGCCGGCCGATCTCGGCACGAAGGTCGTCACCGTGCAGTTCGGCACCGCCGGGCCGCAGAAGGTAACCGCCACCGAAACGCTGAATCCGTCGATCACGGGGTTCCGCTCGACCCAAGTGATCGCTGGTCCGGCGGGGGCCTTGTTGCTCACCGGCCTCCCGCCGTCCACGACGGCGGGCACCACGCTGAGTGCCACGGTCATTGCCGTCGACAACCACGGCAACGTGGCCACCGATTTTGCCGGGACGGTGCACTTCTCCTCGACCGATCCAAATGCCGCGCTGACGGGTGACTACGTCTTCACGCCGGCGGACTTCGGCTCGCACACGTTCCAGGTGGTGTTCACCAAGGCGGGCAACTCGAGCCTCACGGTCAGCTCGCCCGGATTCGCTGCGGCGACGGTGAACGTCGTCGTCAGCCCGGCGGCCGCCACGCGGGTCACGCTCGAGGGTCTGCCCGCGCAGGTCGTGGTGGACGCGAGTCAGAACGTCACCGCGACGGTGCGCGACCCGTTCGGAAATCCGGTCACCGGCTACACGGGGACCCTCCAGTTCACCAGGAGCGATCCCCAGGCGACCGCGATCCCCGATGCCGCGTTCGGTCCGTTGGATCTCGGCGCCAAGGTCGTGACAATCCAATTCGGCACCGCAGGTCTGCAATCGGTGTCCGCGCACGACTCGTTGACGGCGTCCATCGCGGGGTCCGCGTCGACGATCGTCCTGCACGGTCCGGCGGCGCGTCTCGTGCTCTCCGGCATTCCGGGGTCCACGGTGGCCGGCACGCAGCTGCCCGCGACCGTGGCGGTCGTGGATGCTCACGGAAACCCGGCGACGGATTTCACCGGGACGGTGCACTTCGCCTCCAGCGACCCGGGCGCGCAGCTTCCCGCGGACTTCGCTTTCGCCGCGCCGAACCCCGGATCGCGCACGTTCCCGGTAGTGCTGACCAGGGCGATGACTTCGACGGTCACCGTCAGCTCCCCGAATCTCCCCTCGGCCACGGCCAGCGTCGTCGTCGCGCCGGCCGGCGCCGCGCGGGTCACCCTGGAGGGCTTGCCAGGGCAGGTCGTCGTCGACCTGCCCCAGAGCCTCACCGTGACGGTGCGCGATCGCTTCGGAAACGCCGCCACCGATTACGCAGGAACCCTCCACTTCACGAGCGACGACCCCCAGGCGCCGCCCATCCCCGACGCGAAGTTCGTCCCGACGGATCTAGGGGTCAAGGTCGTCGCGGTCAGCTTCGCAACCGCTGGCCTGCGAACCGTATCGGCCGCGGATTCGGTCGCGCCTTCGATCGCGGGGTCGGCGTCGACCCAGGTGGTCCATGGCCCCGCTGCGCAGCTGCTCCTCGCGGGCATCCCGACGTCGACGGTCGCAGGCACGTTCCTGATCGCCACCGTCAAGGTCGTCGACGGTCACGGCAACCTGGCGACCGACTTCTCGGGGACCGTGCACTTCGAATCCACCGACCCGAATGCGCAGCTTCCGGTCGACTACGTCTTCACCGGGGCGGACCTCGGATTGCACCAGTTCACCGTCGAGCTCGTCAGGGCTGGCACCTCGAGCGTCACCGTCAGCTCCACGGGTCTCCAGGCGGCGACCTCGACCGTCGCGGTCGGCAACGCACCCGCCGCGCAACTGACGCTCGAGGGCCTGCCGCCGCAGGTGGTCGTCGACGCCGTCCAGAGCGTCACCGTGACCGTGCGAGACCCATTCGGGAACCCTGTGCCCGACTACACCGGCATCATCCACTTCACCAGCAGCGATCCTCTGGCGTCCATCCCGGACACGACGTTCACGGCCACGGACCTGGGCACCAAGGTCGTAAGCGTGAGATTCGCCAAGGCCGGCACGCAGACGGTGACAGCGAAGGACACGGCGCGGCCATCAATCGTGGGTTCCGCCTCGACGTTGGTGGTGCACGGCCCGGCCGTTGCCCTCACGCTGGCGGGGATTTCAGCGACCACGGTCGCGGGAACGTTGCTGCCCGTTACTGTGACCGCGGTGGACACCCATGCCAACCTGGTCACGGACTTCAACGGGACGGTCCACTTCAGCTCGACCGATCCCAACGCCAACCTTCCTCTGGATGGTGCCTTTGCCCCCAGCGACGGCGGCGTGCGGAGCTTCTCGGTGGCCCTGACCACGGCGGGCTCGCGATCGGTCTCGGTGAGCCAGGTCGGAGGGACCGTGGCCGGCGCGACGGCGACCGTCACGGTGTCCAACGCGCCGGCGAGTCGCGTCACGCTCGATGCGCACGCGGCGCAAGTCGCGGTGGACACGAACGCCGTGTTCACGGTCACCATCCGCGACCGTTTCGGGAACCCGGCGCTCGACTACGGCGGGACGGTCCACTTCATCTCGTCGGATCTGCGCGCAACGTCGATCCAGGACGTGACGTTCACGCCTACGATGTTCGCGACGATCGACGTGACGCTGCAGTTCGCCACCGCGGGCGACCACTCGCTGATCGCCACCGACACGGTCGATTCCAAGATCACCGGGAGCGCGGTGATCAAGGTGACCAATGGGCCGGCAGCCGCATACGCCTTGTCGGCGCTTCCCATCGCGGCCGTGGCCGGCGAGCCGTTGCCGCTCACCATCACGGCGACCGACGCGCACGGCAACGCCGTGCTGAGCTACGCCGGATCGGCGGCCGTCACCTCTGCAGATCCGTCCGATCGCTTGCCGGTCGCCGGCACCTTCGTGGCCGGCGTGCGCAGCGTATCGCTCGCCTTCGTCACCTCCGGCCAGCATCACGCAACGGTCAGCGAAGTCGGCGGATTGATCCGCGCCGACACGTCGGTGGTCGGCATCGTCTCCGGAAGCGCCAGCATCTTGGTCCTGACGGACGCCTCCTCTACGGCGGGAACGCCGGCCACCACGAACGTGGTGGCGAAGGATGCGTTCGGGAACGTGGTGGTTTCGTATCGCGGGACGGTCGCGTTGACCTCGACCGATCCGCAAGCGGTGCTGCCGCCGTCGTATACGTTCGTGCAGGCCGATGCCGGCCAGCACGCGTTGGCCGTCACTCTCAAGACGGCCGGACCGTGGAGCGTGACGGCGACGGACGCCGCAGGCCCGCTCTCGGGGTCGGCAGCCTTCACCGTGACGCCTGCAGCCGGGGCGAGCTGCGGTCTCGGCGTCATCGGAAAGGCCGGCGCCCAGGTTGCGGTGCGGGTCAGGGTGTCGGACGCGTTCGCGAACCTGGCGACGGGATATACCGGCACGATCACCTTCTCTTCGACCGATACGCAGGCAACCCTTCCGCCTCCGGCTACGTACACCGCCGCCACCGACCACGGGTCGCGTGACTTCACGGCCGTGCTGCCGACTCCAGGAGACCAGTCCATCCGTGCGACGGACACGGCGTCGTCGTTCTCGTGCCAGGCGAACGTCTCGATCGTCACCGCCCAGTTCTTCGCGGTCACTTTCACCGGGACCGAGGCATGGGCAGGTACGCCGCGGCCCGCCACGGTGCAGGCCCAGGACGCCAACGGCAGTCCGCTCATCAACTACGCCGGGACGATCGCGTTCTCGAGCTCGGACCCCTTGGCGTCGTTACCGGCCAGCGTGACACTCCTCGGGACCGAAGGTGGCCGCGCGACCGTGAACGTCACCTTCAAGACCATCGGGCTGCAGACGTTTACCGCGAAGGAGACCGTCAATGCGACGAGGACCGGCACCGCGTTCCAACTCGTCCACGGGCTCAGCTACACGGATCCGCCTGCGGGTGGAAAGGTCCGGCTGATCTTGAACGCGGCCTCGACCGCGAGCGTCGTACAACTGGACCTGGTGTCCAACGCGTCGCTGTTTCCCCTGGGAGTGGCCGATCCGCTGACGGGCCTCCTACTGCCCTCGTCCGCGAGGAACGGCGCCTTCGGCGCGGGCATGAACCTGCCCCTCGACGGCAGCAAGGTCGGGCCCGACACGCAGTTGCTCGTCCTCGCTCCGCCCGCCACGGCGATCCTGAATCTGGGCGCCGCGCCGCAGGCGATCGGCGCCGCGCTGGCGAACAGCGTGCTGTACAGCGGCATCAGCCAGAAGCGGTTCGACCTGACGTTGAGTTGCAGGCTGCCGTGCACGAACGATCACCTGCGCGGCGACGTCCAGGCGCGGCCGTTCCCGAGCACCAACTCGCTCTACTACTCGCTCCGGCTGAAGTTGACGCCAAATGCCGTGCCCGGGACGGTGTTCGACGGCCAGGCTCTGGCGAGCAACACGAAATTCCGCGCCGCGGTGCGCGATCGCTCCGGGTCTGACGTCTTCTCGGGCACGGCGGACTTCGCCATCGGGAGGCTCGAGGTGAAGTAGCCGCGGTCGGTTGGCACGCCCGGGCGAGCTTCCTTCGCTCGGGGAGAGATGCGAGCGGCCCGGGATTCGGGGGTTCGTCCCGGGCCGCAGCATCCCTCACCTGGTGGCAGCTCCTGGATGAGAGACTACGGCGCCGCTTCCTCCGCCGCGTGGATGCGCGGAGGGGGCGTGCGCAATGGCTTGCTTGTGCAAGGGGCTGATCGTCATGGCGAAGAGGCGTGGGCGTGCGACGGGGAAGGGCCTGCCGTGCGGGCCGCCGCCTGGCTTTCCCGCTCGATGTGGAGGAGCAGCGCCGCGATCTCGTCCTGGTCGAGGCCCAGGTTCGGCATCCTCACGCCGCGATACTGCTCGAAGAGCTTCTTCGCGATGGGATCGCCCGCGGCAAGCATCTTGTCCGGCTCGCTGAGGTATCGCGCACCCCAGGCCTGATCCCGCCGCTTGGCGAGGTTCGAAAGGTCCGGCCCCAAGGAGTCGCCTTTTCCAGCACCGGGTCTTGAACAGGTACCCGCCTTTGCCGACTGCTGGCGGCGCGTGGAGGTCGGCGTAGCGGGGCGCGGGCTTCTCGCTCTTCCAGCCGAAAAAGTTCGAAATCGTGGCGGCCAGGAAGCGTGGATTGTCCACCGCGGAGTTCCGCATCCACTGGCCGGTGCCCTCGTTGCCGATCATCAAGCTGGGCTGGTGACCGTCGCGGTTGGCGGCGTCGGTCAGCGAAGACAGGCCGAGCTTCGCCGCCACCAGCTTGATGTCCTCTTCCTTGCCGGTGAGGAATTGCCAGCCTGGGCCGACGTGGTAGCGCTGCATGTACGCCTTGAGCGTCTCCGGCGTGTCCCGCTTGGGATCGATGCTGATCGAGTAGAAGAAGATGTCCTTCCCCACCCGGTCGCCGAGGAGCTTCTGGACCTGCGCCATCTTTGCCGTTTCGAGCGGGCAACTGGCGGTGCAGTGCGTGTAGATCAAGTTGACGGCGACCGCCTTGCCCTTGATGAGGTCGTCGTAGAACCGCACGACGACCCCGTCCTGGTTCACCAAGGCGACGTTGGGAAAGTAGTCCGCCCCCCAGGGGCTGCCTGCGAAGGCAGCCCCTGGGCAGGCTAGCGCCGCTGCGAACAACGACAGCGCACCCAGGCGCGCGGTGGCAACAAGCCGTGCTCGCATCCTCGCTCCCCCCACATTACGGGAACTTCGCCGTCGAGATGGTCGCGGTGGCGCTGGTGAGAGCCTGGGTAGTCACGTTGTAGGTCAGGTTCAGGGTCGCCAGCGCGGTCCGCGTCTTGAGGAACCCGCCAGGCCCAGGCGGGAAGAAGGCGAACGTGGTCGCGATGGTGTCCGTCGCCCCGAACACCCGCGTGAGCTGCGCCTGGCCCGAGTTGATGAAGACGGCGCCTGACGTCGCTCCCGTGGCGACGAGCTGGCGTGCGTCGACGCTCACCACGGAAGTGGCAGGTCCGCCCGCCGGATCGTTCACCACCGTCGCGATGAGCTGGATGGGCCCGGAGAAGTTGACGGTCTCGGTGGGAGTCGTAACCGAGCCGCTGGCTTGGACGGTGAAGGTGGAGATCGCCTGCGCGTGCGCCGGGGCCGCCAGCAGCAGCAACCCCAGCACGCCGCCCAGGACCATCCTCGAGACGAGATGTTTGGTGGTCATTGGGTTCCCTCTCTCAGAATGCGGTGGGAGCGATTTCGTCGGGTGGCACGTAGGTGCAGCCCTGGGGCGTCGAGATCGGCGTCGGCAGCGGCCTCATGAACGGCGCCCCGCCGTTGTCGATCTCCCAGCGCACCAGCATGGCGTTGTCCTCGTGCACGGTGTTGTGGCAGTGCTCCATGAACGTCCCGCCGAAGTCGCGGAACTGCATGGTGAGGGTGACCGTTCCTCCGGGCCGCAGGCGGTAGACGTCCTTGCGCCCCAGCTCCCAGGCCGGAACGTTGGCCGCGCTTCCGTCGCGAGCCAGGATCTGGCCCTCCTCGAAGTGGATGTGAATCGGGTGGTCCCAGCCGCCGCCGCCGTTCCTCAGGGTCCAGACTTCGCGTGTGCCGGCCGATGGCGCAGCCGAGATACGGCCGTAGTCCGCCGCTAGCGTGGCGCCCTGGTTGTCGGTCTTCACTCCCCACGGGCCGGTGAACGACGTGCTTCCGGTGGTGGTCTGGGACGCCCCGGAGCCGAACTCGAAGGTCCGCTGCCGTGCGACCGGGAGGCTCGAGAGGTCGGGGTTCGGGATCAGGGTGTCGGGGATCTGGCTGACATCGGGCAAGGCCGGCTTGCGGACGATGCGGAACTCGAGGAACTTTCCAACCACCGGATCGGCGGACCTGCCCGCCAGCGCGTCGGCCAACGAGAGGTCCTTGGAGGGCTTCTTGCCGTCCTGGTGCTCGGTCAGGTTCACGAACGAGACCCTCGAGCCCACGCTGTAGCGGGAGAAATCGACGACGACGTCGTAGCGCTCCGCGATGCCGATCTCGTCCAGCTCGGTGAGCGGCACCGGGTGCGGCAGCAGGTTGCCGTCGTTCGCGATCTGGATCATGGTCGAGCCGTCGCTCAGCGCCAGCTTGAAGAAGCGAGAGACGGAGGCGTTGAGGATGCGGAAGCGGTACTTGCGCGCCTCCACCTCGAAATAGGGGTTGTCGACCAGGTTCACGGTCATCCGGTCGCCGAGGAACCCGTCGAAGTTGAAGATGTTGAAGTAGAGCTGCGCCGGGAAGGTCGGGTCCCAGGCCTTGTCGGCGAGCATGAGGTTCACGTCGTAGTCGAGGTTGCCCCAGTCCTTGGCCGTGCCGCTCGGGAGCCGGAGGTTCACGCCGTCGTTGACGGCTTCGTTGCCGCGGTCGAGCGCGCTGTAGATGTTGAACATCCCGGCCATGCCCTTGTACACGTTCTGCGAAGTGAAGCTGAACATGTGGTCGTGGAACCA
>WNFL01010557.1_pt2 | contig 16260 bp, 14 predicted proteins | sample 5400361 | NCBI WGS metagenome assembly WNFL01 (sample SAMN13153351, study PRJNA577476) | soil metagenome | isolation source: 40 cm soil on Douglas fir-dominated hillslope | place: USA:California | collected 2013-09-17 | reverse complement strand
TATCGTTGCCTGGATCGCGACCTTTCGCAGCCCGGCCCGGTAGAGCAACCGGCCGGCGCTTTTCTCCTGACGCGTCGCGATGTATGGGAGAAATTGGGCGGCCTGGACGAGGAATTTCACCCGATTTGGTTCGAAGATGTGGATTACGAGAAACGCGCGGTGGAGGCTGGGTATCAAATCGCGTATATGCCCTCGGTGAACGCGGAGCACGATGGCGCGCATTCGATAAGTCAAGTGCCCGCGGCGTGCCGGGCCGAGTGGTGGTGTGTTAACCTTACCAAATATGCAGCAAAGCACTTCGGCGCGCTGGCCTACCGAGGAATTTGCGCCGCGGTGGTGCTCACATCGGCCCCCCGGATGGTCGTGGGGATGATTCAGGCACGGAGTTTTGCTCCGATCACAACGTATTGGAAGATTGTCCGTTTTGCAGGAACGCGCTTAGTGTCCGCACGCAGTGTGCGGCGCCAGGCAGAGACGAAACAGCACTCATAACCTACTCATGGCCGCATACAAGGACCTGGTTTCCGTCACGATCGTTACCTACAACAGCGGACGCTTCATCAAACGCTGTCTGGAATCGGTCCTCGAACAGAAGTATCCGAATATCGAAGTGGTCATTATCGACAACGCGTCGAATGACGGCACGGTGGATATTCTGGAACCGTTCGCCGAGACCTGCCGCATCTATTACAACGATGAGAACATCGGTTTTGCGGCGGCACAGAATCAAGCCATCGCGCTAGCGCAGGGCGAGTGGGTATTGACGCTGAACCCGGACGTGCTGCTGCTGCCGAATTTCGTTCAGGCACTGGTGGACGCGGGACGCATGGATCCCAAGATCGGCACGGTGTGCGGGAAGCTGCTCACCATCCTTTCGACCTTCGACCTGCCGGAGAAGCAACTGGTGGATTCGACCGGGATCTACTTCACGCCGATGCTGCGGCACCTGGATCGCGGAAGCCAGGAGATCGACAACGGACACTATTTGAACTTCGAATACGTGTTCGGTGCGACCGCCGCGGCGGCTCTGTACCGGCGGCAGATGATCGAGGACATCGCGATCGTCAACGAATTCTTCGATCCGGATTTCTTCGTGTATCGCGAGGACGCCGACGTGGCGTGGCGCGCGCAACTGATGGGCTGGCGCTGCATCTACACTCCGCACGCCCGTGGTTATCACGTTCGCAATGTGCTGCCGGGCAACCGGCGAGCGCTTCCTCCCGAGATCAACATGCACTCGGTGAAGAATCGCTTCCTGATGCGGATCAAGAACATGACGCCGGATCTGTATCGGCGCAACTGGTTCTCCATCACGGTGCGTGACGTAGTAGTGTTGGGCGCGTGTCTGCTGCACGAACATTCTTCGCTGCGGGCCTTCGTATATCTGGCGAAAAACTGGAAACGCGTAATCGCCAAGCGCCGCGAGATCATGCGTCGCCGCCGCGCCAAGGACGACTACATCGCCAGTTGGTTCTCTTACCGGCCGGTGAGCCGCCCGGCGCCGAAGCCCACCGCGCGGACGCTGGCCAAGGCTCGGGCCGCCCGCGGATAAGTGCCGCGACCAGCGGACAGCGGACAGCCGACAGCGGACAGAACGCTACGGATCGCGCTGCTGGGGACACGCGGGATTCCAGCAAAGTACGGCGGTTTCGAAACTTTCGCGGAAGAACTTTCCACGCGCTTGGCCGCACGCGGGCATACTGTCACCGTTTATTGCCGCGAGCGGCATTTTGAAGCGTTCTATCGCGGCGTTGCTCTGAAATATCTCCCCACCATTCGTCACAAGTATTTCGATACCATCGCGCATACTTTTCTCTCGACATTGCATGTGTTGGGTTCGCGTCGCGACGCGCTGCTGTATTGCAACGCGGCCAACGCGATCTTCACCTGGATGCCGCGTCTGCTGGGCATGCCGGTGGCGCTGAATGTCGACGGCTTGGAGCGAAATCGCAAGAAATGGAATAGCTTGGCCCGAGCCTGGTATCGCGCGTCGGAGTGGATGGCGACCTGGATGCCGAACGCCGTAGTGACCGACGCGCAGGTGATCGCGGATTATTATCGCGATCGATATCACCGGGCTTCAGAGATGATCCCTTATGGCGCCGAGCTCGGCCCAGTGGATTCAGACGGCGCGCTGGCGCGGCTGGGGTTGACCCGCCGCAAGTATTTTCTGTACGTCAGCCGCATGGAGCCGGAAAACAACGCATTGCTGGTCCGGCAGGCATTCGAGCAAGTGGCCACCGATCACAAACTGGCGCTGGTAGGTGACGCCCCTTACGCGGCCGCGTATATCCGCGCGGTACGCGATACGAAAGATCCGCGGGTCTTGCTGCCGGGCGCGATCTATGGAGTGGAGTATCGCGAGCTGGGCTCGCACTGCTTCGCGTACATTCACGCGACCGAGGTCGGGGGCACGCATCCGGCGTTGATCGAGGCCATGGGGCGCGGCTCTCTCACGTTGTATCTCGATACGCCGGAGAATGCGGAGGTAGCCGGCGGCGCCGGGCTCGGCTTCACACGGGAAAATCTTAAGTACGTAATGGAAAGCGTGCTGGCGATGCCGGAAGAGCAACGCGAGGAGTGGCGGGCGCGCGCGATGGAACGCGTGCGAACCCGCTATAGCTGGGATGCGGTAACTGACGCCTACGAGAAGCTGATGCTGAGGCTGACGTGAGAAGTTGGGTTGAGATCTCGCGCCGTCGGCTGCGGGAGAATTTCCGCGCCGTGCGATCACTGGTCGGTGCGGCGGTCGAAGTGATGCCGGTCGTGAAAGCCGACGCCTATCGTCATGGCGCCCTGGAAGTCTCGCGAGTATTTGAAGAGGAAGGCGCGCGCTGGCTTGCCGTCTCGAATGTCGAAGAGGGAGTCGCGCTGCGACAGGCCGGCATCGCCGCGCGCATTCTGGTGATGGCGGATTTCCTGCCGGAGGATCGGGCGGCGCTGAAAGATTTCAGCCTCACTCCCGTGATTCACACGCTGGCGGACGTGCGTGAGGTGACGGTTCCCTATCATTTGAAAATCGACAGCGGCATGGGCCGCCTGGGGACCCGCGCCTCGGCCGAAGAAATCCTTACGACGGTGAGGAGCGCCCCAGCGCCGCTCGAAGGATTGATGACGCACTTCGCGTCCGCCGCGAATTATGAGAGCCGCCAGACCGAGGAACAGATGGCCCGCTTCGCGCGCGTAGTGGATGCGCTGCGTGCGGCCGGCGTCGCGCCGCGGTACCTGCACCAGGCGAGCTCGATTCCGGTGGCCTATCGACGCGAGGGTGCGTGGGGAAACCTGGTGCGCCCCGGCCACGCGATCTACGGATATGTCTCGCCGGCACGCGGACCCGCCGTGCGCGCGCTCGACGTCAAGCCGGCGCTGAGTTGGAAGGCCAGCGTGCTGGCGGTGAAGGACGTCGAGGCGGGCGAGCCGATCGGTTATGGCGCCATGCATCGCGCCGCGCGGCTGACCCGCATCGCGGTGCTTGCGGCGGGCTACGCAGACGGTATCCCGCATCGTTTATCGAATCGGGGAAAGGTGATCGTGCAGGGGCAGCTCGCGCCGATCATCGGAGCGGTGTCGATGGATTTGACGACCATCGACGCGACCGCGTGCGCAGGGTTGAAGGCGGGTGACACGGTCACGTTGCTGGGCGAGGAAGGCGGGGTGTCGATCGACGCGCAACAAATCGCCCGCTGGGCCGGGACCATCTCGTATGGCGTGCTGTGCGGGATCAGCGCCCGAGTGAAGCGCGTCTACGTGGCCTAGACGGCGAATGGTTCGCGTCCGGGCTACTGCTTATCGAACACGCGCTTGATGCGCACTTCCGGACGGTCGCCTGGTGGATGGACCACCACTTGCTCCAGCATGCGCTTGCCATCCGGCGCCAGCGTCCAGGTTTCGACCTGGTTCGACTGGCGCTCCGTTCCCGGGTTGTACAGGTAGCTGACAACGAGAGCATCGCCCTTCCATTCGGCGGTCACGATTCCGGCGGCGTCACTCTCATGCGCTGCGCCGCCGATAGTAAGCTCGAAATCGAAGTTGTTCTTCTTGCCGGCCCGCTCCCAATCGTTGCGGAGTTTCAGCTTGTCGTTCCTTTGTTGGACCGTCAGCACCAGGCGATCCGGTACTACGGCGCGTTTGTCGCTGTAGTCGCTTTCCGCAACATTGATCTTCCAAGTGCCCGTGAAGTTTGGGTGCGGCTGAGCCCAGCCCATCGCTGAGACCGCTACTATGGAAAATGCGACGCGGGACAGAAATCCGAAACGTGACATTTGATCGTCCATCCTCTCCAGGAGGACTCTACTGCCAGTCTCCCGGATGGTTACGAGTGCTTACCTTATAAGCGGCCGCTAGCGCGCCGGGCCCGCTACACTGTAAATAACTCTGTTATGTCCCCAACAACCGAAACACGTCCGGGGATATTTGTCGCCATTCGTGACGCGATTCGCGGTGACTCGCACCGCGACTATACGCAAGGATCGATTGGCCGCGCTATTTTTCTGCTCGCGATTCCCATGGTGCTCGAAATGTCCATGGAATCGCTGTTCGCTGTGGTCGACATGTTCTGGGTGGCGCATCTGGGATCGGACGCGGTAGCGACCATCGCCCTTACCGAAGCGGTTCTGACCCTGATGTTCGCGATTGCCCTGGGATTGAGCATGGCGACCACGGCCATGGTCGCGCGCCGAGTCGGAGAAAAGAACGTCGATGGAGCAGCGGAAACCGCGACACAATCCATCCTGCTCGGCTTGGTGATCGCAGGCGTGCTGGGCGCCGCTGGCTTGTATTTCGCCGCGGATGTGCTGCGAATCATGGGAGCCACGCCTTCCATTCTTCAGACCGGCACCAACTATACGCGTGTCATTTACGGCGGCAGCGCCAGCGTAATGCTGCTGTTCCTGATCAACGGCGTGTTTCGCGGCGCGGGCGACGCTGCGCTAGCCATGCGCGCCCTGTGGATCGCGAACATCATCAATATCCTTCTGAATCCCTGCCTGATTTTTGGATTGGGCCCGTTTCCGAAAATGGGCGTGACCGGTTCGGGCGTCGGAACCACCATCGGTCGTACCGTCGGCGTGCTGCTGCAGATCTGGTATCTGACGCAGGGACGCAGCCGCGTGGTGGTGCACCTCCGGCAGTTCCGGCTCAAGCTGGACGTGATGCTCCGGCTGATGCGGCTTTCCATCGGCGGCATGTTTCAATACTTCGTAGCGGTGGCGAGTTGGATCGTGCTGGTGCGAATGGCGGCCACTTTCGGAAGCGTCGCAGTGGCCGGTTACGGCGTCGCTTTGCGAATCGTGATTTTCGCGCTGCTGCCCAGTTGGGGCATGGCCAACGCTGCCGCAACATTAGTGGGACAGAACCTGGGCGCGAAACAGCCGGATCGCGCGGAGCAATCGGTGTGGCGCGCGGGATTCTACAACATGGTGTTCCTGGGCCTGGTGGCGATCACGTTCATCGTGTTCGCGCGGCCCCTGGTTTCACTCTTCACCAGCGACACAGGCGTCATTTCCGTGGCCGTCACTGCGCTGCGCTTTTTCAGCTACGGCTATGTGTTCTACGCTTGGGGCATGGTGATGGTGCAGGCGTTCAACGGCGCCGGCGACACGAATACGCCCACGTTGATCAACCTGGCCTGTTACTGGGCGTTCCAGATTCCACTGGCGTGGTATCTCAGTAACCACACCGCGCTGCAGGTCAATGGAGTGTTCGTCGCCATCTCCGTAGCGGAATCGTTCATCGCCGTCCTGGGCATGCTGGCGTTCCGCCGCGGGACCTGGAAGGAGCGGCAGGTTTGAAAGAGGCCGCGTCTTCGTCTGGTTCCGCGAGGACCCTCCACAGCCGCGAGTTTTTCCGGCGTAAAGGTTTGCTCTCGGAGTGGCATCCGCACTACGAATTCCGGGCCGGCCAACTGGAGATGGCAGAGGCGGTCGAATCCGCGTACGTCGAGAAGAAACATCTCATCGTCGAGGCCGGTACGGGCACGGGTAAGACGCTGGCCTATCTGATCCCTTCGATTCTCTCCAATAAGCGCATCGTAATCTCCACCGGCACCAAGAATCTGCAGGAGCAGTTGTACTTCAAAGACATTCCTTTCCTCGAAAAGCACCTGGGCGCGCCGCTGCGTGTGTCATACATGAAAGGCCGCGCGAATTACGCCTGCCGCCAGAAGATCTACGACGCGGAAAAGGAGCCCGTGCTTAGCGGGCTGGAGGAAGTCGCGGATTTTCAGATCATCCGCGAGTGGGAGAAGACCACCGAAACCGGCGATCGGGCAGAGATCAAGGCGTTGCCTGAATCGAGCGGAGCATGGACCAAGATCGACGCGCGCAGCGACCTCTGCACCGGCCAGAAATGTCCGCAGTTCGAACGCTGCTTCATCACGCTGATGCATCAGAAGGCGCACCAGAGCGACATCATTATCGTTAATCATCACCTGTTCTTTGCAGATCTGGCGGTGAAAGGCGACGGATCGGAGGGCATTATTCCGCAATACGGGGCGGTGCTTTTCGACGAAGCGCACGAGGTGGAGGAAGTCGCGGGGCAGTACTTCGGGGTGTCTGTATCCAGCTACCAGTTCGAGGAGTTGGTGCGCGACACGTCGGCGCTCGCGAATCGCAAGCAGTTCGGATCGAAGGAGCTGGATCGCGTGCTTCAGGCCGTCGCCGAGAAAGGCGCGCAGTTCCTGGCGCTATTCGGCACAGTAGAAGGGCGCACCGGATTTCATTCGCACGATGCGTTCCTCGAAAAGAATCACGACGCATATCGCGAAGTGATGGCGGGACTGGAATTGGTCGCGCTGCACCTGGAACTGCTCAAAGCACCGCCTGAGGAAGCTGCGCCGCTGGTGTTTCGGGCGAAAGACCTGGCGCGGCGGCTCGAATTCTGGATGGAGGGGCGCGACAAGAAGTACGTGTACTGGATCGAGCGGCGAGGGCGAGGGACGTTCCTGCAGGCGACGCCGATCGACGTTTCGCAGTTGCTGGACGAGAAGCTGTTCGACGCAGTGGATTCGGTGATTCTGACGTCGGCGACACTGGCGGTGGGTGGCGCGTTCGAGTTCACGAAAGAACGGCTGGGGATCCGGCACGCACGCACGCTGGTGGTGGAGAGTCCGTTCGATTATCCGAAGCAGGCCCTGCTGTATGTCCCGCAGAGTTTGCCGGACGTGCGCAGTCCGGCGTTCACGGCGGCGGCGGCGGACGAGATCATCGACCTTCTGACGCTCAGCCGCGGTCGCGCGTTCGTGCTGTTCACCAGCTATCAGCAGATGCGGCTGGTGTACGATCGCGTTTCGCTGGAGGTGCCGTTTCAAACGCTGCTGCAGGGGACCGGACCGCGCATGGCATTGTTGGACGAGTTCCGAGCTACCCCGAACGCCGTGCTGTTCGCCACGTCGTCCTTCTGGCAAGGCGTCGACGTTCCGGGCGAACAGTTGAGCATGGTGATCATCGACAAGCTGCCCTTCGCTGCGCCCAGCGATCCCGTGGTCGAGGCGCGCATCACGGCCATCAAAGAAGCGGGCGGCGATGCGTTCCATAGTTATCAGGTCCCGCAGGCCGCGATCGCGCTGAAACCGGGATTCGGGCGCTTGATTCGCAGCCGGTCGGATCGAGGTGTGCTGTCGATCCTGGATCATCGGATCACCAAATCGCGTTACGGGCAGATTTTCTTCGACAGTCTGCCGGATTACGGTTTCACCACTAAGCGCGCGGACGTGGAGGCGTTCTTCAAGCATGTATGAAGTTTCGGTAGAGCAGACCTTCGCGGCGGCGCACGCGCTGCGCGGATACAAAGGCGCGTGTGAGAACGTTCACGGGCACAACTTCCGCGTACGCGTCACGATCCAAGGAGAGCAACTGAACGAGCTGGGGTTCCTGGTGGACTTCGTATTGTTGGACTCGTTGCTGCGCGGCGAAGCCCAGCGACTGGATCATCACTTCCTGAATGAGGTGGCGCCGTTCGATGTGCTGAATCCGACGGCGGAGAATCTGGCGCGACATTTCTTTGAAGTGGTTCACGCGGCGGTCGCGGCGGAACCGGTGAAGGTCCGCGAGGTCACGGTGTGGGAGTGTGATGGGATGAGTGCGACGTATCGGGTTTAGGGGCGGATTGCCAATCCGCCGCAGGCTGGCAGCCTGACCCATATTATCGAAAGTGAATGGTGGTTTATAATCGCCTTCAGTGAGCCGCCGGCGGACCGTACCTGACGAGAACATCATCGCGGCGACGATGCGCGTGATCTCGAGGTCGGGACCGGCGGACCTGACGCTGGCGGATGTGGCGCGCGAAATCGGGCTCGCGCCGGCAACTCTGTTGCAGCGGTTCGGATCAAAACGCGGGCTCCTGCTGGCCGTCGCGCGCGCTTCGAGCGGGGGCGTGGACCAGTGCTTCGCGCAGGTGCGCGCCGCGAATCCATCGCCGCTGACCGCCATCTTCGCGTCGCTCGAGGAGATGACGCGCTTCTGCAATACCCCGGAGTCGATGGCCAACAGCCTGGCGTTTCTGCAGATCGATCTGACGGATCCCGATTTTCACCGGATCGCGCTGGAAAATTCGCGAGCGATTCAGGCCGGGTATCGCGCACTGGTCGAAGACGCGATCGCGGCGCGGGAGTTAGTGCCGTGCGACGCCGATCGAGTGGCTCGAACGCTTCAGGTCACTGCCAGCGGCTCGATGCTGGGTTGGGCGATCGTGCGCGAAGGAGCCTTGATCGACTGGCTGAGGCGCGACCTGGAAACGCTGCTCGATCCACTGCGGCGGCGGACTCGCGCTAAGGGCGCGCGGCCTATTTCGCGGGCGCGGCCGGTGGCCCGAAGTAGGACTCGTCGTAAGTGATCGTGGTTTTCTGCTTGAGCGCCTCGACGCCCTTCTTGGCCATTTCGGGTTTCAGCTTCTGCTCGATCTCGGCGCGCACGGCGTCGAACGGTTTGACGGTTCGCGACTGCACCTGGATCAGGTGAAAACCGAACTGGGAGCGCACCGGCTGGCTCAGCTCGCCGATGGGCAGTGAGAACGCCGCGGTATCGAACTCCGCCACCATGCTGCCGTGCCCGAACGGCTCACCCAAGTCGCCACCCTTTTCGCCGGAGCCGGTGTCGTCGCTCTCGACTTTGGCGACCGCGGCAAAGTCGGCCCCGCCGGCGATCTTCGCGCGCACTTCCTGCGCCTTCTTCAGAGCGTCGGCTTCCGAAAGATCGGCGTGATCGGGACGCACGGGAACCCGCGATCCAGTGAAGCGGATCAGGATGTGACGGGCGCTGACCTGTTCCCAATCTTTCTTGTTGGTTTCGTAGTAGGCCTTGATCGCGGCTTCGTCGGGTTTCGCGGCGGCTAACTCCAGAAACACCGCCTGCGCCAGCACCTGGTCGAACTGCAACTGCAGTTTGGTGGACTGCTCCAGTTTGCGCGCGCGGGCTTCCTGGGCCAGGGTCTTCAATTCCGCGAGTTGCTCGGCGATTTTCTTGCGGCTGGCGGGGTCCTTGATTGCGGCGCGCTGCGGCTCGGGCAGGCCGGCGATAATCTCTTCGAACTTCGATTTGGTGATCTTCTCGGTGCCGATCGTGAGCACCACAGGATCGGCCGCCGGCTGACCCCACGCGAGGGCGGCCGCAGCCGCGAGCAGGAGAAACTTCATGTAGTCAGGATAACAACGCGAACCAAGAGAAGCCCGCTAAAAGCAAGCTCGCCGGCACGACTGCCGGCCCCACAATGGCTTAGGCGACTGTCGAAGGGACTGCTTAGGCGGCTTCGGTGCTCTCTTCGACCACCCGTCCGTCGAACAGGTGAATGGAGCGATCGGCGTAGCGGGCGTAGCGCGGATCGTGCGTCACCATGCAGATGGTGGAGCCGCCGCGATGCAGTTCGCGGAGCAGGTCCATGACCGCTTCGCCGTTGGCGGAGTCGAGGTTTCCGGTAGGCTCATCCGCCAGCAGGATGGAGGGATCGCCGCCCAGGGCACGGGCCACAGCGACGCGCTGCTGCTGACCGCCAGAGAGTTGCGACGGGTAATGCTTCACGCGATGCGACATGCCGACGCGTTCGAGCGCTTCATGCACGCGCTTTTTACGCTCGGCTCCAGGCATGCCGCGATAGGTGAGCGGCAGCTCGACGTTTTCGTACACGGTAAGATCGCCAATCAGGTTGAACGCCTGGAAGATGAAACCGATTTCGCGGTTGCGGATGCGCGCGCGCTCGCTCAGTTTCAGGCCCTGCACCGGTTTCCCGTTCAAGGTGTAGGTCCCGCCGGAGGGCGAATCGAGCAGTCCCAAGATCGCCAGCAGCGTCGATTTACCACAGCCCGAAGGCCCGGCGATCGAGAGGTACTCGCCCTTCTTGATGTCGAGATGGATCCCCGCCAGAGCGTGGGTCTCCACTTCGTCGGTGACAAACACCTTGGTCACGCCATCCAGGTAGATCAAAGATTCGGCCATTTCGGTCTCCTAAGTAAATGTTTCGCGCGGATCAATTAAGGCGTATCCGCGGGTGCTGATCCTGCGCCGACATATCGGACAGGATCACCTGTTCTCCAACTTTCAGACCTTCCAGGATCTCGATCGTGCTGACCGAGCTGCGTCCCAACTTTACTGTGACACGCGAGGCGCCCTTTCCGTCCTCTTCGAGCTTGAATAATCCTACACTGCTATTGGGCTGGCCGAAGACGGGGCGTCCGACATAGATTACGTCAGCGAGCTTTTCGATTTCGACGGTGCCATCGACGCTGAGGTCGGGGACCGCGCCGGGGGGGAGAGCGCCATCCAGCCTGCAGTCGACCGTGCGGGTTCCGTTAATGACGTTAGGATCGATGCGGCTCACATGGCCGGCGATCGTGCCATTGCGGGTATCGATCTCGGCGTACTGGCCGAGCAGGATGTCCTTGGCTTGCGTCTCGGCGATCTTCAGCTCGGCTTTCAGCTTCCAGGGCTGCGCGACTTTCGCGAGCACGTCGCCCGGTTTGACGCGCTGGCCGACTTGCAGCGTCATTTCCTGCAACCGGCCCTGGAGCCCGGCTTTGACCGTGAGATCGGCCACCTGGTCGCGCTTCAGCTTCGCCTGCGCCCTTAGCTTGTCGATCTGCACCTTCTGCGAATCGAGCTGGGCGGCGATGGACTCGCTCATGATCTCGAGTGACTTCATGTCGATCTGGTTCTTGGCGGTGAGCTGCTCATACTTCGAAACCGCGATCTTCATGTTGATCTCCGGTTCCAGGTTCAGCTTGAACAATTGCTCTTCTTTTTCCTTATTGAGCTTGGCCTGCTCGAGGTCGCTCTTGCTGCTCTGCACGATCGACTGCTGTGCGAGGCGCTGGCTTTCCAGGCGCACCGCGAGGTCCTTGAAATTGGCTTCCGCCTGGCGAACCTGCCAGTCCAGATCGTTCGCGGCGACCTCCATGTCGGGGTTCGAGATCATGCACAGCACCGTGTCCGGCTTGACGTCTTCGCCGGAGTGCACCAGCACCTTTTTCACAGAGCCGTCGAAGGCGGTGGGGATCCAGAGGATTTCTTCCGGCACCAGCGTCCCGAGTCCGCGGACCTGGCGCAGCATGGGTCCGCGCTTGACCTGGTCGATCCAGACGGTGGCTCGTTCGACGGTGGGCGCGGCGGGCTTGAGCTTCGACAACTGCAAACTGATGACGGTCACAGCCACTGCTGTGATGGTCAAATAGATGATCCGTTTGATCATCTTCTTCTTCGCGACGCCTTCGCGCTTAATGTCCATTGCCATGGAGGTCACCTGCCTGATTTCTTAAGAGTGCGGTCTAATGAGGGGCACGCACTCTGCCAACACGTTCTTAGCCCCATCATACTGCAAATACTAAACTTGTGTGCCGACTTCGAGGTCGGGTGGGACCCCGGAGTGTTCGCTCTTGGGACGGGATTGTGCGGGGTTGGTCGAGGCGAATTGGGTTCGGTTTGCAAAATCACTCCTTGCTACCAGTCCGCGGCTACCCGCTTTGCGGGTCTTGGTGAAAACTACGGGCCGCGGGCTAGAAGCTCGCGCCACACCATAAGAATCCACTGTTTGCTTGTATTCCGCGGCTGAAGCCACGGCTGCGGGCTAGAAGCCCGCGCCACACCATAAGAATCCACTGTTTGCTTGTATTCCGCGGCTGAAGCCACGGCTGCGGGCTAGAAGCCCGCGCCACAAGATAGCACGGGGAGCAGACTCGATTGGGGTTGGAAATGGAGCGGGAGACCGGATTCGAACCGGCGACATCGACCTTGGCAAGGTCGCACTCTACCAGCTGAGTTACTCCCGCACCGCCATGAGCAGGCTCCGTTTTCGGAGCAGATTCCATTCTCGCTCCCGACTTCGGGAATGTCAAATTGGGCTTTCCTATTGTGAAAACGGTCTTACGATCAAATGTTTTACTACAATAATAGTATTGTGGATTTCCCAGTATCATGCTGAAAACAAAGGATACAAAAAATGGAAACAGACCTCTTGCCCCTCTAAGGTTTTGTGGTATCCTGAGAGTCCGCAACCGGTAGGACGGGCAAAAAAAGGCGAGTGATCCGCCGAATCCGGGGCGCAAGTCAGCCAGCGGTTCCAAACGAATCGTCAGCGTGTGTGTAGGATTTCCACACCGTGTGGAAATCGTGTGGGAATGTTGTGACCAGTCGGGGGAGAACATCAGGAATGGGGGAACGGGCGTGGAAGAAACGACGGTCGCGGTGGCGAAGGCGATGGATCCCTGGGAGCAGATCAAATCGCATTTATCGGGCAAGTTGAGCACTCAAGCGTATCAGAACTGGCTGCTGCGCACCGTGCTGGAGGGGTCGGACGGCGTTTCGCTGCGGGTGCGGGTTCCGGATCAGGTCACCAAAGACTGGATGGAACAGGAGTATGCGGATCAGATCCGCACGTCGATCGCGGAACTACGCTTGCCTTTTGAGAAGGTTGTATACAACGCGTATGCGACGCATTCTGGAATCGCTCCGCATGCGGAAGCGCATTCGCCGGAGCCGATCTTTGCGTCGGCGGCGGGGCAGCTCAATCCAAGGTTCGGCTTCGACAGTTTCGTGGTAGGGTCGTGTAATCAATTTGCGCATGCCGCGGCGCGCGCGGTGGCGTCGAGTCCCTCGCGCAGCTACAATCCGCTGTTTCTCTACGGCGGTGCGGGCCTGGGAAAAACACACCTGATGCATGCCATCGGGCGCTCGCTGATCGAGCAGTATCCGAGCATGCGCGTGGTGTATACCTCCAGCGAGCGATTCATGAACGAAATGATCGCGTGTTTCAAATGCGATCGCATGCCATCGTTTCACCGTCACTATCGCACCGCGGATGTGCTACTGATCGACGACGTGCAGACCATCGCGGGAAAAGCGCGCACTGAGGAAGAGTTCTTCTACACCTTTAATGAACTGTACGAGCACGGCAAGCAGATCGTGATTTCGAGCGATTCGGCGCCGAAGCATACGCCCAACCTGGTGGATCGCCTGCGCTCGCGCTTCGAGTGGGGGCTGATGGTAGACATTCAACCCCCGGATCCGGAGACTAAGATGGCGATCCTCGACAAAAAAGCCGAGGCGGAAGGCATCACGCTGCCGGAGGATGTGCGCATTTACCTCGCGACCAAGACTAAAACCTCGAATGTTCGCGAGCTGGAAGGTGCGCTGGTCAAACTGGTGGCGTATTCGTCCGTGACCGGTTCGCCTATTAATCTTTCCATGGCGCAGCAACTGCTGAAGTACCTGGTGCCGGGCCAGGAACGACGCGTAACTATGGATTCCGTGATTCGCGCCGTGGCGGAGCGCTTCCAATTGCAACCCGCCCAGCTCAAGCAGAAGACCAATGCGCGGCAGATTTCCTATCCGCGGCAGGTGGCGATGTATCTGATCAAAGAGCTCACTCAGGCGTCGCTTCCGGAGATCGGTCGGATGTTCGCCGGCAAGCATCACACGACGGTGCTGCACTCGGTACAAAAAATCGAGAGGCTACGCCACATAGACCCGGATTTGAACCACATCATCCACAGCGTAATGGACAGTATCCATTGAGCTTAGATTGGTTCTCCACACAAGCGCCCTGGCTCGGGCTGTGCATGCCTGTCAGTAAACCGGCAGGGGCTGGTTTCTCCCACAGCGGCACACCCGGAAACGCACAACTTGGTGGTCCTTTAACCACACGGTCTTGCTATAATTTAGAGAGAAATCAACGTTTCAACAGTGCCTATGAATCTTCTTCTTCTGTAGTACATCTTTGAGTACCTGAAGAAGAACACTTGCGCGAAGGAACCGTCCAAATGGAATTCACCGTAAGCAGGGCCGACCTGGTTCGTGAGCTGAACCTCTCGCAGGGCGTCGTGGAGAAGAAAACCACGATTCCGATTTTGTCGAACGTCCTGATGGAGGCTGAGGGCGACCGCGTGCATCTAACCGCGACCGACCTCGAGCTGGGGATCCGCTGCTCTTGTCCAGCCCGCGTAAAGAAGCCAGGCAGCGGCACAGTGCCCGCGCGGCGCCTTCTGGATTATGTGCGGCTGCTACCCGACGCCGATGTGCAGATGAAGATCCAGGAGAACCACTGGGCCAGTCTGACTTGCGGACGATCGAAGACCCGTATTGCTGGAATGTCGCGCGATAGTTTTCCGGAGCTGCCGCAAATGCCGGCCGTGCTGGCTGAGATTCCATTCGGTGTGCTCACGGCGATGATCTCGAAAACCGTGTTCGCGATCTCGACCGAGGAATCGCGCTTCACGTTGAACGGGGCGCTGCTGGTTTTTAAGAAAGGCGGCCTGATCATGGTCGCGACGGACGGGCATCGTCTGGCGATGATCGAGAGCTCGGGGGAGATGGCGGGAATCACGGGCGCGTATCGGGCGCTGCTGCCGCGCAAGGCGATGTTGGAGCTTCAGAAGCTGGCGGGCGATAGTGATCCCGCGTCAATAGTGAAATTCGCCGGCGATGAGAACCACTTATTCTTCCAGTTGGGCGACCGGCTGTTGCTATCGCGCAAACTGACCGGCAACTTCCCGGATTACGAACGTGTGCTTCCCAAGGAACACGGCAGCTCGGTGAAGTTGCAGCGTGAAGAATTACGCGGCGCTCTGGAACGCGTGGGGCAGTTCGCCGACGACCGGTCGCGCGCCATTCGTGTGGCGGTGAGGCCCGGCGAAGTAAAAGTACATTCTTCGGTTTCTGAGATGGGCGAAGCCGAGGAGAGCATTCCGGCCGAGTACACCGGCACGGAAGTCGAGATCGGTTTCAACGCGGAATATCTGCTCGACTTCCTGCGGGCGGTCAATGAGTCCGAAGTAGCGTTCCATTTCAAAGACGCGCACAGCGCGGGCGAGATGCGCCCGGGCGGCGAGAAGCCGGAAAACTACCGCTACGTAATCATGCCCATGAGGATTTGAGTGCGATGGCAGTACTCACGGACGATCCGGACAACAATCAGTCGAAGGAAAGCATGGCAACAAAAGATACAAGCGCAGTGTACGACTCCACCAGTATCAAGGTCCTGGAGGGCCTGGAGGCGGTACGTTTGCGGCCCGCAATGTATATCGGCTCGACCGGCGATATCGGTCTGCACCACCTGGTTTATGAAGTGGTCGACAACTCGGTCGACGAAGCGCTGGCCGGATACTGCACCGAGGTTAACGTGACGATTCACGAAGACGACTCGCTGACGGTGATCGACAACGGCCGCGGCATTCCGTCGGCGGCGCAGGTGGTCATGACCAAGCTGCACGCCGGCGGGAAGTTCGATTCGAATACGTACAAAGTATCGGGCGGCTTGCATGGCGTGGGTGTGAGCTGCGTCAACGCGCTCTCAGAAGTACTGATGCTCGAGATCTGGCGCGATGGCGGCACCTACGAGATGGAGTTCGCCCGTGGCGTCCCGAAGTCGCCCCTGGTGAAGACGGGAAAAGCGGGTCGCAAGACCGGCACCAAGATCACCTTCAAACCGGACAACACCATCATGGATGCGACCCGGTTCAACTTCGATACTTTGTCGCAGCGCTTACGTGAGCTGGCCTTCCTGAACAAGGGTCTGCGTATCACACTGGCCGATGAGCGCGAAGATCCGCCGCGCGTGAGCGAATTCCTTTTCCAGGGCGGCATCGCTGAGTTCATCAAGCACCTGAACAAGGGCAAGACGGTGCTGCACGACAAACCGATTCATTTCGAGGGCGAGCGCGAGCTGCCGAATGGCGGCACGATCGCGATGGAAGTGGCGCTGCAGTACAACGATTCGTACAGCGACAGCGTGTTCGCGTTTGCGAACAACATCAACACGGTCGACGGCGGCACGCACCTCAGC
>WNFL01073973.1_pt1 | contig 16263 bp, 16 predicted proteins | sample 5400361 | NCBI WGS metagenome assembly WNFL01 (sample SAMN13153351, study PRJNA577476) | soil metagenome | isolation source: 40 cm soil on Douglas fir-dominated hillslope | place: USA:California | collected 2013-09-17 | reverse complement strand
TCTCAGCGGACGGAATTCGTCTTCGGTCAGCTCTCCCGAAAGGAATCGCCCCGTCTGGTCGCGGAACTGCGCGACGCGTTCGGCGACGAGGGCGTGGTCATATGTGTCGTAGCGGTACATGTCACCCCATGAGGAGCTTGGTGCCGGCGAAGAGCAGAACGCCGACCAGCGAGAAGCGCAACACCTTCTCCGGGATGCGCGCGGCGAGGGTGCTGCCCAGCCAGATGCCCGGCAGCGAGCCGACGAGAAGGCTCGCGAGCAGCCACCAGTTCACGTTGCCGAAGAGCGCCGCGTGCGCGATATCCGTTCCGACGATGCGCGTGGTCGCGAGCAACGGGAACAGCAGCACGAGGGCCGTCACGCCGATCGCTCCGGCACCCACCGAGGAGAGAGTGACCGCGAGGCCGATGAATGCGCCCATCGCCACCGTGGCGCCCGACTGGTGACGCGCGAGGAAGCCGCGTCCCGTGTGCGAGTGGGCCCACTCCAGCAGCTGCGCGCGCAAGGCGACGGCGAGCGCCGTCAGCACCAGCATGAAGCCGAGCGAGGTCGCGACGAGGAGCTGAGTCGAGGCGCCGGCGCGCGGCAGGACGGAGAGCGCGATCAGCCCCACGAGGGCGCCGGGGATGCTGCCCGAGGCGAGGAGCCCCGTGATGCGCCAGTCCACGTGCCCCTTCGACGCGTGGTTCGCAGCCCCGCCGATCTTCATGAATCCCGCATTCAGGAGGTCCGTGCCGACGGCCGTGACCGGCGCCACGCCGAAGCCCAGCACCAGCAGCGGCGTCATCAGCGCGCCACCGCCAACACCGGTGAGGCCGACGATCACGCCGACCACGAAGCCCGCTATCGAGTAGGGAAATTCGATCATGGAGAGGTCCTTGCCCTTGAATGGTAGGGAATCGCATCATTCCTAGAAAATACTTAATTGTGCTATGGTTAGAACTGGATGGAATTAGCCATGAAAGCAGGGTAAGGGATTGAATCTTCAGCAACTTCGATATGTATCCGAGGTGGCCAAGCGGAGGCTGAACGTCTCCGAGGCGGCCCAGAGCCTTCATACGTCCCAGCCCGGCGTGTCGAAGCAGATCCGCGCGCTCGAGGAGGAGCTGGGCAGCGACATCTTCGTGCGCCAGGGGCGGCGCTTCACCGCGGTGACCGATGCAGGGAAGGAGATCATCCAGGCCATCGATCGCATTCTCGCGGACCTCGCGAACCTTCGCGCAGTCGGCGCGGAGTTCGCGCATCACGCGCGCGGCACGCTCGCGGTGGGCGTGACCCACACCCAGGCGCGCTACGCGCTGCCGCCGATCATCACGCAGTTCAAGAAGAAATTCCCGGACGTGAAGCTGAAGCTGCTGCAGGGAAACCCGCACCAGCTCGCGCACATGGTGGCCGCGGGCGAGACCGATGTCTCGATCGCCACGGAAGCGCTCGACGAGTATCCGGAGCTCGTCACCGTGCCGTGCTATCGCTGGCATCACTGCGTCGTCGTGCCCAGCGGGCATCCGCTCGCGAAGGTGAAGCCCCTCACGCTGGAAGCGATCGCGCAGTACCCGATCGTGACCTACGATCCCACGTTCGCGGGGCGCACCGCCGTGGACAAGGCTTTCGCCACGCGCAATCTCGCGCCCGACGTGGTGCTGACGGCGCTGGACTCCGACGTGATCAAGTCGTACGTGTCGCTGGGGCTGGGCGTGGGGATCATCTCGTCGCGCGCGTTTCGCGCCGGCAAGGACGAAGGATTGAAGGCGCTCGATTGCGAGCACCTCTTTCCCGCGCAGACCACGCGCCTCGCGTTCAAGCGCGGCACTTACCTTCGCAGCTACGTGGTGGAATTCATCCGCCTCTTCGCGCCGCACGTGACGGCGGTGGACCTGAAGCAGCTCGAAGCGGGGAACGCCGAGGACTTCAGCATATGATAAGCAATTGAATATTAAGTATAAAAAAGAGAAGGATCACTGGTCGTTAGGTTTGCCACTAAAATATAGTTGCAAAGCGCCCCGACGATCCCAATAATCCGGTGTCCCAAGCAAAGAAGCGCATCGAAAGGCTCAGATCGGTTCCTGCCGATTTTTCGTGGGACGAGTTGGTCGTCGTCCTTGAGGATCTTGGTTTCAAGGAGCTGACTAAGAAGGGAGGCGGATCACACCGCACATTCATGGATGCGCAAGAACGCAAGATTGTCACCGCCAAACCGCATCCGTCACCCAACGTGCGGCGCTACCTTCTGCGTGACGTGCTCAAGAAGTTGGTGGAATATGGAATCCTGAACGATGAGTGATCGAGTACTGAGCTACAACGGCTATCTGGGATCCGTAGAGGTAAGCCTCGAAGACGATTGTTTGTTTGGGAAGCTATTGCATGTCCGGGATCTCGTGACTTATGAGGGTCAATCACCGGCCGAACTGAAGACAGCTTTCGAGCGAGCGGTCGACAATTACCTGGACGAATGCAAACGCCTTGGGGTTGAGCCTGACAAGACGTTTTCTGGCACGTTCAATGTGCGAATCGAGCCGGAGTTGCACCGAAAAGTCTGTGTGGCCGCTCTGCATCACGGCTGTACCCTCAACGAGTACGTCTGCCAAGCGCTAGAAACGGCGGCGAGCGAGAGTAGGACGGTTATTAATCAGACTCACGTTCACACTCACATTCTCGAATTCGAGATTCAAGGCCAACAGGAAAGTTTTGAAAGTGCAATTGCACCGTCATGGCAACGCGTAAGCGGAAAAAGCACCAAATCGCCGCACTGAAGCTGCGCGATCTGGCCTGCCATTTGGCAGACTATCGAGTGGTCAAACTCGAGTGCGAAAGATTTTTCCCCCCAGAGGAATCGCCAAGGGGGACGTTTAAACTCGAGTCCAGCTCTTCGATCGATCTATTTAAGCCAAGTCCAAACAAGGCTAAGCAGTTCTTGGTGATGCGCTCCGAGTTGGACTTGACGGGGACGCGCGTAGTGCAGAGGGATGGTAAATCTGTGGAGGACACACCTTCCTTCCGCATCCTTCTAATCTCTGAGGGCCTGTTTGATCACAACGGACCGGAGCTCACCACCACCTCAGAATTCGATGAAGAGGTATTCCGACGTCTAATTTCCGAAGTCTATCCGTTGGCCATGCTGAGAATTCGCGAGGTTGCAGCCGACATGGGATATACAGGTGTGCGACCCAAGATAGGGTTTGATCACGAGGAACCGTTGAGCGATGAGGCGCCTCAAGCGGAAAAGGTGGCTCTTCAGGAAACAGAAGCTACAAACTCCTAACGAGCTCCGGCTTCGCTAGCACTTCGCCCACTGCGTGGAGTAATTCTCCAGCGGCCTCACCACGGATACATCCTCCACCGCGGCGCGCGAGCGGTTTCCCATCTCCATCTGCAGGCGGAACTGGTACTTGGTGAAGAACTCCTGGAATTTCTCGCCGCCGAAGGTTCCGACCGCGAAGAGCTCGTCGGCCTTGGGATCGTGCTGGAGGATGATCGTCGCGAGCGGTTGCGGCGCCGGACCCGAGACCACGCGCGCGCCGGCGGCCGGGTCGTAGACGCTGCGGTCCGAGCAGCACGTGATCACCTTGCCCTTGCCCGCGACGGGACTGGGCTCGTTGCGGTAGCCGATGAAGCTCACCTGCTTCGTGGGATAAGTCATCTTGTGGGCGCAGATTGCCGAATAGGCGACCACGTTGCGCTCCGGCCCCACGCCGCCCTCCCACGTGTAGTCGTATCCGGTCTCGGTCTTGAGGAGCACGCCACCCGCGGCGGGGCGATCGAGGCGAAGCAGGAAGCAGGGCGTGGCGGAGAAGGGGTAGTCGAAGACATAAGTGGCACCCACGTTCATATGCGCCTGCCGGATCGGCTGTCGCTTTTCGTCGACAAGTTTTGCGCGCTTGTACATCCGCGCCGAAAGGCCGGTCGCTTTCGCGTCGGGGAGCGCGGCGCCCGCGGCCGAGGCGGCGCACACCTGCACGAAATCGCGGCGCTTCATGCCGCTAGTTTAGCGGCCTCCCCGGGTCCATCGCGCACCTCGGAATCCAAAGCGTTCTGCACCGGAATGCGGAACCATGCCGCGTACAGCGCGGGAAGGAAGATCAGGGTGAGGAGTGTGGCGACGACCAGCCCACCCATGATCGCCACCGCCATCGGGCCGTAGAAGGCGCTGCGGGTGAGGGGGATCATGGCGAGGACGGCGGCTGCGGCCGTGAGCATGATCGGGCGGAAACGGCGCACGGTCGCGTCGGCGATCGCGTCCGCGGGCTCGCTGCCCTCGGCGATGTCGCGGTCGATCTGGTCCACGAGGATCACGGAGTTGCGCATGATCATGCCGGCGAGCGCGATCGTGCCCAGCATCGCGACGAAGCCGAACGGCACGTTGAAGACGAGGAGGGCCGCCGCCACGCCGATGAGACCAAGCGGCGCGGTGAGGAGCACGAGTGCCAGGCGCGAGAAGCTTTGCAGCTGCAGCATCAGCACCGTGACCATGACGAGGATCATGACGGGTGCGACGACCGCGATGGAGCGCTGGCCCTTGCCGGCGTCCTCGATGGCCCCGCCCGTGTCGATGCGATAGCCCGCGGGAAGCTTCGCGCGGAGCGGTTCGATCTTCTCCTCGAGTTGCTTGCTCACCACGGGCGCCTGGATTCCGTCCTTCAGGTCCGAGCGCACGGTGATCGCGGGCAGCCGGTCGCGGCGCCAATACACGCCCTGCTCGAAGCCATAGGTGACCTCGGCGATCTGTCCCAGCGGGACGCTGCGCCCGCGGCCCACCGGAACGGCGAGGTCCTTCATGAGGCTCATGAAGACGCGCTCTTCGCGCGCGCCGCGCACGAGTACGTCGATCTGCTTGTCGTTCTCGCGATAGGTGGTGGCGGCCTGGCCCATGAGGACCGTGTTCAGGAATTGCGAGAGCTCCTGCGTCGAGATGCCCAGCACGCGCGCGCGGCTCTGGTCGATGGCGAGCGTGATCACCTTGGAAGGCTCGTCCCAGTCGAAGCTGACCTCGCGCGTCCATGGGCTCGCGCGCATCTCGGCGGCCACCTGGTTCGCGATCTCGCGGATTTTCTGCTTGTCCTCGCCCACGACGCGGAACTGCACCGGGAAGCCCACGGGCGGCCCGTTCTCGAGGCGGTTCACGCGGCCGCGCACTTCGGGGAAGTCCTGCTCGAAGAGGGCGAGGAGCCGGCCTCGCACGGCCTCCCGGTCGTCGCTCCCCTTCGTGTTCACGATGAACTGGCCGAAGTTCGCGTTCACGAGCTGCTGGTCGAAGGGCAGGTAGAAGCGCGGGCTGCCGCTGCCCACGTAGCTCACGAAATTCTCGATGCGGTCCTTCAGTTGGGGATCGGTGAGCAGGATCTTCTCCAGCTTCCTCACCTGCGCCTCGGTCGCGGGCAGCGACGCGCCCTCGGCGAGCCTCAGGTCCACGATGAGCTCGGGGCGGCTCGCGGCGGGGAAGAACTGCTGCTGCACGAAGCGGAAGGCGAACACGGCGACGACGAATGTCGCGGCGGTGGCGCCGATCACGATCCAGCGATGGTCCACGCACCACGCGACCAGCCTGCGGAAGCGCTGGTAGAAGGGCCTTGCGTACACCGCGTGCTCGTCGGCGTGAGCGCCCGCCTTGCGGAAATCCGGCAGCAGCTTGTAGCCGAGGTACGGCACGAAGATCACCGAGACGACCCACGACACGAGGAGCGCGATGGTCGTCACCGCGAAGATCCGCGGCCGTGACGATCGTGCCCGTGAGCATCGGCATCGCGGTCGAGGTGTAGGCGAAGCTCGCGGCGCGCACGCGCTCCCAGCCTTGCTCCATCTTCACTACCATCATCTCCACCGAGATGATCGCGTCGTCGACGAGCAGGCCCAGCGCGATGATGAGCGCGCCCAGCGAGATCTTGTGCAGGTCGATCCCCGCCACGGACATGAAGAGGAACGTCACGGCGAGCGTGAGCGGGATGGAGAGCGCCACGATGAGCCCGGTGCGAAGCCCCAGGGAAAGGAAGCTCACCACGAGCACGATCGCCACCGCCTCGGTGAGCGAGCGGGTGAACTCGTGCACCGAGCGCTTCACCGTCGCGGGCTGGTCGTTCACGCGGTCCAGCTCGAGGCCCACCGGCAATTCCTTCTCGATGCGTTCGATCTGGGCGTCGAGCGCATGGCCGAGCGCGATGATGTCGCCGCGCGGCACCATCGAGACGGCGATGCCCAGCGCCTCCTTGCCCATGTAGCGCATGCGCGGCGCCGGCGGATCCACGAAGCCGCGATAGACGCTCGTGACGTCGCCCAGGCGGAAGAGCCGTCCGTTGGCGCGGATCGCGATCTCCTTCACCGCCTCGACGGAATCCAGCGCGCCCGTCGCGCGCAGGTAGATGCGGTCGGTGGGCGTCTCGAAGCTGCCGGTGGCCGACACGGCGTTCTGTTGCGCGAGCGCGGCGAACACCACCGCGGGCTCGATGCCGAAGGTCGCGAGCTTGGCGTTGGCGAGCTCCACGAAGATCTTCTCGTCCTGCTCGCCCACCAGGTCCACCTTGGCCACGTCCTTCACGCGCAGGAGCTGGTTGCGGATGCGATCGGCCGTCTCCTTCAGCTGCGCATACGTGAAGCCGTCGCCGGTGAGCGCGTAGATGTTGCCGAACGTGTCGCCGAATTCGTCGTTGAAGAAGGGGCCCTGGATGCCCTGCGGCAGGGTGTTGCGGATGTCGCCCACCTTCTTGCGGACCTGGTACCACGTGTCCTTGATCTCGTCGGGGCGCGACGAGTCCTTCACGAAGACGAAGACGACCGATTCGCCCGGCTTCGAATAGCTGCGCAGGAAATCGAGGCGCGGCGTCTCCTGGAGCTTGCGCTCGATCCGGTCGGTGAGCTGGCGCTCGACTTCCTCGGCCGAAGCGCCCGGCCACATCGTGCGCACCACCATGAGCTTGAAGGTGAAGTCGGGATCCTCGGCCTAGCACGATCATGAAGTAGAGCACCAGCACCTGGTGCGCCAGCGCCCACTCGGAGAGGTTGAAGCGCTTCAACATCGAAGGCTAGTTGCGCGCTTGCTGCGACGTGGGCAGGCCGTGCGCGTCGGCAATGCGAACCGCTTGTCCCGCGCGCAGCTTGTGCACGCCGGCGGTCACCACCACGTCGCCGGGCGCGAGCCCTCCGATGATCGAGACGCCGTCCTCGCGGAATTGCCCGACGGTAACGGGCTTCGAGCGCACCTGGCTCGTGACGGGATCGACCACCCAGACCGCGGGTTGCGCGCGATCGCCCGCAAGCGCCGACAGCGGCAGCAGCACGAGCTGGCTGTCGTTGGCCGGCGCGAAGACGACGTTGGCCGTCATCCCGAGCTGCGCATCGGCCGGTGTATCGATCGCCGCGACGCGCACGGCATAGGTTCGCGTGACCGGATCGGCGCCGCCCGCGATTTCGCGAACCCGTCCGCGAAAGAGCTTGTCGGGCGCCGCCCAGAGCGAGATGCCCACTTCCTGGCCGGGCTTGAAGCGCGCGAGCTGTCCCTCCGGCGCATTCAGCACGACTTCCTTCTCGCCCGCGTGCGCGAGCTTCAGCACCGGCTGGCCCGCGGCGACGACCTGGCCCGGTTCCGCGGCCACGGAGATCACGACGCCATCGGCGTCCGCGACGAGGTTCGTGTACGAAGCCTGGTTGCCGGTGATCGCGGCCTGCGAGCGCGCCTGCTCGACTCTTGCCTTCGCCGCGTTGAACGCGTTCTGCTTCACGTCGAACGCCGACGCGCTGATGAATTTCTTGTTGAGGAGGTCGGCATGGCGCTCGAGCTCGGCTTTCGCGAGCGCGAATTCGCTCTCGGCGGAAGCGAGCATCGCCTGCGCGCCCTGCGCCGCGAGCTTCGCGTCCTCGGGATCGAGGCGCGCGAGCACCTGGCCCCTCGTCACGCGAGCGCCCGCGTCGACGGGGCGCGCGACGATCTTGCCCGCCACGCGAAAGCCCATGTCGGTCTCGTAGCGCGCGCGGACTTCGCCGGAATAGATGTCGCGGCTCGCGACCGCACCGGGTGCCACGCGTTGCGTGAGCACTGGGCGCACCGGCTCTTCGGTGACGGCGGCCTTGCCGCAGGCGGCGAGGGTGGCGGCGATCGCGATCGCGAGGAGGATGCGTTTCATCGTTGCTTTCCTTTGGTGTTCATGGCGCCGGCCCAGAGGGCGCGCAGCGCTTTTTCCACTTCGGCTTCGTAATCGAGCATGAGGAGCTTCAGCTCCGGGCGGGACGCCGCCTTGCCGAAGCGTTCGTTGGGATGCACCAGCTGCCACAGCCCCACGATGAGTGCGTAGCTGTGCATGAGGATGAGGACCCCGCCGCCGTGCCCCAGGGCCTTGAAATGGCGCTCGAGCCCATCGCCGGCGGCCATCAGGAACTGGGCCACGCGCGCCTTGAACTCGATGGCCGTCTCAAGCGGGATCTCGCGATCCATCATCCCGAAGCAGCGGCTGGTGAGCGGGAGATAGCCGGGCACGCGGATCATGTGGTCGCGCGTGATCGGAAAGATGTCGTCGAAGTCGAGCGGGCCGGGCTCGCGCAGCTTCTTGCCGAGCTGCGTGAAGAAGCGCTGGACGTGCAGCTCGTGCAGCGCGAGGAGCATCTCCTCCTTGCTCGGGAAGTAGAGGTAGACGGTGCCCTTGGCGACGCCCGCCTTGTCGGCGACCTCGGCCACACTCGGCATGCGGTCGGGGTGCTTGAGGTAGAGGGCCTCGACCGCATCGAGGATCTCCTGGCGGCGCTCGGCCTTGTCCTCGGTGGCGATGGCGCGGGGCTTGACTTTGGCCTGCACGAAATGACTCCGGGTCAGTTATGCGGCACGATAAATGACCCGCGGTCAGTTCGTCAAGTGGGATGCGACGAAACGCGCCGGCGCAACCGTGGAGCGCCGGATGCGCCTGCGCGGACCGTCCGGAAAGATCCGGGCTTTCAATGGCTTGAGCGAGGAGTGCGCGACCACCGAGGTGGGCGCGGCGTAGAATTGGGGTGTAGGTGTGGTCGCGTGACTTGGCGACGCGCATTACCTTTCTCGAGAGAGCCACGATGAGTATTGGCGATCAATCGCCCCGGGCGCACATCACCGCCCCGCCCTCGCTGAGCCCGGTGATGCGAGCCATCGTCAGGCACCGCGGCGTCCAAACCGCTGCCGTGTTGTGGGTCGTTGGCTATGTTGTCGTGGTCTGGCTCGCGGAGGGGTCGTTGCCATTCGATCGCCCGGCTATCGCCCGGCTGCCCTTTGCCTTGCAGATGGCCGCGCCCACCGTCACATTGATCGAGATTTTCGGGCTGATGGTGTTGGCCTTCCTGCTCACCCGCAAGCGCGTTATTCCCGACATGGCCGCGCGCGCGCCCGAGCGTCGGATTGCCTTGCGCGAGACGGTCCTTGTTCTCGCCTACGCGGCGGTCGGTCAGTTCGGTGGCTGGATCGTGGGTCCGGCGCTTGGTTACCGTCCCTTCAGCTTCCACATTGCCGGCACCATCTTTGGCTGCGGTGTGCTGCCGGGACCGGCGGAGTTCTGGACCTGGGCGATCTATAACTTCCTGGTCTTCGCCGTGGCGCCGTACTTCTACTTCCGGGCACGCTACACAATCACCGAGCTCAATCTTCGCTCGACCAATCGTCGCAACGACATGCTGCTGATCCTCGCCATCCTCGCGATCGAATCCGCCTTCGAACTGAGCGCGTTCGACGGCATATTCGGTCTGAATCCGCGTCAGGCGCTCCTCGGTGCCGCGCTTGCTTTCTCGCTCTTCTTCATTGGAACGGTGTTGCCGACAATGGTCCTGATCTATGCGATCCTGCTTCCGCGCTACCTCAAGCTTACGGGGTCGGCCATCAGCGCCGTGCTGCTCGGCGGACTGACTTATGCTGCGATGCATATCGTCGAAGGGTGGTCGGTATTTGATTCGCCACGAGACACCGTGCTGTCGCTGATTTTCGTGCTACTGCAATACGTCGGCCCTGGGATGATGAAGAGTGTGCTGACGCTGCGTACGGGCAACGCGTGGGTTCACGCGTTCAGCTATCACGCCATTGCACCGCACATGATTGTCGATACGCCTCTTGTGGTGAAGGCCTTCGGCATCGCCTGAAAGGAAGCGCGGGACGCGGGGTTGTGAGGCTTCAGCCCTCGCGGCTCCAGTGGGGCGGGCGCTTCTCGAGGAACGCGGCGAAGCCTTCGCGCGCTTCGGGCAAGCTGCGCATTCGGGCGAACTTCGCAGCGGTTAGCTCGCGCACTTCGGGCGACGCCAGGCTTCCGAGTCGCGAATAGAGCGCCTTGATCTCGGCCAGCGCGCCGGGCGCGCAGGCATGCAGTTCGCGCGTGAGCGCATCGACCGCGTCGTCGAGCTGGTCGTCCGGTACTACTTTCCAGACGAGGCCGAGGGCCTGCGCCTCGGCCGCCTCGATGCGCAGGGTCGAGAGCGCGAGCTGGCGAGCGCGGTGCGCACCCACCGCGGCGATGAGATAGGGCGACATCACGGCGGGGATGATGCCGAAGCGCGCCTCGCTCACCGAGAAGCGCGCGCTCTGCGAGGCGATCGTGAAGTCGCACGTGCACGCGAACCCCACGGCGCCGCCCATGCAGGCGCCCTGCACGCGCGCGATGGTGGGCTTGGGGCAGGTCGCGATCGCGTGAAGCATGCCGGCGAACCGGCGTGCATCCTCCAGGTTGGCCGCTTCCGACGCTTCGCCTTGGCGCTTCATGTAGTGGACGTCGGCGCCCGCGCTGAACACCTTGCCCCGGCCCGCGAGCACGACGCATCGCACGCGCGGATCGCTTCCAGCCTCGGAGAACGCCTGCGTGATCTCCCCGGCCATCGTTTCCTCGAAGGTGTTGAGCGCCTCGGGACGCGCCATCTCCACGCGCAGCACGCCGCCTGCGCGGCGATCGATCGCGAGAACCGTCATCCGAAGCGCACGTACTGGAAGTCGAACGCCTGCCCGTTGATCCCGGAGGCAGGCGGCGCGATCCAGCCGGCGAACTTCCCGGGCTCGACGACGCGTCCCATGAGCGAGGCGACGAATGCGCGATCGCCCTCGGTCGGCAACCATTCGGTAACGCGCGCGTTCCACTCTGCATCGCTCACGACACGGCCCTCGGGTGAGACCTTGACCGCGGAGAGCGTTCCGATGCGGCGGTTGAACGCCTTGTGGGGCAGGAAGAGGCGCGGCCTCACGCCCGTCTTCTCGATGCGCTTGTTCCATCGGTCCACGCCGTTCTGCGAATCGCGGATGAAGTCGTCGCGAAGCAATTCGTTCAGGGCGTTGAGCATCGGCACGCGGCGCGGCTCGAGCCGGCCGTCCTTCACCTCGAGGATCTCGTAGGTCTCGCCGTGCAGGCGATGGTCATCCTCGAACTTCGCCTCGTCGAAGCGGCCCTTGAGGCCCGAGCCGTAGAACGTTGCAGCGTTGCTCGACTGGTCGGCGCCGAAAAGGTCGAGGGTCACGCTGTAGTGGGCGTTGAGGTAGCGCTGGAGCGTGGCGAGATCGATCACGCCGGCGGCGCACAGCTTCTCCGGATCGTCGGTGGCGAGCTCGTTCATGACCTGGCAGGTGCGCTGGATCACGCGCGAGACGCCCGCGTCGCCCACGAACATGTGGTGCGCCTCCTCGGTGAGCATGAAGCGCGTGGTGCGCGCGAGCGGGTCGAAACCGGATTCTGCGAGCGCCTTCAGCTGGAACTTGCCGTCGCGGTCGGTGAAGTGCGTGAACATGAAGAAAGAGAGCCAGTCGGGCGTGGGCTCGTTGAAGGCGCCGAGGATCCGGGGATTGTCCGCGTCGCCCGAGCGCCGTTCGAGGAGGGCCGCCGCTTCCTCCCGCCCGTCGCGCCCGAAGTAGCGGTGCAACAGGTACACCATCGCCCAGAGATGGCGGCCTTCCTCGACGTTGATCTGGAAGAGGTTACGCAGGTCGTAGAGGCTGGGCGCCGTGCGCCCGAGGTGGCGCTGCTGCTCGACCGAGGCGGGCTCCGTGTCGCCTTGCGTCACGATGATGCGGCGCAGGTTGCCTTGCGTCACGATGATGCGGCGCAGGTTCGCTCGATGCTCGCCGGGCACGTCCTGCCACGCGGCCTCGCCCATGTGGTCGCCGAAGTGGATCCTGCGCTCCTTCGCCGCGGGCGCGAGGAAAATGCCCCAGCGGTAGTCGGGCATCTTCACGTAGTCGAAGTGCGCCCAATCGTCGGATTCGACGCCGATCGCCGTGCGCAGGTACACGTCGTGGTCCTGCGTGCCCGCGGGCCCCACCTCGTTCCACCACCCGACGAAATCGGGCTGCCACTGCTCGAGGGCGCGCTGCAGCGCGCGGTCGCCCGCGAGGTTCACGTTGTTCGGGATTCTCTCGGTGTAGTCGATGGTCATCGCGGTAGGCGGTAGGCGGTGGGCGGTTGGCGAATTACACCCGTTTCCAGTCGAAGGCGGCTTTCTCGCCCTTGCCGTACACCTTGAGCGCGCCTTTCTCACCCACCGCGTTGGGGCGCTGGAAGATCCAGTTCTGCCATGCGGTGAGGAGGCGCCCGAAGATGCGGGTCTGCATCGTCTCCGCTCCGCCGAAGCGCAGGTTCGCCTCCAGGCCCGTGAGGGCATCCGGCGACATCGCCGCGCGCTCCTCGAGCGCGATGCGGATCTCGTCGGGCCAGTCGATGTCGTCGGGCGCGGCGGTGACGAGGCCGGCTTCGAGCGCGGCGCGCGCGTCCGGCGCCTCGCCGATCCGCCCGCGCGCCGCGTCGATCGCCTGGGCGTCTCCGGAAAAACGCCGGCCCAGGCGTGTCTGGCCGTTCACCATCGGGTACGGGCCGAAATTCATCGACGAGAGCGCAAGCTTCGGCGCACGCGCCGCGTCGTCGAGCGCCAGCATATAGGTACGATCGGCGGCGAAGGCGAGCTCGGCGAGCGTGCCGGCGAAACACGAGCCCGGCTCGACCAATGCGAAAAGGGTTCGCGACGAGACGTCCAGGCGCGCGAAGGTGCGCCTCAGCATCCCGATCACCTCGCGCACGAAACCATGGGCTGCATGACGCTCCATGAAGGCGTCGCACGCCAGCACGGCCGCGGGGTCCCCGGATGTCTTGACGATCCAGGTGCCGATGTCGAGCTCGTTCGCGCGCATCGTGAGGATGGCGTCGTCCAGCTCGCGGGCCATGGCGAGCGGCCACCACGCGGCGTCGAGCTTGTCGGCGGGCACGTGCCCGGCGCTCGACGGGCCGCGCACGATCCACGTGGCGTTGCGCGCCACGCGGTCGATCACGATCTCCACGTGCGGGTAGCGGATCACGTCGCCGCTCGTGACGCGCTCCACCGGCGGCAGGACGACCGCGTGCGCGCCCGCGGGCCGATCGCTCGATTGCGCGAGCTTCATCGCGTGGTCGCGCACTGTTGCCGCGAACTGTGCGGGCTTCGCGATCGCATCCACCAGCTTCCAATCGAGCGCGCGCTGGCCGCGCACCCCTTCGGCGGTGGTGCAGAAGATGTCCGCGTGGTCGTGCCGCACGTGGCGCTTGTCGGTCATGCGCGTGAGCCCGCCCGTGCCTGGGAGCACGCCCAGCAGCGGCACTTCGGGCAGGGACACCGCCGAGGAGCGGTCATCCACGAGCACGATCTCATCGCAGGCCATCGCAAGCTCGAATCCGCCGCCCGCGCACGTGCCGTTCACGGCGGCGACGAACCTGAGGCCCGAATGCCGCGACGAGTCCTCGATGCCGTTGCGTGTCTCGTTGGTGAACTTGCAGAAGTTCACCTTTGACGCGTGGCTCGCGGCACCCAGCATGAAGATGTTCGCGCCGGAGCAGAAGATGCGTTCCTTCGCGCTGGTGAGGACGACGGCGCGCACTTGCGGATGCTCGAAGCGGATGCGGTTCAGCGCGTCGGCGAGCTCGATGTCCACGCCGAGGTCGTAGGAATTGAGCTTGAGCTTGTAGCCCGGCTCGAGGGGCGCGTCCTCGGCGACGTCCATCGAAAGCGTGGCGATCGGCCCGTCGAAGGCGAGGCGCCAGTGCCGGTAGCGCGAGGGTTCGGTGCGGTAGTCGACCATGGCCCGATAATATGCCTGAGAGGAGGCACCGCCATGAGAGCCGGCCTGATCCATCCGCCCGGAGAGCGCTTCAACTTCGCGCAGCACCTGATCGATCGCAACGCCGGCCGCGCCTCGTCGATCGCATACATCGACGACCACGAGACGATGACCTACGGCGACCTCGAGGAGCGCGTGCGGCGACTCTCGAGCGCATTGCGGGCGCTGGGCGTGCATCGCGAGGAGCGCGTGCTGCTCCTCATGCACGACAACAACGACTGGCCCGTCTCCTTCCTCGGCTGCCTGCACGCGGGCGTGGTGCCGGTGTGCATCAACACGCTCCTCACCGTGGACGAGTACGCCTACGTCCTCGAGCACTCGCGAGCGCAGGGCGCGCTCGTCTCGCAGGCGTTGATGCCGACACTCCAGAAGGCGATGGCGCAGGCGCGGCACGAAATCCATTTCATGCTTGTGTCGCGTCCCGAGGGCGAGCGCGCGCCGGGCGCGAGCGGCTTGCGCGAGACGATCCGCACGTTCGCCCCCGACACGCCGCACGCACCCACGGCGGCGGAGGAAATCGCGTTCTGGCTCTATTCCTCGGGCTCGACCGGCCGCCCGAAAGGCACCGTGCACACGCATGCGAACCCATACTGGACCGCCGAGCTGTACGGCATCGGCGTCCTGGGCATCACCGAGCGCGACCTCTGCTATTCGGCCGCCAAGCTTTTCTTCGCGTATGGATTGGGTAACGCGCTCACGTTTCCACTCTCGGCGGGCGCCTCGGTGCTCCTCATGGCCGAGCGCCCGACGCCCGATGCGGTCTTCAGGCGTTGGAAGGAGAAGCAGCCCACGATCTTCTTCGGCGCGCCGACGGGCTACGCGGGGATGCTCGCCTCGCCCAATCTTCCGAAACGCGATGAGGTGCGGCTGCGCCTGGGCTCGTCCGCGGGCGAGGCGCTGCCCAAGGAGATCGGGGAGCGATTCAAGTCGCATTTCGGGTGCGACGTCATCGACGGCATCGGATCGACCGAGATGCTTCACATCTTCATCTCCAATCGCCCGGGGCAGGTCGCCTACGGTACGACGGGACTTCCCGTGCCGGGCTACGACGTGGATCTGCGCGGCGAAGATGGAAAGCCCGTGCCCGACGGCGAGATCGGCGACCTCTACATCCGCGGTCCCAGCGCCGCGCTCATGTACTGGGGCAATTCGGCGAAATCCGCGGAGACGTTCCAGGGCGGCTGGACCAAGAGCGGGGACAAGTACCACCGCGATGCCGCGGGCAACTACGTGTACGCCGGCCGCAGCGACGACATGATCAAGGTGAGCGGGCAGTTCGTCTCGCCCTTCGAGGTCGAGGCCACGCTCGTGAAGCATCCGGCGGTGCTCGAGGCGGCGCTCATCGGCACGCCGGACGCGGACGGCATCACGCGATCGAAGGCGTTCGTGGTGCTGAAGCCCGGGCAGTCCGCCTCGCACGCGCTCGAGGAAGAGCTGAAGGCGTTCGTGAAGGGCCAGCTCGCGCCGCACAAGTATCCGCGCGCGCTCGAATTCATCGCCGAGCTGCCCAAGACCGCGACCGGCAAGATCCAGCGATTCAAGCTGCGCGAGCGCGAGGCGGCTACGTCCGCCGCTGCGCCCGCATGAGCGATCCCTCCGAGCCGCAGTTCGCCGCCGTCACGTGGGGCGGGCGTCTCGTCCGCATCGAGTACCAGTGGGTCGGCAACGGGAAAGCCGTGTGCGTCTTCCTGCACGAGGGCCTGGGCTCGCTCGCCATGTGGCGCGACTTTCCCGCGCGGCTTTGCGAGGCGCTGGGCATGCGCGGGCTCGTGTATTCGCGTCCCGCGTATGGAAAGTCCACGCCACGCACCGCCGGCGAGCGCTGGGACACGGATTTCATGCACCGCCAGGCGCACGAGGTGTTGCCGGCGCTCCTCGACGCGTTGGGCGTGCGCGAGCCGGTCTGGCTCTACGGGCACAGCGACGGAGGCTCCATCGCGTTGCTCTTCGCCGCGCGCTTTCCGGATCGCACCGCCGGCCTCATCGTCGCCGCGCCCCACATCTTCGTCGAGGACCTTTCGGTCGCGAGCATCGAGAAGGCGCGTCTCGCGTACCTCGAGACGGACCTGCGCGACAAGCTCGCGCGCTACCACGACGACGTGGACTCGGCCTTCTGGGGCTGGAATGAAATCTGGCTGCATCCGCCGTTTCGCGAGTGGTCGATCGAACGGGAGATCGCCGCGATCCGCGCGCCGCTGCTGGCGGTGCAGGGC
>WNFL01011268.1_pt1 | contig 16269 bp, 14 predicted proteins | sample 5400361 | NCBI WGS metagenome assembly WNFL01 (sample SAMN13153351, study PRJNA577476) | soil metagenome | isolation source: 40 cm soil on Douglas fir-dominated hillslope | place: USA:California | collected 2013-09-17 | reverse complement strand
TGACCGAGAATTTCAACTTCGGTGTTACAGATCCCGTTTTCAATTCGCCTTGTCTGGATGCGAGCAACAATCCCGTTCGAGATATCGCTCTGAACGATCCAAGTCAGTGTGCTGGAAGCGGGTTTCAACGAAATGATGATACCAATCCTAACGCCACTGTCCCATTTGTGCCCATTCTGGGCTGCTTCGACCTGACCAGAGCAACGCCATCGCCTAACGACGGATGCAGCGGTACGCAAAGCTCGCTGTTTCCGTTCCGCGGCCGCGCAGATGTCAAGGAGCTAGCGCTCTACTTGCAAGACACGATCAGCGTGGGCAATTGGGCCTTCAATCTGGGATTCCGCGAGGATCTCTATCGCGGGGTCGTGCACGATAGTCAACCGCAGCCTCGCGTGGGCTTTGCCTACAATGTCAAGAAGACCAACTCGGTCCTGCGCGTTTCGTATTCGCGCATTCTGGAGACGCCATTCAATGAGAACCTGATTCTCGCGAGCCTGGGCGCAGCTAACCCAGTCATCGTCGACGTCATCGGTGGCGCGAACTTACAGGCGCCGATCCGCTCCGGCCAGCGCAACCAGTTCAATGCCGGCTTTCAGCAAGCTTTTGGAAAGTACGTGGTGGTGGACGCCGATTACTTGTGGAAGTATACGCACAACGCGTATGACTTCAGCGCGTTCGGCAACACGCCCATCTTCTTCCCTATCGCCTGGAAAAACTCGAAGATTGACGGCCCTTCCGTGCGTGTCAGCATGCCGAATTTTCATGGATTTACAGCACTCGTGGTGCTCGCTCACGTCAGGGCGCGGTACTTCCCGCCACAAGTGGGTGGACTCGGCGCAACAGTGGGCCAAGGTGGATCAGTCTTCCGCATCGACCACGACCAGGCCTTCAATCAGACAACCCATTTTCAATACCAGCCGTGGAAGACGTTGCCGTGGCTGGCCTTCAACTGGAGGTACGATAGCGGCCTGGTCGCAAGCAACCCCCTGGTTACCGATTTCCAGACAGCCATCGGGGCAAATGGAGGCACTCCCCTGGACGGAGCTCAGCAGGCGGCGATCGGGCTTTTTTGCGGCAATACATTCGCCACAATCAACATCCCCATCACCAGTTGCCCCCTAACCACGCCTCAAGGCTCAACGCTGCTGAATCTTGCAGCCAATGGCACCAATAACCCCGATCACAATCCGTCGCGTGTAAAACCGCGCAACCTATTCGACATGAGCGTCGGCGACGACAACCTGTTCCACGGTGACCGCTTCAAGTGGAGTCTGCGCCTCACCGCCATCAACTTGACGAACAAGACGGCGCTCTACAACTTCCTGTCCACCTTTAGCGGAACGCACTTCGTGACACCGCGGTCGTACACGGCGGAGCTTGGCTTCCACTTCTAAGCCGGTGAAGATCACTTGAGCTCTCTTGGGTCTGAGATTGTTTCCAGGGGAACTTCGGCAGGAGCAAGCGCGAGCATGGGAGCGACCGGCGTTGGCGTGCGCGCCCTATGAGAAGCGTATATCCCTGCGATCCAAATTTTGCCAACCATCAATTTGTGCATTAGCTTCTCCTCTTTACCCAGTACCAAGGCGTTCCAAACTTCTACGCGCGACATCGTGGGATATACGGAACAGGGGTTTAGCCGTCTGTGCAAATTTGAACAGCGTGCGCAAAGCGCTACAGAACTATCCGAGTGTCCTCTTTTGAACAGTTCCGGGAGGAGCCTCCTTGTTAAGGTAGGAACGGGCGCGGAGTAGCCATGCGAGTGTAAGAGGTGGCACTTCCACTTGAATATGAAAGCAAAAACAATAAAGAAGAACGGAACTACCGGAGCGTTGACCCGCAGGTCTTCCTCGATACCGCAGGAGTGGCGAGAAAGGTTGTAGAATTTCGAAGGGGCGAATCGATTTACTCTCAAGGAGAGGCTGCGGAAAGCGTCAGGTACGTCCAGAAGGGCGGCGTGAAATTCTCCGTGGTGAATGGCTCCGGAAAAGAAGCAGTCGTCGCCATGTTTGGCCCGACTGACTTTTTTGGCGAGGGCTGCATGGCGGGCCGGTCGATCCGGATGGGGACGGCTAGAGCCATCACGCCGACCACACTTCTGGTCATGGGGAAAAACGAGTTGCTACGTGTACTCCACGCAGAGCATGAGTTATCCGATCATTTCATCAGGTATATGCTGGCGCATAACATCCAGGTAGAAGAGGATCTGATCGATCAACTCTTCAACTCGAGCGAAAAACGCCTGGCGCGTACACTTCTGCTTCTCGCACGATATGGAAAACAAGATCAGCCGGTCCGCGTACTGGCGAAGGTTTCCCAAGAGACCTGGCGAGCATGATCGGGACCACACGATCACGCGTGAATTTTTTCATGAACAAATTTAGAAAACTGGGCTTCATCGAGTACCACGGAAAAATCAAAATCAATAAATCTCTGTTGACGGTTGTCTTACACGAGTAAAACCGCCAGATCGTTGCGGCTCATCGGGATTGCACCACTGATTCAGCAGAAAAGCCCGGTGGTCCAAGCACATCCAACGTTTTGTTCAATTGGTGTCAAACGGTGAATTGGTGTCAAACCCAAAAACAAATGCAGTGAAATGAAGGAGATTGGTAGGGGCGGTGGGGATCGAAAACAATACCGATTGGAACTTCAAGGACTTCGAAGAAATGGCGAGGAGCGCTAAGGCATTGAAAAGGAACGATAAGGAGTCCAACGGAATCCTTATTGGCCCCTCAATGGCCCCTCGTTTTTTTCGAGCCGATCAAATTCCTTCGTGGTGCGTTTTTCGCCCACTGCCCCAGATACAAAGTCGGCTTCGGGCCCAAATTTCGCGGCGCGGATGGCAAGCCGACGATCGAACTTTTTTTGAGAGACGAACGTCAATCCGGATGACTGCCGCCCGAACCATACACAACTTAGATTTACCGACGACGTACGGTTTCGGAGACCAGGGCCGGTCAGCTATTCTCTTGATTCGCTTAGCTCAGTCTTGCGCCCGTACAGCCCTTTTTTCCATGGTGTTCGGAGGGTTTCGGACCTTAATCAGACTCAACTTGGTGTTACATATCGCTTCCACTCCCGGCGCGAAAGCGCCACCATCCCTGCATTGTAATCCGCTTTCCGTTAACCGCTAGTGACGGGGCGAAACCCTAGTCCCTGAACGACGAGAGAGTATCCGGAGAATGCGGATCGTCGCGCGCCGGCGCCGGAACGCGCTTGTAGAAATCCTTTGAGCTGGGTGGCGGCAAGCTTCGGCATTTTTCAGCGTGAGCCGCTCTCATACGGCAGCTGTGTGAAGGTCGAACGCAAGCAACCGATCATCTTTCAAAGCGCAGGAGAAATTTGAATATAGGTACCGCTTGAGACCAGGATAGTATTCCAGCCACCAAAAGGTAGACGAGACGAAAATCATGAAGTTCGCGCCGGAAAGTCGTAGCCGAGTGACCTCGCGAATGGCGGCCTCGTCATCCGTCGGCTTCCCCCCGTAATATCCATCCTTTTCGAGAAAAGGAATACATCGCCGAGGGGCGACCAAAGGCGCGGCTTCCAACCGGCCCTCATCTACGAGAATGAACGCATCCTGCGGCGGAACGAGCTTTGCAATTTCCTGCGTCACCTCATATACGAGGTGCCAAGCAGGATCTGTTCTTCGACTTCGCGGAATCCCAGCGAATCGATCGTCCGCGAATTGGAAAACCTCCGCGTAACGGCCGACCTGCGTCATCGTGCCGCGGTACTCGTTCAGCGCGCTTACCGCTCGGTCGTAACGAATCTGTTTTATCTGCGAGCGGTGGGCACGCACTGCTTGAAGTTTGCGCGCCATTGTCTGGCCAATGTTCTCCACACGATCGTATTCAGAAAGCGGCGTCCAGACCTCATAGCCCAAGAGCGTGGGCGGAGGAATCAGGCTGCTGGATAGCGCCGCTTGGACAATCGGTCGGCAGGCACGGTGATCCGGATGCCCGTCGTACGCATGTGGCAGATAGATGAGTTGCGGCTGCTGTCGTTCCAAGAGCGGACGCAGCTCTGTCGCTGCCTCTTCGATTCCATCGCCAAGGCAGTGGTCCGGGCGTCTCAAAAACGTTACGCTTGTGATTCCAAGAATTCTCGCCGACTCCTCCGCTTCACCTTCACGTATGGCCCAAGCCTTTTCCCGAGTCAAATCGCTCAGGGCGAATTCTCCTGAGGTCAGGAACACCGCGGCCACGTGGTCGCCACGGTCAGTATGAAGGCAGATGGTTCCGCCGCAACCGATCGACTCGTCGTCAGGATGCGGGGCAATCACAAGAACATTCATCCGACATTTCCTTTTTCAGGGCGACACTACTGCCGCAGCGCGAACGTGAATAGACAATTCCCAGCGTTGACCGCCACGTACTGCTTGCCTCCCACGGAATATGTCATCGGACCAGAAATGACCGCTGCACCGAGAGACGTCTTCCAAAGCAGCGCGCCGCTTCGAGCATCCAGAGCGTAGAAATAACCCTCGCGCCCCCCGCTGAACAGCAAATCCGAAGCGGTGGTCAGAACGCCCGACTCAGTGACGTCGGTCATTTTGAATTCCCATTTCCTTTCACCGGTCTGCGGGTCAAGCGCTCGGACCGCCCCGTAACCCTCATCCTCTTTCCGGAAATTCGGAGTAGGCGACCAGTCAAAGGGTATGGATGATCTGGCCGTTCCCGCAGCAAATTCCCGACCTTCCTTGTACTCGACGGGAACCTTCACGAAAACTGATGAGGAGTTTGCCCACGCCGGGATGTAGAAAAGCCCCGTGCGCGGACTGTAAGAAGGAGAGTACCAACTGGTCGCGCCAGGATTGCCCGGATAGATGCGGGTACCCTCAGCGCTAGAAGTCTGGCCAGGCACGCGTACTGGTCTTCCCTTTTGGTCGAAGCCGCTGGCCCAGGTTACTTCGACGAATGGTTTTCCAAGCAGGAACTGGCCTGTCTGACGGTCCAGTACGTAAAAGAAACCGTTCCGGTTGGCCCACAGGATGACCTTGCGCCTCTGGCCGTGCCACTCGATGTCGGCCAAGACTGGAACTTGAACCGAATCAAAGTCCAGATCGTCGTGGGGCGTAAATTGGTAGTACCACTTCAGCTTTCCAGTGTCCGCGTCCAGGGCGACCACCGAATCGCTGTAGAGGTTATCTCCAGGTCGAACATCACCGTTCCAGTCTGGGCTGGGATTGCCTACACCCCAATACGTCAGGTTGAGCGCCGGGTCGTAGGAGCCGGTCATCCATACAGGACCCCCTCCGGTTTGCCAGGAGTCACCCTCCCAAGTTTCGTGGCCAGGCTGTCCCGGTCCTGGGATGGTATAGAAGCGCCATGCTTCCTTCCCCGTGTGGGCATCGTAAGCGGCGATAAAGCCTCGGATGCCATACTCACCGCCGGCGGTACCTATGATCACCTTATCCTTTAGCACCAAAGGGGCATGCGTTATGGCATAACCAGACTTCGCTCTCGCCACCATAGTGTTCCACAGTGGTCGTCCGTTCTTGGCATCGATCGCGACCAAATGCGCGTCGATGGTTCCCATGAAAAGTGTGTCACCGAGGATGGCCAGTCCGCGGTTGACCCGGCCGCAGCAAGGATGAGCACGTCCTGGATTGTACGAGTAGGTCCAAAAAATCCGTCCCGTGGCTGCATCCAAAGCGACCACGTCATTCGGAGCCTGGACCGAGTACATGATTCCGTCTACCACTAAAGCCGTAGCCTCGAACTTTTGCAGTGACCGGGCTTGATAAATCCATTGCAACTGTAAATCGTTCACATTTGCCGGAGTAATCTGGTTGAGTAGACTATAACGCTGGCCAAGGATACTTCCGGAGTAGGTTAGCCAGTTTTCGGGTTCTTTGTCGGCATCAAGGATACGGTCGAATGAGACTTGGGCCCGCGAAGTCGGCACCCAGGAAAAACTCGCCGCAATAATGAGCAAGAGGACGTGTGTGTTCATAGACTATCAATTCTTTTCAGATTTTTTTAGAGAAACTAAATAGCTCACAAGGTCCGCGAGTTCTCTAGGATCAAATTTGTTTTGGTAAGAAGGCATCGGTGATTTGTCGAGGAAAACATACTCCTTCAACTTCGACCTTTCTAAAGAACGCAACCGCTCCATGGAATCAATCAGCTGCACCGTGAAAGTGTCCTGGTTGAGCAGTCTTCCTGTAATCGTGACATCATCTCGAGTGACCACTCGAACGAAGCGGTTTTGAGGAAGTATCTCGGCGTCGGGTTCAAGAATGGAGCGCTCCAGTTCGACTGACCGGCGGACCGATCCGATCTCGGTGAGGTCCGGGCCTAACCGAGAACCCCTGGCCTTGACACGGTGGCAGTCGAGGCACTTACCCTTGCCTTCGAAGATGGTCTTGCCACGCGCGGCATCTCCCGGCGCAGACGCGCTTTGGGCCGAGCCCGAGAGAAAGCGCAAGTAACTGGCTAACATTCTGATCTCGACCTCCGAAAGTTCGTTCGAGAACGCTGGCATCCCGGTTCCCGGGACACCAGCTTTGACGATCTCGATGATGTCGTTATCAGACGACGCGCGTCGAAACTTGCCATGCCCAAAATCGACTCCTGCGATGGCGTCTCCATCCGGGCCGTGGCAAGGCGCGCAATTAGCTATGAAGAGCCGCTTGCCATCTTCCGATTCGCCGCCAGGATGGTTTTGCCGGGCTACTAGCAGCGGACTTCCTGCAAGAGCCAAAACACAAGCCCCGATGACCCACATGCTCGGGCCGCCTATCCGTTGATGATTCACGATGTTATTCTTGCCCTCAGGGATTGTGCGTTTGCTGTCAACAATCATAGCCGCTCTCGCGATGCGCAGCGGCATCCACCTCCAAGGACTGCCCATAGCCGACTTTAGGACTCCCTTTGGCCATATCGGTAATGACATTGCAGAATTCAGAAGCGATCTCCGACCAATCGTAAGCTTCTGCCGCCCAGCGTGCGCATCTTGACAGCTCAGCCTGACGGTCAGGATTGGACAATAGTCTGACGACGGCCTGAGCAAATGTGGGAGCTGAATCTGCGAGTAGGACATCTCGACCGTCCACGAAATTTAGCCCCTCAGCTCCCACGGAAGTGGACACAATGGGTTTGCCGCAGGCGGCGGCATCAAGGATCTTGAGTCGCGTGCCGCCGCCGTGCAGCAACGGCACGATCACAACAGAAGCACGGTGAAAATATGGGCGCATGTCGGGTACGGAACCATAGATGTATACGCTGTCGGACGCGAGTGCCTTGACCTCTGGCGAAGGATTTGCCCCGGCAATGTGGAATGTGGCATTGGGAACCTCAGCCCGGATCAGGGGCAGTATCTCTCCAACAAAATACCGAACCGCCTCTACGTTCGGCTCATAGTTCATCATCCCCGTAAATAAGAGGTAGCCCGGCGTAACCGAAGCCTTTGCTGGGGTCATCATGGCGGTATCTACACCATTCGGTATCACTCTCAAGTGCTCTATATTCAGAAAATGGCGCGCTGCTTCAGCATCTTGGTCGGAACAACAGAGGCAGAGCTGACACGCATTACAAACCGTCCGCTCAAAAGACTGGGTTCTCTCAAACTCTTTGACCATGTCGTCTTTTTCGCTACCAGATTTCTCTTGCGCGCGCCGCCATGCCATTAATGTATGGACATTGTGCATATCTAGAACCTTCGGAACGTTCGAGGGCAAGGAAGGCAAGAACCTCGCCATAAATGAGTGCTCGATCAGAATCAGATCGAACGATCTTGACGTCAGCTCGGCCAGAGATCTCTCCATTGTCCCTGAGTTGTAATAGCTGACGAACCAAGGCTCAGCACTCTCGTAGGCCAGGTGACGGTACGCCGCTTGTGACACCGAGGGGCTGCCTTCGTGCATGTCACGGTAGGGTTCTGAAGGTGCCCATGGGACGCATATTACTTCGACCGGCAAGGAGCAAATGATTGGAGAGTTCTGCGAATCGCAACTGAAACCGACTAGGGTCACGTCATGTTCCGCAGAGAGACGCTTGAGGAGGTGGTACGTCCGAGATTGGGCACCGGTAATCGGCGGAAATGGAATCTCTGAATTCAGCACTAGGATGCGCATTCGGGCTCCCGTAATTGCGTATCCCCACAAGAGATCCTGCCAACGCTCGACCACGCCACAACGCGGCATCGTTTTTCGTCTCGTTTAGAAATGATCGTCGCTTCAAGTTGCCGGTTATTGGGACCGAGGGTTTCGCGCAGCCAACGCATATAGTTGAAGGGATTGACTGCAATACTGGCGAAGCCTGGTCCGATCATAATCCCCTCGCAGGAGCGACTGATGCCCGTGCATTCCTGGACACTTTGAGAAGCGCTTCGTAGGCTTGCAGATATTCATCCACCATCCTTACGTGGCCGAAGCGTTCCTCGGCGTGTTCCCGGATGATTCTTCGATCGAGTGCCATCGCTCGAGGCACGAACGAGGACAGTCCCTGCATGGAAGGTGCGTAGAAGCCGGTCTTTCCGAAATCCACCACCTCCTCCACAGAACTTCTCTGAAACGCGATCACTGGCGTGCCGCATGCCATGGCTTCAATCATTACAAGACCGAAAGCCTCTTCGGCTTGGACAGGGAACAGAAGCGCGGCGGCATTTCTCAGCAAAGCACACTTTTGCTGGTGGTCAGCCGGACCGATGTATATGACGTTGTCGCCGTCAATGAGTGGCTTGATTTTCTCCGTGAAGTAAACTTGCTCCTCCTCGTCGAGAGGTTGCCCGGCCAGAACAATTGGCATCCCAGCTTCGCCCGCTATGCGTATAGCGTCGAGTGGCGATTTTCCGGCTCCCATTCGCCCTAGAAACGCTAGATATTTTCCAGGTGATGCGGAAAATTCATACGACTCAAAATCACAGCCGTTGTTGATCACGTGAATGCTGCAGCGACGTTGCTCAGGCACTCCAGCGATTTGCTGCCAACTAACGGCCGTAACAGCTGCATTCGCATAGCGTTCCAACAGCCAAATGGCATCAGGTGTTACGGGATTATGAAGCGTGTGCAGAATTGGCGCTCGCGAAAGGACGCCAAAGGGAATCGCGTAGCACCCCACGTGCGAGTGGATGATGTCGAACGAGTTGCTCCCTTGCAGCGCTTCGGCGATGTTACAGGACTCGTAATACTCGTACTCCCAGGCGCGGCCCCTTTTCATCGCTTCAATCATGTTCCATTCACAAAGAGCTTGGACTTTGGCTGTCGTGGAAGAGTCGCTGGAAGTAAAGACAGTGACTTGATGGCCCCGCCTGACGAGTTCCTCTGCAAGTAGGTATACTATGCATTCCACGCCCCCCTGTGTAGCGTGAGCAACACGGGCCCACAAAGGCGGAATCAGACCCACTCGCAAGCTCTGGGATGTGTTCTGCAAGTTCATCGCGTAGCGGACCCGATCTGGGCAGATACCAAGAGGCCCGGTAATGTGGTGAACCCGCACAGTTCGATTCCCATCTCAATAAGCGCCGACCGGACTCTGGGGTCGCATAACGTCTTCGCTTCTCTTGCGCGTTCATCCCTATACGTCGTATTCGGAACCTGGCCGTCACCCGGGTGGCAGGCCAACTCCGTGACGCCCGTTGGCAGTTGCAAGAGAGTTTCAATCAACGCATCTGAAGTGATTCCCTCCGCATAGGGTGAGCCCTCGGCAGTTTGCCCGTAAAAGTGCCCGCAATAGCGTACTTCCGAGTTGCAACCGCGCACTGGAACCTTCAACGCCAGAGCGGCTCCGAGAACCACAGAGCGCGCTGGCTCGCGCAGATGCGCGTGTTGGTGAGAATCGATATGGCTGGGGTTTTTACCTGCCAGAGTTCGGAAGACGGCAAGCTGGTGTGATACCTCGTTGCGCAACGCCGTCGCGTCGTCGAGTAATACCACGTTGTAGACAGGCACCCAATTCTCGTCCCCGTACACCCATTCACCGAAGTCAATGTGCAATCCCAGGCTAAGACTAGGATGGTTTCTAGCGTACTCCGCGGCTTCGGCGGCCGCTGGCCACCGTACCATCAAGCTGGCGCTCGTTACGATGCCGTGCTCATAGGCATGGATGACTCCACGATTCACCGCGGAACTGTGGCCGAAATCATCGGCATTCACAATCAGGTATCTCTTAGCGGACATGTCTCACAGCCCCAAATCGTTCAGCAGTTTTGCCAATACGGTCTCGGCCTTGAAATATTCTTCGGCAATATCTTTGGCAGCACGGCCGTGTCTTTCGTAATCGCATTCGATCGCTTCGAAGGCAGCCAAGATTTCGTCCATCGTGTTAAACGCGAACAGCCCCTCACCTGTTGGAAGGATCGTCTTGAAGCCAGTGTCCTGAGTGATTACTGGTCGGCCGGCAGCGAGGTAGCAGGCACTGCGATCACTGAACCATCCAGTTTTCAAGCGCACGTTCGCGTCCTTGGCCACAGTAAATTCGCCGCGTGAGGCCTGCAGAAAGTCCCTGTAGGAGCACACAGTGAACGGATGAGAGTCCGTCAGATGCCAGCCATTTGAACTAAGCAGGTTGCTGTCCTCAGGGGACAATTGGATCAAACCGGTTGCCAGCTCCAGCGGTTGCTGCATGCGTTTCGGCAGGTCGATGAACTTTAGATACTCGCGATGTTTGCTCCAGTAGTAGGTGTTCCCCTCGAACACGACGTCGCGACCGTCTTGTCTCCAGTTACCCACCGTCGTGAACTCTGCCTTGGAAGGCGGACCAGTCTGCCACAGGTCAAGCACGACCGGCTGGCAGGTCTTCGCCCGTAGATGGGGCAAAGGGGGCAGGGAACAATTAGAGTTGCCAATGTTCAGTCCAAACGTCACAACATCATCATGCTCCTCGACCAGTGTACGGACGTCTTCGTCGCTCTGGGCTAACCGCACCTCGTGGACGACGGGGTCGGTGCACACGTACACGAGCCGCCCTACCTCTAGACCTTCTTCTGCCAGGCGCGTGGATCCTGTGATGCTGAAAACAAGGTCAGCGTGTGCCAGCAATTCTTCCGCCGACTCTCGGTCCAAACCAAACCACGCTTTGTCCCCGTAGCTTCTCCGGTAAGCCCAACGGTTGCTGAAACCGAACATTTCAGCGACTTGCGCCAGATAAGATACGGCATATCCCGAAGTGTTGACTCTCGACCTTTGAACCGGATCGTATGGCCACGAAGACGAGGTCTCGAAGTAAAACGCATCGTGGCCGAGCCTTTGAAAGCCAACTGCATACTGCATTGCCTGCCATGCAATTCCGGGGTAAGGCTCACACGCGATGTTCCCGAGAACGACAATGCGGAGCGGCATCACTTATAGCACTCCATATGCACGAGACGCCCGTGCTCTAATTCCAACATGACGTCGCAGTTTTCCAGCGTGCTAAGGCGGTGAGCGACCACGAATGTAGTGCGGTCTTGCATGAGGCGTTCTGTCGCCTTCAGGATAGCCGCTTCGGTTTTCATGTCGACCGAACTAGTTGGCTCATCGAGCAGAAGGATGGGGGCATCTTTCAGGAACGCTCTGGCCAGAGAGATGCGTTGCCGTTCTCCCCCGGAAAGGCGAACTCCGCGCTCGCCGACTACGGTCCGGTAACCGCGGGGTAATGCCAAAATGAAATCGTGCGCATCGGCCATCTTCGCCGCCTGAACGATCTCCTCTTCGGTAGCTCCCGGCCGGGCGTAGGCGATGTTCTCAGTAATGCTAGTCGAAAAGAGAACAGGTTCCTGGAGAACAATCGCAAACTGGCTGCGCAGATCAGCCAGCCGGTAGTCGCGTAAATCCACGCCGTCCAGCAGGATCTGTCCGCTTGTGGGGTCATAAAAGCGGGTTAATAGAGTGAGCAGAGTCGTCTTGCCGGCTCCTGTCCGGCCAGCGATGCCTACACGCGCTCCTCGCGGAACCTCGAAACAAATATCTTGAAGGACCGGATGATCCTCCTCGTAAGCGAAAGACGCGTATTGGAACGCTATGGACCCGGAGGCCCGGACAAGCGGGAGGGCGTTAGGGCGCTCGGGAACATCCGGCAGTTGATCTAGAACCGAAAAGGCACGTTCCAGACCAACCCAGTGCGATTGCAGCGAGGTCGCTTTGCGGCCAATGGTTTTTAGCGGTGCATACAGCTGGCCCAGGTAGCTGACTACGAGCAACAGGCTTCCCAAAGTCAATGTACGTGCCCGAACGTGAGAAACGCCAATCCAAAGAACGCACGCGGTCCCCAGAGCTGTCGTCATGCCCACGAGCAAACCGTACCAACCACCGAGCAAATCCAACTGAATTCGGGCCCACATCCCTGCCTGGGATTTGTGGGCATAGCGGTCCTCTTCATGCTTCTCTCTGCCGAACGCCTTAACGACGCGGACGACCGACAAAACCTCGTGCAAGACTGCCATTGAGCTGCTTTCCAGTTGCTTTACCTCTTTCGAACGCTTCCGAAAGCGCGGCCGGTATGCCATGGAGAGCATGAAAAGAACGGGTGAAATGACCATCGCAACCATGGCCATTTGCGCATCGATACGAAACGTCACGTAAAACATAATCAGCAGCGTGACTGTCGAAGTGACAAACGGTCCTAGTCCATCGATGGCCAGATACTGCATGGACGCGCTGTCGTACTGTACGCGGTATACAGAATCCGTCGTGCCCCTCGCATCGTGATAACCCAGCGAGAGACGTTGCAAATGAGAAAAAAGACGAACTCGAAAATCCAAAAGCAGTTTTTCCGCGGTCCAGGTGCGGAGAAAGGAATTCGCAAGAGCAAAGAGGTTTTCGAGCGCGGCGACCCCTAAAAGCAGAACGACCGCGATGGTCAAGACACCGGTGGGCGATCGAGTAGCGGATGCGGGCAACATGCGGTTAAGGAACCATGGCAGAGGGTGCGTGCCGATGACATTGTCTACTACAATCTTCAAAGGCAGTGGCGTTAGCAAGCCCAGTGGAGTCGCCAGCAGGCCCAGAAGAAAAATGGCAATGACATGAACGCAGTAGGGTCTCGCCTGCTGCAGAAGCCTTCGAAACAGTGCTAGGTCCGCGTGATGCATTCCATTGATTCCTGTTTCTCGTGCTCGTCTGGACGAGCCACGGACTCGAGTCCCTTCAGAACTGAAAACGCACCAGCATTTGCAGGCGCCGTGGCGGCCCTGAACCGACAGAACGTCCAAAAAAGGGCGAGCTGAGATTGCCCACGGGCTTACTGAAGTTAACGTGATTGAGAACGTTAAACGCATCCACCGCCGCGGTTGCGCGCAGACCCGTCTGTTCCTCTTTCTTGTGTTTCCCGGTTTTGCCCTTGACTAAGATAAATGACTTGGCCAGCCGAAGGTTGAGTGTGGTGGAACCTGGTCCTTCCAGGCTGTTTCGCGGCACGCCGGCCGGCCGAACATTGGCAAACGTTGTCCCATAATCGTCTGTTCCAGTGGTCATCGTGTAGGGTTGCCCGGAGTGGACCGACAGCGACGCACCTAGGCTGACGGCCTTCGGGGCATTCAAAGTACCGTAGAAATAAAGAAAGTGCAGAGAGTCGAAGTTGGACCGAGACCACTCGCCGGTCAGGTCGTACTGATTCGCAGGAAACGCAGCGATCCCGGCAGTATCATCATAGGATCGGCTCAGCGTATATTGCGCCATTCCATTGAAAAAACGGCTGATTTTTGTCCGCACTGTCAGCTTCAAGGCATTGTTTGTCAGGTCCCCATCCGATTCGATCTCTCGGAGCGTCCCGATCTCAGGATTAGGGCGCTGGAGGTAGAGTGGAGGAAGTGGGGCGTTGAGGTCGCGCGAGCGAAACAAATCGAAGCCGCGGATGCCGGAATAGGTGGCCGTGAATATCGTCGATTTTTGCAGCTGCGTTTCTACACCAAAGCTGTAGTGCAGGTCGTACGGCATGCGAAGATCAGGCGCAAAGCGGACAATGCTGCTTGGAAGGGTCTGAGCCACGGCACCGACCGTGAAGGGGTCTGGATAACTCGGATTGGAGAGCACGATCTGGCGTAAGGTTTGACCATTAAAGCGAAACATGTCAGCGATCGCCGCCTGACCAGTGGTCTCGTAAAAGATTCCCGCGCCGCCGCGAAATACGATCTTCCTAGATCTGCCTGGAGCCATGGCGAAGGATACTCGGGGAGCAAAGTTCTTGGAATTGGAAATGTAGTTCTGCCAGTCATATCGGAGGCCGAGCGCTACCGATAACCCCGGTCGTATGCGCATTTCATCCTGCGCAAAAAGACCCATCTCTTTCTGCCAGAACACCAGCTGACTGATTCCTTGCTGTTGCACGAAGGAGAAGGGTCTTCCTTGCAGGTAGTCATTGAGGGAAGAGAACTGGAAAGTGCCATCAAAATTCGTCCGGTCATTAAGGCTCCAGCGGCTGAATTCCGGAAGATTGATCCCGACCCTGACCAAATGTTTGCCGTGAGACCATGAGAGCGTGTCGGTAAGTTGCAGGTAGTTGTGTTGCTCGTTGTAGTTAGTTTGGCCGCTACCACCCACGAATGCGTCGAGCACCACAATACGGGGCTGTCCCTGGAGCACACTCCGGTTGAGGCTTTCCGACGTGGTCGCTCGAACAGAGAATTCGTTGATCAGCTTCGGAGTGATCGTGGCTCTGTCGCTGACATAGAGGTAGTGTTTGCTAGTGGATTCATTCGAGGCGGTTTCCGGGAGATTCACGCCTCCAACGCCATTGCCCTTGTCCGACCAGTTGAAGAAGCTGTATCGGACCGCCAGGTTGTTGCCTTTGCCTATCTGTTGATTTATCCCCCCCAAAAAGTAGGTACTACTCTGTGGGTTGGCAAAATTTTCGATCAGCGTTCCAGAAGGCAGCTGGGCGTATACGATCGCTTGCCGGTCATCTTGCTTCTGGCTGGCGCTGACCTGGAATGTGGTCTTCTTGCTCTTTCCTAGGGGCCCGCTGAAATAGCCATCGAACAGGGAGAGACGCTCAGGTGGCCGAGTGTCTGCGAAGGCATTTCGTGCGTCAAGCCTGTAGTCGCGCAAGGATACGTCCAGAGAGCCGTGGTAGTCGGAAGATCCATTTTTGGTAATGATCTCGATCCGGTTCTTTCCAGGTGCTGAATACTCCGCGGAATAAGGATTCTGATTGATTCTGACTTCCTGAATGGCTGAAGCCGGGACTCCGACCTCAGAAGCCATTACGCCGTCGACGATTAGGATCGCGCCTCCCGAGCCCCCCGACCCCGGCCCTAGCATCTCGGTGACGGCCTTCACGATATCGTTATCTAGGGCGGGTAATGAATCTAGCGTTTGCCTGTCCAGCCTGATAATGTCTGCATTCTCGGTAGCCTCACCGCTCAGTTGGCCTTGCGAATTCGTCGCGGTGACTTCCTCGTGCAGTTCGGCGAGCGGCAGCACGATATGCAGCGGGGCTGAAGAGTGTGGCCCGACTTTCACACGGTTTCTCAATGTCTTGAAACCGTCCCGCTGCACTTCCACCTCATAGCTGCCAGGCGGTACACCGTTGAACTGGAAGTGCCCCGTCAGATCGGTTGTCGTGGACGGTTCGTTCTCCAGGCTTCCTCCGTGGAGAGTCACTTTCGCACCCGCGATAGCCGCATTGCTCGGATCAAGTACTACGCCGGAAACGCCTAGGACCTCAGTGGGGGTTGTAGACCCTTGTTCAAGGCGGCCCGGAGAGCTTCGCTGGTTGGCAGCAGCCTGATGCACGCGGCTTTGAATGCCAAAGCACTACTTCGCTCCTTTCTCATGTTTGCTCCAATTCTGTCAGGAGGTTACGTAGCCGCACCCAGTGCCCACGGGCACCCGCGCTCCGGGTAACGTCAGGATCGTCGCCCAACCATCGTGCCGTCATGTAAAGCCGGGCAGCCTGAAAGACTCTCTGGAACTGGGTGGGTGCCCCTTTGGGCCAACGAGTCCGGACATAGGTTGCCGTGCAAACATCAGCGATCTTGCTTTCCCATCCATCCGTCAGGCAGGCCAGATCAATCAACCCCTCGCCGACGGCAGCGGATTCCCAGTCGATCGGACAGACTCGCCCCTGGTGAAACAAAATGTTGTGCTGGTAATACTCGCCATGGATGATTGCCGGTGTTGAGTCCAGCAACGGAGACAGGAACTCCTCGGCACGCGCATTGAGATGGTGAAACCAGGATAATTTCCTGTAATTCGGGCCGGCGAAATCGACCGTGCGGCTAATCCATCCGAGGTAATATTCCTTGTCATATCTTTTCAGGAAGCGGAGGCGTTCGTTGCTCAGGAGGCGCTGACTGGTCACATGGAACTGGGCAATCCATCGGGCTGTCCGCGCCATCGCCACGGGG
>WNFL01078877.1_pt4 | contig 16270 bp, 13 predicted proteins | sample 5400361 | NCBI WGS metagenome assembly WNFL01 (sample SAMN13153351, study PRJNA577476) | soil metagenome | isolation source: 40 cm soil on Douglas fir-dominated hillslope | place: USA:California | collected 2013-09-17 | reverse complement strand
TCCATAAAAAACGGTTCGAACGCCGGGAGGATAGTGGCCAAGCACGGCTGCTGAAACCGTGACCGGCGTCTCCCCGCGACGACAAAGTCGATGAAACCGTACGTTATGTCCAAGCGGTCTGCCTCGAGGCCGCGCAAGACCGTTATTCCATCTTCGCTTTCGCCTTTGCTTTCGCCGAATAGACCTCCCGCCCATCGAGATAGGTCGCCCACACCCGCGTATTGTGCAAGTCGAATGGATCGATCGAGAAGATGTCGCGATCGAGCACGATGAAATCGCCGCGCTTGCCGGCCTCGAGGCTGCCGGTGATCGATTCCTGCTTCAACGCCGACGCGGCGTTGATCGTGTACGCGTCGACCATGTCCTGAATCGCCAAACTCTGCTCGGGCAATAGCGCTGGGTGGCCCCGGCCCTCGGACCGGGTGATGGCGTGCTCCATGGCGGCGAAAGCGTCGAAGCTGCTGACGCCCCAATCGCTGCCGCCGACGATCAGGGCGCCCGCATCGCGCAGCGAGCGCGCCGGGTACAGATCCCGGGAGCGCTGCGGGCCTAGATACTCGATCGTTGCCTTGTCGACGTAGTCGTCGCGCTGCGCCCAGAGCAGCTGAAAATTGGCGATCACTCCCAATTCCTTGAAGCGCGGAAAGTCGGCAGGATTGATGAGTTCCAGATGCGCGATTTGGTCGCGGTTGTCCAAGGCGCCATTGCGATGCCTGGCGTCCGCAATCGCGTCCAACGCCGAGCGAACCGCACGGTCGCCGATCGCGTGAATGTGCACGGTCAAGCCGGCGGCGTCCGCCGCGCTCACGATCTGATTCAGATCGTCCTGCCGGAAATATGAAGGGCCGCGATTGTTGGTTGGATGGCCCCGGGCGTCGAGATAGGGTTCCAGCAAGGCCGCCGTCTGCGACGGATACTCGATGACTCCATCCGCAAAGATTTTGATGGCGTCGGCACGCAAGAAGTCGGGATCAACCGCCCATTTCGCGCGAAACTGGGTCGCCCGGTCGATCAACACTTTTGCGGGCTCGTGAAGGTTCTTCAAATGAAACGACCCGCGCACCCGCATTTTCAGCCGATGAGTGTCATACAGACGTTTGTAAATCTGCATGGTGTGATCGTCGACGGCGGCATCCTGTACGGACGTGATGCCGACTGCGCGCATTGAATCAAAGGCCTTGTCGAGCTGGGCGGCCTCGTGGTCGAGCTCGGCCGTGGGCTTGGCGGCCAACGCGATCTCGGCGGCGATGTCGCGCAGCGTACCCGTGGGATGGCCCGCGGCATCGCGCTCGATATGACCGCCGGCCGGATCCACGGTTGCGGCCGTGATGTGCGCGAGACTCAGTGCGGGCGAGTTGGCCCAGACCGTGTGCCCGTCCGATCCGGTGAGCAGCAGGGGCCGGTCGGCCAGCATCGAGTCGAGATCCGCCAGGCTCAGCGTCAGTCCTGACGGATTGACCATGACCACTTCGAACCATTGAGCGCGCCCTCCGGGCTGATCCTTGAGGCATGCCGCGACCCGGCTCTTGATGTCCGCCGGCGAGAGCGCCTTGTCGTCGAGACTGCACTTGCCCAGATCCTGCGCGCTTTGCGCCGGATGCGTATGGGCATCGATGATGCCGGGCAACACCACCCGGCCGGCGAGATCGAGCGTGCGCGTGTTTTGGCCGACATACGCACTGATGGCCTCATCGGTGCCGACCGCCACGATGCTGTTCCCGCGCACCGCCAACGCCTGCACGACACTGCGGTTCGCGTCCTCGGTATGAACCTTGCCGTGAACCAGCACGAGGTCGGCCGGTGCGGTTGCGGCCTCAGAGGCAAATCCCAGCACGACCGACAACAGGCCCAAAACATAGCGCGTCATTCGTTCTCCCTTCATTTTCCCCGCCGCACAAAGCCCATGACTTCGGCGGCGATCAAATCAAGCATCTGCGCGACGCGCTGCACCTGACAAGTGCCCTCCTCGTCGAATATCTTTTCCGTCGAATTGATCGCGGCACCGAGCGGCGTCGGCCAACCGCGCAGCGCGTGCACGAGGTCGCGCAGCGCACCCAGGGTATTCACCGCCGCGGGCCACCCACCCGCCGTCGCGATGCAGCCCACCGCGCGGCCGCTGAAATAAGGCCGCGCATCCGTGCGTAAATCTTCTGCGTAGTCTAACGCGTTTTTGACCAGGCCTGAGATGCCGCCGTGGTAGCCCGGCGAGCCCAAGATGATGCCGTCGGCCAGCGCGAGTTCCGCCACCAGGTCTCGGGCGCCGTCGCTGCGTTCCGGATTGTCGGGCTGGTACAGCGGCAATTGCAGCGCCGTACCGCTGATCAGCTTCGTTTTCGCTCCGGCGCGTTCCGCGGCGGCGAGCACGTGCCGCATGGCTCTTTCGGTCGAGGAATTGGCACGCAATGTGCCGCCAATGGCAACGATGTATGGTGAATTCAAGAGCCTTACCCACGTATTGACCGGCGTGTCCGTGATCCTACACGGTATGGCATGCGTTGATCAGTGAGCCGCGTCGGCTCCGCGCGCGGCGAATGGCGGCTTGGCCAGCCAGAGGAAGGGAATCAACAACAGGTACATCCATCCCAGGACGTGGAACACGTCATTGACCCCCAACGTCATCGCCTGGTTCGTGATGACTTGATCGACATACTGAAAGCTGCCTGTGCCCGAGATTCCATGGGCGGCGAGATCCGCCTGGTATTGAGTCCACCCGCCCGCGGAGTCGCGGACGTGTTCGGTGAGCACCGCGTGGTGGTAGTCGGTGCGCCGGTTCCACAGCATGACGGTGACCGCGGTTGCAACGCTGCCCGACATCGTGCGCACGAAATTGCTCAAGCCCGAAGCGGATGCCAAGTCGCTCGGTGGAATCCCCGACAGCATGATTTGATTCAGCGGCAGGAAGAAAAATGCGATCCCCAAGCCTTGCAGAAAACGCGGCGTGGCGAATTGAGTAAAGTTCGCGGTGTCGTTGAGGGTTGCGGCCCAAAAGATGGCGAAGCCGAACACGCAGAACGCGAAACTGGCGGCGAGCCGCAGATTCAAGCGGTTCATGTTGCGGCCGACGATGGGCGCCGCCACCAGGGCCAGGAGTCCAACCGGGGCCACCGCCAAGCCGGCCCAGGTGGCGGTGTAGCCGACCGTGGTTTGCAGCCAAAGCGGAAAAATGATGTTGACGCCGGACAATGCAAAATAGGCGACGCCGATGACGCACGTGCCCACCCGAAAATTTCGCCGGCTGAACAAATGCAGATCGATCACCGGATGCTTGTCGGTGAGTTCCCACGGAATGAGAAACGTCACGCTGACGAGCGAGACCAGGCCGGCTGCTATGATCACGGGCGAGCTGAACCAATCCTTCTCGTTGCCGTTGTCCAGCATGAATTGCAGGCTGCCGACACCGATGATCAGCAGCGTGAGCCCGATGACGTCGATGGGCAATTTCACTTTCTTCGACTCGCGGTGGCGCAGGATCGACCAGCTCGCCGCCGCGGAAAAGGCTCCCACCGGTAATTGTCCGTGATCCACCCGCCGATGATGGGACCGAATATCGGCGCGATGATGATCACCATGGACCACAGCGCGATCGCCATGCCGCGCCGCTCGATCGGATAGTTGCGCAGCAGGATGGCCTGCGCCACCGACATCATGGGACCCGACACGAGCCCCTGGATGAGACGGGCCCCGACCAGCATCGGCAGGCTGGTTGCGAGCCCGCACACCGCGGAAAAACACATGAACAATAAAATGGAGGTGACGAAAGTTCTGACCTCGCCGAATCGGCGGCCGATCCAGCCGGTCAGCGGCTGCATCACCGCCGCCGCCAGCATGTAGGAGCTGACCGCCCAGGTGCCCTCCGACGTACTGACGCCGAGACTGCCGGAAATGGCGGGAACGGAGACGTTGACAATGGTCATGTCAAGAATCTCCATGAACGACGCGGTGGCAATTGCCGCCGTCAGGAACAAGAGCTTGCCGCCGTGCAACGGCGGATACTCGGAATCTGCAGCGCGCCTCGCGGGCGAAGGCATTTGGGCCAGCCTTCAGCCGGCGGGGCCGAGATTGCGACGCACGATGGCGTCGGCGTCGGCATTCGCTTTGTCGAGATCCTGGGTATACACCTGGGTATCGCCGACCGGCGTGCCGCCCGCCTCCGCCGCCAGTACCGGCCCGTTGCGATTCGTCGTGTCCACTGTCACGGTGGCGGATAAGCCGACTCGCAGCGGCGACTTGACGAGGTCGCCGTCATCGATTTGTATTCGCACCGGCACCCGCTGCACCACTTTGATCCAATTGCCCGATGCGTTCTGCGCCGGCAGCAAGGAGAACGCGGCGCCGGTGCCGGCCGACATGCCCTTGACGTGGCCATGGAATATGAAGGACCCGCCGTAAAGATCGCTGCGCACCTGGGCCGGCTGGCCGATACGGAGGTGCCGCAACTGCACCTCCTTGAAATTCGCGTCCACCCACAATGAGTTCAGGGGGATCACGGTCATGAGCGCCTGTCCCGCCTGGATGTGCTGACCCAATTGCACGCTGCGCTCGGCCACATACCCGGTGACCGGGGCCACCACGGCATTGCGCTCCGCGGCGATCCACGCATCGCGGTACGCCGCCTTGGCCTGCAGTACCGCCGGGTTGTCCGCCACTTGCGTGCCGTCGACCAAGGCGTGCGAGGACGTCGATTGGCGCACGGCCTGGGTCAACGCGGCGCGCGCCAATTCGACGCTTTCGCGCGCGTGCCGCACTTCTTCCGGCGCGATGGCGCGGTCGGCCAGCAGCGGCTCGCGCTTGGCGAGATCGGCCTCGGCGCGCGCGAGCTCCAGCTTTCTGGTTTCGATGACCGAGTCGTATTGGTCGGCCGTCGATTTTTCCTGGCGTACCTGGCGAACGGTTTGCGCCAATGCATTGGCCGTGCGGCTCAAATTGGTTTCCGCATCGACGGGATCGAGACGCACCAAAATCTGGCCCGCCTTCGTCAGCTGGGTATCATCTGCGAGCACCGCAATCACCGTGCCGGAGATTTGCGCCGAGATCACCACTCTGTTGCCGTTCACATAGGCGTCGTCGGTCTGCTCGCGCTTCGCCAGCACCAAGACCCAGTACCCGCCCCACAGCATGCCTAATGCGATGAAGATCGCCGCAATGAGCATGAGAATATTGCGGCGTTTGCCGTTGGTAGTCGCGGGCGCCGAGGCTGCAGGATCTACGTTTGCGTTCATTGTGTCGTCGCGATGGCAGCCGAGTGGGAATTCGCAAGTTTTTGCGGACTTTCGTAACCGCCGCCGAGGGCGCGCTGCAAGGCGATGTCCGCCGAAAGCGCTGCCGCATCGAGCTGCAGCAGCGCATCGCGCTGTTCCATCCAGGACTCCGTCGCGGTGAGTTCGGTCCTCGCGTCGATGATTCCTTGCCTGACCCGCGCCGCGGCGCTGCGCTGGAGCTGGTGCGCCGCGTCGACCTCGATCACACGTTGCGTTCGCTGTGCCGCAATTTGCGCTCGAGTCGATGCCTGCGTCGCCACGTCTCGGGCAGCGCTGACCACCGTGTCTTGATAGCTCGCCGCCGCGGTATCGATCGCAGCCTGCGAGGCTCCGTAGCGCGCCTTCAGACGGCCGGCGTCGAATATGGGCAAATGAACGGCCGCGCCGGCCTGCGGAACCCGGCTGCCGTACTCGAGCAATTTACCGGCATTGATGCTGGAGAGACCCAGCAGCGCATTGATGCTCACGTCCGGAAAGAATTCGGCGCGTGCGGAATCCCGATTTTTCTCCGCAGCTTCCACACGCCAGCGGCTGGCCGTGATGTCCGCGCGGCGCGAAATCAGATCGATTTTGACATCGTCCGGCAAGTTGCCGGACAGCGCGGGCAGCGGTTTCGCCGGCAGCGCCGGCAATTCCGCGATGGACCGGCCGACCAATGCGGCGAGCGCGACGACGCGCAGCTTCGCCGATCCCTCCAATGCCGCGATCACTTCGCGGGCGGACGCCAATGCAAGGTCGGAGCGATCGGTGTCCTCTGCGGCGTCCAAGTCCGCCTTGACGCGGGCGCCCACGATCGCCCCTTCATCTTCCACGACGCCCGCGCGCTCACGCGCAAGGGCGATGCGGCCTTGATCGGCCTGCCAACCAAAATAGGTGTCCGCAATCGAGCTCGCAAGCATCAATGCGGCGGCGCTGCGGTCCGCTTGCGCCGCGTGCGCCTGGTCCATCGCGGCCTCGATCGAGTCGCGCTGCTTGCCCCACCAGTCGAAGGTGTAGCTCGCCTGTACTCCCAAATCAAACTGGTTGTACCAGGTAAAGCCGAGCAGCTGCGGCGGGAACATGCCGTTCTCGCTCAACCGTTGGCGCTCCGCATCAGCGTTGGCGTCGACGCGCACTCCGGACTCCGCGCCCGCGACGCGCACGGATTGGCGCGCTGAATCATAACGGGCACGCGCCGTGGCCAAACTCGGAGAGGACGCCAGCCCAAGTTCGATCAATCGATCGAGTGTGGGATCCTGATAGTGCTTCCACCATTCCTTGGCCGGCCAGTCGCCGCCGCTCGCGATGTCGAGTCCGTCCAACGGCGCCGCACTCGTCAATGGCACGGGTTTCTGTTTCTGCGGCAGCCCGGCGCAGCCGACGCCGAAGAGTGCGATCGCGATCGCGGCGGATCGCCAGACCATCATTCGGCCGGCCCCGGAGCGCCGGGCTTATCGGCCTGTTCCAGATTCGCATACAGGCGCTTGAGCTGCGAGGTCAATTGCTGCAGATCCGATTCGGAGAATTCCGCGAACATGACGCGCAGGGACCCGAACAACTTGGGCAGCAAGCGGCGCACCAAGTCCTCGCCCTGCTCCGTGATGCGCAGAACCATGCGCCGCCGATCCTGAACGCTGAGCACTCGTGTAATCAGGTCGCGGCCCACCAGGGCATCGCTGATGCGCGACATATTGGCCGGGCTCTGCCCCGCCCGCGCGCACAAGTCGCTCGGGTGCGCGACGCCTTCGGGCTGCGAGAACAAGGTGGTGAGCACACGAAACTCCGCCTCGGCGAGCCCGAAGGGCCGGATCTTTTGTTCGAAACCCGAGGCCATCTCGCGCCCGATATGTATCAGCAGGCGACAGAGCAAGATCTCGGTGAACGGCAGATCCGGGACGCGCGCGCTCAGGGCGCGCAAATTCGTCTCCAGCTTGTCGAAGTCGGTGTCTGGATTATTCATTTGCGTACTAATCATTTAATACATTATAGTTTATCAAATGAATATCCATTTTGTGAATATTCTTGCAATGGGGTGCGACCCGTGTCATTTTTTAGCCGTGGATGACCTCGCCCGGCTCCTGATCCATCCAACTCGAGCCCTGGACGCCGCGCCGCACCACCGATACGCATCCTTCGACTCACCTACGACGGCGTCCAAACCATGAACCATCCCCTGCCAAAGACCGCCGGTCCGGTCGCATGCGTTGCGGTCGCTGCCACAGGTTTGCTCGCGGCCTGTGCGGTCGGTCCGAATTTCAAGGCACCCGAGGCGCCGCGCGACGCGAGTTTCACGCCTCCCGGTCAGATCGCGCCCAAGACCACGGCAACGTCCTTGCCCGGCGGGGAAGCACAGCGCTTCGTCGACGGCATGGACATCCCAGGTCAGTGGTGGACCCTGTTCCAGTCCGCACAGCTCAATGCTCTGATCGAGCGCGCGCTCAAGAACAGCCCGACGCTGCAGGCGGCGCAGGCGGCGCTGCGGCAGGCGAATGAGAACACCGCGGCCCAGCGCGGAAGCTACTATCCAAGTGTATCGGGTACGGTCCAAAGCGAACGGCAGAAGGGATCCGGCGCTTCTTTTGGAATTCCCGGATTCCCGAGTTCCTATTTCTACAACCTCCAGACCGCCTCGGTGAATGTGTCGTACACCCTCGATGCATTCGGCGGCACGCGGCGCCAGGTCGAGGCGCTGCAGGCTCAAGCCGAATACCAGCAGTTCGCACTCGAGGCAAGCTATCTCACTCTCACCGCGAACATCGTCACGGCGGCCATCAACGAGGCCTCGCTGCGCGCGCAGATTTTGGCCACGGATGAAATTGCGCACTCGCAGCAGAGGCTGCTCGATATCACGCAGCGTCGTGTCAACGCCGGCGGAGCCTCTCGCGCCGACGTGTTGCAGCAGCAGGCAACGCTGCAAGCCACGCTCGCAACCCTGCCGCCGTTGCGCAGTCTGCTCGCGCAGCAGCGCAACCAACTCGCCGCCTACGTCGGCGATCTGCCGGCTGCTTACACCGGAGCCGAATTCAATCTCGACTCGCTGAACATACCTCAGGACCTGCCGGTGAGTCTGCCGTCGAAGTTCGTCGAGCAACGCCCGGACGTGCGCGAATACTCGGCGTTGCTGCATCAGGCCACCGCGCAGATCGGGGTCGCTACGGCCAATATGCTGCCGCAGATCACGCTCAGCGCAAGCTACGGCCAGGATGCGGCGAAGTGGGCGAACATATTTTCACCCTCCTCCAATGTGTATGCTCTCATCGGCTCCATCACGCAGCCGATTTTCAAAGGCGGGCAGCTGATGCACCAGCGCCGCGCCGCCGTGGCCGCCGCCCAGGAAGCGGCCGCCAACTATCAGGCCACCGTCATCAACGCGTTCGAAAATGTCTCGAATACCTTGTACGCGCTTCAGTCCGACGCGGACACGCTGGCAGCGCAAGCCACTGCCGAACGCAGCGCGGCCGACAGCCTCGCCTTGGTTCAAGTTCAGTACAAGAGCGGCGCCGCCAGCTACGTGCAGGTCCTGACCTCCGAACAAAGTTATCAAACCGCGGCCGTCGCCCTGGTCAAGGCGCGCGCGCAGCGCTACGCCGATACGGCGGCCCTGTTTCAGGCGCTCGGCGGCGGCTGGTGGAATCGAAACGGGGCGCTTGCAGACATTTCAACCACACCGCGTTCTCAGCAAGCGCAGTGATGATTGCTCAGCGAACCGACGACACATACTTCAAAAAACCGAGAGAAATTCCGTGACGAAACGCATGATCATCATGATTTTGGGGGTACTCCTCTTGGTTGCCGGAATCGGCTTCGTTGTGTTCAGGAACATCATGCAGCAGATTGCGCAAGGGTCGGCTCCGCAACCTCCGATGGTGGTGACGGCCATGAAGGCCGCCACGCAGGAATGGCAGCCCCAACTGAACGCGGTGGGCAGCTTGCGCGCCCTGCGAGGTGTGGACGTGACCACCGAAATCGCGGGCTTGGTGCGCGAGATTCGGTTCAAATCGGGCGACGAAGTCAAAGCGGGCGCGGTCCTGATCCAGTTGAACGCGGATTCCGATCTCGCGCAGCTTGCATCACTGCAGGCGACCGCCGATTTGGCGCAGACCACGCTGACCCGCGACCGGGTGCAGCTGGCTGCCGAAGCGATCTCCCAAGCGCAGATCGACAGCGACGAAGCCGATTTGAAGAGCAAGCGCGCCCAGGCTGCCAGCCAGCAGGCGACCATCGACAAGAAGACGATTCGCGCGCCGTTTTCGGGGCGGCTCGGCATCACGCTCGTCAATCCGGGCCAGTACCTGAATCCGGGCGACAAGGTGGTTACGCTGCAGACCATCGATCCGATCTACATCGACTTCAATCTGCCCCAACAACAGATCAGCGGCGTATCGCTGGGTCAGTCGGTCACGGTGTTGAGCGACGCCTATCTTGGCCAGACGTTTAGCGGCCAGGTGACGGCGATCGATGCGAAGGTCGATACCACCACCCGCAATGTGCAGATCGAGGCCACGGTCGCGAATCCGAAGAGACTGTTGTTGCCAGGCATGTTCGGACGCGCCGCCGTCGATTCGGGCGAGAAGAAGACCTATCTGACTCTTCCCCAGACGGCGATCACCTATAACCCCTACGGCGCAACCGTATTCGTCACGGCCGATAAGAAAGATGCGAAAGGCAATCCTCAGCTCCAGGCGCAGCAGGTGTTCATCACCCCGGGGCCGACGCGTGGAGATCAAGTCGCGATCTTGAAGGGCGTGTCCGAGGGGGCGATGGTGGTCACCAGTGGACAGCTCAAATTGAAGAACGGCTCGCCGCTGCGCATCGACAACACAGTGCAGCCGCTCAACGACCAAAGCCCAACGCCTCAAGAACGATGAGGCTCGAGCCATGAACTTTACCGATCTCTTCATCAAGCGCCCGGTACTCGCGGTCGTCATCAGCCTTCTGATCCTGGTGCTGGGTTTACGCTCGGTCGGCAGCTTGCCGGTCAACCAGTATCCCCACACCGAAAACGCGGTCGTTACCATCAGCACCGCTTACTACGGCGCTGACGCCGCGACCGTGGCGGGCTTCATCACGCAGCCGCTCGAATCGGCGATCGCGCAGGCGCAGGGCATCGATTACCTGTCCTCCTCGAGCACCACCGGATCGTCGACGATCACGGCGACCTTGCGCCTGAACTATGATTCGAACCGCGCACTGACCGAAATCAATACGCAGGTCAGTTCCGTCAAGAACCAGTTGCCGCCCCAGGCCCAGCAGCCGGTATTGACGGTGCAAGTCGGCCAGACGGTCGACGCCATGTACATGGGGTTCTACAGCGACACCATCCCGACCAACAACGTCACCGACTATCTGCTCCGCGTGGTCAAGCCGAAACTCGACTCGGTGGAAGGCGTGCAGACCGCCGAGATTCTGGGCGCCCGTCAATTCGCGCTGCGCGCCTGGCTGGACGCCTCGAAGCTGGCGGCCCACAACATCACGGCGCAGGATGTATTCACGGCGCTGGGCAACAACAATTACCTGGCGGCAGTGGGCAGCAGCAAGGGCCAGATGGTCACCGTCGACATGACCGGCGGCACCGATCTGCATTCGGTCCAAGAATTTCGGCAGTTGGCGGTCAAGCAGGTGGGCGACTCGATCGTGCGTCTCGATGATGTCGCCGAGGTCACGCTCGGCGCCGAGAACTACGATCTGAACGTCGCATTCAGCGGCAAGCGCTCGGTATTCATCGGCATCAAGGTGGCGCCGAAGGCGAATATCCTGACCGTCGCCAAAAATGTCCGCAAGGCTTTTCCGGACCTGCAGTCGCAGCTGCCGACCGGCGTCACCGGCGAAATCGTCTACGACTCGACCGAGTTCATCAACACATCCATCACCGAGGTCGTGAAAACATTGGTGGAATCGCTCGTCATCGTGACGGTCGTCATCTTCCTCTTCCTCGGAAGTCTGCGCGCGGTCATCATACCCGTGATCGCCATGCCGCTGTCGCTGATCGGCACCTTTTTCGTGATGCTGGTATTGGGATACTCGATCAATCTATTGACGCTGTTGGCGTTGGTGTTGGCCATTGGACTGGTGGTCGATGACGCCATCATCGTCGTCGAGAACGTTGATCGGCATATGAAACAGGAGCATAGGTCGCCGGTTGATGCCGCCATCATCGCGGCGCGGGAGCTCGGCGGCCCCATCCTCGCCATGACCGTGGTGCTGGTTGCGGTTTACGTGCCCATCGGCTTTCAGGGCGGTCTCACCGGCGCTCTGTTCACCGAGTTCGCGTTCTCCCTGGCGGGCGCGGTGGCCATGTCCGGAGTCGTCGCGCTGACGCTCTCGCCCATGATGTGCGCGGTGTTTTTCCGCTCGAGTCAGGATACCGGCCGATTCGTTCAGCTCATCGATCGGAACTTCGAGTGGTTCCGCGAGCGCTATCATCGCACGCTGCATGCGCTGCTCGATACCTGGCCGGTCGTGATCGTGATGGGCGTCCTGCTGGTGCTGGTGCTGGTGGCGTGCTTCAAATTCACCAAGTCGGAACTGGCGCCGGAGGAGGACCAGGGTATCGTACTCGCGCATATCCAAGGCCCGCCCAATGCGACTGCGCAGCAGATGCAGACCTACGCGGACCAAGTCTTTCGGATTTCCAAGCAGGAGCCCGAGTACGCACAAATGTTCCAGATCACGGGCGTTCCGACCATCAACCAGGGCATCGGCGGCGCGCTGTTCAAGCCGTGGGATCAGCGCACCCGGAGTGCGCATCAACTGCAGCTCGACCTGCAGCAGAAATGGGCGCAGATCGCCGGCGCCCAGGTGTTCGCGTTCCAGTTCCCTCCGCTTCCCGGCTCGAGCGGCTACCCGGTGCAGTTCGTGATCACGACCACTGAGCCGTTCCAAAACCTGAACGACGTCGCCCAGGCCGTTGTCGCCAAGGCCTTGAGTCAGCATGCCTTCTACTTCGCGGACATCGCCCTGAAACTCGACAAGCCGCAGGCAACGCTCGAGGTGGATCGCGACAAGGTTGCCGCGTTGGGTCTGAGCCAGTCCGACGTGGGCAGCGCGTTGGGCGCTGCCCTGGGCGGAGGTTACGTCAACTACTTCTCGATCGCCGGGCGCTCCTACAAGGTGATTCCGCAAGTCCAGCAAGTGGACCGCCTGAACCCCGATCAGGTGTTGGACTACTACATCCGCACCCCCTCGGGCACGACCTTGCCTGCCAGCACCGTGGCGCACATCAAGTATTCGGTCGAACCGGAGTCGATCAATCGGTTTCAGCAGTTGAATTCGGTGACGATCGCAGGTGTCAGCGGCATGGCCCAGGGAGATATTCTCAAGCTCCTCAAGGACACGACCGCTCAGGTCGCTGGAAGCGGATATACCGTGGATTACGCGGGCCAGTCGCGCCAGTTCGTCCAAGAATCCGGAGGTTTCTTCGTGACCCTCGGCTTTGCGATCATCATCGTGTTTCTGGCGCTCGCCGCGCAGTTTGAAAGCTTCCGCGATCCGATCGTGATTCTCATGTCGGTGCCGTTGGCCCTGTTGGGGGCGGTCATGTTCATGACCATGGGGTTTGCCTCGCTCAACATCTACACTCAGGTGGGTCTGGTGACACTCCTTGGGCTGATCAGCAAGCACGGCATCCTGATCGTCCAGTTCGCGAACCAGCTGCAGCGGGCAGGGCGCTCGAAGCGCGAGGCGATCGAAGAGGCATCATCAGTGCGCTTGAGGCCGATTCTCATGACGACCGCCGCCATGGTCCTCGGCGTCGTGCCGCTGGTCATCGCGTCGGGCGCAGGTGCTGCCGGCCGCCATGACATGGGGCTCGTCATCTTCACGGGCTTGTCGATCGGCACGCTGTTCACTTTGTTCGTGGTTCCAGCGGTCTACATGTTGATCGGCGCCGATCACTCGGCGCAATCGGACTCGGAGACCGCCGGCCTGACTCGATCGCACACCTGATGTCGGAGCGGTGATCATGGATGATCTCACCGCTCCTATTCTTTTATAATTCGAATGGTTACGTTACCTTTATAATATATTTCTAGGTAACGCGGAGGGATCTGCTTGAAAACTCAGCGATCACCCCAATTCGTCGACTCTTTCAGAAAGTTGACAAAATCCGCGTTGCGTTTCTGTGATTGTCTTGTATATTCCGACTGCAGAGTCTTGATTTAACAAGGCTCAAGGGGCGGCTGCAGCCTCGAAACCACTTTAAGGTTTCATCTTTGTTAAGAACACGAGGCGTCCATGGTCAATACCTGGGAATGTTTCCATTCTGCCGCCCTCGAACTGGTGCGCTCGACCCCCATCAAACAGCGCTTGGTCGCAGCATACCGACGTCACCTCGCCTCAGTCCCCGAAGATCAATTGCCGAACGAAGCCCGCGAATCATTCGATCACGTCTTGCGCTGTTTGCGGGGCGTGCAGCCATTGCCCGGAGAAGATGCGGTGGCGGCCTCCGTGCGCAAGATGTCGAATCAGGAAGCCGACGAATGCGCCGGCTTGATCGTCGAGATCTTCGGTGTGATGTGCCGGATCAACGTAGCGCCGAGCCGATCGACAACGGTCGTGCAACTCCACAGCGTGGACTGCGCTCCCGTCGACTACGAAGCGCCGGCGCTCGTCGCCCATAACTGAGTTGCGGCCGAATTAGTCGAGTTTGAATTCGATCGTATCCCAGCGCGTCGTCTCCTGATGGCGGGCTTGACGGCGCAGAGCATCGATCAAGCTGCGCTCGTTCCACGCGCTCACTTCATCGGCAAGATCCTTGATGGCCTTGGGCAGCGGTTCCGTCGAACCGAAATTTTCCATGGCGACGATCGGTCGATCGGCGGCCTTGGCGAAGTTCATCTGGAACAGAACCAGTTCCGGCTCGATCCGGTACACCGCGGGCAGCACGATGATCACTTCGCTGGGGGCGATCTGCCGCCGCAGGTCTTCGCGCTGCGACTCTTTGTCGATCGGCCTTTTCGCCTGCGGTTGGCTGGTGTTGACGTAGTAAAAAGTTCCCGACGCCTCGAGATACTCGAACACTCGCCCATAGTCGTCGTTTTCCTCCCACGCGTGGGTGACGAACAGGCGAATGGGATTGACGCGGGTCGACATATCTGTAGTGTAACCTTGACGATGGTCATGCGCGATGCATCCGGCGCCGATACAATGATCCGGGTGCGATTGCTGATTTACAATATACGATATGCCACCGGAACCGGGCCCGCGTTCCACCTGCCCGTGCCAGGCGCCGGCTATCTTCGCTCCAGCCGGCAGGTTCTGTCGCAGATTACCGACTTCATCAAAGAGCAGGATCCGGACGTGGTCGGCCTGATCGAGGTCGATACCGGTTCGATCCGCACCGGGATGGTCAATCAGGCCGACTTCATCGCGCGATCCCTGGGCCACTACTCCACATTCGAGTGCAAGTACGGCGTGTCCTCGGTGAACCAGTTGGTTCCCATCGTGCGCAAACAAGCCAATGCCTTTCTCGCGGCGCCGCGCGTCCGCGGCGAGCGCTTTCACTACTTCGACACGGGCATCAAGCGTTTGATCATCGAACTCGAACTCGACGACGTCGCGATTTTCCTGGTGCACCTGTCCCTCAAATTCCGGCATCGGCAATATCAACTGCGTTATCTCTATGATTTGCTGCGTAAAACCCGCAAGCCGGTCATCGTGGCCGGTGATTTCAATACCTACTGGGGCGATCACGAACTGTATTTGTTCACGCAAGCGGCGGGATTGACCAGCGCCAATCTCCACGGCCTGCCGTCCTATCCGAGCCGCAGCCCGCGCAAGGAGCTTGATTTCATCCTGCACAGCTCCCAAATCGAGGTGAATCGCTTTGAAATACCCGATGTTCAATTCTCCGATCATCTCCCGTTGATTTGCGATTTCACGGTCCACAGTCAAGTTCAGCAGGCCGCTTGAATGGCTGATACCGGCACCTGGTCCTTGGAGATCGACGCCGACCGCGTTGCCTGGCTGGCGTGCGATACCCCCGGAACTTCGACCAATGTGCTGTCCGCTGCCGTGCTGCGCGATCTGGCAGCGCAGCTTGCCGACATCGCCTCGAAGCGCCCTGCCGGCGTCGTGATTCGCTCCGCCAAGACCGGCGGCTTCATTGCGGGCGCCGACATCAAGGAATTCCTGAAGATCCGTACCCCCGAGGAGGGTTACGAGCTGGTGCGCGCCGGACAAGCCGTGCTACAAACACTGGAGGATTTGCCCTGCCCCACCGTTGCGGCCCTGCACGGCTTCGTGCTGGGAGGCGGACTGGAACTGGCGCTCGCCTGCACCTATCGAGTGGCTGCGGATGACGCCACGCTGTCCTTAGGGTTTCCCGAGGTCCTTCTCGGCATCCATCCAGGATTCGGCGGCACCGTGCGCAGCGTGCAGCTCATCGGCGTGCGGCCCGCCCTCGACCTCATGCTGAAAGGCAAGCCTTACAAGGGTGCGCGCGCGCTCGCGGTGGGATTGATCGATGAATTGGTGCCTGCGGCTGCGCTTCGCGAGCGCGCGAAGGCACGGCTGCTGCAATCGCCGCCGAAGGCAACGGCGCCTTTCGTCGACAAGCTCCTGAACCTGGGCCCGGCGCGGCCGTTCATCGCCAGGCAGGCCGCCTCGGCATTGAGGCAGAGCGTGCGGCGCGAGCAGTACCCGGCGCCCTACGCCATCCTCGATCTGTGGCAGCGGCATGGCGCGGCCGGCGCCGAGAGCTACGAAGCGGAAGCCCGCTCCATCAGCGAACTCATGTGCACTGCGACGTCGCGCAACCTGGTTCGCGTGTTCTTGCTGCAGGATCGGCTGAAGAGCCTTGGCGGCAAATCACCCGCCGATTTCCGTCACGTGCACGTCATCGGCGCCGGCGTCATGGGCGGCGATATCGCGGCCTGGTCGGCGTTTCGCGGCATGACGGTCACGCTGCAAGACCGCTCCGAGGCATTGATCCAGCCGGCCTTGGACCGCGCCAAGGTCTTTTTCGATCGGCGCCTCAAGGACCCGGCCGCCGCCGCGGCCGCGGCCGCTCGCCTAAGGATGGACGTGAACGGCGA
>WNFL01321950.1_pt1 | contig 16272 bp, 16 predicted proteins | sample 5400361 | NCBI WGS metagenome assembly WNFL01 (sample SAMN13153351, study PRJNA577476) | soil metagenome | isolation source: 40 cm soil on Douglas fir-dominated hillslope | place: USA:California | collected 2013-09-17 | reverse complement strand
GACAATAGGTGAAGTGGACCTTCTTCTGCGCCTGGGTATCCAGGGTCTTGCTGGTCCGAGAGCAGGCAATTTTGATTGCAGCAAAACCTCGAGCCGCACCACCTCGCCGTCTAATTCACCCTTGACACGCTCTATCTCACTCTCTTCAACCCCGTGCAGAGTTAACTTTGTGACCTCCCGCACGCCGCCCAGGCGCCTCCTGCGCAGCACTCCTCTCAGCTCCCGAACTGGGACCCTGTTATAACCAGACACGCTGAGGCAGTCCACCTCCATTCGTATCATCTTCGGGAGCAACCAGGTCCGTGACCCAGGTTGAACGCCCGCATTGCCCTCCAATTGATTCGCCAGCAGTTCTAGGACCTCGCGAGTGGCTGTCGTAGACGTCATCGTGAGCTCCTCCACCTCAGTTGAGCTACGGAGCACGCGAGCCGTCCAACCCGTGTTTGAGTTTGCTGGCAACTCTAGTTTCTTCACCTGCTTGATCAAGTCGAGGGGGAATGCGTGGGCTGGTGTTTTCAGAAGGGCAAGTTCTTGGAGGTCAGGCGTGGAGACGTAGGTGAAGAAGAGGCTTAGGTTCTCGGTGGACCATTGAGCTGAAGTTCTTGCTTCACAATGATTAGAGTTCTGAGAACTGGGGTGTTCGTAAGGAGGTTGAGTAACATCCCCCACTCGACCATCGCTTCGTCTGTCAGTTCTAAGTGCTTTAGTACTGGAAAGTGAATTCCGACGAAGATAGCATAATGCAAAGGCCCACGAATGTACGTGAGATTCGCAGCTTTTTGATCCCTTACCCTCATATCGCCAATAAGGGCATCACTTTGTCCGCCAAATGAAAAGTCCCAAAGAGAGATACACTCAACATCGGGGCTAAGCTCTGTGACGAGCTGAAGCATTGTGAACGAGTCAAAGCCTCTTCCGAGACTATAGTAAACGCACCGCCGCATGTGCGGACGGAGAAGCCTGGCGAGGTCGTCTAGAGTGTCTTCATAGCGCCAAGCTCCCCAACTGGACTCAGAGACACTGAGCTCTATGTGCAGCGCGTGGTCCTTCGACCGTTCCAGAAACCGTTTCATGCGAGGGCCGATGTGCTCCTGCGATGGAAGCTCCGTCATGATGATTCGAGACCAAAGCGCGGGCGTCTGGAGGACTACCTGCCTCCAAAATGTGGAGACGGCCATTACATCGTCTGGTTCGAACGCGCGCATGAAGATCCCCCATTCGATGATGGAGGCAAGCAACTCAGGTGTGAAGAGAGGGTGTCGACTGCCACTTTTACGACGCAAATCAGTGCGTTCCATCTTTAGAAATGCGATGGTATGTTCTAAGGACGCGATATGCTCGTCTATCTGCGCGACCCTGCGAAGCGCGAGAGCGGTCAGTCCGAGAAGCGTCGTGAGAGACAAGTCAAACACACCTCTGCGCATGCTCACGCGAGATATATACAGGATAGTCCATAGGGGCGTGTTGAGGAGCGGACCTTGGCCAAAGGCACTAGATGTGGTTGAGGGCAAAGTGAGAGAACAAAGCGCCTGACGTAGTTTCTGACACTGTCGATGGTTAGTCTTACGCTGAGGTCGCACGAGTGCAACCCCCTCCTCTCATTATTCCAAGCACCGTTGAAGAGGCCGGGCAAGCCAATCGAGCTGTTGGCCGTTCACCCGCCTTACCTTGGGACCGTCCTTGGCTACCTAAACACCTTTCACACACAGAATATAACTGAGCTTACACTCTGGGACCTTTCAGCAGCACGCCCAACCCTCGCGTTAGCCTCGACCCTCGCGGCTGTCCCTCAGTTCTGATTTCTCCGCACCGCCAACCCACGAACACCGGAGAGATCACCCCTAGTATTGAGCTTTGGGGGAGGAGGCTCACCAAGTGCGTCCAAAACCCGTTTTTCGATTTGTTAAGCACCAAGCAATTGACCGAGATATCGAGATGTTCTGGGCTGTTCTGCTTTTAGCTCCTTTGAATGGTCCACACTACGCTCTCTTCATCATAAATCCTTGAACGCCCAAAGGCGATAGTATAACCAGCTTGGACAGCCATCGGACCTCGGCACCATCTATCCCGCTTGATGAGCATGATGCGACTGCTGACTAGTCCGGATTGCTAAACAAACACTTTGTTCTCAGCTGGAAGCGATCGACGCAAGCCTCATTTGGTTCTGCCATTTTCGTCATTGCACCAATACGTAGGGCTGATACATTCACAAGAGAGCCAGTAAGCCCGAGTGATTTGATTTTCCTAGACCCAGCAGTTACCACTCCCTTTATGATGCTTGCTGGAAGGAGTGGGCTTCTCCGACGGAGTGGGGTTTTGTGACAGGGTACTTCGGCCAACGCTCATGGCTAATAAGCCAGTATATGCTTAGTCCGGAAACAATTCGGCTGTGGAGGGATCTTCTGTGCGAATGAGGCCACTCGGGTAATAGCAGAAGTATCGTGGACTGTCTTTGCAACCTCAGCGTTCTGGAATACAAGTCTCCATCATCACCAATATTCGCTAAGCCTACCGTGTTACACTCCAGAATGTCTCCCACCTGGTCCGTGATCGCCTTTTCATCCTTCAACCCACCAGGTGACCAACTAGCCGCAACCGCATTTGCTTTGATAGCTGTACCTAACGATTTTCAGTCGTCAGATGTTGTTCTGGAGGAACCACCGTTTTAAAGTTAACTGGGATGTTCGTGATCCCTCTAGCCCAGGCTTGCGTTGCAGCAATCTTGACGTCTGTTTTTCGGAACGGAAGTCGTGGGTTATTGGTGTCCTTCGTCAAATGTATTTGTGATTCCCTCGCTCGCGTTTTCGGGAATTTCACCCAGTTCCGTCTCCGTTTTTGGGGGTGTTGTCCAGTATATAGATCATTTCGTTTTGGGACGTGTGATATAAGAAAAGAGTCCGCTGTCGCGCACCGAGTCTCTTGATCTTTTAGTTTTGTCAGGCCCAATGAATAGCTGTAAATACCAGTACGTACCTGCTCTCCTTGAGGTTGCTAACATGTCATCGGTCCCAACATTGGTGCTCGAGGAATGACACGATTATCTTGGAGACAATGCGCCAGTATTTACACGGCATCACATCCGACCCCTCAAGAGACATGGTCGAGGATCATATTAGGAGTTAAGGCGTCTCACTTATTTATGTTCATCTATCGATTATTATCGACAGTCTGTTTCAGGTATTCGGCATATCTATAATGTACGGCTCGTCGTGGTCGTGGTTCTAACCCAATTATGGAGTGGACATAAAAAGTATTTGTCGTTAGGTTGAACTACAACAGAATACAAGGAAGTTTGGAGTTGTTACAAATATACATGTTGGTACACGAGCTGAGAGTTGGCAGAGCTGAAGACAAACACCCCGAGAAATGTCCAAGTACAGAACATAGCACCACAACAAAATAGATGAAACAGATACGTATACAGTCGCCATCATCACGGTCGTGAAAAGTCGTAAAACCCTGTCCATGGCAACTCACATAATGACACATCCACCCCGCTCCTCTCCCCTTTCATCGGCACGCCTCCACAGCGGGCTGCTATTCTTACCCTCCGCGTGTGGGTGCAATTTTCTGTGTGCCGCGACCCGCTTCTCCCGCTGCTGCGCAACAGAATCAACATTCGACCATGTCTGGAACGTCTTGACCACCACACGCGTATTATCACACTCGTCCTGCCCTATGAGCTCGCCGCCACCCTCTTCGACTGGCATATTCACTGCCGCGGAATCCTCATAAACCATATCCCGCGCTTCCCAACTGCGGGATCCACGTCGTGGTCTGGTCACATTTACGAGGTCGCGAATAGTTGTGTCAGATACCCAGCGCGAGTCGATCGCGACGATCTCCGAGCCACCCGCCAAGGTCGTACCTCCTTCCACATTGGCCCCACTACTCGTGCTGCGCTCGCGCTTCTCCCTTGCTCGTCGTCTATTCACGAACTCCTTAATGACAGCACTGGAGATACGTGTATTGTCCGCCTCGAACACGCGCAAGTTCTTGCAGCCCTTGATGAGGCGACACATCGCCTCAGGCGAGATCTCCTGTGCAGAGCTGATAATGACGTGCTCAAGCTTCTCCCCAGGTTGCGGGTCCGGGTCTTGCCCCTTCCTCGCTGGCGGGAGAGGGGAAGGTGTAATGTGTTCGAGGACTGCATCCGTGAGGTCCGTCGCATCCTCCAGATCCAATTTTCTGATAGAGGGCGTAGTTCGTAAGAGCCTAACCAGTCCCTCGTCCTTCAGCGCAGATCCCAGATTAGCGAGCTCGAGGAACTCCAGCTCGGCCATACAATATGCCAGCGCTCCAACGCCGGAATCGCTAATGTTCTTACATCCCGAGAGGGTCAAATGCCGCAACTTGCTGCGTCGTCGCGTATACTTGGTCGTATCTCCTGGGGTGGAGCCAGCCTCCCGAGAGGTAAGCACAATCGGTTCGTGCCACTGCGTCCACGGCCCCCCATCCTCCCACTCTACAAACGCCCTCAACGCCGCATCATTCACTCCTGAGCACCAGCTCACGTCTAGCACCTCAAGAGCGGGGAACACTTGGGCTATCACATTTAATGTCCCCTTAGTGATATGCTTCAACCCGGACATCTTGAGTACTTTCAGCTCAGTGGATTTCCCAGTCAGGAGACGCGTCCTACGGGCATTCGCAAACTTTGCGATCGCCCGTCCAGAGAGGTTGGCGCACCGTCCCACATCGAGTTGAACCAGGCACGCGGCAGAGGAGAGAGCCTCAATGAGGGTCGTATCGACTACGCAGTCCAACCCTGCGAGTTTGAGCACCTCAAGCTCGGGGCATCGCCGCAGAAGGTAGTGCAGAGCGTTGGTGGTAAGATTACGACACCCACGGAGGTTGACCTCCCTGAGCTGCGTCGCACCAGGCTCGGGCACATGCGAGAGATCGAGATCGAGAAAGAGCGAGAGGGCCGAGGTAAGCTCAACAACCTCGGCGGGTTTGAGCGCATTGAACCCCTGCAAGTCGAGTACCCGCGCGAAGGCACCAACGGATCGAGTGATGCGCAAAAGCTGAGAAGGCGACAGCGGGGTGGGAGAACCGAGGGAGGCGAGTGGGAAGTCCGCCCATAGTTGGCCGTCGAAGCAGAGGTCTTGCCAGGATTTGGAAACCTGTCCGATCCAATCAGTCAGCCAATAGAGTATGGAAAGCTCAGGACGCACCCTCGACAACCGTACGAGAGCTGTCATCCCTTTTACCCGCCCAACCCACCGCTCACCCTCGCGAGAAGCAACAACCACATTCCACCCGTCGCCACCGCACTCCACCCTCCTCTTATGCTCGTCTTCATATGACCCCACGAGCGTCCCAAAAACGCGGATTCGCATCTCGATCGGCAAGACTGTCCCAAACCAATCAATCTGGCGCCCTTCTGTCGGCCTCGCCTCGCCTTCTTCTAGTTGATCAGCGTTGGAAAACCTGAGTTCAGGTGGAGAAGGATAAAACGGCCACTCGCAATCGGGCGGGAACGCCAGGGGATATGGCACCGTGCCACCGAGTGGTTTATTTCCCGGTCTTCTCCGACTCCGTCCCCGGCCCTTGCCAAAAATAAGCGTATCGGTGTCGAGTGCTACATGCGGCGTCGCCTTCGTGTCCTTGACCTTGACGAGCCAGCTCGGGAGTGGGAGATGAAGACTTTTCCGCTTCTTCTCCTTCTCCGCTTCGGGGTGGTACGTTTGAAGTTCAGGCGTGTTGTTCAGTCGCCGATTGTTGCGGACGATTGGGGTTGTGGGCATGGGCTTCTTGCGCAGCTTTCCCCCACTACCGCCGCCAACCGGGTTGGCTTTATTAATGGAAAGCGAGGATTGCGTGCGTGAGTAGGCACGGCCGTGTATGGGGATAGGCACAACCGCGGAGGAGGTAGGCTGGGTACCCAGGTTTATGGACGTAGGATCGGTAATAGTCGTCGTGTTGGCTCCTTGTGGCTCAGTAGGCACTTGTGGGTGCGCGTGATAGTGCTCCGTCCGCACGTCATCCTCCAATTCGTCGCCTCTTTCCCTCTTTGGACTCGAAATCAACCCCTCGAGTCCAAGCCCAAGAGCAGACTCGAACGCTCCAAAGGTGTTCGTGTTACTCGCCAGGGAAGAGGGCCCTGCCACAGGAGAAGCCGTAAGAGAGCGTTCGAACTCTGCCCAGTCGAACGCGCGATACGAGGTATTGCTTGACGGCAGGTGGATCTGCGAAGCCGCTCGGGAGGAGAGACTTGCCCACGGCATGAATGCAACAGGGCTCGACGAACGCCCTTCGTCCACGCCAATGGGGGCTTTGGCTTTGCCCTTTCCCTTGGGAGACGCCTCCGGCGAATGGAAGACTCTGTCCTCGGAATCCGGAGAAGTTATTCCAGTAGCGAAACTGTGGAAGCTTGCATCTGAGTTGATGCTTATGCTCCTCTGTGGTTGGGGCGTGCGGGATCGGTCGGGTATCGGAATGGCAGTGGCGCGGCGAATAGGGGAGAAATCGAATGAAACAGAGGACTGGGGTGAAGGTGGGTAGAGAATTAGGGGTGTGGAGGGTGTGAACGATTCCTTGACGAGGGATTCGTCGAATTCGTCGGTTTGTGACGCGGAATTGGTGTTAGAAATGACAATTCGTTCAGTGGGACACCTGAAAGAATATTAATTCGTCACGTTTCTTCGATGGTGGAGAGGGAGAGGGTTCGAAGGTGCACGAGGCCACCATGAGTGGTCCAACCGGATTGGTAAAGCACGAAATGTAGAAACCAAGACCGTGACAACACCCGAGGGTGGTGCTCAGAAGGCGCAGTAAGCCTTAAATATCGGGGTCGAACCGAAGACAGGTCTATGACATACCGTTCGGGGAGGACGATCGAAAGCGGAGTAGTCTTAAAAGGACGAGCACCAGAGAGCATGGGTTGTGCTGTAGGAAGCATGGGAAAGGTCCTAGAGCAGGTGAAGATGTGAGCGATAGATACACCGCACCACAATACGCCCACAGAATGCACGGAGCTCACCTTGGCTGGTCTTGGGGTTTACCCAACATGCATTGTGGATGATTGTTGTGATCTGGATTGCTAGACTCGGATGGGAGCCCATCGTGTTGTGAGTTCGGTGGAAACTGGGAGTAAAGAGTGGGTTGTAGTTGTGGATGCCCGAAAGCTAAAGGGTTGATCATAGCAGGGTGGGGATCATAAGCTCGAGTAACGANNTTGGTTCCGGTGTCGTCGTGGTTGTCTGCCTGGTTTGGAGAGGCGGGTTTGAGGCACCACGAGCGGCGCGATCGACGATGACGCTCATCGCGCGTAGTGATCTATCGTCGTAGAGACCGTCTATGGGGATGACGACGACAACAACAAGCGGCGATGGATGAGATGAGGTGCAGTCCAAGAGCCGAAGGAGCCCAGAATCGGACCATGGACACCGATTCGGGGATTTGGGCTAGGGTTGTCTCGCTCGCGTTGTCTCGTCTATCGTACCACGTGCTCATCTGATCTGCTTAGTCAACTTGGCGTCCTGGCGTCCTGACTGGCATCCCACCCAGCCTCGATACAATCACAGCTCAGGATATATGATATAATATACTGTAATATACGTAGTATACCGATCAGTTGTACGCACATTATCTAACACAACGCCATACACACGCTACAGTATCACACTCCACCAACCACCAACCACCAACCACCAACCACCAACCACCAACACACATACTAATCAGTCAAATACCAAGCTTTAAATCCATCCATATCCTAATCTTTTCATTCCTTTTCACAAACCGCAACAAGCCGTCTACTTCCGAAGTCCCATCCTGTCAACCCCGCCAGTGATCCTTTTGATAAGCGCATCCGCATCCTCGAGTGACCGCTTCCGCATGCTGGGACTACTCGTGCGCGTCGTCCCGGCCGTCGGCCCAAGCATCATAGTTCCGTGCCGAGGGGACGGAGAGCGGATACCCGATCCAGCTCCATACATAGCTTCCGGTTCATAAGTGAATGAAGAGTTTGGCCCATCCCCGAGAGTGAGAGTGTGCATTTTCGAGGAGGGCGACTCCGCGCCGAAGAAGTGGCGTGGCGAGTCGGGTGTAGGGGGCGTGGGGCGCACTTCATTATTTATGTAGTACGTCTTTGCGGCGTAATCAATAAGTGGTGGGGGCATACGTTCGTTGATGAGATCCTGTTCCCGACTGCGAAACAGAAATAAGCCCATAGAGTCGCAAATGGACACCACGAATACTCACATCTGCTCGTAATCCCAGGTGCCCACATCCAAGTTGCCACCACCCCAAACCTCGAGCGTGTTCCCCTGTCGCACCTGCTTTCCCTCTCCTTCACGACCAGGCAACCGTATCTCCCCTGCGTCCTCGGTCTGCTCCCTCAACAGCCTGTACACCTCCGCAAGCCTATTGCTTCCTTGTTGAAGGGCCGTAAAGTGGCCCTTGCGCCGGTGGCTGTCCGGTACCACACCGACCACTTCATCAACGTCCATGGGTGCGGCACTGAGTGGCAGTCGGGGCGAGGGGCTGTACTCAGAGGTATCTGCATCGGGGTAGACATCGAGTAGGGCGTTGAGCATCTCCACCGCTGCATCAATCGCCATCAGTACGCTCTCCCCCTATACGGCTACGGCCAACTCCAGCAGAATATTGAGGGATGTGGACGCACCCTTTTCAGCAACAAATGGCAAGCTCCACGTGAACACATCCTGGAAATTCGGCAGCCAAAATGGATGCTCCACATGGTTAAACTGCCGTACGCTGATCGTCTTCCCGTCGTACTTGAGTATCGCGCCGAGGTTACCGTGCACGTCGCAGTAGTTCGGTGCACTGAAGATGGTCATCAAGTGTGGGGGCACGTCGGGGATGTCATGACGCCAGAACCTGCTCAGCCTGCTCAGCCTACTTCCGCGGTCAGCCTTCGGTTTGCAGCGTGGACATACCCAAGTGCTTGAGCCTCATGGGCGCGAATCATCAACTTGAGATGGTTCCGATCAAGGAACATCTTGACGGCTTCATATCTACCCAGCCAGATTCAGTACCAACGTCAACCATACGCGGTGAGGCGCACCCATAGATAAAACTGCACCCCCGCGTCGGATTCACCTGGTACGGTGGTCCACCCGGTTTCCAGTTTTTTGCAGGGTCGGACCAAAGGATGTCGCACATCATCCCTAAGCTGCCGGGCTCGCAAAATCGATTGAGCTATCAACCGCAACCAGCCAGCTCGTCAGTGTCTCCGCCCTGAATCAGCCGAAAGATGAGCTGGGGCCTGGACGCACCTTTTGTAGATCCCCAATGGTTTGCAATTCCGGTGAGAGACCACCATGCACGCAGAAGAACTGCTGATTCACGATCGCTGCGAGGGGCATGGCTTGGAAGGCGAGCACTGAAGCATTGTACACCGCCTCCGAGTACTTTTTCTGGCCTGCAGGATGATATAAAGGTCATAACCTGCCATCCGATGAGAGCGCAAGGGACCGAAATTGACGCACATTCAAGCCGGAAGGTAAAGTAGTTAGTCAGATGTTGCTGTTCGGGTGGCTTAGAAATTGAAGCGTAAATAGGGGGACGATGCGTGACGAACAGATTCATGGTTCCCTCGTAGGAACAGGTAGTTGCCTTGGTGGCAGATTTTGAGGGCCAGCAGGAAGAGGAGGCACTGTGAGTGATTGTCAGAGAGGAATAGCAGAAGAACTACCATAATGCGTACTTCTATCCCAAAACACCCTCTATCGACATAGTCCCCTGTATAATTGTGAGGTTGTGCATCTGTTCGGCATGGGCAACGAACCGAGAAAGAGATACCGAGTGACGCTGGGGCTACCGCCAATCGCCGGTTTCATGAGTGTCATAAGGTCGTACTGCATCAGTTTGAGTACATCGACAAGTGAGGGAAGTATGGGAAAGCGCACAAATTGACCATGAATATCTCCGACGACTACGAGGTAGGGTATCGTCAAATCGACAAGAAACAGAAGAAAGATGAAGGCATTTTATACTTGTTACAGGTGCTTCCACTGCCAAGACGTTTGGTTCCTCCTTCATTAGTTTTCTGCCTTCTTCAAGGATCCAAAGCGCCTGGTGCTCCTGCAGCCTGCCCTCTTTATAAAAGTGCTTCCGAAGAAATGCAACGTCTGGACGTCGCGGGAATGTATCGTGGAGCCAAAACTCTTCGTCCAAAGGCGGCTTGGGCGGGTGATGGACATTCTGCACCGGACATGCAGGGGTCAGTACATGCGCATACAATAGAGCCCATATGAAAGAAGGAAAGAAGACCGTTCAGGGAGGGATGAGGTGGCGCGACTTAGCGCCACAGCCTCGAGCGCTTACTGCACCGAACAACCGCGACGCACCGCACCTTGATGAGTCGCTGCACAAAATCAGGTTGGCCATCCGACCTGAGTGGGAGTGGATCTCTAAGTGGTGGTATGCCGAACGGCGAGTTCCGATACATGTTGCTCGATAGGGTAGGGTGCAACTCAGGCTGAGGGCTTGCGGAGACGGACGAACACCACCAGGGTGGGGGGTCCATAAGTTCTGGTTTGAGAAAGTCGGACGAACATTGAGCCTCGTGTTGCGCATCGTATAGATATAGCAAGGGCGAGTTGTGGACGAGAGCCGCGGAATGCGACCGGCTTCGGAGCTCTTTGGTTCGCTCTCGAGCGGCGACAGTGACAGCGACGAGGCGGTGGTGGTGGTGGAATAGACTGGGGCTGTTGAGTGTCCGCGCGGGGTACACCTAGTGTACCTAGCCCAGGTTTGAATGACCAACTGACGTCAGGGCGGTGGGATCACACTCCGGCCGGCGAATACTGACGAGCGGACGGTTTGGGAACCCGACAGCCGACATAGCCATAGCCTTTCGCTCTTGTGATCGTCGTGAGGAAAGTAGACTGTGCGCACAGGAATAATTGAGGCGGGAAATTCAAGAGCATCCAGAAGACAAGACCGCACAGGCGGAAAGTAAGTGGGCGTCAAACTGAGACAAGTAACAGTGATGTGAATACGTCTACAGCGGGAGATTAGTCTACGATATATCTAGAGATAAATACGACCATTGCGATGACACGGCGGGGTTCAAGTGAAAAAACAAAGACCGCACTCGCCGTAGCACAATCTTCTCGCTCGGTTGTTATCAACAGCACTGAGAACCGGTGTATCTACGACCGTGAAAAGGATTCACGAAGGCCCCTTGGTTGGAATTTCGGAACGTTGGAGTTGGAGATGAGAGCGAACGGGGCGGTGTCTAGGGACGTGGGATCCTGCACTTCTGAAAGTACTTTGGCTTCATTGAAGCCTTGGAAGCTATTTGTAGCACTACAGACCAAGTGTCGCGTTTCCAATTGCGAATGCTATTGAGTACGAAAATGCTACTGAAATTGCAAGTAACGTTCACATGTACAATATAGAAATGGCCATATGGCGTACCAAAGGCGTACCCTGTCCTTCCCTTACATCTACCTATCCCAACATAGCCACAGTAAGGCTCAGCACCCATGTTTGAATATCTCCTTTTGTTTTGAGCAAGCTTCGATGCACGTTACGAACGCGATACGCAGCTAATGAACCCACTAGTAAAAAAATTCTGTTGGGAGTACCTGATGCCCCAATCGCCTCGAGTGGTAAGCACATTGCTCAAGCTCCCGCATGAATCTCTCATATAACTACCAATGCTAGGACATATACGGTCGAGCGTACGCAGATACGCCTCCAGTGTCATAGTTCCTTCAGTCTTTCCGATCGGTCAGTTCAAACATACGATGATCAGAACACGACGCCGCGAGAAACGCGCACGGAGTAACTGTATCGCATACGCAGACCTATTTGTAGTCATAATTTGGCAAAAGACAAATTGTCCATATTTCATTTTCGCCTCTATACTGAGATAGGAGTGTGAATAGTGTATGGACCGCCATTTCTGGAGAGAGCTTCAAGTCTTCGCTTCTTTTCGAGCTTCGCCGCCCACATGCCAGATCCAGCCGCCGTCGTTAGGAGAAACAGCATGCTTAACCCCGGTATTAACTGCAAGGCAAGATGAACGGTCCCAAACCTGTTGCCAAAGCATAAACGCGCAGTCTGGTACACTCGTTGCTTCAACGGATGATAGATTATGTGCTTACTTTGTATACCTCCACCAGCGATCTTTTATCTTCTTCTCTCGCTCCTCCCTTGTTAATTGTAGTAGGGCGAAGTACCTCCAATGTTGTAAAGGGCCGGCTCTGTATCCAGTCAACATCAGAAATATCGGCACTCCAGCGACAGGAATGAAAGTAATCGGCAGAAAGATGATGAATTCGAAGATTTGGCGGAATGAAAATGGACTGTAAACGCGCCCGGATTTAGGTCTGCCAAGACGTTTAACGGGGTCGGTTTCTTGGGTATTGATAGCGCGGCCTTCCAGCACTAAATCTTCGAGGCCTTCGTGGATTAAGACCTATACACCAACCGACATAAAAATTACGTTGCGAAGCCAAAAAAAAGGAATACTACACACAGCATCGAATATGTCGACGAGGGTGTCGTCGACCAAGAACGCCTCGAAGAGGATCGCGATGATGGTTGCACCCTCACCAAGCACCAAGAAGGCAGCATTTACCCATGCGAGGGCTCTCCCATAAATGATCGCAAGGAGTGCGACCTGGGGGAGGTATGTCCATAGGAAGAGATTGACGAAAACGATGATGGAAAGAATCATGCAAGGTAGAAGGCGTCCACGGAGCAACGGCCAGAGGAAACGATGTGACGCATAGTAATACATTCCCTACTTGATCACATTAAATTGTGTTTTTGGTAGGGGATTCACGCCAACTCACCTTGAAAGGATACAACCATGAAGCTGCGATAACAACGTGAACCGACTCCGCAAGCAAAGGTTGCGTCTCTGATAAGGCTGGAGATTCCATTGGTTCGTTATGGTTTCATCAAGGTTTTCTTCAGGACTTGGCAAAGGCGGGGTTCAAGATACGAAGCGCCGGCTGTGACATGCGCATCAAGCCATTCTAAGGGCAAGGGCAATCTCTGAATTCACCTCTGTTCGCCATTCTTAGGAATGACAGTCTCATTGTCACGCATGTAGAGCTGTGATTGACGTGTCTGTGATACAAATCCGGTAACTAAGCATCTTCGTGCCTCAAACAAATCCTATAGATGGCATATTCCCCTATGCCCAAATACTCAACCTGATATCAATACTGGCAGGGTCATTGAGCCTCAGGCCTTGATCAAGCGAGCTGATCTGCTTGATTTCCTGTTCGGTAAGGACAAAGTCGGTGGCCTGGAAGTTCTCTTTGACGCGTGCAAGACTGTTTGACTTAGGGATGACAGCAAGCCCTCGTTGGGTCGCCCAACGAAGCAGGACGTTTGCTTTGCCTGAGGAAAAATATGTTAAGAAATCAGTTAGTAGCCGCCATCACAGACGCACTCTTTCCGTGCCTCTTAGCAATCGAGGTGATAACTTCGTTCTCGAACAAGCTCGGGACTGAGTGGTGCATGTCGAGTTCGAGCCAAGTCTGAGGCCCGTACGAAGAATACGCGGTTACGGCAATGCCGAGTGTCTTAGCAAGATCCAGCAAAGGCTGCTGGACGAGATATGGATGATGCTCGATCTGGAGGACGGCGGGTTCGATGCTCGCATAACGTTGGAGATCAAGGAGCAAAGCACCGCTATAGTTACTGTGAAAAAGGGACTTTCTCAACTTTATGTGGTGACGATAAGGAGTGAATAGCGAACCTGACACCAATGTTTCGCACGAGTCCCTCGTCGACGAGCTTCTCCATGGCCTCCCAGGTAGCCTGGAGGGGCACTTTACCTAAGAAAGACGAGTTAAGGGAGGTTTAGGAGGAGAGGAGAATATACAAACTGAGGTTGACCTGCGTCTGCTCCGCATCTCCCCACCATTCGGGAGGGTAGCGCTCTGCGGGATCGACGTACTTGAGAGAAACAGGGAAGTGGATGAGGAAGAGATCGAAATAGTCGATCCCCCAGAGTTTGAGTTGGTAGCGAGCCACTTGGGCTACGTGCTCAGGTGCGTGGAAGGCGTTCCAGAGCTAGACATAGATGGACGTTGAGGCGACGGGTATTTTGGTAATATTGTACATGGCTTACTTTGGAGGTGACGACTATCATTATTCATGTGTCAGTACTTCGAGACTCGAACACAACAACTGAAAGGCGATCGACTTACAGACCTCTTCACGCTTTACGATACCCTTGTTAATGGCACGAGCGAGGCCCTCTCCAGCCTCTTTCTCGTTGCCATAGTCACCTGCGCCGTCGAGAAGGCGGTATCCTACTGTGAGCGCGGCTTCGACAGTCTATTTGAAAAGTTACTATAATAGGCTTCAGGAATATTGCGTTTACCTCAGCGCAGGTGGCACGGTCTACCTAGAACGTTACGTCATCAGTGGGATGGTGCAAAGGGCGCCTACGGTTCGACAAACCTTCCACAGGCCAAAGCTGGATGTTATATGTGCATGGTAATGCGATATTAAGTCATAATCGAGACGATAGAGCCTACTTCAGAGCAACTCACCCTGTGAGCGGCATCTTGTTATCCTCGATCAGTCTAATCGGACTAATGGCTCTCTGGCACCGCTCACCTTATCGCCAGTACGCTTCAAGGTAATAGTGTCCATCGCGTTCGTCGCCGTCCAAGGTAGAAGGAAGAGAGAAGCAAACCCGTCAACGGCCGATCAGGCGGAAAGGGCGGCTAGCTGAGGCCTACTCCACCGAGAATGTACCTCGTCATAATGTAAGGGTTGTCATTTTAAGAACGCATTCATAGGTGGGATGCGAAGGACCAAATCCAGCAACACGTCAGGTGACTTCAGAGTACGGACAGGACTTCTCCAGGCGTTTGTATGCTTCGGAATCGCTTAGGAATGTGGAGCGCTTAATGAGTTTTTGCGGGCATCAAGGCCGGTGAGAGCTCGACAAATTAGGGAATGATAAATTCCTACGAAGTCACAGGACGATAAATACCAGACAAATACCGTACAGTTTGTCCATCTTGCAATTTATTATTACTGCCTTTTCTATTCGAACTTGATAACTGTCAGCCTCGCGAGATCACACTAAAGTAGGCCTGTCGAGCAGCAGCTTCCTTCGCTTCTCCCTTTGTCGATGCTGTTCCCGTTCCGTATACGGTTCCCCAGACTATGGCCGCAAGAAGGAAGGACGTTAGAGCAGAGTCATTGACCCGCCGAAAGGTGTGATAGAACAACATACTTCGTGCGGTCACTGTCCAGGTTGCATCATGTAAAGGGCCTATAGTAGAATACTCATATCTGAGATTGACGCAATCGCCAATATCTTGGAGATAGTTGTTCAATTTTTGTCTGTAAGTATCCCGGTTTCCTTGAAGGTAGTCAGAATTGCAGATGAGGATGAATGTTTGCAGATTTTACCAGACATCTTTCTTTTGAATTTGCGTCTTGTTTCAGTTGGGACACTACGAGGTTTGTTCAGGACCTTGTGTTGAGTTTAGGAGGCAGGAAACTACTGGAGGATGGACGAGTCATTGGCTTTTATATACCTGAACCCTCATGCATGCTGTGAATCTGGTTGGTTAAGCACACAAAGGCTACGCGCTTCCGGGTTAGACACTGGTGGCCCGAGGGTGACGCAACCGCGTATATGCAGACGTGGCCAGTCCTAGTAAGGTGGAGTATGGCCAGGTTGAAGTCTCACCCCTGAGGGGAGAATGACGTTCGCGTACTGCATGCAGCATGGCTTCAGGAGAGACAGACGATATCGGAATCACCAGAGATAGGCTATAGCAGAGCTTACACGTAATGAATGTCATGATCACATAATGACTTACTTTCCTGATCAAGCCTGTGCAGTGGCTCGAAACCTTGAGCAACGCATTGGAATAATAGGATCGACGGGGAGTAGCGGAAAGGCTCGGATTTCATGTGCAATCGAATAAAGCGATTCCGGTTAGACGAGGAAACTGAGGCCGTAGGCGGTGATGCATAGGGACAGTGGTGGGTCCGCTTACGGATCACGCAGACATTAGTTGCTAAACGATAGAGTGGGACCGCCTGAGTTCGACCTAATAGGCAAGGAAAGAGCATCGGAGCTGCGACTGAATCCAGGAGCGGCATGGTTAGGCGCTGGTGGGACTGGGACAAACAAGTGGAATCCCAATAAGTAATCACCATGTTGAACAAACGAGTCCGGGTACAGATAAGAGCCGGGCTGCGGAAGGAGGGGGCCTTTGTGGGTCCGCTTCGACAAGCAGTGGTGACTAGGGATAATGACGAGGGCGCTAAATGACATATCTGAGTGTCAATCATTCAATT
>WNFL01319128.1_pt1 | contig 16276 bp, 10 predicted proteins | sample 5400361 | NCBI WGS metagenome assembly WNFL01 (sample SAMN13153351, study PRJNA577476) | soil metagenome | isolation source: 40 cm soil on Douglas fir-dominated hillslope | place: USA:California | collected 2013-09-17 | reverse complement strand
TACAGTCTTCCATATTAGGGAATGTGCGTCCCGCCATCCACTGGACAGAGACGGTCTTGATTTTCATCCACTTGAGCGTGCGGACGAGCGGGAGGTCGACGTCGGTATTGTAGTTAGGGAGTCGCAAGCGATATGCCTCGAGGGTCTCCAGCTGCTCGAATTGCGCCAGAATGTCGACTTCGGTTCGCATCTCGCGTACATCCACCTTGAAATTGACAAGGCGGCGGAAGATGGACGCGAACTGGGGTTGACTGAGGGTGTATATGGAATTGGGCGATGAGAGTTCCATGTCGGTGAGCTTTTGATGAGAGCTTTTCCCCACAATGTCGATGAGTTGGTTGAAAACGGCGCTGTCCTCGCAGATAGTCTTGATTTTGAATGATTGCAGGTTGTCCATCGGCCCGCTGAATACAAAAGCAGGTTTTTCAGGCGTCGAATGGGCGTCGATGTCGAGCTGGTTCGGAAAGTTCGTCACGGTGAGGGTACGCCAGCGCTTTGCCTCTTTCGCTGCAAGCTCGAGACCGGCATACTGACTAAATGCGGTCGTGTCCACCATCTTGAACATGTCCATACTCGTGTCGATCTCCACATCCAATGGACTCGCGCCTGTCCTCTCCAAAATGAAGTCTACTTTCTCGGTCTTAGTCCACGTGCAGAGGCGAATGTTCGACCAAATGTGGGGCATGGTGAGCACTACGGCACGCCAGGAACGACACACACGCATCAATTCCAGTCGGTCGTAGGCATGGCAAGCAATGGAGATGATGAAGATCTCTGCGAGCATTTCCACGGGGAGGCGCCTGATAGGGGCGAGGAAGCTGGCGGCTTTGGAGTTTTCTTGATTCAGGACATGGATCTGCATTTCGATGTCGGTAACCTTGGTCGTCACCACTGCTTCCGCTTTCTGACGCTCCGCTGAGAACGCGTTCCAATGATCCGCCATTTGTGTCTGAATGGCGAGGATCTGGCTGTGGAGATAGTCCATGGTGGGACGGAGCCCGGCAACTTTCTCCTGGCTTTCCGCCTCGTAAGCCGCTCTCATCTCTCTGATTTTCTCCTCGAGCGCATCAATTTGAACGCGTCGTTCGGCTACTTTGGCTCTTGTTTGATGTGCTTCCGCATTTGTGGGTATGTGGAGCGGGTGGGGTTGCTCATAGGTGAGTTCGAGGTACTAGAGAAAATTCAGAGTCAGTGAAATGGTTCGCGGGACGAGTTTCGGAGATAAGTGATATGGTGACAACAGAGTAGGTTATGAATGGAGTACATATTCGTGTGAGCTTTGACCTACCGTTGTAAGATCGATGTCGGGTTGCGCATTGGCAGCAGCGATTCCGCAGTCTGTGATCAAGACGGTATCAATATTAGAAACCAAAGCAGCCTCCTGTAAGGAGCGTTTATGTTAGCACGGAAAACGAAAAGACCATCAAGCAGGCGAAGCTCGACGAGTCTGAAGGAACCACTGCAAGGGCAGTGCCCTAAGGTATCCAGGAGACTGTCTAGCCGCACCCACTCCATGCTCTACATACCGCGAGTATATATTCGTGTGAAATTTGACCTACCATTGAAAGATCGATGTCGGGTTGCGCATTGGCAACAGCGATTCCGCAGTCTATGATCAAGGCGGTATCAATATTGGAAACCAAAGCAGCGTCCTGTAAGCAGCGTCTATGTTAGCACGGAAAACTACGGAGAAAGAAAGATCATCAAGCAGGCCAAGCTCGACGAGTCTGAAGGAACCACTGCAAGGGCAGTGCAAGATATCCAGCAGACCGTCTAACATTTCCCACTCCATGCTCTACATACCGCGACGCACGATGGCGTGAACGGCAAAGGTTCCTGTGCTGGAGGCACGGCCCATTCGTCACCCAACGGTTGAGTGACTGGAACCTATAGCATAGAACATAGCAGTGGGGAACGAATAATGAGCAATGAGCGGGATTCACTAATCGACCGATACCGGCGACTCACGACTTGGGTGAAATCCTGGCGCGGGCCACCGGGGCATATGGGCTCACCACCATCGCCGGTCAACGGCGTATTACCCGATGAGGAACGCGAAGAGGGGTACTGGGTATCCCCGGATGACTCGGTCATGGGTGAACTGTCAAAAGGCGGGGAAGTCGCCGGACATTCTGGCACGTGCGTTGCATCAGGGGTAGGAGTAGAGTGAAGATACATCTGAGTAAAGAACCTGGTAGGTATGTGGTGGTCGCGACCCCCAGTGCTCGCGCGCACTTTGGGGTAATATACCCTTGCATGAGTCGGGCCAGAATTCATTTCCTTTGTCTGACTCACTCTCACGTGCCAGTTGCCAGTTGCCCGCGTGCTTGTCACAGATAGACGTCATCACGCCGTCACGTCACATCACGCCCAAATAGGTTCCTGGACACGGACACATAGAACCATGTTACCAGGTTCTGCCAGATTCTTCTTGTGAGGAACTCCGGAAAAATCCACCCGACTCCAGGCGATCGACTTCGACTGAAGCCAAACGTAGCCAGAGCAATGGCCCCGGCCGAACCTCTGTACTCATAAAGACGCATATAAATCGTATTCACAATAACAATAGCCTGTCTCGTATTAAGATCCGTCCCTAGACCCAGCTGTTTGACCAACCCAGCGGCGACTGACCCCCAGCTGCCAACTACTCCACCCTCGTAATAGAGATAGACCAACGGAAGCAGTCTTTGCGAGAATCACAGGGATCGATCGCCCACTCTCACTCTTCGATACGGGGACTACCATGAACCGACTCGAGAAGAAGCACCCCAGAATAAGAGGAGCCCAATATCATGCAGCCAATCCTTTGGACGAGGTTTGATAGCTTAGAACCCACAATCACTGGATGAAGATCACCCATTTTCAGCACGGCCAAGAACCTCAGTTCCCGCGCTTGCCATACGTCAATCTTCCTGTCTCAATAAATAGTACACAGAAACATTACTTTTCTTCAGGCTCACCGTATGCAGACCATAGTACAAAAAAACTCTCGTCATGAACGATTTGGAATGGGTCCAAATCAGATTGATATTGAGGCTGGTGGATTGAGGGTTGTTCCTGTTTATAAACCTCAATCTCACTCACCGTACCCTAGCGACTCCAAATTTTTGGCAATGGTAATCTTTATCCTCGGTTGGGTGATCCGCAGCAGGGCGGGTGGGGCTTGCGCTTACTTTATTGCTCCCCCTCCTTCATATACAAAGGCACGCGAATGCAAATCTCCGAGACTGAAAACTGACATCTCATTGGAGTTGCCTTTGTTGTGATTACTGTGGAGGGCCTGGCGCCTCCTCACCCATGTGTCGCCAATGTCCTTTTGGAATCGTGTTAATACAGTAGACTGTGCTGCTCTCCTGAATCACAGAAGTGATATACTCCGCATTTTTGATCCACTTAGATCCTCATGTAGTGTCACTGTCCCCGAGACTCGCCCCCAGCCTTTGGACCAGTGCTGGACGACCAACCCGAGCCTCGGTCGCACAGCTCAAGCGCTGGGGTGCAGTGATGAAAGATTCTGTGACCATCAGAGAGAATTATAGCAAATTGTAAAAGCAAACATCGGTTCCAAAGACGCCACAGGGATAAATATTGCTGGCTTCCTTTGACCAATTGGAGAGTCTACTAAATCGCGTTTTCATGCCCCTTCAGGGTTGGCCTATTGTGTCTTTCGTCGGTTGGAAGCCACGAGGCTTTTAGGGTTGCCAGAAGGGTTTTCATTGCAATTCTAGGGTGCTTGCCATATTCAACCCCAGCCATGATAGGAGGACACCCCTCCTGTCTCCTCACACGCCACACAGCCAGACTCTGATATTAAGTTCAGCTCATCACCAATTAATGTGTATTTCCACCTAAATTTTTCGCCCTCCCATTGGCGAACAAGCCACATCCAGCTAGGGGCGTCGGACCATATTCCGGGTCATTCTCTACAAAGGTGGTTGAACGATCGTGCTGGCTTTTGTACTCCTCATGGAAAGCCCTTTATATTCTGACCCTCAATAATGGGCGCCACCACACCTAACCTGGTCCTACCATGTCCCATAGCAAATTGTTATGGCTTAACAGAAAACCAACCTCGTTGTATTCGGAACTGCGGCGTGAGCACTTGGCTGGACGTTTGGTTTGTTGGTTCGGCAGGCCGCACGGGACCGCGTGACACACGCCTTCGATTCAAACACATACACGCCCAATCCATAAATCTCCGAAGACAGAATGCGGAAAACGCGCCAATCATCCTGAATGACCATCTGATGGCTGTCAGATGGTCTGGCTGCCTCCCGAATCGGTGAGTTCATAACCGGGAGTCGGTGGAACGCATATGAAATTCCAAAAAACTATTTGCCATATTCGCCATATTTGCCAGCGAAGGAGGTCCTCCTATCTCTTGTCAGGTTATTTGCCAGCATCTTTGCCAGGTTATTTGTCAGCATCTTTGCCAATAACCCTACAAAATGTCCTTACGTAACGTTATCGCGTTCCGATATTCCTCCCCGATTGTTGGATGAAATTAGAATTTCCTCTTCTTCCCGCCTTCATGAACTATTATCATGTTGAAGCGCGATAAATGCGGAAAACGTCCTCATTCTTGTTGGGGAGAACCCCTGAGCATTGCCAGTGTGTATCGGACTCCCAGGCGTTTACTGTTGTGATAGCCCGCCAGTAGCGCCGGTCACCACCGAGAAGTGAGACTACGTCGAGCAAGAAGGGTGCTATTAGCGATGTGCCTTCTCCAGGCCGGAGTTCTCGACATCTCTTTTTCCTGCGTGTGAGCAACGGAAGACTAGATGCACCACCGCACGTACAACGCACGCTGCACTGGATCAGGTGAGCTAGGGTAAATCCATTATTATAACCCTTCCAGAATGTTGAGTGGTCCACATGTCTTGAAACAAATTCGAACGTGTACTCCTCACAGTCATACTTAGTGCCGCCCCTCTGACTCTCTCCGGCCCCGTGGTCCGCGCGCCCGGCCCGACGTCCCGGCTTGCATTCACCTCTTCCTTAACCGACGTCCGTTCTGCCTGGCATGACGCAACTTTCAACTCCATTCAAGGTGACTATTCAGAGGCCAGGCCTGACTCAGAGTATCCTAACGGAACGGAACTCGTCTCGACTGAAATGGTTCTATATCTCGAAGCATACATCACTTGTTTGACGGCCAGCCTTGGCGATAGGAGAAAGCGTCTGCCTCGTTTTTGAAGAAAAGGGCACCCTTCACGCGCAAATATGAAGGAGTGGATACTATCAAAGTGATCTGCTACAAGGACTTTGGATGTTACGGCCGGGCCCGCCCAGGCGCCTCCAAATCGCCGTGCCGAGGTGAATATTTTCGGCCATCTTACATATACCGTACAACACACATGCTGAAAGCGAGGCCTATGATATATAGGAGACTGACCTGTAATAAAAAGGCCCTACCGTATACAAAAGATATTGGAGTCGCCATATCATAAACTTGTAATAGGACTTCTATAGGACCTGTCCGAACACATTTGCAGCGGTAATCGAATCGGACACTTACAAGTTTCCCGAATACAAACAATATGGCCATTGAGAGAGCTAGGCGGTCACGCAAAAGAGCATATATATACTATACAGAAGGGTCAAACGTGAGTTATAATGGTACTAAATACAGTCCATGGGCTGAACTCGCTGCAGGCCGTGACAACAAAACCCCTGTGGTGCATGCACCACAGGTCGATGCGGCATACACAATAACAGTTACTGACGGCATACCATGCACAATAAGAGCTCCTGGGGACTTGATATGACCACGGAAAGATACCAACGCCTTATCCAGGAGCCACATCGCGTTCGCCTCATGAAGCCACAAAATTAATAAATTTCTAAGTTTATTAACACAATATGTACTGAACTCCTCATTCTCCTCATTTTACATGCAATCGCCGTGTCAGTGTAGTCCGCTATCCGAACCGAATACCTCGAGACAAACCAAACACTTCCTGTGTCAGGACACCTTTCCTGGCTCCGATTCAGAGCTATTGATCGCTTACACGGTTGCTCTGGTGGCGTGATGCCGTGCGTGGAATACGAAAGATGGATTGCCTAGTCATAAGATAATGGTCAGTTGCCGCTTTATACTTCCTGGCTCACGATTGCACATAGTACTATATGTGAATAAGGAATACTGATGGGCGCCAGCTTACTTTTATGTTGGTTTACTATGCATTTACTGGTCTGAATGTTTCAAGGAGATCGAATACCATTGCCTTCACCATGGTCCTATCTTCAGACTCGTCCGTATCCTTTGTTCATCAGCTCGTTCATTGATGACCCCTGAGGCCTGGGATCCGCCTGGATACCCTTGGCAACCAAAAAAAAAAATTTCAATATTCAAGCACAACAACAAATCATGTTTTTGCTGTATCCCCTCGCCCAGGGCTGAGGGTTAACATACAATTTTTTAACTGTGGGGAGCGAGGCGGGCCTCAGAGGCGATAATGAAGGCCGGATTAGCGAAAACTATTGCGCGCCACAGGCCCATCCGCTTAGTAACCGTCACCGTGTCCGTCTCATTGAACCTGTTCCACGATTCTGGCGATATTGACAGATGTTCGCAGGCGTCCGAATGGTTGTTCTCTGGTTCCGCGGGCGACGAATGAATGACAAAGATCGCCCTTGTGTGATATTGGGGCGGTCTCATGGCGCAAGTGAAATGAGACCGACCAAGCCGAACAAAATAATTGTGTGGCTGTGTTCACTTCTGGATCTGGTTGGGGTCTCCCAAGCGACGCCCTGTCATCCAGTTGGGCAGCAAATAACCATAGATCCTCGCCAGCTACCACATCGCTCCAGCCAGGGGCCTGATGCACAATAAGGCCTACCTGTGTGTCATCACCAGCTACGATGTCACACTTCGTTAAGCGCGACAGTGGACACATAATTGCGGCTGCAGTGCCTTTAGCGGCATACTCATGGGCGCAAGTAAGGCAGTCTCTCCTAGCTGCCATTACATAGACAACAGAGACAGTCCGACATGGAGTGTCTGGGTCAAGCGCCAATACTGGGCCCGCAAAAGTACGCTGGCAAGAGGTAAATGTGGGCGCCAGCAGTTAGGCCTTCACAAGCGCGAGACATCGGAATCGGAGTCGGGCGATTAACAGATCGGGAGACAGTACTCGGATAATTCAACACATGATAGACGCAAACGTCGATGGCGCGTACTTAGCATGCAAGCCTCGTATAACCGAGATCTGAGGAAAGCCCATGCAGAATTGAAGGAAGGGGTATTCGCTTATGTCTCAGTGCCCCACTAGCAAGGTACGCCATATTAGGCAAATTTCCGATTTTAGGAACTACTTACAAGCACTGTTCCAACACTGCGGATGGTTTCAGTCGGGCTGCAGACAGTCCGTGACTCCTTTGATAACCAGTAGACCCTCCACACTGCACAGGGATGCGAATGGCCCGGCTCAGAAGGTGCCGTCTCTTCGTCCTCCTCGACATGAACCTGCGCGCTCCGAAGTGAAAGAAGCGCACACGAAACCGAGCATACGGACCAGGTCGTAGTATGCCGCCTTTAAACTGTTGAAACGGTCCTGTATTACGCGCTTCTACCATTACCGCAGAGCACAAGGATTGCTTCGAAACGGTTGGTATGAAGGTGAAGTGCGGACTTCCAGGTATTGTATCACGCCTATAAACGCCCAACTCAGTTTAATAGTCACAGTTCTGCTCCCGTCTCTTTGGGAACAAGGCTAGTTCCTCCAACAGACGGCCCAGAGGGAGAGTCGGCCTCTGGGAGGGCAACAGGTTAACAACTAATTCACTGTGAATATAAAAATACTGAGAATGTCACTGGCATGAAGCCAAAATGTCGCAGAGTGAGCGGCTGGAGGCTGATTGGAGCGAGAAGACACAATGAGGCATGGGAAGACCTACTGATACTTCAAAGGTTCCAAAGGAAGAAGTAAAAAATTCGTGTCACAGACCCAGCGTTACGAAGACAGGACATAAACGTACCCCTTTTGAGCAACGGCTTTATCGGACAAAAGGAGCGGTTAAGCTTAACCGCCATACTTAAAGAGTAAAATGCCTCTATCACATTCAGGTTCGATGCGACGTGTAATACCTTCCCACAACGGGACTCGCCGCCAAGCGCCGTGGTTTGTTGGGCAATCGGGTATTCCCGCTTTGCTTGTGTCGAGAGATTCTATATACATTGAGCCATGGATGGGGCAATCATTTCGAACTTTCGATTGGTGACCTTCTCTGGATGGATGTCATAGTGGCATTACGTTGTGCGGCATACAAGAACCTGGGGACCATATTCTGTAGACGGTAGACTGCACGTGTGTCGACTTCAGTGCCGAGAGCCGCGTCGTCCCTCGGAAGGTCGACCTAGCTGTCGTTGGGATCCTGACTTTGCGGGAGGCAAGCTGAGCTGGTACATTCCTCAGACGGTCCGCCAGTCGTGGACGGCTAAAGTCCATGTGGCAGGGATGGCCTGAACCCAATTTTCGCTCGAAATCACCCGATCGCGCCTTGACGGAATCGCTCGACGTTGAGAATTTCCGCACTACAGCCCCGTGTGATAAGAAGACGCGTGTTTGTTTCGGCCGGTTACGAACACGTAAGGATACAAAACACGGGGTCGAAGATCTTATTTACTTATACCCGAGAAGTGGCCATGTGATACCCCGGGCCTATGATCCCGTACGTATCGATACAACGAAAGCGCTGAGCTGAGGCTCGTAAACTGTATCCCAATTAAATCCTGACCTTCAGGGCATGAAGAACAAGATCTTCATGCACGCTGTCCGGGCATTGGAGGTAGTAAAATGGTATGCGAAGATCCAAACGGTGACACCTCTTTCCGCTCCAAGCCCGAACCCAGCGCCAAGTACTTGGCCACGGTACCAAATGGGCCCTCTATATATTTAGTCACATTTTTCCTGTACTGGGCGGAAATCTTCGAGATGCAAGGTGGCGTAGTATGCTCAATACTATTAATATTATTGCGATGGAGCAAGCAAGAAGATTTCAAAGCATCACCAGCAACGATATTTGAATCACGCCGTGCATCATAGAAATCCTACAAAGGGGAGAAGCCGCTGTTTGAGAGGAGAAGCTACCATTTTAGAGTGAACGCAACTTGCTGCGACCGCACGCAGTTGCCGGCAAGACCCAAGGACATGCCCAAACTTTATCTCCATACGGTCCCATAAAGGTTTTAATCATGTGCCATCAAAGAACCAGCGGCGACCTCACACCGATGTCTCGACATTTCGCTGGTGGTATATGCAGTTTTGTCACTAGTCCCCGCTAAGCAAGCAGCTAGAAGTGACACTGGATATGTAGGATTGTACTTACCATTTTGGACAGATCTTTACAAGCCCGAAATGGTCCCTTTTCAAGTGTCTGAGCACATCCCTCGCGTTCTTCCACCCATTCTGGTTAGCGCCAATGGCACAGAGCCTACAGTGGAACCTGCCAGTCTCGTCACTGCGAAGGAGCATCCGATATACCTGCATGAATGCGCGACTACTATGGTTTTCGCGGGCTTCCTCTCTAGTCATCTTACGAGTCAACGCTTTCTCGGATATCCCGTTCGAGAAGATCCTCGGCAGGAGAGCAATGGCATGCTCCTCCCCGCCGTCAGCGCGGCAGCCTTCTGCTACGACCTGTACGTTGGGTGAATACGAAGCGGGCGGGCGAGACGTCTTGCGATAGACGATATTGTCACATCTATGAGGTGTCATTATCGTGCCCATTAAGTTTCCTTCGATGGAAAGCGGTTGTTCGGTGTTGAGGGCAGCTTGCGTCTCACGAACAAAGGATGGGCAGCTTAAGGTGTTTGCTTAGCACATGGACAGTAACAAGGTAATGTCAAGGTAGTATGCTCACTCAGTATAGTTTGTGGAGTCCGGCGCCGAACTGCTATTCGCATTGGGATACCCATAGAGCAGATGTGTATTGACGGCCGTGGTCGGTTCCATCCGGTGGTGTATAGACACCGAGGGGATTAAGTATGCAGTCGGAGAGTATAGTAGGTTCATGTCTGCAACTGATGTGGAACCTATCCCGTGATTCCCGATCATAGAAATGGGAGCGAGGTACGGCAGCACTTGAGGGGGTGATGTGGGGTGATGTGAGCCCATACGTGGTGTACAGTTAATCGAGAGCAAATTCGCGTCACAGGAGGAATGATGTCTGCTGGTTGGAAGACTGGGGCCGGTTAACAAGGAGGAATGAGCCAGGGCACCTTTATATTTTGTAGCCTGTATCATTGTGTATGAGACACCGAGTGGGTAATGATAGGCGGCGATAAGCTTCTATCTCTGAATTGGAGAGGAGAGATCGTGGAAGACGTACCTTCACTGCACGGGTCTGATGTACGCCGGCCCGTATTCCATTACTTGTCTAGTGGGACCGAAGAACGAGCATTATTACTTGCTCGCCACGAACGCACACAGTTTGATTAGCCTCCTTTCCACGTGAAGTGAGTAGTCAACAAAGTAAGCATCGAATATATGTCCCTGTAATTGGAACCGGTCCTTTCGGACTGTCAGATTGACAACCGCATATGCGCAGCACATTACCCTGTGACCCAGCCGCGGTGTCCGCTCTGATCTGGTGCTCCGGGGTTCCCCCTGCGGACATTGATAGATCTTGTAAAAGAGGCGCCAGGCCCTTCCACAGGCACACACAAAGCGGGATTTGTGTAGACTGGGGTGTCTAAACAGTGCGCCTAATATTGGACATTAGAATAAGAAGCCTTTTTGTAAATAGCAAGAAGCCAAGATCGACGTGTGGCAGGCGCGGGAGGCCACATATACTCTGCGAACCACTCTAACCTTAAAATTAGGCCAACGGAATCACTATCTTGCTTACCCACCTTGCTATAGCCTCGCGGCTGCTAACCGTCAGTCGACGCGATAGGGAACCCTGCCCGAGACTTGAGGTGTTTGAAAAGCGACATCGTAGACCCTCAATTTGGTTGAAAGGCAGTGAGCGATATTTGTGGGAAACGATCATTGCTTCTCACAAGCTTCAAAATTTTACTCTAATGGTCACGGAGGACTTTCATTGCTTCTAACCACTGGGGATTTATGTTGCCGGTGTCAGACCACATACCGCGGACGCGAACGCCACATTGCCCTCGGCACCTGGCATGCGGTAATATAGGGCAAGGGAGCTGAGGCTGGGTGGCCAAGTTCAGTGCTTGGAACACGCGCTGCCCTTCTCGCATTTTTATTGATTGGAATGGATTCAAAGCACATGCTACTCGCCCCTCGACTCATGAGTATCATTGGATGTCGTATATCGCGCTCCCAACACTCTCGTGGGCTACCGGAAGAGCGCATTAGAGTAGTCATGGATTCTGTGAGATCATGTTGCCCTATAATGTACATTCTCTGGATATTAATTTGAAGAACCATGGTTGGCTACAAACAACTCCCGTGATAGATTTGAAATTTGGACAGCAAACATGGCACACCGTGGACCAGGCGTAGCATGCGACGTGACAGCCACACTTTTCTACGCAGATATGCTGTTGTCCTTGTTCAGCGCTTTGCAGGAGGTTCTAGCTGGAAGCTGACCTCTATAGGACAAAACGTTTGCAATCTTTTCGACTCAGGATGTAGATTGCTTCCTTCTTTGTATTTGAGCTAGCGGCACAATGGGCTTGATTTCATCAACCCAACTGTCCAATCCCCCTGGTTCCAGGACCTATATACATACGCTCATGAAGGGCACCGACTGGTAAAAAATGTCAGTTTACGACATGAGCTGAAGGGTGGCCTCTTCATTTGGCCCCTCCCAGCTCGAATGAGCTCATTTCGGTTCACAGACCCGAAACTTGTTTTCTTCAGTATTTCAATATTGACCCAGGTAAACTCTCTGTACACCATGTCAGTCAGACAGTGCCTGTGAAGTGAGAAGCTCATATTGGACGAGCGTCAAGTGGGAGGCTTCTGTAGACATTGAGTAGTAACGGTCTGGATACTTTCATGGCATTTCGGGTGCGGATTGGTGGGTGTTGCCGCCAATCACGTTCGATTGTTATCCCATTTTACATATATGAGACGCGCACGCGCAAGTGAACTTAAGCTCGATCAAGGCGGTACTCTATTGGAGGTCGCTCAGATCCAACAACGTGTCGAAATGGGCTGTGTCCTATAAATCTTACTGATAAATACTCCCGTTGAATGCTGATCATAAGAGATAAGACATGGACGGAGTAGATGTGAAGAGGCTACATCGCTCGTTCGATTGGCCAATACCTATCTAGCTTCCCGCCAGTGATAGAACTTCGTGGCCCGACTCCATTCATGGTTCATCGCCGCAAAGTTGTCATTACAGCTCTTGCGTTCGGGTGCCTGGTCACATGCAAGGCCTGATCGCCTTTGGGTGAGGATGCTCACCGATCATGCATGAGCTCGCGTGGCATGTGGTCGATCCGACATTTGCTCCGCGCGAGGAGAGCTCGTTCGGGCATTAGGCCCTGACCAGCTCCTTTCAATGATCGTGGACGCCAGTATGGGTCTAGTATGAATTACACTTCTGAGCCAACACCGAGGCCGGCCATAGGGAAAGAAGCTCCCGAAGTGAATATAGGAGATCGAGACCTCACACCAGCACCCACTCGATATTGGTCGATCCATGCACGGCGGAGCTCGGCTTTTCGGGCCCTCCACCCACATGGTCGTGTCAGCCACTGCATTCCTCGATACTTAGGTCAAAGCCCCCGATTGGAGCGACAGCGAGTGAATAACCTCTGCATTTGGTACTAACGCCGGCGATTCGTGTGAGAATCTCAAGGAACCAATGACCAAAGTTTTGCTGCTAAGCAGAGTGCGGCGGTTCGCACGTCCTTCCTAGATTATAGGGAGACCCAGGTTCGATCACCGGTCTGACCACCTTTGCCCTCTACATTTTCCATTGTGCTCTTGCTTGCTGATTGGAGAGCTGGGTTTGGTCGCCTCAATATAATGATCCTCTCCTTGCTATCGCTCACTAGTACTCATCAGCAGTACATAGCCAGCGAAGGATGTCCAAAAATGAGACTATGAGACGCAGCTGTTGGCTCAGAGATTGACCTCGTTATATTATGGTGAGTTGGGAGGGACGATTCCAGGAATTGATAACATGCTGCATTACACCTTAAAATCCTTTGTAATATTGACATTGAACTCACTCTACCTCCTTTTTATCCAATCTACCAACTAGTGCCCAATTACCCTGGTAACAGGCGAGCATACGCTCCACAAGGACAGAGACTTGTGGAAGGTGTCAGGTTCGGTACCCAGGCCTAAACTTAACATCTTTAAGAGTCTCGATATCATTCCAGATAAAATCTCCGTATGGCATGTTAGCCCAACAACCTCTACGAGGTGACAAGATCATATTGGACAAGCATCAAGTAGTAAGAATCCGAATATCGTGACTAAAGTCCGTACAATGGTCATTGCAGATCTGTACTTTATTAGAGGACATTCAAATCTGGAAAACCGTTGAAATGAACTGTGTCCAGTAAAACCTTATTGAGAAATACTTCTGTTGACCCCCGTCTGGTGGAGTCAAACTCTACTGTAGACAAGAAGCAGCATAGCGGGGGCCTATACACCTAAAGACAGTACATAAATGATCAAAGTATCAAAAGGAGAAGTTAAATTTCGAGCTTTCGAGTGTAATTAATGAACAACCATAGGAACGAGAAATTCCACCTTTGAGATAAAACCTTGAATTGAGACAATGTCCAGGTGGGATGCAATACTGTATACGGTACCAGCTCAAACGAATATTGAGGGGAAACGGGACAAAAGCATTTCTACGACTAAGCTATATGAGGAAAGAAGCAAGTAGGTAGTTCAGCGAACCGAACTAGCAAGCACGTTCTTGTCGAAAGGGTCCACAGTCAGGTGTACGCACCATGCGCGTGTCGTATTACATACATCGTGTATGACACGCATGAAAAGTCCGAAATGGGGATGGGTGCCGGTCCCCTCATATCTAAAGTTCCGAAACATGGAGGTGAGAGGGGGGATCCCCAACGTTGCGAGACCGTACTATGAGCGGTGAGATGAAACCCCTCCAACCGTCGTGGAAGAAAATTTTTCAGCGCATTGATAGAACAGGTGATAGTCATAAAACTGTGTATCCAGGTATAGCCCACGCGCCTTCAGCGGAGCTACCAGACGCCAGACCGAACGTCCCGTTTAGACAAACGACGGCGAGCTGCGTACTACCTTTTGGCTTTATTCCCGGCCTCGCTCCCGATGATGAGAGTGTCTGGTTGAGGGTGCGGAAAGGTCGGAAGAGCATTGGTAATGTGGTCGTCGTATGTGAAGTGCACGGCGCCTCTCTGGCAAAATTAATGAGCCGGCCCAACAAAAAAGCTCGAACCCAGCGCCAATTACTTGGTCACGGCTCAACCAGGCTTAGCGGGCCCTCATTTCTGGCATTGTTTGCTCTGTGCTCCGCGGCAATATCTCGAGTTGCAAGTCGACGATAGTAAGCTCAATGCTATTACTACGATGAAGCAAGTGTCGATACAGTACCAGCAACCATATCTGAACCACGTCGTACATCGTTAGAAGAAATCCCACAAAAGGACAAAGCATCTACTAGATGGTTGGAGCCAACGTGTTGTGACCTCGTGCAGTGGCAGGCAGTACCCAACATGGACAAGAGCTTTATCGATACGCAGTATTCAACCATGTGCCATCGAAGGACCGGCGGTGACCTCACACCGGTGTCTTGACATTTCGCCGAGGGTGTACGCAGTTTTGCCACTAGCGCCCTCTATGTAAGCAGCTCGAAGTGACACTTGGATATATGAGCTAGTACTAACCATCTTGGACACCAATGCACAAGCCCAAAATGGTCCCTTTTCAGATGTCTCAAGACGTCCTTTGCGTTCTTCCATCCATTCTGGTTAGCATCCACGGAACATAGCCTACAATGTGACCTGCCAGCGTCATCACTGCGTAGGAGCGTCCGATAGACCTGCATGAATGCGCGGCGACTACTGCTACTGTATATACGGCGTTTACTGGCTTCCTCTCTTGTCATCTTACGAGTTAACGCGTTCTCGGTTATCCCGTTCTCGAAAATCTCGGGTAGGAGGGCAATGGCGTGCCCCTCCCCGCCGTCAGCCCGACAGCCTTCCACTACGACTCGTACGTCGGGCGAGTACGCAACGGGCGGGCGAGACGTCTTGCGATAGACGATATTGTTGCATATAGGAGGTATCACCACATTCTGCATGAAATTGTTCCTCGTACCAAGTGGTCGTTCGACTTCGACGTTGTGGGCAGCTGGAGGCTGATGAACAAAGAGTGGTGGACAACTGGAAGGTGTTTGATTAGCAAACGGGCCGTTAGTAAGGTAATATCGAGATGGTTTTCTCCCACCCGGTATTGTTTGTGGAGTCTGGCGCCGAGCTGCTATTCGAATTAGGACACGCAATGGGCGGAGGCGTATTGATAGGAACATTGGCCGGTTCGATTATGGGGTAGTGAGCAAACACCGAGGGGAGTAAGTATGCAGTTGGAGAGTATAGTGAGTTGGTGTCCGCAACTGGTGTGAAACCTGCCCCATAATTCCCGGTCATGGAAATAGGAGCAAGATTGGGTAGCGGATAAAAGGGTGATGTGGGGTAATATGCGCCCATATAATCGTGATGTACGGTTTCTCGAGAGCAGTGCAGGAGGGTGTGATGTCTGCCGGTTGGAAGACAGAGATGAGAGAGGAATGAAATAGGATACCTTTTATATCTTGTAACCCCTATCTTGGAAAACACGTGTGGAGGGGATTTCCCTGAGTGCTCGCTATTAGCCTTCGGCGTATCTTTGAATTGGGGAGGTGACAAATGGCGTACTTATGAATTGGTGAGGTGATACTTGGGGAGGTGACACCGTGGAAAACGCGGGTTTCGTCCATTCTGTACGATAAGATGTCGAAAGGAAGCGGCCAATGGGCAATTTGCAAGTGTGAATGGAAGCAGTTGTGCGTGGAAGCAATTAAGATGTGCATTTGGGTGAGTGCACAGGTGAAAACGTGGGCTTTATCTTGATTATTTCGTGTGGAGGATTCGCGGCTTCTGACAGGCGCAGTTACTTATGCTTTGGCCATGATGAGATCGCGTGTTACCCGAAGCTATGGTAAGGAAGCCAGATCAGGGAAGCCTGACCGGGGAAAACCTGAAACCAGAGCAGGAAGCCAGACCGGGGAAGCCAGTAAGCCAGACCGGGGAAGCCATATCAGGGGGGCCAGATGATGGAAGGCAGAGAGGACGACCAGACTCATTAAT
>WNFL01307104.1_pt1 | contig 16278 bp, 12 predicted proteins | sample 5400361 | NCBI WGS metagenome assembly WNFL01 (sample SAMN13153351, study PRJNA577476) | soil metagenome | isolation source: 40 cm soil on Douglas fir-dominated hillslope | place: USA:California | collected 2013-09-17 | reverse complement strand
CGGATAGGCGAGCAGCCCCGCGCCGATCACCATCGCCGTCATCGCCTGGGCAAATCCCGGGCCGCCGTTGTTCCACAGCGAAACGAAAGACGCGAGCGCGAGCAGGATCGCCAGCATGGAAAGCGCCAGCGCCGCCCCGAAGGTGACCAGCACAGGGAGGATCTCGAGCAGATCCGCGCGCTCAATGATGATGGCGAGCGCCGCCACCACCAGCGCGAACACGGCAATCCGGCGCGCCCAGACGGCTAACCGCGAGGTCGGTTCCTCCACAGCACGCAGACGGGACATGACCAGGGACATCGCGGGTCATCCTTCGGTGCAGATGATCTTGAGCGCCTCCCATTCGGGAGGGCTCAGCAGCGGCCCCATCGGCGACGGCTGCGCAATCTTGGCGATGGCGTCGGCCCGTTCCTGCGCCGCCGGATGGTCGAGCAAAAAGTGCGGCATTACTGCAGCCGTGCCGGAAATGCGTAACAAAAAGGCGCCAAGCGCCTGCGGATCGCCGCCGACCTTGTACATCAGTCTGGCGCCGAATTCATCCGCTGCGGCTTCCGCCGTGCGGGAATATGCGGTTTGCAGAACCGTTCTGGCGGCGACGATCACGGCGCCGCCGCCAGTGAAATCGCCGAGCAGCATGCCAAACAGCAAGGAAAGCCCGGCGGTCTCCAGCACGGACTTGGTGCCGTCGCGGTGGGCTACGTGGCCGATCTCATGGCCGAGCACGCCGGCGACCTCATCGACCGAATCCGCCTTGTTGAGCAGCCCGTCGAAGACGTAGATCCGTCCGCCCGGAAGCGTGATCGCGTTGACGTCGGCACGCCGCACCACCAGCGGGCGCAACGGCAACGGCAATTCGGCCGCAGCTTCCAATGCGGCGACGAGCTTTGCGAGGGCGGCGCGCGCCGCCACCGCCCGTTGGGAATCGCCGGCCCCGCATTCGAGGGGCTTTCCCCCGGTCGAGGCGCCGAGCGCTTGGCGCACCTGCGTGTCGACGGCGGCGCCAAGGCGCATTTCGAGCGCAACCGGCAGATGGGGCGCAATCCGATCGGCGAGCAGAGGGATGCCCCAGATCGCGCCGCCAACCAGCGTCGCGATGGCGGCAACGCTATAGGCCACAACCTTCGCGCGCGTGCGGCGGTCGGTCAGGCCGGTGCGGTCGGACGGCTTGGCGCGGGCGAGCAACGCCGCCGCCAGCGCCTGATCGTGGATTTCGAGCCGCGCGGCTGCCTTGGCGGTCGCGAGGCCGACCCGCAGCACTCCCGCCGACGCCGCCAGCGGCGAAATGTCGGCAAAGCGCCACCGCGCCAGCAGGGCGCCGTCCCCCGCTCGCACCTCGATGGCGTCGCCGCCAATTTCCACCGCGACCTTGCGGCGGTCGCTGGTGAGACCGTCGTAGAAAATGCCGGTTCCGCTCGTCGTCATGCTCGACTGCTCAGATGGCGCCCGTACCCAGCGCGTCGGCGAGGCCCTCGCCCACTGCAGAAGATGTTGCCTCGCCGGCTTGCACATGGTCGAGCGCCGCGATGCCCGAAATCAGCACCGATTCCGCAGCCGCCTGCCACAGCCGCATTTTTACCGCGACCTGATAGATGGTCGAGACGCCGACGATGTAGATCACATAGGCGATCAGGCCCGATCCCGCCAGAAGCCCGTCGCGCAACAGCGACGCGTGGGCGAAATCGATCTCGCCGCGCAGCGCCACGTAGCCGAGCCCCCCTATGGCACCGGCGACAATGGAAAATGCGATCGAGAACAGCGCCACGTAGAGCAGATAGCGCAGATACGCTCCGTAATAATCGCGCATGCGCAAATCCGATGCGACCGCCGTCCCACCCAGCCGCAGTCCGCCCAGCCACCACCGCATCACGATCGCCTGATACGCCGGATACAGAATGGCGCCGGCGATGACCGCCCACATCACGCCGGGGATCAGCAGCCCGAGCCCGCGCGTAAGGGGCTCATCGATTCCTAAGGCGACAATCAGGTTTAGGGTATCTTCGTCTTCCAGTGCCTCCGCGACCGCAACCCAATCGATCGTCCTCACCGCCGCGGCGAGGGCCACCACGAGGGGGCTGACGACCAGGAGCCAAACCAGGATGGTGCGCCCGAACAGTCGCCCCCCGCTCCCCGCAAAGCTGCCACCGAGACTGCCATAGAACGTATTGCGCATCTTGTAGCGTTCGAGGTTCGCCGTCGCCCACGGCGAGGCAAGGCCTAGCGTCATCCCGATCGGAATCCACCACAGCATGGCGCGCACCGCATAGCGCAACGCCGATCCACCCTGATGGAACCGCAAGCCGCGAAACACCGTGCGGGTGAGGCGGTAGCGGCGGGCGCGATAAACAGCGTATTGGCCGAAGCCGGCGAGCACGACGAACGCAAGGACGCCCGACAATATGCTGAGTATCCCCAGTTCCAGCGATGCCACGAACAGCAACGCATAAATCGGAACGAGAATGCCGATGGCAAGCAGGAAGCCGACGAGCAGTTCCGCCGCCGTGCCGGTGTATTCGAGCGTCTCGCCCTCGGCCTCGGTGCTGGCCCACAGGAACCGCCGCATGTCGGTGAAGAGCCAGAAGCGGTAAATGCCGAGCGTGATCGCCTGGAGGACACCGCCGCGGATCATCAGCCGCCAATAGTCGCCGCGATCGCCAACGAAGCGGAGCCGGACCGCTGAGGCTCCGCGCAAGGACACATCCGGCGGCGACGGCGTCGCCGCGGTGTCGACACGATCGATGACTGTCATGCTTCACCCCCTTATGATCCAAGCAAAGCGAAATCGTGCAGAAGATCGGGAAGACGAGACTGCGATCTCGGCCCCGAGGGCCGGGTGTTCGAGATCGCGTCCCTTAAGCCGAGCGCACATGGCATAAAGATGACAGCCGCACCGTGCAATAGGTTCGCGTTCGCGCTTTGAGCGCAGGCGCATTGGCGCGGCGGCCGGGCGGGAACACTAGCGAGGCTTCGCCTCAGACCGACGAGCCATGTTATATCGCGAAAACCCTCCCCTGTAGGGGGAGGGTCGGACTGCCGAAGGCAGTCCGGGGTGGGGTGGCGGCGGCGCCACCGAGACACCCACGCCGGACTTGCGGCACGGCTGTCACCCCCACCCGGCCCGCTGGCGCGGGCCGACCTCCCCCCTCCAGGGGGAGGTGCGGCGGCGGCCGTCGCGCACGGCTTCGAGCTCGGCCAGCTCCTCGTCGCGCCGGTGGTAGCCGCAGCGCTCGATCAGCTCGCGCGCCGTGGCGAGGTTCACCCGCGCCTCCGCCGCGAGCTTCGCGCTCTCCTCGGCGCCGGGCGGCTCAGGATTCGGCGGACCGTCGTCGATAAGCCCATTGAGCGGCGCAAACGCGGCGATGCGCGCAAAAGCGAGCCGCGCGCGCTCGAGCGCCATGCCGCAGAGATAAAGCCGCATCGGCCCCGGCTCGGCGATCTCCTCGACCTCGTCGAGATCGCGCGCGGCGCCGCCCCAGTCGCCGACGCTGCGGCGGAACGCGGCGCGGGCGAGGAGACCGCGGGGGAGGTGATCCAATGTGCTTGCGGTGCGCAAGCTGTCGACGGCTTCGTCGAGCCGGGCGCGGGCAGCGCAGGCCTTAGCGCGCATGGTGGTGGCGGCCGGCAGCAGCGAGGCGACTTTTTCAAGTACCATTCCGAGATGGGCACGGCCAAGGGTCAGCGTGTCAAGGCCGACATCAAGAACCCATTTCTCGTCTCTGCTCCATTTCAGGGTCCGGCTTGCCCGGCGGTGCGCAGCCGCCCATCCACCACCCCTCGCCAACAGCAGGTCGCAATACTGATAGCCTTGGACCGAATAGAGCAGCGGGTACTTAGGCTGAATCTTCTTGTGTCGATCCTCGGCGTTGGCGAACAGACGCTCGGCCTCCTCGCGCTGGCCGGCGGCGCACAGTGCGTCGGCGAGGGTCGTCTGACTTTCTATTATATGCTCTTTATCGCCGCTCCGGCCCGCGTAGTCGACCGATTTTTTGGCCGTCGCCACGGCACCGGCGACTTCGCCGACGACCAGTTCGACTTCACTCATATTGGAGGCGCCGACAGCGGCGTTGACCCAATTCCTTTGCTCCTCTCGCATCCGTAACCCAGCCCGCCGCACCAGGAGGGACTCGGCGAGCCGCCCTTGCATGCACAAGATAAAGGCAGTGTCGTCGAGCACCCAGGCTTGGTCCTCTTCCGCCAGAGTGTCGATCAGCGTCTCGTACGGGCTCTCGAAGAACCAGGAAATGGCTGCGAGGTCGCTGCCGGAGGCTCCCAGTTGGTGCAATGAATAGTATTCGATCTCGCCGTCGGCATCCCACCGGCAGATGCGATCTACATAAATGCCGTCCAGCACCTCCGGGTGGCGGCCGGCGCGGCAGCCGTGGGGGATGGCTTGGTAGAGCGGCGCGAGGTCTTCCAGCGTCGGTGTCTCGCCTTCCTGGGTCGTGTCGCGCAGGTGCTCGTAGAGACGGCCGTGGGCGGCGCGCCAAGCTTCCGGGTTCGTTTCTTCCAGCCGCTGGCCGAACCATGCGCGCACCAGTGGATGGGCATCGAGCGCGTCGGGCGCAGCGGCATCCTGCGGCGCCAGCAGCCGCACGTCACGCAGGCGCGCGACTGCGCGCTGCCATCTTGCTTCATCAAGATCGACGATGGCGTCGGTGAGCCCCGGGATCGCCGGTTTCCGGCGCACTGCGTCGAGGCAATCGCCGGTCGCTGGCCGGTCGAACAGGCCGACCATGTGCATGATGACGTGCGGCACCCGTTGGCCGGCAAGCCATTCGCTCTCATAGGACTCCATCACTCGTCTGGCGTGGTCGTGGCGCGGGTTTTCGGGATCGTCGAGCAATTGGCGGATGCGATCGCGGCGGCGCACGTTGCCGAATTGTGTCTCCTTGAGGAAGCTCGCAAGCAGGCCGAGCGCCAGCGGATGGCCGCCGAACGCCCGCGCCGCCGCCCGCAATTCCGCGTCAGTTCCCGACACGCCGTTGTCGCGCAGCAGCGCCGCGCCGGCCTCGTCCGAAAGCTCTCCCACGTCCAGAACCGGGGCTGCGCCATCCTTCCGGCCCCCGATGTCCTTGACGGCAATCCGGCTGGTGAGCACCACGAGCCCGCGCGCTTCGGCCGGCGGCATGGCCGCAAAGCGCCGCAGCAGCGCACGTAGCCCCAAATCCTTCAATTCGCCTTGCTGCCGATCAAGGCCGTGTTGCAATGGCTCGACCCCGTCGAGCACCAGCAGCACGCGGCGCCGCGCAAGAGTTTCCGCAATGGCCTCGCCCTTGGCGGGGGCGCTGGTCGTTGCGATATTGATGCCGAGCTTGTCCAGGGCCCAGTTGAGGAACGATTCGGCCGAGGTCGCGCGCTCCTTGCTGCCCTCGTTGTAGAACGACCAGCCTAGCACGGCCTCGGCGCCGCGATAATCGTCCGCCTGCATGCGCTTGAGCCATTCGTTGACCAGCGCGGACTTGCCGGCGCCGCCCTCGGCGACCAGCGAGAGGATGTTGGTGTTGCGGTCGGCCCAGGCCTCATCGAGGCGCTTCAACTCGGCGTCGCGGCCGACGAGGCGCTCGTAGCCGGTCTCGGGCAGGCCGGCGATGTGGACAATGCTCGGCGTGCGCAGTGATTGGGGAGGCTTTACGCCTTCCGGCGATGTGGTCCAGGCGGGGCCGCCGGCTGCCTTTTCCTCATTGTGTAAGGATTGAGCTTGCGGGCCCGCCGTTTGCGTTTCTTTTTCAAACGACGGGCCTCCTAAGGGTTTATGAGGAACACCTTGTCTGGCGCCGTGTTTTTCCCGCTCATAAGAACGGGCGTCTTTCCTTCCAGGCTTCCATCCATAAGGAGCGCCGTGATCCCTTGATCAAAAGCCTCCTTTATCGACCGCCCAAACCCTATGGCGCGATAAAACGAAGCCGCGAAGGTAATAGCGGCATTATCCCCGATCTCGGGCATCATGCCGATTGCGCAGTCGATCTCTCCCGTGATTGCCTCGGCCTGCGGCTTCGAAAAACATGCGTTCAGCACGACAACACGAATATTGTCCTTAAGGGTGCGGAATAAACTGACGAGCGCCTCCTTGCTCACAGGCTTGGGCTCGCCCAGTTTGTCCAGGAGGACGATCTCTTCGGTCGGACTGCCGTGCCCGCTGAAATGCACGATGTGCGGCCGGTGTTGGTTGAGGGACTGAAGCAGGTCATCCGGACGAACGGCCCACTTGGTGATGAGCTCAACGGAGTCGCGATGCTCGGCGGCGCGGATCTTGGCTTCGATCTCCCTTGCCTCTTCGTCCAGTTTAAGCTGCTGCGTGCCGGCCGGATTGGCCGACACGAAATCAGGCCGGGTGAAATGATTTAATTGATGCACCTGCACAACCTCAGTGGGAGTGTCCCAGCGCATACGTGCGAGTCAAGTGGGTTGGCGTCACCGGCCGGTCGATGGTCGGACCAAGTGGCGAATCCACCCCGAGGGCGATGCTCTGCGAGAGCGCGCAATTCCCAGGCAACGCGAAGGCGAGTATGAATCTAGACATACTCGTTAAACGAGAATGTTCTTGACAATAGGTATAATAGTCCTACGATATGATTTAGTTCGATGAGGCGTGGTCTGTCTGAGGAAGAACCCTTGCGGAACCCAATTTATCCAGCCACACCGTATTATCCTGCCACACCGTCGAGACCGGCGAACCTCATGACTTCGCAAAAACAAATCTACCGCCTATAAAATAGGCTGCGGCAAACCACCAAAGCTCCGGACCGCGGGCGTCTCGCCCGCTCTTCGACCAAGGGCGGGCGAGACGCCCGCGGGCCCAATTCCCTGTTCGGCTCAAGAAAATTCCCTGTTTCGCACCGATCAGGGAATCCTCCGTAACAGTCTGATATCACATCGCGAAAAGGTCACTCCCCGGTCAAAACAGCCGCCAATCGGCCGGGAAATTCACCAATTCCCTGTTAAATTCGCTGTTCTCAGGGAATCGGCCCCGGCGGCGCGACGGTCCACATGGGGCCCATCGGCCCTCACTCGGCGCCCGCCTTACGCGTCGCCGCCGCGATCGCGGCCCAGACTCGGGCCGGCGTGGCCGGCATGTCCATATGCGCGATGCCATGCACCGACAGGGCGTCGACGACCGCGTTCATGATGGCCGCGAGGGCCGGCGTGATGCCGGCCTCGCCGCCGCCTTTGACCCGCAGCGGATTGCCCTTGGTCGGGTCCTCCGCAAGTTCGACTGTGAAGCTTGGCATCATCTCGGCGCGCGGCATGGCGTAGTCCATGAAGCTGCCGGTCAGCACCTGTCCGGACGACCGCTCGTGGGCGACGCATTCCGACAATGCCTGCCCGGCGCCCTGGACGATGCCGCCGTGGACCTGACCGTGGAGGATGAGCGGGTTGATCGGCTGGCCGCAATCGTCGACCGACGAATAGCGCGTGAGCGCCACCGCGCCGGTCTCGCGATCGATCTCGACCTCGCAGACTGCTGCGCCCGTCGGGTAGGCAGTTCCGCCGCCAGGCCTGAGTCCGTCGCGACGGCCTGCGCGATGTCGAAGACGTCGAGCCGGCGGTTGGAGCGCGGCGATTCAAAAAAGCCGCCGTCGAAGCTCACATCTTTTTCGGCGCATCCGACCAGCGCCGCAAAAACTCCGCGCGCCTGATCGATGATGCGGTCTGACGCCTCGACGAGCAGCGTGCCGGCAAGCCGCATCGAACGGTCCGAATGGGTGCCGCTGCCGGCCGGCACGACCGCCGTGTCGCCGGTCACGAGCTTCACCTCTTCGGGGCTGATGCCGAGGCGATCTGCCAGCACTTGCGCGAAGGTGGTCTCATGGCCCTGCCCGCTCGACTGGGTGCCGGCGACCGCTTCGACTTTACGGTCGACTTGGCGGCCCGCATGGACCGTCAGGCGAACATATTCGCTCGGATGTCCGACCGGAGATTCCACATAGTTCGCCATGCCGATGCCGGCGAGCTTGCCGTGCTTCTTCGCCTCGCGGCGGCGTGCCGGGAAGCCCTTCCAATCGGCGAGCTTGAGCGCGCCGTCCATGTTGGCGCGGAAATTTCCGCTGTCGTAGATGAGGCCGGTCGCCGACCTGTAGGGAAGCTGCGCCCGGCGGATCAGATTGCGCCGCCGCAACGCGATGCGGTCCATGCCCAGCCGATGCGCCGCGATGTCGAGGAGCCGTTCGATGGCGAAAGTGGCTTCCGGGCGGCCGGCGCCGCGAAACGGCGCCGTCGGCACCGTGTTGGTGAGGGCGCCGCGGATCGCGACGGTGGCGACCGGGATGTCGTAGACGGTCGGGGTGACCCGATAGGCGTTGGACAACGGAACATAGCTCACCGGATGGGCGCCGATGTTTGCCGTCATCGCGATGGCGAGGGCGAGGATTTTGCCGTCCGCCGCCAGCGCAAGGCGCCCGCCCGTGACCATATCGCGGCCCTGGTAGTCGGTGAGGAAGGCCTGGGTGCGGTCGCCGGTCCATTTCACTGGGCGCCGCACCTGGCGCGCCGCCCAGGTGACCATCACCTGCTCGGGATAGACATTGTTGAGAAGCCCGAAAGCGCCGCCGACATCATGGGTGACGGCGCGCACCTTATCGGGCGCAACGCCGAGACAGGCCGCGATCGTGTTCTTGACCCGCACGGCCCCCTGGCTGCCGGTCAGGACCGTGTAGAGGCCAAGCGCTGCGTCATAGGCGCCGATCGCTGCGCGCGGCTCCATGTGGGCGGACGCGACGCGCTGATTGCGGAAGACCTGGGCGATCACCAGATGCGCCGCCGCAAATGCCGCCTCCACAGCGGCCTGATCCCCGAACGCGGTGTCGATGGCAAGATTGTCGGCCACCTCCTCGTGCAGCAGCGGCGCTCCGGGCCTGAGCGCCGCGAGGGCGTCGGTCACCGCCGGCAGCACGTCATAGTGAACGATGATGCTCTCCGCGGCGTCCTGCGCGGCCGATTGCGTCCCGGCGATCACCATCGCGACCGGCTCGCCGACAAATCGCACCCGCTCGGCGGCCAGCGGCGGATGCGCCGTCTCGAACGGCGTTTGCCGCTCCGGCCCCGCGAAAGCCTTCACCTTCACGTCGTAGGTGCCGGCAGGATTGGCCATGTGGACGATGCCGCGTCCACCCGCTGCGGCGTAGTCTTTCGCGGTGAAGACGGCGATGACGCCCGGCAGCTTGGCGGCGGCATCGGCGTCGATCGACCGGATCCGCGCATGCGGGTGGGGCGAGCGCACGAACGCCGCGTAGGCTTGATGGTCGAAGGCAAAATCGTCGGTGAAGCGCCCACGGCCGGCGACGAGCCGCAGGTCCTCGAAGCGCGGCAGGGGCCGGCCGATATAGGGTTCGCGCGCTGTGTTCTTGGCCATGCTGGCGGCCCGCCTGCTTTTCGAATCTGCGGCCCCGTTATAGCGGTTTGCGGGTTTTTTGAACCTAACTCTGCGCATGGCGAATGCAGCCATGACCGCGGGTTGACTTTTCCGCTGCCGCTTATGCTGCTACGTGCCTCAACGAGAACTCCATCGCGACGGATATCGCAGCATGACGAGCGCGAACAACCCGGCCCGCCGACAGCCACCATGGCGGGTGGAAGACGAACAGCTCTTGCGTGGCCAAGGCCGATTTATCGACGACGCGCCGCTGCCGGGCCAGGTCTACGGCTGCTTCGTGCGGTCGACTCATGCGCATGGCAAAATCCGCAACATCGATATCGCGGCTGCCCGCGCCGCCGATGGCGTGCTGGCGGTGCTTACGGCAGCCGACATGAAAGCTGCCGGCGTCGGCCCCATCTTGCGTCATCCCCCGATGACTGGCCGCAACGGTGCGGCGCTGATCGAGCCGCCCCGCCCCGCGCTCGCCGCAGATCGCGTCATGCACGTCGGCGAACCGCTGGCGCTGGTGGTGGCGACCTCTGCGGCGCTCGCCCAGGATGCGGCCGAGCGCGTCAACGTGGATTACGAGGAACTCGGCGCCGTGCTCGATGCACGCGAAGCGATAGCGCCGGGCGCACCGCTATTGTGGCCGCAGGCGCCCGGAAACCTTGCCATCGACTGGCAGTCGCCGCCATCCGCTGACGGCGCCAACGAAAAGGAGGTCGCGGGGATCATCGCGGTGGCGCCCCGGGTGGCGCGCGTCTCGCAACTCAACCAGCGCATCGCAGCCGCCACCATGGAGCCGCGCGGCGGGACCGCAAGCTATGATGCGGCGACCGACAGCTACACCATGCGGGTCTGCTCACAGAGCGCGATCGTGCTGCGCGACGGGCTCGCTGCCGCCATGGGGATCGAGCAGGGCCGGCTGCGTGTCGTGACCGAGGACGTCGGCGGCGCCTTCGGGATGAAAACGCCGGTCTATCCGGAATATCCGGCGCTGCTGGTGTCCTTCCTCACCGACAACCAGGCCCGCGATATGTTCGCCGACGGCGAGCTGGCGCTCGACGAAAACGGGAAGTTCCTGGCGCTGCGGCTCTCCTGCGTGGTCAATCTCGGCGCCTATGTGGGCTCGGTCGGCGTTCATCTCGCCACTAACAATTTCGCGCGCTGCCTCCCGGCCATGTACCGGATTCCCGCAATCGACGTGAGGGTGCGCTGCGCCTTCACCAATACGGTGCCGACCGCACCGTATCGCGGCGCCGGCCGCCCGGAAGCGAATTATCTCATCGAGCGCCTTGTGGACGAAGCGGCGCGGATCAGCGGCATTGCGCCGGAAAAGATCCGCAGGCGTAATCTCATTCCCCCGTCCGCGATGCCCTACCGCACGCCGGTCGGGACCACCTATGACAGCGGCGATTTCCCGGCCGTATTTGACAAGGCATTTGCGCTTGCCGCCCACGCGGATTTTCCGAAGCGCCGCCGCGAGGCGGCCAAACGCGGAAAGCTGCGCGGCATCGGCATATCGTGCTTTCTGGAGCATGCGGGTGGGGTACCGACGGAAGGCGCGGCTTTGGTGTTCGCGGGCGACGGCGTGGTGGAGCTTTGGCTCGGCTCCCAGTCAACCGGCCAGGCTCACGCGAGCGTATTTCCGCGCGTCGCCGCGCTTGCGCTCGGCATTCCGGTCGACCGCGTGAGGATGCGCCAGGGCGACAGCAGCCTCGGCGTTGCCAGCGCATCGACGGTGGCGTCGCGCTCCACCGTCACGGCCGGCACCGCGATCGTGCGCGCGGCTGAGACCGTGATCCGCAAGGGCAAGATGCTCGCGGCCGACGCGCTCGAAGCCGCCGAAGCCGACATCGTGTATCAGGAGGGCGCATTTATGGTAACCGGCACCGACCGGCGCGTCGGCCTGTTCGATCTTGCGGCACGCGCCAAGGATCGCCGGCAAAGCGGCGAAATCGCCCACGACCTCGACACCAGGCTCACGGCCAATACGCCGCAGACCTTTCCCAACGGCGTCCATATCGCGGAACTCGAGGTCGATCCCGAAACCGGCGCGACCGCGCTGGTCGGCTATACGGCGGTCGACGACTGCGGCAACGTGCTCGATCACATGGTCGTCGAGGGCCAGGTTCATGGCGCCATCGTTCAGGGGATAGGCCAGGTTCTGATGGAGCATCTGGTCTATGACCGGGCCGGCCAGCTCGTCACCGGTTCGTTCATGGACTACGCGATGCCGCGCGCCGCCGACATTCCGCCGCTGACGGCCGCAGAGCACAGCGTGCCGGCGACCACCAACCCGCTCGGCGTCAAGGGCGTCGGCGAGGCCGGCACCACCGGCGCGCTCGCCGCCATCATGAACGCGCTCGCCGATGCGGTGCCGGGCGCCGCCCATATGGACATGCCGGCAACGGCGGAGAAGATCTGGGCGGCGTGTCGGGGCAAATGAGCCTCGTCGGCCTTCCTCACGCGACGTCTAATGTCGGGATTGTCTTGATCTCCTCTCCGAGCTCCCGCTCGGCGCGCTGCAGATCATAGCGCTTCTGCAGATTGAGCCAGAGATCGGGACCATTTCCACACAGCTTGCCCAGCCGTAACGCCATGACGGGCGTCACCGGCTGCTTTTCCGCAAGGATGTCATAAAGCGTCTGACGCGAGACGCCGAGCAGCTTCGCGATCTCCGTTTTTGGTCGATCGAGCGCCGGCAAAATCTCCTCGCGCAGAAGTTCGCCAGGATGCATGGGCGGCAAGCCGCGCTTGGGAAGCTTCTTGGTCATTGAACCTGTCCTCAGCGATAGCCTTCAGCCCGGCTCATAACCCTTCGCTCTGATCACTGCCTCAGCGTCCGGCGCGGTGAGGAACTGAAGTAGGGCCTTGGTCGCGGCAGCGTCCTTCGTGCTGTTCGCTATCGCTCCGGAAAACGTGACTGTTGCTTGGAAATCGGGGGGTACCGGTACGAACTGCACGCCCGGCACCGCAAGAATCTCGCTGGACAGCTGAGCTATCAGATCAGCCTCGCCCTTCACCAGAAACGTAGCATTCAATGCACCGGCCACAAGCTTGCTCTTCTTATTGATCTCGTTAGCGATGCCGAGGCGCTCAATCATGTGCGCAAAAAGGACACCCGCGATGCCACCTGTCTGCGGGTCGGTGTAGACGATGGATTTCGCGGCTAGCAGTGTGCGCTTTACCGCGTCGTTCGAACCGGTGTCTGGCTTTGGCACATTGGAAAGTACAGCCATGCCAAAATCGGTATGACCGATGCCAATCGGACCTCCGGATATTTTCGCCCGAATTTCATCCCATCCGGCAGGCAAAACAGTCAGATCGAAGGCTTCGCCGTCTATGATGCGTCTTCTGATGATGCCGGCCTCGTCGTAGCTTATGATCACCTTATTGTTTGTCGCGCGCTCGAACTGCGGGGCAAGCTCTTCCAGAAACTGCCGTGGGGCCTTGGCACTCAAAATCTTGATTTCGGCAGCACGTGTATAAGTGTCGGTAAAAATAAGCAGACCGAGGACAAATGCGCACAGCTTGTGCATGGCGTTTCCCCTGAAGTAAGTCAATCTTTGACAGCCTATCCCAATATTGCCGTTCGGCAAGATGGCGTACCGCGAGGAACCCATGCCCATGATTGCCCAGACCATCGAAGACGCCCTGACGCCGATCCATGACGGGATCATGCTGGCGGTGCCGCGCGAAGTCGCCGGCGTACCGATGGAAGCCACGCGGGCATTGATCCGGCGCGGCGTGCGCAACCTGCACCTGGTGACGCTGCCGACATCGAGCCTGCAGGCCGATCTTTTGATCGGCGCCGGCTGTGTCGCCGTGCTGGAGACATCGGCGGTGAGCCTCGGTGAGTTCGGCCCCGCCCCGCGCTTTACGGCCGCGGTGAAATCGGGCGACATCTACATCAAGGATGCCACCTGCCCGGCCCTGCATGCTGCATTTCAGGCCGCCGAGAAGGGCGTTCCGTTCATGCCGTTGCGCGGCATTATCGGTTCCGACCTTCTGGCGCATCGGCCGGACTGGCGCGTGATCGACAACCCGTTCGGCACAGACGATCCGATTGTGGTGCTGCCGGCGATACGCCCCGACGTCGCTTTGATCCACGCCCCCATGGCCGACCGCGCCGGCAATGTGTGGATCGGACGGCAGCGCGAGCTTGCCACCATGGCGCACGCCTCGGCCAAGACCGTGGTGACGGTGGAGAAAATCGTCGACAGCAATCTGCTCGACGATCCGATGCTGGCCGCCGGCGCGCTGCCCGGCTTCTATGTTGAGGCGATCGCGATTGCGGAAAACGGCTGCTGGCCGCTCGGCCTGCCCGATCACTACGGGACAGACGTGGCGCATCTTGGTGAATACGCACGCCTGGCGGCGACGGAGGAGGGGTTTGCGCGGTATCTCGAAGAGTACGTCCACGTGCGCCGCGCGGCATGAATATCGACTCCGCTCCCGTCCGCGACGCGGAACTCCTCGCCGAGGTGATCACGCGCGTGATCGGCGGCGTGCGTCACATCGCGGTCGGTAATGCCTCGCCGATTCCCGCCATGGCCGCACTGCTCGCGCGGGCGCGAGGCGGCGGCACGCCCTATGTGTCGCTGCTCCAGAGCCGCAAACACAACTTCTTCACCGACGGCGGGCGCGAACTGTTCGACTGTGCGGGCCAGGGCCGCGTCGACGTATTCTTTTTGTCCGGCGGCGAGATCGATGGCGCCGGCAACGTCAACCTCGTGAGCATCGGCGACTATGAAAAGCCGAGCGTGCGCTTCGGGGGCTCGTTCGGGTCGGCCTATCTCTATTACGTGGTGCCCAAGGTCGTGTTGTTTCGCACCGAGCATTCAAGACGCACCTTGGTGCCCCGGGTCTCCTTCATCAGCGCGCCGGGCGCGAGTGCGCCCAATGTTTACCGTCCAGGCGGTCCGATCGCGCTGGTGACCAACCGGTGCCTGTTCGGCTTTGACCGCGCGCGGCAGCGGTTTCGGCTGGACAGCGTCCACCCCGGCCACAGCATTGCGGAAGTCGCAGAGCAGACCGGCTTTGACTACGACTGCCCGGACATTGTCCAAGCCACGCCGCCTCCGGGCGAGGAGACCCTGCGATTGCTGCGCCACGTCGTAGCGCCGCAATTGGCCGAGGTTTATCCGCAATTTGCCGCCGCGGTGTTCGGCGTAGCGGCGCCTTAGGTCTCCCCAAATGCAGTCACGCGACTGTGAACGATGCGCCTAAAGACTGATTGCGAGATCATTTTGGAGTCGTTCGAAACAAGCTATGGTGCCGGCCAATTTCGTGACGCGAACAGGCGGACTTAGGCTTGGACTTGCGCCACGAGAATTCTGTTTGATATCGTTGGACAAAGGAGATCCGCGCATGGCTCGACTTAACGTGAATGGAAAATCCTATGACGTGGATGTCGGACCCGACACGCCATTGCTGTGGGCGATCCGGGAGAACATCGGTCTGACCGGCACCAAATACGGCTGCGGCATCGCGCAATGCGGCGCCTGCACGGTGCATATCGACGGCGTTCCGACTCGCTCCTGCTCGTTCCCGGCCAGCGCCGCCGAGGGCAAAGAGATCGTCACCATCGAAGGGCTCGCCAATAACGGCAACCTCACCAAGGTTCAGCAGGCCTGGATCAATAACGACGTGCCGCAGTGCGGCTACTGCCAGAGCGGGATGATCATGGCCGTGACGGCCTTGCTGAAGGAAAAGCCAAAACCGACCGATGCGGACATTGATCGGGCGATCACCAACATTTGCCGCTGCGGCACCTACCAGCAGGTCCGCACCGCGATCCACGAAGCCGCGAACGCGTGAGGGAGGCAGCGATGAACTATATGCCGAGACTTGATCGCCGCACCTTCCTGGTCGGATCGACCGCCGCCGGGCTTTCGCTCGGATTCCACATCCCGCTCTCCAGCGAAGCCGAAGCGCAGGCGGCCGGACCCGAGGTCAACGCCTGGGTGGTGGTGCATCCCGACGAGACCGTCACGATCCGCGTCGCGCGTTCCGAGATGGGCCAGGGCACGCTTACGGGCCTTTGCCAGATGGTTGCCGAAGAACTCGAATGCGAGTGGTCGAAGGTCAAGTATGAATTCCCGACTGCGGGCCAGAACGTGGCGCGCAAGCGCGTATGGGCGGATTTCTTCACCGCCGGCAGCCGCGGCATAAGGGCTTCCGAGCAGGTCGTGCGCAAGGGCGGCGCTGCGGCCCGCATGATGCTGATTGCGGCCGCCGCCGATGAATGGAAGGTTCCGGTTGCGGAATGCACGGCCGCGAACGGCGTCATCACCCACACGCCGTCCGGGCGCAAGACGACCTTCGGCAAGGTTGCGGCCGCCGCATCCAAGATCGAGCCGCCGGCCGATATCAAGCTCAAGGATCCGAAGGACTGGAAGATCATCGGCAAAGGCGTCAAGCGCCTCGATACGCCCGACAAGGTAACGGGCAAGACTGTTTATGGCATTGACGTCAAGCTGCCCGGCATGCTCAGCGCCGCCATCAAGGCGGCCCCGGTCTTCGGCGCCAAGTTAAAGAGCTTCGACGCCGCCAAGGTCGCGTCCATGAAAGGCGTGAAGAAGGTCGTGCAGGTCGAGGACAACGCCGTGGCTGTCGTTGCCGACACCTGGTGGAACGCCAAGACTGCCCTCGAAGCCCTGCCGGTCGCGTGGGAAACAAGCCCGAACGACAAGGTCTCGAGTGCGTCGATCGCCGACTTCCTTAAGGCGGGCCTCGACGCCGAGCAGGCGTTCGTCGGCAACCAGGCGGGCGACGTCAAGGCGGCGCTCGCCGGCGCCGCCAAGAAGGTCGAGGCGGTCTACGGCTATCCGTACCAGCACCACGTCACCATGGAGCCGCAGAACGCCACCGCGCTTTACACCGCGGAGAAGTGCGAGGTGTGGTCCTCGGTGCAGGATGGCGAG
>WNFL01138918.1_pt5 | contig 16279 bp, 14 predicted proteins | sample 5400361 | NCBI WGS metagenome assembly WNFL01 (sample SAMN13153351, study PRJNA577476) | soil metagenome | isolation source: 40 cm soil on Douglas fir-dominated hillslope | place: USA:California | collected 2013-09-17 | reverse complement strand
CCCTTCCAGATCCTCGCCCTGCTGGCACTGCCCACCGCCGCGCAGATCGCGAACCCCGCCGACAAGCAGAAGCCGCCGCAGGATCCCACGCAGCTGCCCGAGGAGACGGTCGTCACCACGACCCCGGTCTCCGATCTGCGCGAGGAGGACCGGATCGGTCCCTACGGCCAGCCCGAGTGGACCGCGCACCGGCGCTTCCCGTTCACGCGCGTCTACGTCCGGCCGCCCGGCACGTTCTCCTTCGAGTACTGGCTCCGTCCGACGATCCCGCGCCACGGCGGCTCGTCGGACGTGCGCACGCAGTACGAGTTCGAGGTCGGTCTGCCCGGCCGCTGGCAGATGGACCTGTACCTCAACCAGAACAAGGAGGGCTCGACGGGCGAGATGAAGGACGAGAACGCCTTCGAGCTGCGCTACGCGCTCGCCGACTGGGGCAAGCTCTGGGGCAACCCGACGCTCTACGGCGAGTACAAGAGCCGCGACGCGGAGGTCGACGTGGCCGAGTGGAAGCTGCTCTTCGGCGACGAGCTCGGCAGTGCCTGGCACTGGGGCACGAACTTCTACCTCGAGCGCGAGCTGGGCGGCACCGGCGAGAACGACTACGGCTTCACGGCCGGCCTCTCCAAGACGCTCGAGGACCGGCGCCTCTCGCTCGGCGCCGAACTCAAGATCGAGTACGTCGACACGAGCGCCACGCGCGGCGAGTACGACCAGGTCTACCTGCTCGGGCCGAGCCTGCAGTACCGCCCGACCACGCACGTGCACCTGGACTTCGCGCCGCTCTTCGGCATGGGTCCGGATTCGCCGGCGCTGCAGGCGCTGTTCGTCATGGGCTACGAATTCTAGAGCGTTCGCGATGGGTGGCCCCGCCCAGGCATTCTGGGGGCGGGGCCGATACGCTGGGGCGGTCCTTGGGGGGGCCGCCCCTTTTCCTCTCCCCGGTGAAAAAACCAGCCCGCCTGGATTCTTCACCTTCGCACCTCGAAGCGCTCGAGCGCCGCCGGTCGAACCTCGCGCGCCTCGAGTCCGCGCACGTGCGCGCCGGACGGCCCGCTGCGCAGCCAGTCGAGCAGCTCCTCGACGATCGTCTCCGGCCCCTCGACCCAGACCTCGACCCGGCCGTCGGGCAGGTTCTGGACCCAGCCCGCGAGACCGAGCTCGCGCGCGCGCACCTTGGTGTAGTGCCGGAACCCGACACCCTGCACCTCGCCGGAGACGAACACGCGCCGCGCACAGACATCCATCGGGAGGGAGATTAGCGCGCGCGGTGTTTCGCGCGTAGCCTCTGCTGAATGCTGCAGCTCTGCGTCCTGCCCCTGCTCCTCGTCGGTGATCCGGCGCTCGGCCACTGGCGCGCGGCGCTCGGCCCGCCCGAGTCCGAAGTGCCCTTCGACCTCACGCTGGCGTTGAAGAGCGGCGCACTCACGGCCGAGATCCAGAACGGCGAGGAGCACATCGCGGTGCCCGAGGTCGTCTGGCACGGCTCGGATCTCGTGCTGGGCTTCCCCTACTACGATTCGCGGATCACGGCCAAGTTCGCGGGCGACGGCAAGACGCTCAGCGGCGAGTGGAAGAAGCGCAGCGGCAAGGAGAAGTGGACGACACTCGAGTTCCGCGCGCAGGCAGGGAACGCCGCGCGCTTCCCCTCCCCCTCGAATCCGAAGGTCCTGACCGCGAACATAGGCATCGCGATCGCGGTCGGCGGAAGCGAGATCCGCGGTCGGCTTCGATTCGACGCCTGGAGCTCGGGAGTGTGCACGGGAACCGTGCTCTCCCCGACGGGCGACCTGCGCTACCTCGCCGGCACATGCGACGGCGAAAGGCTGCTGCTTTCCGAATTCGACGGCTTCTTCGCCTTCCTCTTCGATGGCCGGAAGTCCGCCCAGGGCTACTCGGGGACCTGCAGGATGGGCGGGAGCACCGGGACATGGACGACCGCTGAGCTGACCGGCTCCAGCATGGGCGGGCTCGTTCCGGAGTTCGCCGGTGCGCGTTTCCCGCTCGAGCAGCTCGCCTTCTCCGATACCGACGGAATCGAGCACGCGCTCGCCGAGCCGCTCTCAGAGGGACACCCGATGTTGATCTCGATCGGCGGCTCGTGGTGCCCGAACTGCCACGACGAGATGCAGCTCTTGGCCGAGCTCGACGCGCAGTTCGGCGCCAAGGGCCTCGCGATCATCGAGTTGTGCTTCGAGTACTCCGGCGACATGCAGCGCGACGCTCTGCAGGCCAAGCGCATGGCCGAGCGCCACGGCGCGAAGTTCCGCGTGCTGCTCGGCGGCACCGCGGGCAAGGGCGAGCCGGCCAAGGCCTTCCCCGTCCTGGGCGAGATCAAGGCCTTCCCCACCGCGCTCTTCGTCAATCGCGACGGCACGATCGCCGCGCTGCACCAGGGTTTCTCGGGTCCGGCGACGGGCGAAGCCTACAAGGCCGAGCGCGCGAGCTTCGAGAAGGAGATCCAGGACCTGCTCGCCTCGCCCGAGCCGAGCTCCGCTGCGACCTGGGAGGCGCTGCTGGCGAATCCCTTGCGCGACGAGCGCGACGGGCTGTTCCTGACGATCAAGCGCAGCGGCGACGCGGGCAGCTACGAGGCCGAGGAGCTCACGCGCTTCGACGGCCCGACGCGCCTGGGCGTCGTCGAGCAGGGCGCGGTGCGCGTGCACGGATCCCTGGTGAAGCTCGGCAAGACGCTCTACCGCTGGGACGCGAGCACGACGACCTTCTCCGACCCGACCGACTTCGCGCACCGGCTCGTCAACGCCGTTCGCCCGCACCTGCCCGTGCTCGGCGGGCAGATGATCCAGGACGCCGACGAGCTCGCGACCAAGCTCGTCTCGGCTGACCCGCGCTCGGAGGCGCGCTACCACCTGACGAAGGCGATCCAGTCGATGCAGGTCGAGCCGCGCTACGAGACCTGGCGCGGGATCGACGACGAGGATCCGTGGGCGGCCTGCGCCGCCGTCTGGGCCGCGGGCAAGATGGGCCGCGTCGAGCTCTGCGAGGGCATCGCGAAGCTGCTCGATCATCCGTTCGCGCCGCTGCGCCACGAGGCCGTGCGCGCGCTGGGGAGCCTGGGGTACGAGAAGGCGAAGGATGCGTTCGAGCGCATGAGCAAGCACGACCTCGACGCCGCCGTGCGCGCGATCGCCGCGGACCCGCCCAAGCCGCGGCCGCCGCCGGGACCGCCGGGGGGCGGGGAGAAGCACTAGTAGGAGATTCTCCGCTTTGGCTTGGTGGCACTTGCACCTGAAGCCACGGAAGGCGCTACGTATTTCTGGAAGACCTCGTCAGCCCTTGGGTGTCCAAGCTTCTGCCTCAGGAGTCGCGTGACCGCCAGGGCTTCGGGCGAGCGATCACGCACTGGCAGCTTGATTCCCTGCGCACGGCAGTACGCCTTGACGCCGAATCCATCGAACACTTCGTCACCGTCGTGATGATCGCCGCGGCGCGCCTCGCGGACGCCCTTGGCGATCTCCTTGCGCATCGCGCTGAGCCGCAGCTTGCGCTGCTTCTCACGCTCGTCGAGGAGCCTCAGGGCTTCGCGCACCACATCGCCGGCGGACGAGTAGCGCCCGCTGTCGACGAGCCGCTCCACTAGTTTCTCGAGTTCCCGCGGCAGAGGGATGTTCATGCCGGCAGGCTAGCCCGGACCCAGGAATCGCGCAACGTGCCTCAGCCCCGCCGCGCGCCCGGCTTCCAGAGCACGTCGGCCTTGCCTTCGTCGTTCAGGACGCGCGCCAGCACGAAAAGCAGGTCGCTCAGCCGATTCAGGTACTTCAACACCTCGGGATTCACGCGCCCCTGCTCCTCCGCGCGCGCGCCGAGCTCGCTGACGAGCCTCTCCGCCCTGCGACAGACGTTGCGCGCGACGTGCATCCAGGCCGCGATCTCGCGACCGCCGGGCAGCACGAAGCTCTTGAGCGGCTCGAGCCTGGCGTTCTCGCGGTCGATCAGCTGCTCGAGCTTCTCCGTGTAGACCGGGGTCAAGCGCAGCCGCTCGCCCGCCTCGCCGGGCACGCACAGGTCGGCCCCGACGTCGAAGAGATCGTTCTGGATCGCGCGCAACTCGCCCGCGAGCGGCTCGGCGAGACCCTGCGCCAACACCAGGCCGAGCACCGACGAGAGTTCGTCCACGGTGCCGTAGGCCTCGACGCGCAGATGGTGCTTGGGCACGCGCTTGCCGTCGCCGAGCGAGGTCGTGCCGTCGTCCCCGGACTTGGTGTAGATGCGGTCGAGGCGGACCATGCGCGCATGATCCGCTGCCGCACAGCCCGGGGCAAGCACGTCCGGGGCAAGCACGCCCGGGGCTGCGCCCGCGAATCAGCAGGCGCGGCGATCGAGGACGTCGCGCAGGGCCGGGGCGGCGAGCCCCTCGCGGTAGGCGAACTGGAAGCACCAGCGCGAGCTCGCCAGCGCCGGCTCCAGCCGCAGCGGATCCGGGCTCTCGAGCGCATCGAGGCAGGGCACCGCTGCGGCGAGGCCGCGCGACTCCTCGTCCACGAGCGTCCAGAGCCGCAGCTCGTCGAGGAGCTCCGGCCGGGCAGCGCTCGCGAGCTCTTCCGCGGCGAACGAGACCGGCTCGCGCAGCGAGACCCTCGAGCCCGACTCGCGATCGATGCCGAGCGCCTGGTGGATCGGGCGCGCCGTCGCCGGGTGCAGTTGCGTGGGCACGGGGAACTCCGTGTCGCCGCGCAGCATGCTGCGCACGACGATGCGCAGGCTGAGATCGCTCTGGGGCACGCGCACGTGGAGCCTGTTCTCGAGCTCGCACAGGAGGTGGATGCCCGTCTCGTCGATCCAGACCCGGCCGCGGGAGTGCGCGCTCTCGGAACGCAGGCCGACGATCGGAACGGAGACGAACTCGCCGCCCAGCACGCTGACGTCGAGCTGCCCCTCGCTGACCTCGCACAGCGTCTGAGCCTGGAAGGTGCCGTCCGGATCGCAGGCGAAGACCCGCGAGCGCGGGGTGAAGGCGAACGAGCCCAGGTGCACCACCAGCAGCGGCGCGTTGCCCGGGACGAGGCTCGGCACGATGCCCACCAGGTCACGGGAGGCGGCGCAGCGGCCGCCGTCGAGCTGGGCGGTGGAAGAAGGCGGCAGGCCGGGGTGCAGGACGACGTCCAGCTCGCCCGAGAGGACGTCACGGGCGCCGCTCCCGATCAGGCACGGGCCCAGGCTGCTGACGATATCGAACTGTGCCTGCGATTGCAGCGACCCGATCTTCAGCGTGAAGCGATCGCTCACCGTCGCCAGCGCGGCCGGCGAGAGCGCGGGAATGGAGACGAGGACGAGAGTCCATCGAGCGTGCGACATGAGGCTCCTCCTTGGGTAGGCGCAGTCGCCCGCGTGTCCCGCGTGAGACCGCCGCGCACTGCGCTCGCATTCCAGGATCGAGGCTACTCTCGTGCGGGAGGGATGTGTGCGCGCGCTGCGCTGAAGATTGCGTCATCCGGCGCGCGCGGCGCGAGAATTACGGGCCCTCAATGCGCTTGGAGCGGCGCATAGTCCTCGCCCGGGTTGACGAAGCGGTTGCGCTCGTAGCTGTGCTGGCGCTCGTAGAGCTCGCGGTAGCGGCCGCCGAGCTTCAAGAGCTCCGCGTGCGTCCCGCGCTCGGCGATGCGGCCCTTCTCGACCACCAGGATCTGGTTCGCGCTGCGGATCGTCGAGAGTCGGTGCGCGATGACGAAGGTCGTGCGGCTCTGACGCAGCTTCGCCAGGCCCTCCTGGATCAGCGCCTCGCTCTCGCTGTCGAGCATCGAGGTCGCCTCGTCGAGCACCAGGATGCGCGGATCGGCGAGCAGCGCGCGCGCGATCGCCACCCGCTGGCGCTGGCCGCCGGAGAGCTTGACGCCGCGCTCGCCCACGATCGTGTCGTAGCCCTTCTCGAAGCGCGAGACGAATTCCTCGCAGTGGGCCGCGCGGCAGACCGCTTCGACCTCGGCACGCGTGGCCTCGGGTCGCGAGAAGAGCACGTTCTCGGCGATCGTGCCGTCGAAGAGGAAGTTGTCCTGCAGGACGACGCCGAGGTGCGAGCGGTAGTCGGAGAGGCGCAGGCTCGCGAGATCGCGCCCGTCGACCTGGATGCGCCCCGTCAGCGGCCGGTAGAAGGCGAGCACCAGGCCGGCGAGCGTGCTCTTGCCGCCGCCGCTCGTGCCGACCAGTGCCGTCGTCGAGCCGGCGGGTGCCGTGAACGTGATGCCCTCGAGCACCGGCTTGCCCGGGTCGTAGGCGAAGGAGACGTTCTCGAAGCGGATCTCGCCGCGCAGGCTCGGGCAGGGCGCGCGATCGGGATCTTTGGCGTCCTCGCGTACGACCTGACGCAGTTCGCGCAGGCGGTCCATGCCGGCGAAGGCCTCGCTGATCTGCGTGCCGATCGAGGCGATGTTGACGACCGGGCCGACGACCACGGTGATGAACGAGAGGTACATGATCAGGCCGCCCAGCGTCATCTCGCCGCCGAGCACGGCGTGGCCGCCGAGCAGCGTCATCACCACGCCTACGACCCCCACGATCGCGGTCGAGATCGCGGTCGTGGCCGAGACGCCGGTCATCGAGCGGCGGATGTTGTCGAACAGCTTGTCGACGCCCGTGGTGAAGCTCTTCTGCTCGGCCGGCTCGGCGGTGTAGGCCTTGACTTCGCGGATCCCGCCCAGCGTCTGGCCCAGGCGCCCGGTGACCTCGCCCTGGATCTTGCCGCGTTCGCGGAAGAGCGGCCGCAGCTTGCGGAAGGCGACCGAGATCACCACGCCGAAGACCGCCAGCACCAGCAGCACGACCAGGGTCAGCTTCCAGTTGAGATAAAGCAACACCCCGAACCCGAGCACCGCGGTCACAGAGCCGCCGACGAGTTGCACGATTCCCGTGCCGACCAGGTTGCGCAGGCCCTCGGCGTCGTTCATCACGCGCGAGATCAGGATCCCCGACTGCGTCGAGTTGAAGTGGCTCACAGGCAGGTGCAGCAGGTGTTCGTGGATCGACTTGCGCACGTCGTTGATCGCCTTCTGCGCGGCGACGCCCAGGATCTGCGAGAGTGCGTAGCCCGTGAGCGCCTGCACGAGCGTCGCCAAACCGATGGCGAGCGCGAGCGGGCCGAGCAGCTCGACCCGGTGCTTGCCGATCACGTCGTCGATCAAACGTCCGGAGGTCGCCGGCAGCACCATGCCCGCCAGGCGCGACACGAGCATCAGCACCAGGCCGATGCTCAGGCGCTTGCGGTGCACCGCGATCAGCTCGCGCGCCTCGCGCCAGGCGCTCTCCAGCTTGACCTTCTTCTTGGGCTTTTCCTCGGCCACGGTTTGGGGCGCCTACTCTAGCCGACTAGAATCGCGCCTGCATCCCCATGAAGACGCTAACTCCCGAGAAGCAGCTCGCCGGCTTCATCGCGAAGTTCACGCCCGAGGTCGCCGCGCTCATCCGAGCCGCGCGCAAGCGCATGCGCGCGCGACTTCCCCTGGCGATCGAGTTCGTGTATGACAACTACAACTTCTTCGTGATCGGGTACGGACCCAACGAGAAGCCGTCGCTGGCGATCTTCTCGCTCGCCGCGCAAGCCAAGGGGGTGAGCCTGTGCTTCCTGCAGGGTGCGGGTCTGCCGGATCCGAAGCGAATCCTGAGAGGCAGCGGAAACCTGGTCCGCAGCATCCGGCTCGAGTCCGCCGCGACACTGGATCGACCCGAGGTCCAGGCGCTGATCCAGGCGGCGCTCGAGCGCGCGAAGGTGCGCCTCGATCCGAAGGGCACCCACGAGCTGATCATCCGCTCCGTCTCCGCGAAGCAGCGCCCGCGCAGGGCCAAGGCGGGCTGACTCAGCGCTCGCCGGCCTCGCGCTTCCGGGCGCGCTCGGAGAGCAGCTTGTGGCGCGCGCGCGGCTCGGCCGGAGGCAGGTCGAGGTCCTTCGGCGTGAGCGTGCTGCCCAGCGCGCGCAGCATCAGGTGCCACGCCCGCGCGTCGCGGTCCTCGATCTGCGCGCGAGAGAACACGCGCTCGATCGAGCTCAGGATGTCGCGCCGCGCCGAGGCCGTGCGCGCGACCTTGTCGGCGAAGACGTGCTTCAGGTTGGCCTTGAGGTACTCGCGCGCCTCGGCCCGGATCGGCCGGAAACCGCGCTCGCGCGGACGGTGGCCCGAGTCGGAGTAGAGGTCCGAGAGCACGATCCCGACCGACATCGCCAGGTTGAGCGAGGTGTGCACCTGCGCGGTGCGGATGTGGACCAGCTCGTGGCACAGGGCGGCGTCCTCCTTCTCAAGGCCCATCGATTCGTTGCCGAAGACCAGCGCGACGCGCTCCTGCGCGTCGTTGGCGCGCTCGGACAGCGGCAGCTGGTACGCGCGCCAGTCGACGCGCATGCGGTCGTCGTGCGTGCGGCCGGTGAAGCCCACCGCATGCGTGCAGCCCTCGAGCGCGCTGCGCAGGTCGGGCACGATCACGCACAGCGCTTCGATCTCCTTCACACCGTGGGCCATCTGCTCGAAGTCGGGATGCACGAGCAGCGAGCGCCGCTCGGGCGCGACGATGCGCAGCTCGCAGGGCCCGAAGTTCAGGCACACGCGCGCCACCATGCCCACGTTGCGCGGGCCGCTGGGCCGCATCAGCACGACACGCTTCATGAGTTGCCCTGCAGCTGGGCCGGGTCGGCATTGCCGCCCGAGACGACGGCCGCGACGCGCAAGCCCTTCGCCCCGACGAGCAGCCCACCCATGAAGACGGCGGCGCAGGCCGCGGACCCGGCCGGCTCGACCGTCTCGCCGGCCCGGACGAGACGCTTCTGCGCTGCGAAGATGCGCTCGTCGGAGAGCGTGAAGACGCCGTCGAGCGTCGCGCGCGCGATGTCGATGTTGATCTGGCCGCAGAAGAGCGGCGTCAGGCCCTGGACCTTGCTGGTGATCGGCTCGACCACGACCGGCGCACCGTGCTCGAGGCCGCGCGTCAGCGTGGCGGCACCCTCGGGCTCGGCGCCGAAGATCTGCACGCGCTCACCGAGCTCGCGCCGCAACGCCAGCGCGCAACCCGCCACGAGTCCGCCGCCGCCGACCGGGATCACGACCGCCTCGACCTCGGGCCAGTCCTGCGCGATCTCGAGGCCGACCGTGCCCGCGCCCTCGAGCGTGCGCGCGGCGTCGTAGGGGTGCACGAGCACGGTCCCGGCCTGCACGCGGCGCTCGACCTCGCGCTCGGCCTCGTCGCGCGTGGGGAAGAGCAGCACCTCGGCGCCGAAGTCGCGGCAGGCCTGGACCTTGTTGGCGTAGGCGTTGGCCGGCATCACGATCGTCGCGCGCACGCCGGCGCGCTGCGCGGCCCAGGCGAGCGCCTTGCCGTGGTTGCCCGAGCTGGCGCAGACGACACCCGCCTTGCGCTGTGCGTCGTCGAGCTGCGCGATCTGGTTCCAGGCGCCGCGCGCCTTGAACGCCCCGGTCTCCTGGCGGTTCTCGAGCTTGAGGCGCAGCTCGACGCGCGTGTCGCCGCTGTCGAAGGGTTGCAAGGGCGTGCGGCGCACGACGCCGCGCAGGCGCTCGGCCGCCGCGTCGATGCGGATCGAGTCGAAGCGCTTCCAGGCGCCCGGTTCGCGTGCGACTTTCGAGATTCCTTCCATGCCCTAGCGCTTCCCCTTCTGCGGCTTGGCCGGCGCGACCAGCACGTCGGCCACGCAGCCCGTGCGCCGCTCGGCGCGCAGCGCGCGCGGCGCGATCGAGAGCTCGTCGCACTTGTACTCGATCCGGCCCGGCGCCGCCGGGGCGTGCACGAGCACGCGCCCGCCTGCGCCGCTGGTGCCGGCCTCGCGGCCGTCGAGCAGGACCTGCACGCCCTCGAGGCCCTTGCGGTTGCGCGAGTCGACGAAGCGGTAGGTCTCGCTCCAGCCCGGGTTCAGGGCCAGCTCGCACACGCGCAGCTCGCCGTCCGCGCGGCTCTCGACGATCTCGAAGGCCGAGAGGTCGCCCAGCGCCAGCACGTGGCCGGCGGCCTCGACGCGCCAGGCGAGCTTGCGCTCGAGCGGCAGGTGCTCGAGGAAGGCCTGGTCCGAGCGCGCGCCCAAGCGCCGCGGCCCGGTGCGCGATCCGGGGAACTCGAGCGTCAGCTCGAAGCTCGCGATCGGCTCGCCGGTCTGCGCGTCCTTGGTGCGGAAGCACAGGCTCGCGTTGGGCATGCCGTCGCGGATCAGGATGCGCGCGTCGTCCGCGGGCGGCTGGAGCGTGAGCAGCGGCGGGTCCCAGGCGAAGAAGTCGTCCTTCTGGACCTGCAGGCGGAACGACTGCCTGGGCAGGTCGGGGAAGCGGAAGCGCGCGACCTCGCGCCCGCCCTCCTCGGCCCACTGCGCGCGCAGGCGCCGTGCGAAGCGCTCGCCGCCGGCCTCGGCCGCGACGTCGTTCTCGAGCGTCAGGACCAGCGTGAACGGAGGGGCGTAGCGCCCGCTCTCGCTCTCGACGCGCACGCCGATGTCGCCCGCGATCGCGAGCGGCGAGAGCACGATCGGGAGCTTCTGTTCCTGCCCGGCGAGCAGCGTGACGCCCTGCACCCAGGGCGCGTGGCGCACGGAGGCCACGCGCAGCTGGCCCATGCAGGCCGGCAGCTGGTCGAAGCGGAAGTGACCGTCCGGGCCGGTGCGCGCGCTGCGCTTCAGCGGCTGCTCGCTCGCATTCTTGGCCTCGAGCAGGACGTCGACGTCGGCGAGCGGGCGCTGCTCGGCATCAGAGACCGTCCCGTCGAGCACCGCGCGCTCCTCGAAGCTGACGAGCGTGATGCCGGGCGCGAAGCCGCTGGTCGTGCTCGCCTCGGCCTCGCCCGCCCACAGGCCGTCGCGCGTGCGCGCCGCGAGCCTCTCGATCCTGGGCGCATTCTTGTCGATCGGCGGGAAGCGCACCCAGGCCGGCTCGCCGGCGTGCGCTGGCTCCCACTCGCTCGCGCTCGGGTTGCGCGGTCCGCCTCCGCTGCCGCGCAGGCGCAGTTCGACCGACGCGGGCTCGATCCGGTCCTTGGGAGCGAAGGCCACGCGGTAGGTCGGTCCCCAGGCGATCGCCAGCGCGAGCTCGCCCTTGCGCACGTCCTCGAGCTCGAGCGTCGCCTCGGGCGGCGGGCGCCGGTGGCCGGGCCTGTCGACGTAGCGCACCACGCAGCGCGCGACGAGGATCGGCGCGGCGCACTCGAACCGGCCCTGCTCGTCCGTCCGGGCCGAGGTGCGCAGGTTCAGCCCCTCGCCCGCGCCCACGACCTCGAACTCGAGCCCGAATTCGGGCAGCGGCAGGCGCGTGTTCAGGTCGATCAGCGTCCCGTGCAGCTCGACCGGCGGGCTCTGATCCTCGACCTGCGGCTCGACCTTCGCGCCCGAGGCCTCGGGGAAGCTCGCCTCGCGCGCGCTGATCAGCTCCCCGTCGAGCTCGAGCGCTTCGGTCTCGGCCGAGGGCGCTGCGGGCGCGGACGCCTCGGGCGCAGGCGGCTCGACCCGCTCGACGGCCGGTTCGGGGGCGCGCGGCCGGAGCAGCGCGGCAGCGAGGATCGCGGCCGCGGCCGCGGGCAGGACGAGGAGCCAGCGCAAACGCATGGACGGAGCATGCTACCCGGCGAGCCCGGCCCCCGGCACTCGGCTAGACTCGGGCGATGGTCCGCGCGCTGCCGTTCACGGCTCCGAACCTCCTGGCGCCGATGGAGGGCGTCACGGAGCCCTGCTTCCGCGACCTCGTGCTGGCGCGCAATCCGCCCGCGGCGCTGGGCGGCGCGTTCACCGAGTTCGCGCGCGTGGTGCAGGTGCCGCTGCCGCGCCGCACGCTGCGCGAGCACCTCGGGCCGCGGCGCTGGCCGGCGCCGGTGGGCCTGCAGCTGATAGGCTCGGAGCCCGGCCTCTTGGCCGAGACCGCGCGCCGCGCCGCCGAGGTCGGCGCGCCGCTCGTTGACCTCAACTTCGGCTGCCCCGCGAAGGGCGCGCTGCGCACCTGCGCCGGCTCGGCGCTGCTCAAGGACCCGCGCCGGGTCGAGGAGCTCGTGCGCGCCTGCGCCCAGGCCGTGACCGACCGTCCGGTGACGGCCAAGATCCGCGCCGGCTACGAGGACGACCTCCTGCTCGAGGAGCTCGCGCGCGCCGCCGAGGCGGGCGGCGCGTCGATGCTGACCGTCCACTGCCGCACGCGCGCGGAGGGCTACCAGGAGGCGGTGGACTGGGGTCGCCTCGCGCGCGCGGCGGCGAGCGTCTCGATCCCGGTCTGCGGCAACGGCGGCGTGCGCGTGCACGCCGATCTCGAGCGCCTGCGGCGCGAGACCGGCTGCCGCTACGCGATGGTCGGGCGCGCGGCGCTCGGCGATCCGTGGATCTTCAGCGGGATCGAGGTGGATGCCGCCCAGGCGGCGCAGTTCCTGCTCGAGTACGCCGAGGCGCTCTCGGCCTCGGCGGGCGTCCGGCCGCACGGGGCCGCGGGGCGCGTGAAGCAATTGCTCCAGTTCTGGACCGCGGGCGCGCTGCTCGGGAGCGAACGCCGCGAATGGCTGCGCGAAACGGAGCCTGCCCGACTGTTCGTGCGCCTGCGCGCGCAATTCCCCTATCATGTCGCCGTTCGCGCCCTCCCCGCAGTTCCCTCCGAAAGGCACTCCCCATGAAGTTCGCCCTCCTCGCCCTGCTCGTCCCGCTCGCGCTCGCCACCGCCGCCCAGACCCAGAAGACCGATCCCGCCCCCACGACCACCCGCACGGCCATCGATCCCAACGTCTACAGCGGCAAGTCCGCCGACGGGAACCTGCAGGCCGCGCTCGCCGACGCGCTCACGAAGGCCCAGGCCGCCATGTCGAAGTCCGGCGCGGACGCGCAGTGGAACTGGGAGCTCGCCAAGGTCAGCGGCAAGCGCGGCGGGATCACGGGCACCCAGGAGCTGGTCGTCGACGTGCGCGTGGTCAAGTGACCCTCGCCTTCGCGGGGGTCGAACGCCCCGCCCGAGCTGCCGTCCGCCGGACCCGCCGACTTCGGGCCTCGGCAGCGGTCGAAATTCCTCCGGGAAGCGTCGATACCCTTCGCGGCAGCACTCGCTAACATACCGTCCTCGCCTGGACTCGAACCTCAGGCGTCGAACCCTGATGACAGTCGAACCAACGAAGGACGGAGCAAGCCCCTGATGGCCAGGTGGACGCACCAGGACAGCGAGAATCTCTACAACATCTCGAAGTGGGGCCTCGGGTTCTTCCAGATCAACGAGAAGGGCAACGTCGAGGCCCGGCCCGAAGGGCCCGATCGGCCGGCGCGTCCGGGGGTCGACATGTACGAGCTCCTGGGCCAGATCCTGCGCCGCGGGGTCTCGACGCCGATCCTGATGCGCTTCGACGGAATCCTGCGCGCGCGCGTGCGCGCGATGAACGAGGCCTTCAACAACGCCCGGCGCGAGTTCAACTACGAGGCGCCCTACCGCGGCGTCTTCCCGATCAAGGTCAACCAGGAACGCCACGTCGTCGAGGCGCTGCTCAGCGAGGGCGCCAACCACAACATGGGCCTGGAGGTCGGCTCGAAGCCCGAGCTGATCGCGGTCGTGGCGCTGATGGCCGGGCGCGGTTCCTTGATGATCTGCAACGGCTACAAGGACGACGAGTACATCGAGATGGCGCTGCTCTCGACCAAGCTCGGCATCACGCCGATCATCGTGGTCGAGAAGTACAGCGAGGTCGAGACGATCCTGCGCGTCGCGAAGACGCTCGACATCCGGCCCAAGATGGGCCTGCGCTCCAAGCTCTCGGGCAAGGGCGCCGGCCGCTGGCAGGAGTCCGGCGGCGACCGCTCCAAGTTCGGCCTGACGACGCGCGAAGTCGTGCAGATGGTCGAGGAGCTCGAGAAGGAGGGCATGCTCGACTGCCTGGAGCTCCTCCACTTCCACCTCGGCAGCCAGATCCCCGAGATCCGCTCGCTCAAGAACGCGCTGCGCGAGGCCACCTACAGCCTGGTGTCGCTGACGCGCATGGGCTGCAAGATCAAGTGGTTCGACGTCGGCGGCGGACTGGGCGTCGACTACGACGGCTCCTCGACCAACTTCGAGTCGTCGATGAACTACTCGATGCAGGAGTACGCCAACGACGTGGTCTACCACCTCGCGCAGGCCTGCTCCGAGGCCGAGATCCCCCAGCCGGCGATCGTGACCGAGTCCGGTCGTGCGCTGACCGCCCACCACGCCGTGCTGGTGACCGAGGTGCTGGGCACCTCCGAGTTCAGCTCGCCCAGCGCACCCGGCGCGCCCTCGGACGAGGAGCACGAGTGCGTGCACAACCTGGCCACGGTCTGCGACAACGTCTCGGCCAAGAACTACCAGGAGTCCTACCACGACGCCGTGCAGCTGCGCGACGAGGCGATGGTGCTCTTCAACGTGGGCCACGTGGGCATGCGCGAGCGCGCGCGGGTCGAGGAGTTCTTCTGGCGCACCTGCGAGAAGATCCTGCGCATCGCGCGCTCGCTGGACTACGTGCCCGACGACCTCGCCAACCTCGAGCGCGACATGGCCGACACGTACTTCCTCAACTTCTCGCTCTTCCAGTCCGTGCCGGACTCCTGGGCCATCCACCAGCTCTTCCCGATCATGCCGCTGCACCGCCACCAGGAGCAGCCCACGCGCCGTGCGATCCTGGCCGACATCACCTGCGACTCGGACGGCAAGGTCGACCGCTTCATCGACCTGCGCGACGTCAAGCGCACGCTGGAGCTGCACCCGCTCACCAGGCACGAGCCCTACTACGTGGGCTTCTTCCTGGTCGGCGCCTACCACGAACGTCGTCCACGTCGACCTCGACGAGGCCGGCCGCCCGCGCCTGACGCACGTCTTGCGCGGCGAGCGCGTCCACGACGTGCTCGAGTACGTCGAGTACTTCGAGAGCGACCTGCTCTCGAACCTGCGCCGCTCGGTCGAGAACTCGCTCGAGGAAGGCCGGATCACCTTCGAGGAGTCGGCCCTGATCTACGCGCGCTACGAGGCCGGCTTGCACGGCTACACCTACCTGGTGCGCGAGAAGAACGGCAAGCCCGAGCAGAGCTACTCGCTCCCGACCTGGCCCGCGCAGGTCAACCTCGGCAACCTCGTGCCCAACACCAACGGCGCCAATCCGCCGACGCCCGAGAACGGCGCCTCCCCGAGCCCGGCTCCCGGCCCCGGCCAGGAGCGCAGCCTGAATACGAGCGCGTGAAGATCGAGGACGGCTGTCTGATCGAGCTCGAGTACGAGCTCCGCAATTCCAAGGGCGAGGTCATCGAGACCTCCTCGTCGGGGTCGCTGATGTCCTACCTGCACGGCAACGAGGAGATCCCGCCCAAGCTCGAGAAGCAGCTCGCCGGTCACGACGTGGGCGACAAGGTCGTCGTGACGCTCGCGCCCGTGGACGCCTACGGCGAGTTCAACCCCGACGGCATCGTGGCTGTGCCGCGCTCCGAGTTCCCCGAGGACGCCGAGATCGTGCCCGGCGACTGGGTCTCGATCGAGGTCTCGGGCGAGGAGGGCGAGGAGCCGAAGGGCGAGATGGAGATGCGCGTGGTGGAGATCGCACCCGAGGCGATCACGCTCGACGCCAACCACCCGCTCGCCGGCGAGGAGATCACGTTCGACCTCAAGGTCGCCACCGTGCGCAAGGCGACACAGCCGGAGATCGACGCGCGCAACGCGGAGAAAGAGGTCGAGGAAGAGGAAGAGGAAGAGGAGACCTGAGGCCGCGCGGGGTCGCTCAGTCGTCCGCCAGCTGTTTCAGGACGCGCTCGGGCAGCTCTTTCTCGCCCGTGAGCAGCGTCCAGTTCTCCCGCGCGAACGCGCTCCGCACGGGCGGCCGGGTATAGGCGAGAAGCATGCACAGCGGCCGGATCGTGCGCCCGGTGCCGTGGATTGCCAGCTCCTCGAGCGTCGAGCGATCGGCGTGCTCCTGGAGCCAGGCGATCTTGGCCGGATCGCTGCTACCTTGCGCGAAGTCCTGCATGTGCAGCGTCGTCAACGCCGGCCGCAAGTCGATCAGCGCCAGGAACAGCGTGCAACCAATCAAGCCGGTCCACATCCCTGGCAGCTTCCTACCGTCTGGATCGCCGGCCCGGACGCGAAACTCGGCGGCCAGCGAGAGCATCGCGATCGGTGCGACGAGCGGCGCGAGGCTCAGCAACCCCAGGCCCGTGATCAGCGCGATGAACGAGAGCGGGAACAGCAGCAGGAAGGGCGGGGTGTAGAGGAGCGTGGTGCACGTCGCGATGCCGAGCAGGATCCCGAGCCAGCGCGGGCGCCTGGCAGGTCCTCCGAGAGCACGCATCCCGAGCACCGTTGCGGTGGGCACCGTCAGGATCAGTGCGACATGCCAG
>WNFL01450724.1_pt1 | contig 16284 bp, 20 predicted proteins | sample 5400361 | NCBI WGS metagenome assembly WNFL01 (sample SAMN13153351, study PRJNA577476) | soil metagenome | isolation source: 40 cm soil on Douglas fir-dominated hillslope | place: USA:California | collected 2013-09-17 | reverse complement strand
GCGGGATGTGAAATACAACATCACTAGGGAATCGTCCGGGTAGAGGACGTAGTCAGGGGTGCTGGATACCTAATCGCTCAATAATACTCAGCCCAGGCTTTACATTGTCGGGTCACCGAACTGACAACCAACATTCATGGCCAGCACGACTAAATGCCACTTTTTCTAATACGTCCACTATCATTGGTGGAGGTGTGTGATTTTCACGTAAGGACAGTCCCAAAAATTGTACAATTGTCGGGACGTCAGCTCGCGTCCATGGACGCTCTGCGTCAGACACTGTCAGACAATACGCGAAGTCGTCGGCTTTCGGAACACCAAATTGGAACACCAAACTCGAATGCCACTCTCCTGCTGGTTCCATCAATATATAGTCCATTTGCCACCCAAAGAGCCAACTCTTTCTCTCCCATACGTGATCCGGACGTGGCTATCAAGGCCCTAAGGCTGCGGCTAGGAGGCTGAGGCCGGCCGTCGCTAGCCAAGCTGTAGCCGTCGCTGTCAGGCCATGAGCGGGCAGCCAGCGCAGGGGGGAGATTGCCATCATTTTTCCCCACAAGTCTACCAAATTGGTTATTGGAAACCGAACGACATAGTTGATATGTGGGAATCAGAAATCTATCTCGGATACAAAACTGAAACTAGGGCTCTTCTCAAGTCCTAATCTACTCAACCAAGTGTATGCACGCCTCGGGTACAGCTCAGTTACTCGATTCAGACTCGAAAATCCCATCACGTCGAAAAGAAGAGGGTTGCTGGATGTGGTAAGTATATTGTCGTGCTAATTTCCACGGTCTGCCTTACTTAAGCTCTTCGTAGGGATCCCGCCTCACTTCGTAGAGCACCCAAGTCACCCGCAGATAGCTCTCCTCGGCTCTGAGGTGAGATCGTTCCCTTGATTGTGCTTTCCAGTCGAATGCGACTACTGCTCTAACAGTCCACAAAACTCCTTCCGTGGAGCAGAAAATCCCATGACGTCGGGTCTGAACTTCTATCGTTGATTTGTTAGTGAAGCGGCCTGGCCTGGCCTGCTGGCCGGCCAAATGGTAAGCGCGGACGCATGGACTTGGAGCATTGATGACCATCGTGTTCCAGCTGGAGCACTCAACTGAGATGGGGCACTATATCACGACTACTGGACATGAATGTATGTTGGATTTTGCTATCAGTCCGGCCATGGCAATCTCCTCACCTCGCGAGCCTCAGGGGCCAAACACAGAGAAGAATCGCAAGTCCGCAAGAATTCGCAGCGAGTTCTTAGACGTTTCCTATGGGAGAATCCTCGCTTTCATCCAGCCAACGCCGGCTAGGTATCCAAGTGTTTGTCCAAGTGTTCCCACTTTATCCCAGCATTTTCTATCAGGTTCCAGATTTGCTCCCATATTCCATTAACAAATTAGGCGTCCGAGTCGTGGTTGCGGCTCCCGTCAGGTTTTGGCCCCGGGGTCGAATGGGGATCCAGGAAGCACCTTGATCAACGTTGGGCCTCCCTGAGTCCTGAGGCCGTGTTTGACGCAAAAAGGCTGGCCAAGCGGCCGATAATGATGCGCAAAGGGTTGCAATAGTGCTCGACCTGCTTTAAAGGCTAGCTTGAGGGAGATTGGAGCTTTACGGTCAAAGGCCCCACCACGTACGAACCCAATAGCTATGTCGTGAGCACCGCATTATAATTGCAGGTTATAATGACGAACACCCGCTTTGTTGGTTTTCTAGTCACCTTTACTTTCAAGGCCAAGTCCCAGATAGTGGCTTCGGTCAGCCGCATGCCCTGTGAGTGACTTTCACAATCGTGGTAACAGCTCCACTGATTTTAATCGCGCAGAATCGTCCCCCACACTCCGTATGTAAAATCATTCCAGACGAGCATGCCCCTAGCTAAGCCGTGGACAGAAGAGTTTTGAATCTGTCGGTCACCATCCTGGAGCCTACACTCACCCTCTACGGGTTCCTCCAGTACCGAGGTCAGGTCAAGCTACGCGTTGAAGTGGAGCGCTTTGACTGCACGTTCAGGGAGGTAGTGCTAGTCGACCCGGCAATTGATGTTTCGGAGAGCTGCTTGTCCGATCCATCACGACTCCTTCTTTATGGAACAGCGTGTTGCAGGTCGTGCGTGGCTACGCAGGCCAGTACTGATGCTCGTCGACTCTGTGATCCCCTCGCCTTCCTTTTATCGCCGGATATCGAGGAGCCCATTGCAATTCTTATGTCCTTTGACGACTTCAACACACGGTTCTCTGAACTCGCTACATTCAAAATCCCGCCCCGTTACCGAAGACCATCCCATGGTCAATCATTTCGGTGTGATCACGAGTCATTGATGTACGTTTTTTCTCAATGTCGAGTTCTAGACTTAATGTCTATGATTGTAGGATTTCCTTCGCGTTGAGAGATTGCCTCGGGAATGATGTTGCGACGTTCCAGGTGGATACCCCCTTCAAAGCTCGGAAGCATCAATCACGTCAACCACCCCAACCAGTTCAACTGAACTATCTAGCTTTGCCTCAAGCAAATCCTGACTTTGGAAGCACCGAAACGATGGTACCTCTACCACAAATTGTTGACGTTATCCCTCAATCTGGGCCGCATTTCACCAGGCAAAGAGTCTGGTTCAAGGTACAGAACCTTCCTCGGGGCGATAACCTGCACTATTTCATTGGATTTGGTGAAGCGGGTATCGTGAGCACATCGTTCGTGTGCTCGGAAGGGGACCAGATCCAAATCCTGGAGTGTGAAACGCCGGTGACCTCTACGCCATACTCTACCATTCCGTGGTTGACGCAGGGTGATGGTCCCGAAATCCCGATTGGGTCAAGTAATGTTAAATACGCGTTTCATTAGAACTAGAGTAAACGTGAGGCTCAGTACGTGATAGCAAACTGGATCTGAGTCATTCTACAATGAAGTGTTTTACATATGAGGGACGAAAAAGATTGAAGCCATATTGAGCAATGCAGGATGAGCGTAGCTCGGCTGTCACCGCACACACATTTCCGACACGCCCTCGACGTGAACCGAACGGAATTGTTACAAACTAAAACAGCCCAATACCCTTTGGGTGTCGATGTGCTTGGAACAGTCTAGGAAATTCGGATTTTGGGCAAGGTCAAGGGCAACGCTCCCTAGGTACTTAGCATTGATGACCATCGGATCACATACCATAGCACCGATACAAGTAGGGTTGCAGGTTTCGGCATCGTTGCAGGCGTTGCAGGCGCGAGCGTGGACAGTCGGTCACAAAAGGAGGCGGCACGATGGATTCGACTGCGAGACTGGCAGGTCGTCTACATCAGCGGCTGGTGGTGCCAGCTCGTGGAGAGTAGGTGGGCGGCGGCAAAAGCAGTCCTCAAAGAAACCAAGATCTCTGGACTTGACAACAACCGCTTTTTTGGATGCTACACCCTATAGCCACCTACCTTGTATTTACACCCCATGAAGCAATAAAATACATCGTTGCATAGTCATCAAGCTTGTCAGCCGCTCCTTCGGCTCGACTATGCGAGGTGCGGCGAATGGGCCTAGGCGGGCAACACCCTGCTTTGTGCCGTTGAGCACTTCGTGTGCGTTCGTCTTCTCCGCATGCGTTCGTCTTCCTAGTCCTTTCGACGGCGTCCGGTTGTGGACATAAGTCGCTGTGCTGAAATGTTTCGGCTGGGGTACTTGGGGAACCCGAATCATACAGCAACGTGGTGCTGGTGCTGGTAAGGAACTGTCGTGCTGAGCCTGATACCCTCTACCCCCATCGATATCTCCCGTGCGCAGCTTTTCTGAACACCTTGAGCGCATTGAAAGCCTCTACCGCTTCCGACTTCTTGAGACGCAGTGGCCTCATGAAGGCATCACCACGTACTCGTGTTCCCTCCCTCCGGCCGAATTTACAGGGTTGGGTCAGCAATGTCGGACGTGTTTTACTCGACGCAGCTTCCATTCGCTCGCATCCCTCCTTTTGCAGGAGGTGAACAGACTGCGCCGACGTGCTGCATACACCGCAATTTGCTATTGCGACTATCTTGAACGTTGGGTGATCCCGCTGCTGATGCCAGGTCAACAGTATCGCCTCCACTCCGTCGGCCAGTTTCTCTGCAGCGGCCATCACAACACGTTGAGGACATTATACCAACTCGGTGTGAGTCGGATCTACACTCTCGCTAACATCAGCCCACGCAGATATTTGGGAGATCAACCTGAGCGCGACCCGCGGACATTGTTCACCCTCTCAACGTCGGCGAACAGGTCTCCTCCCGATTCCGCGGCTCCATTTCACCTCAACATAAGCTGATCCTCGCACCTGGCTCTCCGGCTTCCCAAGAGGCGTGCACGGACTCGGACTTCACATGCATAATACACATCCCGTAGATCTTCCTCGTGCTCCAGATACTGTCCCAACATGGTTCCGATACCATAGACATATGCCTTGCCACCACCGGCCGCTGCCATTTTAATAGGCTATGCGAATTCTCTGTATATGGGATGTGTCTTAGAAATTAAACTGGGCTACAGGGCCCATATCGTGTCAACACTAATGTGAACGCAAGGCTCATTGCGCGATAGCAAACTGGGGTTGTATTTAAAGTACATAAACGCAGGCACCAAAACCAGGCAACAAAAGGGACGGACTCACAGGCTCAATACGCGATGGCAAACTTGGCCTGAGGTGTCCTACAGTGAATTAACTTATACAGAGGGCACCATTGGACTACCTGCGAACCAAAAAAATATTCAAAGCCACGCTGAGCCATGCAGGATCGCTGTACTCGTCTTTCCCTCGCTTATTGAGTTCACACTTGATCACCATTTGGAATACTCGTGCTTGTTTCTGCAATCCCCTCGCGCGTCGAACCCGGCAGAAATCGAATGGTACACCTACAACGACACCATACCAACCGACCTACTCAAGGGTCGGCGGGCTAGGAGGCTCTTGATTATTCAATATTATAGCTTTACTGTGGTCTCTCCAAAGGAACTGTCGCTCCAGCCGTCTGCATCTATTCGGAATTTTCTTTACTTTCTGGGGCCTTGGGTGGTCGTCAGGCCCTGATGAATTCCTACATTGCGGGGCAACGCGGACATGAGGAGGCCAAAAAAATTCCACATAGGTGAAAACATCAGTCGTACTGCACAAACAAACGCCAAAGGTTGGTGGGTTCAGGGCTACCTTCGTTCGATGCGGTACTTCTGCGCAAATCACACGTGACAATCGGGACTCCTGCGAGCGTTAAGTATGGGTGTCTTGCGGCATTGGTAGAGAAAGGCGTCAGCAGAGTGTACGATCGATTGATGGATCTCTGCTGTAGGACAAGTGTTTCAGGTAGTCAATCAAGTAATGGATCTTGAATAGCGCGATGGAGTTATAGGTGCATATATTCATGGTTTGGACACGAAGTCATCCAGCGAGATTCCCATCGCATAATAATGTTCAGCACAAGCGCGCTGAGCATATGTTGTGTTGGGTCACCGATGTGACAACAAATATTCATTGCCGGCACGACTATATGCTACTTTTCCAATACTGCCACGATCATTAGGCAGAAGTGTGCGACGCCTCACGTAATGACCGTCTCTGACAGGTTCCAAAAGTGAGGACATGCGCTGGACTCGTTACACTGGCCCTCTGCGTGGGGAACTGTCACTCGACCAATACACGAAGTCGGCGGCTGTCGGAGCCGCAACGCCAAACCCCTGGGTTCCATGTATAGCCAACCCAAACGCCACATCAAGAGCCAGCCCTCTCTCTCTCACGCAAGAACTGAGACTGTCGTGGATTACAAATGCCTAAGGCCTCGGCTATAGGAGGCGGTGGCCTTGGATGACGGGGCTGGCAGGTCATTGAGCGGAGAAGCCGGTACAGGGGGGACATCGTCGTCTCTTTTCCCACTCGTCTACCTATTGGAAATCCAAAACAAAAGCGTGAATATTTGGGAGTCAGAAATCTATTTACGATACAAAACCGAGACTGGAGCGAGCCCTTATCAAGGCGTAATCTACTCAATCAAGTCTCGGATACAGTTCAATTGTTTCAATCCGAACTCACAATTCCGAACAGGAGAGCTTGGTACATGTGACAACTGTGCCGTACTCATGGTCTCCTTACTTAAACTCCTCGTAGGCCAGGGATGCCAGCCCCCCACGTAAATCACCCAACTCTCGCTGGTTCCTTTAAGTAATACCACTCCAGGTCGAAAGCGACTGCCTCTGCAACGGTGCGTCAAACTTCATGGACCAGACCAGTTCATAACACTGGGAGTGAATTGGATCTGAAGTCTTCTCATTCCTAGCGGAGGCGAAGTGGCCTGTGGCCTGCTGGCCTCGCAACATAAGCGCTCAACATAACATCAAACTCCGCAGTTCTCAAGCTGGAACGTCCAAACGAGGTGAGTGGATAACCCACGATCACTGGGCAGAGATATATGTTGGATTTGATATCAGGCCGGCCTTACATCTCGGGAACCTCCAGGGGCCGGCCACGAATACAATCGCAAGGCCACAGGAACCGACAGAGAGTTCTTGGTGCTACTCCAATGGATTAATGACCTTGGTCCCACTGAGCCAACACCTGCTAGGTCTCCAGGTCAGTGTGAAGGTTTCTCCATGTTATCCAAGTTTTTTCCATCAAGTCCCGTTTTTATGTCCAGATTCAAGTGAAATTCACCCGCGCCTATATTGTGTTCTCTTTCACTATGTGAACATTTGAAAAGTTCGGCCGTGCTGTGCTGTGCCTCACGAGTGTCCATGGGCCTCTCTGATCCAGCCTTGGGGCCCCTTGGCCGCCTTTTGTTATCTTTGGCCAGAAGGCCGGCCGGGGCCGCCAAAGACGATGAGAAAATCGTAGAGTGAGAGGGCAGGCTTAAAAGGCGCTTGGGCTTTGCGAAGTCGAAATTCCCATCCTCACGAAATAAAGCTGACAATTATGGCGTGAGTCCTTCATCTGGCTTGGGGATTGCAGTAACGAACGCCCTGGTTTTCTGTTTCTAGCGAACTTCACTCTCACAGTCAGGTCCCGGATGGTGAGGATGATCGTGATCCTATGAGACACCCGCATACCTCGTAAGTGACCTCCACAATCCCAATGATAGCCCAACTGACTGTAATCATATAGATTCGCTCCTCAAACTCCGTATGTATAATCTCTAGGCGAACATACCTCTATCTAATCCGTGGACAGCGAGGTGTTTAATGTGGTTATCACTCCGGAGCTTGGTCGTATCTTCGATGGCCACTTCGAGTACCGAGATCAAGTTAAGATACGCGTCGATGTTGAGCGCGATGGCTCCAGGTTCAGGGAATTGGTGCTGGGTGACCTTCCGACAATGCAACATCCAGGGAACTACCTCTCCGATTCAACACAACTGTTCCAGATGTTCCTTTCTGGAACAGCGTTCTGCGCCTCGTGCATGATGATGCAGATCGCTGATATTGGACAGCGATGCAACCCACTCACCTTCTCGTTAACACCAAGTGAAGCAGGGGTTTTCCTGTCTTTCGATGATTACAACACCCAGTACTCTCGAGTTGCTACGTTCAAGATACCTTTCCGTTACCGAAACCCGTCCCATGGTCAATGGTCGCGTTGTGGTGCTGAGTCATTGATGTCCGTCTTCTGCCTAATGCTGAGTTCTATATACTGATGCCTTTAATTTCCTTGTAGTATTTCCTTCACGTTGAAGGATTCCTTCGGAGGCGATGCAACGTTCCAGCTGCAGACACCATTGAGGATCCGAAAACACGAGAGATCTCAGCCACAGCATGCACCAGTTCAACCGCAGCATGTACTAGTTCAACCGCAGCATGCACCAGTTCTGCCGAACCTTGCTCAAGCAAGCTCTGGTTTTGGCATCGACACGACGGTACTAGTTCAACCGCAGCATGTACCAGTTCAACCGCAGCATGCACCAGTTCTGCCAAACCTTGCTCAAGCAAGCTCTGGTTTTGGCATCACCACGACGGTACTATCGCCACCCCCACCGGCATCACCACGTATCCTCGACATCAACCCCCAATATGGACCGCATTCCACAAGTCAACGAGTTTGGGTTCAAGTACAGAATCTTCCACGAGGCAATGGCGAGCAGTATGACATTGAATTTAGTCAAGTGGGTATGGTGGCCACATCGTTCCTGAGCGAGGAAGGGGACCAGGTCCAAATCTTGGAGTGTACAACACCCATAACCTCGACACCATGCATGTCCTGCCCGTCATTGAGGCATGCCCACAATCCACAAACCCCTATCGGGTCAAGCCAGGCTATCGACAGGTTTGAATAGAACCCACACCTCATACTGGGGCAGCGCACTCGATTGATCGTACGTGTAACCCCCATACTTCCGCCACGCCCTCTCTCCCTCTCTCTTTCTTCCCCTTCGAACGGTCTCGGAAACTGCTAGACAGGTGGCGTCTCAATCCCTCAATACGTACCTGCGTCCGCGGAGCTCCGTCTCTCGCTCCCGGGTAGTGGACGTTTCGCGCGGTCGTTCCCGCACCAGAACAAGAATGTTGTCTTCTTACTTTGATCGGTTTCCTACGAGCTTGGTCTCATAGGACGGTGGCTGAATGGCGTGGCCGCCGGATGCGTAGTACGCATTTGCTCCGCCGTGGACACATGTTTGCAGAAAGGGGCACTCACTGTCAGAGTTCCCTAATTTCCCCATCTTTTTCTATATTGCAATATATTCGTATTTCTTACCCGTGTCCGACGATGATCTGGTCTTCCAGAGCGGAACGCTGTGAGAGGCATCACATAAAACAAACAAGACAAGATTGCTTCAAAGATTAACGCGTGTGGTGCCTTGATGTTCGTACATACTCCATCTTTATGGCCTGGCCAGGATGGTTTGCAGAACAGGGTACGTTGGTGAAGGAGAAGATTGCACCCAGACGGAGATGGTGAAGGTAAGGAGGGAGGTATCGAGAGACCTGATTTGTGATTGGTGCACCATAGACAAGATACCATCGTGCGAGTTTAGTTCCGTGTGACTTGACCAATTGAATTAGCTTTGCGCTCTTGATGTGCATCTCATAATCGCCAGAGTCGACCATCGAAGTTGGCGGTCTCCTTGTGAGACGGTCCATTACGTCCAATCTAGGCCCATTGAAAGTTGGAAAGAAGACCAGGGGAATGTGCAAGATATATCCAGGAGATCGCCCGGGGCGTAGCACACAGTGCCCTCTCATAACAGGCCCAAACCCTCGACCCCTCTCGACCCCGCGCTTCCAGGGCGATTACACCAACGAGGGGCCGTGTTCGGAGGAGGCAGACAGCGAAGGTGAGGATGAGGGTGGTGCGCCTCGCAACAAGATTAGTACGGTGCGGCGGAGGCGGATCCAGCGCCATCCCACCTCCTTTTCCCGTTGCTGAAACTGCCGCTGAACCCAAGGATATTCAATCAAGAGTGCCTCCTAGACCTGGATGCCCGAAAATTGCATTGAGGATGGAGTGAGCGGAGTGGTGGGGGCACCTCCTGCTGTTGCACGCGTCCAGCGTTAGCATGGAGCGGGAGAGCGAAAGAGGGTCGAAGAAGAGAGGTGGCATGGGTATTGAAAATTGGGAAGGCGAGGGGGAGAAGATGTGGCGAGTTTGGCACCAAATATGTGGCTTATATTGTAAATTGCGCGTTCCGCGGTTGAATTGGGTGATGGCTTGTGTCTTGGTTGTTGCCCATATGGTTTAATTTACGCCATTCCCCCTTGACTTGCTTTTGCTTCGCGTCTCGATTTACTTCTCAACAATTAATGACACGGCCGACGGTCGAGGCGCTGCACGAAAAGAAGAATTCAGAAAAAATTGGATACAGGTACTGAGCTGGATGAGGCAGAAATTCCCAATACGATACGTCACAAGAGTCTGAGATACTTAGATACGTAAGTATAAAAATTCGGTCGTGAATAACTGCGATACGCAGATGTAGACGGGAATCATTCGAACGGGTTGGTCCGGCCTGCCTGCACAAAACCATCAAAGGGTCAGGAACCGTAAACCAGGGTAATAGTCGACACACCTGCCCATGGCCTCGCCCTCCACTCTCTTTACAACCGCACATCCAATCCATCCACCACCGCCCGTCTTCCTGCTCCCGCCATCGCTCCTCTTCCTCTTCGAGCAACGCGATATCCGATGGTACACGCATTTCCATCCCAATGTTCGGTTTGGGTGGATCAACCCTCGATAGTGCTGATATTTGTGACACTGCTGCTGCTGCCTCAGCGGCTTGGAAAATCGGTCGTGATGTCGGCAGGAGGCCATCTTCAAGGGTCGGTGTGGGGGGTATCGATTTGGGATCCATGAAGGGCCCATGTTCTACTGCCGGTGCGCACGACAGCGGTGCGGCGGTACCGTTAGCCAGCCAGCGCCCATCAGCAAATGGGGAAACCTCTGGATGTTCGGGACGAACAAGCGGCGAGGCAATGGTGGGGGACGAGCTCCTTCTTTCCAGTGGATTGACCGCTGTACGCGCACTGCTAGACCTACTCGGTGTCGGTGCAGGCGAGGTTGAGTACAAGTTCTGAGTGACGTTGGTCTCGTGCTCATAAGAGTCCTCGAGCTTGAAGGAACCGCGCAAGGGCCGCTGTTGGGTGAAGTTCGCCTCTGACCAGAGTAGGGATACACGTTTTGAGACACCGCTAACAACAGAGTGGGCAGCGCGAACGGATCCTCTCGCTGCTTTCCGGCGCTGACGTTCGGCGTCCTCCCAGCGCTTCAGGGTCTAGATAAGGTGGATTACATTTGTTACAATAAGCGGAATGGAAGCGTGACTGTGATTAGAGAACGTTGCTAACCTCGTGCACACGCCTCTCCTCAAGCTGGTCATCTCCCATGGGAGGATATTCGCTCCCGTCGTCCTCCGTGTGCTCGTCAGATGCTCTACTATTGTTTTGCATGTCTGTGATGTCCTCGCTTGAGGCGTCGTCTGTTGCACGTCGTTTGCCCTTCCATTTCGTCTCAACCAAATTGATCTGCGAATGCGTTGGGCTGAAGGACCGCTTCGGGGTCCCTCCGGACCGCGAGGATCCTGTCGGTGACGGCGGTGAGGACACGACGAGGTGGGGGGGTTCAATCGAGGGCCTCTTGCTGCTGCTCATCTCCAACAGTCGCTCCTTTGTTCCATGAGCTCCTTTTTCTGGTTCTCGTTTCACTCGTAATATACGTTGTCGTAATTGTCATAATTGTCGTAGTTGTCGTAGCTGTACTCCAAGAGTGGGCTGAACGTTTCCACGAGCCAAAGCCCGCTCACGACTCCACCCTACGAACCGCTTCAGAACCTTGACGTCAGTTACTCTACTTCTGATAAGCTTACCTTTTGCCAATCATGATGAGTACTCAGTTATCGTCTTGCGGTCCCGAGGCGCCCAATCAATGGTGGACCTGAAGTACTTCATGTGCCAATTCATAGCTACTTCCATTATCTTCCACGTCGGTGCATGGGCAGTGCTTATTCAATAATGCAAGTGGCTATGTGTTATGATATGCTTGGATTAACATAACAACGTGTTATATCCCCTACTGTAAACTCGTGTCGTTCAGCCCATCCGAAATCAACTCAGCAAGGATACTTTTTATGAGCACATTCCCGGCAGAAACATTCAACTCCATCATACACTTACCAGAAAGTCCACACGTGCTCGATCCGAACGTCCCCGACCCTCCGATCTTGGTCTCGTTTCTGAATGCTCTCGGTTACGGGGTCGTCCGACACAATACCAGTGAGTCATTTTTATGACACTGGGGTGCATTGCCTACTCACATACTTAAATTTGGCGGATCAGCTGTTGTTGACCCAAATGCCAAAGCCAATCCAGTCGTTCAACGTCCTCGCGAGTGATGACATACTTCTGACTCTTCATAGTTCGTATCATTTCAGAATATATCTCCTTCATAGTCTTGAAAATCTCGACTCCCAAGGGTCCGCATCAGTTTCGTTGGCTGCAGAGGGTGGCACAGGTGGGGGATAAATCGCGTACACCCACACAGTATTCCAGTCACTCGGTGTAGTCGAGAGGACAATGTTCAGGCCGTTGTTGTGGTACTCCCGCCAGCCATCTGGGAAATCGGTACGGCCTCGGGGTAATAACCGTGTCTGTTGGGCCCGCCACAGAAACAAGGATCCAGATATTATATACACCATACGTTGCCATGCGATCCCACAGGATTATGGCCCTGTAACAATCGGAGGTTTTCACACTGCATCCCAATTCCGACACATCTTGATGCTCGATGTATTCAAATCCGCTCTGTTCGCTGAAGGATAGCTCGACCACTTTCAAGGTCATATACGTCGATCAGAGCTAGGCAGAACACAGGCCGACTGGTTGTATGTATCGAGCAGTGCAATGGCTGGAAAAAAAGGAAGGTACATCAACGGGGGAAAATGGGTATGACTTTGTATTCACTCTCGGGCGCTTTGGAGCTCTGGAAAGACGCATCGGGATAGCGAGTTTGCACCAAGTATCAAAGAAACGAATTAACAAGACGGTTTTTATTCCTTTGGGTTTCAGTTCGCTACTGACCTTGAGCCGTCGCCGGGCGAAATTATGTGGTGGAGAACTGCGGTGATATCGCCACTTTTCTTCCATTTTCCGCTCCCTCCTGCCTGACGACCCTCGTGCGACAAGTCCTGACACCCTCCGAGCTGACGTCACTCACACCCGCCGATCCGATGCCACTCACATCGCCAATCCGACGCCACTCATGCCGAGCCCGACGTTTCTCACACCGCCGATCCGTCACTGCCCGACATATCTATTACCCCATCACGACGCGGCCCGTCCTATATAGTATATACACGTGAGACTAATGCCTGCCGTCACGTCCATATCCATTAGTATAGCCCCGCCCCTGAGCCAAGCCTGCGCGCTTGTAACGTCCTCGTGTATGTACTAACCTGTACTTAAGACTCGCCTTGGTGAGGCATGAACCTCACTCGACGTCTCATAATACCAGACGCGTTCCCCATGTGACCCGCCTCGCGACTCAGACTTCAGCCCGACGCCGACTTCCACCGTCGCGCGCGTGCTCGCGGACCACCCGGACCCCTCGGACTCACCTCCCTGTCCTCGCCCCGTTGACCTCCTACCAATAGCACCGCGTACCTAGCCAGCCGGAGCGAAGCCCCGCGTGTAGTCAGTCCCCACTCGTCGTACCTAGCAGGGCCGTCGCCGAAGTAGATTGGGTGCGCGGGGGAACAGCCGTTTGGGTGGTAGCGCCAACAAGGTCGTAAGACGTTCGTCGCCCCATTTCCTCCCTAGGAGAACCCTTTCCGACGGTGATCGGAACGGGCCCCTAGGAGAACCATTTACGACGGTGCTCCGAACGAGGATAGGCCGTTTCTATTGCCAGAACGGTACCAAGGAACGAAGGAAATCGAAAAGGTTGAGAGTTGCGATGAATTTCAAACCGGTTGTGATGTCTCCAAGACGGTGGAACAAATTACGTCCCAGAATTCATTATGCGGACGGATCAAGCTTGACAACTCTAGGTTTCTCTCGTATATATTTTTGATATTGGAGTTGCCACGGTCATTCGACTGGTAAAAATGCCATTGAATCGATGAAATCATCTTTTTGAAATTATCGGCACCATGTTAAACCACGCCACTTGCTCTCATCTCTTCTCAAATGTAAAATTGTGTGGCTGTTTCTCTGCTAGAATTAAATGGTACTCATTTTGAATACTCACAGGGGCCTGAATTATGTAGGACCTCACCTGTGACCTGATAGGACGTCTATTGTCGAAAGAAGAGAGCGTGCAGACTCCCCTCAAAGGCAAGTGTAACCCGAACCAGTGCAATTAGGGGCCGTTAATAGCTAGCAGCAAACTAAATCAAGCCCGTACCCCATTTAACTCCTTTTCTTCTCTATGGACCGTCGGAGGCACGGTTTGTGGAGGCCAAGTCCATGTGTCCTTGGGGCACGGTCGATGGTCGATTGGCCTAGTGGTCATTGCATATGTGGTTTGAAGCATGAAGCTCAGCTGAGATGGCGACTATAAGTTCTTGAGAAGTAGGAGCGACTATGGAAGCCCTCCCAGCAGGTGGTCAAAGAAATGCACTCAGCCCCGTGAAACAGTGGATCGGGTAAACTCGCGTCTCAAATATCAGCCAGTGCGTTGATGGCACAAGAGAACCAGCAACACCTCTCCAGTGACTGGCTGCGAATTTGTTGTCGTCCGCAGCTGGTCAATGCTGCTTTGATGAATTGAGTCTTGATCTCTTGCTCTTCCGTCGAGTCGCGTCTTGCCAGCGTTCGCTCTCTCGCCGCCTTCGACGCGTTCGAGGATTGCAGAGATCAGTACGGCTTATACACTATGGCGAGCAATAGTGAACTCAGACAGCGCAAGGCCACCAATGGAAATGCCAACTCACATCCCCCGCTCTCGAAGCTGGAAAATTCACACACGCATGACTCCGGACATGCAAGTGAAGAAGAAGAGCATGGGCATGCTGAAGCAGGCATGATCTGGGACGCTCTAAGAGGCCGAGGTTCGTCTGTTTGTCTAAATGCTCACGCGGCGGAGGTTTTCATCAAATTCAAGACTCCTAACCACTTTATAATACTCTAATACGTGTACTACGCCTGAGAAGCTCCATTCTGACCTCCCCGTATAGGTGACCGAGGAAGTCAAGCGGCGTTGTATGGTTTATTCGCCAACATCGGATTGACTGGTTTGAAAGGGGTGGCTGGCTGGTGGGTACTAGGTAGAACTGTGCTTGTTCTACTGTTTCATCCGGAGTTTTCTCTCCTCCCTTGTCAGGTACTTGAATTCTGCCTCCCTCATTGCAGATGCTGGACATTCTCTCAGCGGTTCGTCCCTACAATTATTCGAGACCCGCCCCTGCAAGAGTCATGACACCAGTAATCTCCCCACAGACCTCCTGGGCGACCTTGTAACGCTCGTTTGCTACACCTTTTCGCAACAACCACCATCTATGAACTACCCGTACGGTGAGCGATTGTCTGACTCACTACGCCCTTGCGAATATCTGACTGTTTCGCAGGGTATGGAAAGTTCGAATCGCTAGGGACCATTGCGGTTTCTGTCCTTTTAGTGCTTGGGGGATTCGGCGTCGGCCTGCACTCCTATGGTGCTCTCTTAACAGAAAGCATCGAACCCCTCCTACCTAGACTCTCCCCAGATTCTCTAACCTACAGCGTCCTCTTGTTCCTGGTCTCGTCGGCACCTTCACCTGACGAGCATGATCATACTCAATCGGAGACCACTGAAGGACTTTCACCTGTTGCATTGTTCTTCCCTATTCTGTCCATCGTTGTGAAGGAGTGGCTTTACCGACTAATGAGCGGAATCGCGAAGGAAACGGGCAGCTCGGTTCTGCTTGCCAACGCCTTGCACCATAGAAGTGACGCATGGGGGAGTCTAATTAGCCTTCTCGCCATCTTTGGAGGGATATTTATGCCTGGGTATGGTGTAGATCCCTTAGGCGGTGCGTTTAACTCCTCACTGCTCACTGTATGCGAGCGTCCTCGATCTTCCGCTGACGGAGTGGCGATTATTAGGTATATTCGTCGGAATTATGATCCTGATCTCGGGAGTTAACATATTTGGCGGGGCTATCGGCGAACTCACGGATACAGGCATCGAGGACTCAACGCTCGATGTTTACTCAACGATCCTTGATGGTCAATCATCCCACCTCGCGCCTGCTCTTGCAGGCATTCGACACATACGAGGTGTTCGATCAGGAGGTACCGTCTTTGTGGATGTGGTCGTCAAGGTTGCACCTATTGCAACTGCTCAAGATGTCGTAGGAATTGCCCATCGATTGGAAGGAACCCTCCGTGGGGCGAGGAAGGAAGTGAAGGAGGTCCGAGTAAAGTTTGAGCTGCATCGGAACAAAGCCTGAAATGCAATGGCCATGGGACTTGATGACGTGCACAAACTACTAGAGGCTTGTCCATTATTTATACAGCGAAGTGCCGACATCAATGTATGTAGAGGAGATTACGACGGAAGGAGCCCCGTAGTCAGGCGATACCTGTCGTTCTGACCTTCTTTTGAGGTCGGATTGATCCATATGGAGTCCGATCGGGGTCTTCAGTGTTGCCAAATGGTAGACTTTTTTTGTTTTTTGGCCAACATAGCGACTCTGACTGCAAGAAGCGGCCTCGGTGTATGGCTTGTACGTCACAGCTTATTAGTAAACAACCTCCCATGAATATTGGACGATAAGGGCTTAATTCTGCTTTCGGTATATCCAAATTTGTCACGGGCGCGGTGTTGATTGGTCAAGGCTTTCTTCGCGCTTTCACCCAAGCCCCGAATGTGTGCTTGCATGGGGGTGT
>WNFL01113281.1_pt2 | contig 16284 bp, 20 predicted proteins | sample 5400361 | NCBI WGS metagenome assembly WNFL01 (sample SAMN13153351, study PRJNA577476) | soil metagenome | isolation source: 40 cm soil on Douglas fir-dominated hillslope | place: USA:California | collected 2013-09-17 | reverse complement strand
GGGGCCGTTCTTTTCGGAGGCGCGGAAGCCGCGATCGCGTTCGGCGCGGTCTTGGCGAGCGCGATGTTTCCGCGCTACCTCGCTAACCATCGAAAAGGGCACCTGCTGATCGCGGGCTTTGCGACATGGGGGGCCGTTGCGTGTCTGATCGCGTTTGCGCCTAACTTCACCCTCGCTCTCGGGCTTTTCGGGCTACTCGGAGCAGCTAACGTTCTGTTCTTCGTGCCAACGGTGACGATCCTGCAGGAGGCGACGCCGTCAGGCGTCCGCGCTCGAGTTTTCGGCGCGCGCATCGCAATCACGAATCTCAGCTGGCTACCTCTGGTCCTCGTGAGTGGTTTGCTCGGCGACGCCATCGGCGTCAGCATCCTGATCGCATTCGCCGGGCTTCTTACGGTGACGACAGCTGTGATTGCCTCGTCGGGCGGTTCGCGAACGCCCGCCAAGCAGGCGGCGATTTGACATGTACGCTTGGCGGAACACAAACTGTCCATTCACACCGGGGAGCGTGGTCGTCGAGCAATAACTTGGCTCCCGATGAGAAGGAACCGTACAGAAATGGCCCAGAAGTCCATTCTCGTAGCCGATGACGACGCTTCGATCCGTTCGCTTTTGAAGCAACTTCTCACCGACGAGGGTTACTCGATCACCGAGGCTGCGACCGGAACTGAGGTGATCGCGCAAGTAGGCGAGAGCTCGCCAGACCTCGTGATCATGGACGTTCGGATGCCGGAGCTCGACGGCATCGAGGCCCTTCCGAAGGTCAAGCAAGCGTCGCCAAAGACGTCAGTTTTGATCATGACCGCATTCGGGTCGTCGAACGCCGCGATCAAAGCGATGGAGCTTGGCGCGTTCGACTACATCACCAAGCCGTTCGAGCTCGACAAGATCTCGCACACGGTCAAACGCGCCTTCGACTACCAGGACCTCGCGCAAGAGGTCGAAGTGCTGCGTGATGAGATCAGCTCGCTCGTTCAGACGGAGCGCATCGTCGGCAACTCGCCGCCGATGCAGGAGGTCTATAAGACCGTCGGGAAAGTCGCAAAGGCCGATGCCACCGTCCTCATCACCGGCGAGAGCGGCACTGGCAAGGAGCTCGTCGCCGAAGCGCTGCACTACAACTCGAATCGGCGCAGCGGGCCGATGGTCAAGGTCTCGTGCGCCGCGTTGCCCGAGACCCTTCTCGAGGCCGAATTGTTCGGACACGAGAAAGGCTCGTTCACCGGCGCGATGGCGATGCGCAAGGGCCGCTTCGAGCTCGCCGACAAAGGTACGGTCTTCCTTGACGAGATCGGCGAGATGAGCCTCGCGACGCAGACGAAGCTGCTGCGCGTTCTGCAGGAGCGCAAGATCGAGCGGCTCGGATCATCGCTCCCGATCAAGGTCGACATCCGCGTGATCTGCGCGACGAACAAGGATCTGCAGAAGCAGGTCGAGCAGAACAAGTTCCGCGACGACCTCTTCTACCGCCTCAACGTCATCAACATCCACATGCCGCCGCTGCGCGAACGCAAAGAGGACGTCGCCGCGCTGGTCGAGCACTTCCTCGCGAAGCACCGCTACAGCGCGACAGCGCAGCCCGCGGCGATCAGTGAGGAGGCGCTGAAGCGGCTCACTGAGTACGACTGGCCGGGGAATGTGCGCGAGCTCGAGAACGTCGTCGAGCGCGCCGTCGTGCTGTCCCGCGGCCAGGTCATCACAAGTCGCGAGCTGCCGTTCGGCGACCACGACGCTGGCGAGCACGAGGACGAGAACGACGATGTGTCGGCCGAGCGGTCCTTCTTCAAGAAGTCCGTTTCTCAGTTCGAGAAGGACCTGATCATGAAGGCGCTCAAGGATGCCGGTGGTAACCGATCGAAGGCAGCAGAAATGCTGGGCATCTACCGGCGTCTGCTCTACGCAAAGATCAAGGAGTACGGACTCGAGGGCTTCCCGCCCAAGAGCCGCTAGCGAGGAGGTCATCGTGTTCGGAGTGATCAATGCCTCTCTGCGCGCCTTCGTCGTTGGTGTCGTGGTCGGCACGCTCTTCGCGCCGCGCCCCGGTCAAGAAACGCGCCGCATGCTGAACGAACGGATCAGCGCGATGATCAACCAGCTGCTCGAGATCGCGGCACTGCCGCCGATCCAGCCGTCGCAAGCCGCCACCAATGGTCACCCCGAGCGGCCCGCCGCTAAGCGCGTTCGCTCCGCGGAAGGACCCGGTGCCCGCACGACGACCTAAGCCGGCCTCGGGTGTCATCCGGCTGAGCGAGTCAACGGGCTCGTCCTCGCGCGGTTGGGAAGATGCCGTCGCCGCCGCGGTGAAGGCGAGCGACGTGAAGTCACCGGTGGGTGTTGAAGTCTCGCGGCTCTGGGCGGACTGGGAGCGCGGGAAGTTGAGCCGCTTCCACGCGACAGTGAAGGTGGCGTACCGCCAAGGACTCAAGGCACCCACTCGCGCCAAGGGCTGATCTGCCGCGCCGTGGGGCGCCGTGTGCCATCTGTCGCTGTTCTTGACACGTCGTGGTCGCCGCCGAAGAATCTCATTTCTCCGTGGCAGAACCCGAGATCCGCGACGTCCTTGCGCGCGTGCTCATCGCCAATGACGGTGAGGTGCTTTCACGCCTGCGCCTTTCCGCGGCGGAGGCCGCGCGGGTCTGCAACGTCACTCCGCGTCAGCTCATCTACTGGACCAAGAAGGGCTTGGTGAAGCCGTCCGCCGACGGCGAGCACGACTACGACGTCTACGCGATGGAGAAGGTCATCCGTATCCGGCAGGCGCTCGCGAAGGGGTACTCGCTCGAGAAAGCAGCGCAGCTGGTGCAGCGCGATCTCAACTCGCTCCAGTCCGACGCGAAGCGCCTTGATGATCTTCCGCCCGAGGACCTCGAGGGCGAGCTGCGCCGCCGGCTCGAGCGTCTCGAGGAGCGAGTCGTCCTCCTCCGCCGGAATCTTCCGACGTCGCTGTCGGTCGCGCGCCTACGGCGTGCTGTCACCGAGCTTGCGCGGCTCGAGACGATGGGAGAGCTGCGCGAGGGCGCGAACGGTGAGGGCGCGAAGTCGCTCGTCATGCGTCTCGGTCGCGCTGTCGACGAGCTCGAGATCCTGCTACGTGAGGTCCAGGCGCCCGCCTAGACCGTAGGCTTCGCAGCGTGCCTGACCCCCTCGCCCGGTTGGCGAACGCGGCTGGAAAGCTCACTCGCCTTGGCCTTCAGATCACTGGTCGCGGCGGAACAGCGCTGCCCGGACTCGTGGCACTCACGATCGACCCGGATTTCGTCGCCGCGCTGGCGAGCGATCTCGCGCACGGCGTGGTGCTGGTCTCGGGGACGAATGGAAAGACGACCACGACGCGGATGCTTTCCGACATCGTCCGCGCGACCGGCTGGGCGCCGACCCACAACCGCTCCGGCTCGAACCTGGAGCGCGGCATCGCCGGCGCGCTGCTCGCCGAGAGCACGTGGCGGGGCGAGCCGAGCGGGGACATCGGCATGTTCGAGGTCGATGAGGCGTCGCTGCCACTGGTGCTTGCGCGCATCAGCCCACGCGTGGTTCTCGTGACGAACCTGTTCCGCGATCAGATGGACCGCTACTTCGAGATCGACCAGCTCGCGCGGCGCATCGGCGACGCCTTCGCGAAGCTCGACCCGCGCGTCACGCTCGTGCTCAACGCCGACGACCCGATCGTCGCGTGGCTTGGGCAGCGACACTCTGGCCCGGTGCTCTACTTCGGCGTCGACGATCCGAACGTCGGCGGGCGGGTACCACAGGCGATCAGCGACGCGACGCGCTGCCCGCGCTGCAAGGAGCCGCTGCACTACGAACGCGTCGTCCTCGCGCACGAAGGCGAGTGGTCGTGTCCGTCGTGCGGACTGACGCGCCCCGCGCGAGACATTTCAGCGACGCGGGTCGCGCTCACGGCGGTGTCGAGCGAGATCGAGCTCCGCACCGCGGTCGCGAGTGTGTTCGATCCAGTGCGTGTCCCGATCGCCGGCTTGTACAACGCCTACAACGCGCTGGCCGCGCTCGCGGTGGCGCGTGCGCTCGACATCGCACTGCCGACCGCGGCGCTCGCCATCGCGAACTTCCGGCCGGCGTTCGGTCGCCTCGAGCAGGTGACCGTCGATGGACGAGAGATGCGACTCATCCTCGTGAAGAATCCGGCGGGCTTCAACGCCGCGATCGGTGCGTTGCTGGAGACGGACCGCCGCCCACGTCTCCTGGCCGCGCTGAACGATCGCGACGCCGACGGCCGCGATGTGTCGTGGATCTGGGATGCCGACTTCGAAACGCTCGCTCCCGCGGTCGAACACGCCGTCGTGACCGGGATACGGTCGCGCGATCTCGCGAACCGGTTCAAGTACGCCGGGATCGCGCGTGAGCGGATCGAGGTCGTGGACGCGTGGGGAAGCGCGATCGACCGCGCGATCGGCGCGGCCCCGATGGGCGGCGAGGTCGTCGTGCTTGCGACGTACACGGCGATGCAGGCCCTGCGTGGGGAGCTCGCGCGGCGTGGTCACGTCGTGCCTTTCTGGGAAGATTGACGTGATGGATCTCCGCATCGCGCATCTCTACCCGGACCTCATGAGCATCTATGGGGATCGCGGGAACGTCCTCGCTCTCGCGCAGCGCGCGCGATGGCGCGACATCGCGGTCGAGGTGCGCACGTTCACCGCAGGTCAGCCCTTCGACGCGGATTGGCCCGACTTCTGGTTCTTCGGCGGCGGCCAGGATCAGGGCCAGGACATCGTCGGCGCGGATCTCGCGGGCGCGAATGGAGAAGCCCTCAAGGCTTCGTTCGCGAACGGCGCGGCGGCGCTGACGGTCTGCGGCGGGTACCAGCTGCTGGGGCACGAGTACATACCGGAGAACGCGCCGGCGATCCCCGGGCTCGGCGTTCTCGATGTCCGCACGCGTGCCGGAGCGGTGCGGTTCGTCGGCAACCTCGTTGCCGAGACGCCCGACGGCGTGCTGGTCGGGTTCGAGAACCACAGCGGCCGCACCTATCTCGGACCGAAGGCGAAGCCGCTCGGCACGGTCATTGTCGGCAACGGCAACAACAGCGAGGACAAGACCGAGGGCGCGGTGCAGGGAAAGATCATCGGCACATACAGCCATGGATCGTGTCTCCCGAAGAATCCGTGGCTCGCTGACCGTCTTCTCACATGGGCGCTCGAACGACGACACGGGCCGCAGCACCTCGAGCCGCTCGACGACCGCGAAGAGAAGGCCGCGAGCGAGCAGGCCGTCGAGGTCGCGAAGGCGCGGCCCTAGCGGCGCGCGCGGTACCGGCGCACTTTCATCCTGTTTCCGCACGCCTTCGGGTCGCACCAGCGCCGACGGCCGTTCGCGGATCGATCGACGAAGAGCCACCCGCAGCGACGATTGCCGCAGGCGCGTAGTCGGGGCCGCTCGGTCCCGAGCGCAACGAGCGGCGGAACGAGGAGATCGCAGAACTCGGTCCATCCCTGGTTGACGCTCGAGAGCGTGCCGTCCGGCGCGAGCCGGTAGCGCGCGGTACGGAGCAGCGCATCGCGCCCTCGCGAATAGCCGCGGACATCACCACGCGCGAGCGCTCGGACCGCATCTCGCACCATGCGCAGCCGGCGCAGCTCGGACGCGGGTGGCGTGCCCGGCGGTGCGGCGAATTCATGACGCGCCTCGAGGAACTCCCGCGCTGCGGTCGCGTCGGCGAGGTGGTCGTGTGCTGCGCTCGAGCGCACACCACCCCGCGGCAGGCCGAAATGGCCCTCCGGGCCATGGGCGCTGCTCGCGACGACGACGAGCGCGTCGACGTCGAGCCCGGTCACTTCTTCGTCCGCTGCGCCATCACACGGAGCGTCGTCGTCCCGACGTGTCCGTGGGCGTCGGTCGCGGTAACGGTGTACAGGCCGGGCTCACGGTCCGGGATCCAGAAGCCGGAGTCGAAGGTCCCGTCGGGGTTCGCGGTGGTGTCCCAGACCAGGCGGCCGCCGATCGTGATGCTGATCTTCGACAGAGGCTCGTAGCCCGCACCGCTCGCTTGCACCGGCGTGCCGATCGGCGCGCCGCCGACGGCGTCCGAGATCGTCTCGAGGGCTAGCGCGCTCGCGCCGCCGAACGTGAGCGCGATCTGCGCACGCGGGCTCTTTCCGTACGCGTACACCTTCGCCGAGATGAACGGGCAGACATCCCGCTCGAGCAAGACCGTGAACGTCACGACACGCGCCGACTCGTCGATGAGATCGATCGCGCGCACGGTGCGCCCGCCGGGCTCGAGCCCGTTCAAGCCCCGGTAGCTTGCCGTCCCGTCGGGATTGAGCGTCGAGCTGCCCTTCACCCGCAGGCGGTACGCTCGCGCCGCGCCGGCACCCTCGAGTGGTGTGAGCTCGAATGCCGGCACGTCGAACACGTTGGATGAGGCGCTCGCTCCGAACGTGAGCACGATCTCCGTGTCGCTCGCTTCCACGAACCGGAGCTGGGTCTCCGCCCCCGCGAATCCGCCGGTCGTCGCGCCGCAGGTGAGCGGCAGCTTCGCGGTTGGCGCCGGGGCGCAGGAGGCGAGCAGCACGAGGAAGATGAGCCCACGCGCCAGTAACTCTCTCATCGGCATTCAGTAGGTTACAGGAGAGCACTAGTACCACCGTACCGGTCGCGGCTCCTCTTCGTCATCGCCGCGCTCGCTGTTGAGATGGCGCGCGATGCGGATGCGAGCGCTCATCGGAGCGATGCTTGTGGCATGGGCCGCTTTGCCGGCCTTGGCGCTCGTTGCATCGGCGGACGAGGGCCCGCCACTCCCGCCCGTGGACGCGGGTCCTCCCCTCCGTCCGCCCAGCACCCTGCTTCGCGCTGCCGTGACCGCGCCGCCGGCTCCGACGCCATCGGTGGTCGCGTCCGGCACGGTCGCCGCCCGGAAGAGAGAGCTGATCGTTCTCGTCGGCGGCCTCGGCACGGACAAGCGGCCAGGCGACAACCCCTTCAAGGAGCTACAAGGCCGGATCCCGAGCGACTCCTACGACGTAAAGCGCTTCGGCACGGACTTCGGTGTGTACGACACCTACGCCTCGATCGACGAGAACGCAGTCCGCCTGCGCGACGGCATCCGCTCGCTGTCCGGCGGCTACGACGCCGTGCACATCGTGACGCACTCGCTGGGCGGAAATGTCGCAGACCGCGCGTTCGGGCTCGGACTCTCCGCGAACGACGGCGTGACGACTTACGTCGCATGGTCCGCGCCGCATGACGGCGCGCACGCGGCGCGCGTCGCGCAGGCGGCCCTCACGCTGAGCGGACCCGCCCGAGCGGACTCACGCGATGTGGCGGTCTGGGCAAACCTTCACGACCCGGAAAGCGCGGCCGTCCGTGATCTCGCGCGCATCCACGCCGTCCCTCCGCCGACTGGCGTCGTGCGGCTCGACCTGCGCCTCGCGACCGACGAGCTCGTGGGCTCGAGTGACGCGCGCGATCCCGGTGTCGACTCACGCGTCCTGCTGCCAACCTCGCTCCGGGATTGGGAGGGTCACGGCGGCATCCTTCAGAACGATCAGGCCCTGGATCTCACGCTGGCGACGATCAGGCAGAAGGCCGTACCGGTCGACGATCGTGGCGTATTGGTGCGCGCGACCACCGAGATCATCTCCGACGGCACGTCGGAGCTCGTCGACAGACTCTCGGACATCGGGCTCGCAGTCCTCACCATGGGAATCCTCTTCGGAGGCTTCGCCGCGCTCTGGCGCCGGACGCTCAGCCGAGCTATTCCGTGGCCGCCGCTCAGCGAGTGAGCAGCGACCGCGGGCAGGCCATCGTCGAGTTCGCCCTGGTGCTCCCGACCCTTCTCGTCGTCGCGCTTGCGATCGTGTTGGTGGCGGAGCTCGGTGTTGCTCGGATGGCGTTGCAGCACGCGACGGCCGAAGCGGCTCGCGCCGGAGCGCTCACGAATGACGACGAGCAGATCCGCGGAACGCTTGCGGCCACCGTCGCTCCGCTCGCGCCCGATCGCGTGACGAGCGCGATCTCGCCGCCCCAGGAGGAGCCACCGCGGAACGCCGATCCGCGCGGATCGATGCTCACCGTCCAGGCGAGCTACACGCTGCCGGTCCCCCTCGGATTCGTCGGGCTCCCGCGCTTCGTCGTGACGGCGAGCGCCTCGCGACGCATCGAGTGGATGCCGTGAGAGGCGAGCGCGGTCAGGCGCTGGTGATCGCGGCGATCCTGATCGGCATCGGCGCGCTGGCGATCGTTGGTCTGCGCGCGGTGCAGGACCATGTGCTCGCGAGCGCAGCCGCGCAGGATGCGGGCGAAGCCGCGGTCGAAGCAGCCGCAGCGGTCATGGCGGATGCATACGTCGCACGCATCGATTCGCTTCGCGCGCACGCGTTCGATGTCCCGCGTCCCACTCCCGACATCATCGGCATGCTTGCGGACCCGGCGACGCGTGAGTCCGCACGTACCGCCGCCGCCGAGGCCGCGGCGCGCAACGGACAGGTCTTCGACGGCGGCATCGATGCACGCTGCGTCGGCGCGACGATCGAGGTCGAGCTGCGTCATGCCGGCCGTCTTCACCGCGCGGCCGTGCAGGCGGATGCGTGCTCCCAGCGCTGACCGCATCGCGCCGTCGCATCCCGCGGCGACGTCTAGCTCTCGGCGCCGCATCGGCGCTGCTCACGCTGGCCGCTTTGGCCGTGGAGCTGGGAGGGACGGCCGCACCCGCGGCACAGGCGTCGCTCGCGGAATCGCTGGCACCTTCGACGTGGGCGATGAGTCTCCCGGTCGCGTGGCTCGCCGCGCCCGTGCCGCGCGTGAGGACCGGCGATGTGATCGATGTCATCGCGGTCCGCCAGGGCGAGCGCGCCTACGCCGTGCCCGTCGCGTACGCCGCACGCGTCATGGCGACCGACGAGCGGGGGATCGTCCTGGAGCTGGACGAGGAGGGAGCGAGCGCGATCGCGATCGCGCGCGGCGGTGGAATGCTGCTCGTGCCGCTCCTGCGCTCGACGCGCTGACGATCCGTGGACGCGCGACCGCGCGCGCCGCGATCTGCGGCGGCGACGACCTGCGCGTCGCGGCCGCGACTCTGGGGCTGGAGCCGTGTGAAACCGGCCGGCCCGATCTGGTCCTCGTAGATCTCCGCGACGCGTCGGCATGTGCCGCCGCAGCTGCCCTCGAGTCCACGATCCCGCGCGTCGCGGTCGCGGGCGAAACGGAGCGCGCGCTCGCCGCCGCACTCGGCTACGACGCAACCTCGATCGCCGCGACCTGTGAACCAGCGGCGCTTGGGCCACTCGTGGTCGCCGCTCTTCCGCAGGCGCCGCGGCGCGCGACACGGATGGTCGTGATCACTGGGGTGCGCGGAGGGGTCGGACGCACTCTTCTCGCTGCGAATCTCGCGCGTCGTCTCGCGCCGCGCATCGGCGTCGTGGCTGTCGACGCGACCGGCACCGGCGCACTCGGTTGGTGGCTCCGGTGCGCACCGCGCGCCTGGACCGAGCTCGAGGGGCTCACCGACGAGCTCACTGCAGAGCATCTTGCGGTCGTTGCCGTGGAGAGCGACGGTCTGCGCGTGATCGGCGGCGCGTCGGTCGCTCCCACGCGTGCGCTCGCGGAATCGACAGTTCGCGCGGCGGAGTCACTGGCGGAGCTCGTCATCGTTGATGCCCCGGTCCTCGCGGATGAGCGCGGCCGCGCGCTCGCCGCCCTGGCGGAGCGCGTGCTGCTCGTCTCGTACGACGACCCCCTATCGCTCGCCGCGATCGAAGCGAGCGACCTCCCGAGCGACGTATGGCTCATGGCCTCGCAGTCACGTAGCGCCCGACTCGGCGAGCGTTCTGCGTTTCGTGCGCTGCCGCGCGATGAGAGCGCCGTCGCCTCGGCGCTGTCCAGCCGGCGAGCTCTGGGTGGTGCGCTCGGCCGCGCTTACGACGAGCTCGCGGAGCTCATCGCTCTCGACGCGTCATGACGTCGGAGGGCGTCCGCGCTCGGCTCGAGCGCGCCATCGTGGCGCGGCTGCGCGAGGCGGAGGACGGGCGGCCGCGCCGCGATCAGCTCGCGCCGGCGCTTCGAGACGCGATGGCATCCGAGCGCGTTGTCGTGCCATCCGGCGAGCTGCGCGATCTGGAGCGGTGGTTCGAGGACCGTCTGTTCGGGCTTGCCGCGCTCGCGCCATTACTGCGTGACGAGCGCGTGAGCGAAGTGATGGTCAACGGCATGCGCGGCGTGTGGATCGAGCGTGACGGACGCCTCGAGGAGACGGGCATCCGCTTCGCGGATCCCGAAGAGATCCTCGTCCTCATCGAACGGCTCGTTGCGCCGCTCGGGCGGCGGATCGATCTCGCGACCCCTCTGGTCGACGCGCGACTGCCCGACGGGTCCCGCGTGCACGCGGTGATCCCGCCGATCTCTCTCCACGGACCGGTGCTCACGATCCGCCGCTTCGCGAATCGGCCGATGACGCCGGACGATCTCGTTCGCCTGGGAACCTGTTCGCGCGAGACGATGGATCTTCTCGTGAGCGCGGTGCGTCAGCGGCGCACGATCCTTGTGTCAGGCGGCACGTCGAGCGGGAAGACGACGACCCTCAACGCTCTCGGATACGCGATCGGTGAGCGCGAGCGGATCGTCACCATCGAGGACGCGGCCGAGCTCCGGTTGCCGCAGCCGAACGTCGTCGCGCTCGAGACGCGAGCGCCAAGCGTCGAGGGCACAGGCGCCGTCGACGTGCGCGCGCTGCTCCGCGCCGCACTGCGCATGCGGCCGGATCGCATCGTGGTCGGCGAAGTCCGTGGCGGCGAAGCGCTCGACATGCTTCAGGCGATGAACACCGGACATCGTGGGTCGTTGACGACCGCACACGCGAACGGCGCCTACCACGCGCTCATTCGCGTCGAGACGATGGCCTTGATGGGCGGCGTGGACCTGCCATTGGCCGCGATCCGCGAGCAGATCAGGCGGGGCATCGACGTCGTCGTGCACCAGGAGCGTGGTGAGGATGGTCGCCGGCGCGTCGTCGAGATCGCCGAGTTGACCACCGGCGCGGGCGAGGACTACGCGCTGCGGAGCATGCTGGCCTGACGGCACTGCTGGCGCTCGGTGCTGCGATCGCGCTCGCGGCGTTCGTTCTCGATCGGCAGGTCATCGACGCCGTGCGGCGCGTCGCACGCCACCTTCGTCGCGGGAACGCACGCGAAACGCGTGCCGCACTGCCGACGCTCGTCGATGCGGTCGCGGCCGCGCTCGCGAGCGGGTTGTCGCTCCCGGTCGCGCTCGCGGAGGTCGCGCCGACGTTGCCAGCTCAGCTTGCCGCGCCGACGCGCCGCGCGTCGTCGGCGCTCGTGCTGGGCGCGCCGGTGGGCGCCGCGCTCGCTGCGTATGCGGGCACCGTGCCGGACGACGACATCGCGCCGCTCGCGGTCGTGCTCATCGCCTTTGCGCGCAGCGGTGGACGCGTCGGCGGCAGCCTCGCTCGTGTCGCCGCGCTGATGCGCGGGAGGCTCGCGCTCGAGGACGAGAGAGCAGCGCTGACCGCGCAGGGCCGCGTGTCCGCGATCGTGCTCGTCGCGCTCGCGCCACTCGGCGCGCTGTTCTTCGCGCTCGCCACTCCCGACTACGCGGCGATCTTTCTCGGAGAAGGCCTCGGTCTCCTTGGCATCGCCGTCGTGCTCGAGATCGTTGGAGCACTGTGGCTCTGGCGCATCGTGCGCGCCACTGCGCCGCCGCCCGATCTCGCGACCTTCCTCGACGCCGTTGTCGTGGGCCTCGATGCCGGCCTCACGTTCGAGCGCGCGCTCGACGCGCTCGTCGAACGCGCGCCGCGCTTCGCGCGCATGGCCGACGCGCGGAGGCTCCTTGCCGACCTCGCCCTCGGCCGCTCCCTCCCCGACGCGCTTCGGGGCTTCGCCCGCGGTGGCGATGACGCGCGCGTCGCCGCGCTGGTGGTCGCCGCGACGCGCTTCGGTGCGCCGCTCGCCCAGCTGCTGGTCATCCAGGCTGACGCCCTCCGTACGACCGAACGCCGCCGCGCCGAGGCCGATGCGCGACGCCTACCGGTGCTGATGCTGTTCCCGCTGTCCCTCACCATCCTGCCGGCGCTGCTTCTGGTGTTTCTTGGTCCGCCCCTGCTGTCGCTACTCTCCCCGTGAGTGGGTGGCCGTTTCCTCCGCACGCTGCTTTTCGGCGCGCTGGTGCCGGCGACGATCCTCGTCCTCATTCCCGCGATGATCCTCAACGCGACGGGCACCGAGGGCGAGGGTGGGCTGCTCCGTCTCGTCGGGCTCGTGCCGCTCGTGCTCGGCATCGCCATCCTGGCGTGGTGTTTCGCCGGCTTCATCGTCGAAGGCGAGGGCACGCCCGCGCCATACGACCCGCCGCACCGCCTCGTCACCGGTCGCCTCTATGGGTGGATGCGCAACCCGATGTACATCGCGGTGACGACGATCCTCATCGGCGAGGCGATGTTCTACGGATCGATCGTGCTTCTCCTGTGGGCAGCGGTGGCGTGGATCGCGCTCAACTTCTTCGTCGTCTTATATGAAGAGCCGACGCTGCAGCGACGCTTCGGTCCTGCGTACGAGGCCTACGTCGAGCACGTCCCGCGCTGGATCCCTAGCCGGCCGCGCATCGTCGCAGCGCATCCGGAGCTGAAGCTCGCGACGCTCGTGTACGCGCTACGCGATGACCAGGTCCTCATGATGCGTCGCACCACTGAGCCGAACAAGGGGCTGTGGGTCGCGCCCGGGGGCAAGCTCGAGCCGGGCGAATCGCCCGCGGAGTGCGCGGTGCGGGAGATGCGGGAAGAGACGGGACTCGCGGTCGAACGACCGGTGCTGCGCGCCGTCATGACCGAGACGTCGCCGCGCGCCGACTATCAGTGGCTCACGTTCATCTTCGTCGCGTGGGACTTCGAAGGGACGTTCACCCCGGCGCCGGGCATCGGTGAGTTCCGCTGGGTGCCGGTCGACGAAGTCACGCAGCTGCCGATCCCGCCGGCGGATGCGATCTTCTTCCCGCGCCTTCTTCAGGACGGCGAGGGGGGTTGCAGGGGGTTCTCCCCCTGCGATGAGCAAGGCGGGGTTGCAGGGGGTTCTCCCCCTGCGATGAACAAGGCGGGGTTGCAGGGGGTTCTCCACCTGCGATGACTAGACGCGCACGAGTGGGATGAGCTCGCGCTCGCGGTCACTCATGTTCGGATCCGCCATGCGCCGCTCGATCGCGGCGGGCAGGTGCGCGCGCACGGCAGCACGATCGAATCCGGTGAGGTAGAGCGCGACGAACGCGCGCAGCGCGAGCTTCGTCGCCCGACTCAGGTCGGCGGCCGCGAGAATGACGACCGTCTGCGCCACATCGTCCGCCCAGTGGCCGGCGCGGGCGTTCGCCCAGTCGATGACCAAGACATCTTTCCGGTGGAGCATCACGTTCTCCGGATGGAGGTCGAGATGAAGGACCGTCTCTCCAGGACCGATCGCTTGCAGCCATTCCGGCGCGTGGATCTGGTGCAGCCGCCGATGAAGATCGGCGAGGAGCCGCGCGTGCCCAAGGATCGTCCACGGCCGCCGCGCGATGTCGACGCGCATCGTGGGTCCGGTGGCGCGCTCGAGGACGAGGTCGGCGCCTTCAACGCTCACGATCTCGGGTGCGGGATATCCGTGCTCGCGCACATAACGCATCGTCGCGACCGCGTGCGAGCGGCTCTAAGAGCTCTTAGACCCGAACGACGTAGGTGCTGGCGATCTTGTCGTGCCAGCCCTGCTTGTTGGCATCGAACGCGGCCCAGATGACACCGATGAAGAGACACGCGATGGAGACGAACAGACCGATGTAGCGGATGAACGCCTGCAGGATCGTGAGAGAAGAACCATCGGTCCGAATGACCTTGATGTTGAGCACGCGCATACCGAGCGTCTGCCCGCCACCTTGCGCCGACCAGAAGTAGCAGAAGTACAGAACGCCGATGAGCGTGTTGATCGAGCTGCTGCTGGTGCTCATGGGGTCGGCTCCCATCACGCTACTGATGATGTTCGAGACGATGCCGACACCTAGCCCGTCGATGATGATCGCGAAGAATCGGACCCAGAAGCCCGCTTTGTTCGTGGTTACCGCGACCGCCGTCGCTTCAGCCGCCATAGACATGGACCCCCTTCCTCGGCCCGGAGTCTAGATTCGGCCACAAGTGCTCCTAGTACGACCTTCCTACTGGCTGGCTTGACGTCCGGGCAGGCAGACTCACGCCCAGGACAACGAGAAAGGGGGAGCTACATGCTGACATTCATCCGTGAAGACGATGGCCAAGGCCTCGTCGAGTACGCGCTCATCATCGCAGTCATCGCCATCGCCGTCATCGTCGCGATGGTCTTCCTGCGAGGCCAGATCCAGAACATCTTCAGCAACATCGGCAACAACCTCACCTAGCTATCCCCGCGTGTAGCTTATGAGCGGCGCCGGCAGCGGCGCCGCTCATTTTCTTCAGAGGCTGGAGGGCTTTTGACCGTGGGCGTCGAGACAGTGAAAGCCGTCGAGAACGTCGTGCTGACGGCGCTCCTCCTTGCCGTCATGTACACGGACTTCCGCTTCCTCCGCATCCCGAACGCGTTCACTTATCCGGCGATGCTCGCCGGGGTCCTCCTCGGCGCCTTCGAAGGTCTGCCCGGCGGTCTCTTCACCGGCGGGCTCGTCGACCACGTCGCGGCGCTCCTCCTCGCCTTCGCGATCGCCTTCCCCTTCTACTCCGCGGGTGGACTCAAGGCCGGCGACGCAAAGCTCCTCATGGCGATCGGCGCGCTGCGCGGCATCAACTTCCTCCTCTTTGCGGCGGTCTACGGTGCTCTTATCGGCGGCGTCCTTGCCGTCGGATTCATCTTGCGGAGAAGGCTTGCCCGCCCGGTCGCGGGTGCCGCGCCGAACACGCTCGCCGGGATCATGAAGTCCTCGATTCCCTATGGCGTCGCGCTCGGTTTAGGCGGACTGGTCGCACTTGCGCTGGAGGCTGCCGGCTACGTGCAGGTGACCGTTTAGACTCGCGCGAACACCGCAAAGGGGAGCGATGACGCTTGGCTGACGGCGAAAAGATCCGCATCCTCATCGTCGACGACATCGCCGACACGCGAGAGAACCTCGCCAAGCTGATCGGGTTCGAGCCCGATATGGAGGTCGCTGCCACCGCCGGTGGTGGGCAGGAGGCCGTCAACCTCGCCAAGCAACACCGGCCTCACGTGATCCTGATGGACATAAACATGCCCGACATGGACGGGATCACGGCCACCGAGATCATCTCGAACACCGTCCCCGAGTCGCCGATCATCATGATGAGCGTCCAGGGCGAGCAGGACTACCTGCGCCGCTCGATGCTCGCCGGTGCGCGCGAATTCCTCGTGAAGCCCTTCTCGGCCGACGAGCTCATCAACTCGATCCGCCACGTCCACGAGCTGGAGAAGGTGCGCCGCGCACGCTACGCGCCCGTGGCTCCGGTCGCCGCGCCCGGCGCTCCCGCGGCAGCGGCGGCAGCCGGTCGCGAGATGGGCAAGATCATCACGTTCTTCTCGCCGAAGGGCGGTGTTGGCCGGACGACGATCGCCACGAACCTGGCGGTGGCCCTGCATCAGCTGACGGGCAAGCCCGTCGTTCTGGTGGACGGCAGCCTGCCGTTCGGGGACATCGCCGTGATCCTCAACATGAGTCCAAAGGCGAAGACGATCGCCGACCTCATCGGGTCGTTCGAGACAGCCGACTCCGACGTGGTGGAGTCGATCCTCGTCCAGCACTCGACCGGCATCAAGGTGATGCTCGCGCCGCCGACCCCTGAATCGACCGAGCTCATCACCGGCACGCACATCAAGCACGTCCTCGAGCTTCTCAGGGAGCGCTATGCCTACATCGTGGTGGACACCTGGCCGTCGTTCCAGGAGCAGGTGATCACGATGCTCGACGTCGCCGACGTGATCCTGACCCTCATGACGCTCGAGATCACCAGCCTGAAGAACGTCCGCGTCTTCATGGAAGTTGTCGAGAAGCTCGGATACGACGAGGCGAAGGTGCAGCTCGTGGCCAACCGCAACGACAGCTCCGGAGGCATCAAGGCATCGGACGTCGAGGCGAGCCTGGGGCGCAAGATCCCGCACACGATCGTCTCCGACGGCCGGACGCTGGTGCTCGCCGTCAATCGCGGAGTTCCTTTTGTCATCAGCCACCGGGATAGCCAGGTCGCGAAGGACATCTTCGCGCTCGCCCAGCGTGTCGCGGCGGCCGAGGCCGCACCGGCCGCGGCGGGCAAGCAAGCGCCGGCGCGCGGCGGACTCAAGCTGTTCGGAGCCCGTTAGGGCGGCAGCGCTGGCTATTAGT